>Ga0190275_10000619_pt1 | contig 29523 bp, 25 predicted proteins | sample Popmic550T_FD_133745 | JGI IMG/M metagenome (GOLD analysis project Ga0190275, IMG submission 133745) | Populus adjacent soil microbial communities from riparian zone of Yellowstone River, Montana, USA - 550 T | ecosystem: Environmental > Terrestrial > Soil > Riparian zone > Trees stand | place...
ATTGTGGGATGGCTGAAGACTTCAGAGAGTTGTGGGTTCGCCTGCATCAACGATTCCCACGCCGACAACTCATCCCTGATATCATGTGACTCGCCGCGCGATGTCACGACATCCGCGAGCGCCACCGCATACCTACGCGCAACGGCCTGCAAGCTCAACGCCTGACACCTCCCAGCTCCTCGACGTAGCCCCTGACCAAATGCTCATCGTCCTCCGCGCGAATATCGCGGCGAATCATCTCCTCAGCCAGTTTCACACTCTGCTCAGCAGTGTAAGCGCGTAACTCTGCTCGCGCGGCCTTAGACACGCTCTCAATCTCGCGCCGTGCCTGTTCACGTATTTTACGTATTTCTTCTTCTGTCGCCGCCTTGATTCGCTCGCGCTCGGCGTTGGCCTCTTTCTGGGCCTGCGCGCGTATCGCTTCCACCTCCGCGTCTAGACCCGCTAGTCGCCCTTCAATCTCCCCTAATTTTGCAACTGCTGTGTTCCGCTCTTCCTGCGCAAGCATCAGATCGCGGCGTATGTCATCCTGATGGCCGCGAAAGGCTACACCAAGAGGCCGTCGCAGAAAAAAGTACATCAAACCGACAAACAAGAGGAGATTGGCTATTCTGGCCAGAGTAGGTAGAAGTTCTCCCCAATCAACGGCCAACAGACCGAGTATATAAGTCATAGTGATGAGCATAATGGCTTTATGAGAAAGTAACCAGAATTCTCCCAACTTCCATATACTTAAGAACTGTCACCTGATACGAAAGTATATCCCTGTAACCTTAAATCAACTAAGGGTTTAGCGTGATATATAAACGTTACGACTACAGAAGCTCGTAACGTGTTTGGTTTATTTTAGCTAAGAGACTTTTTTCGCCTTATCACGCAACAGGTTTTTAGAATATTAATGTCCTAAGATTTGGGAACTGATACTTGTGGCTATCTGCCTTGCTTCTTCTACAAGCTTAGTACGTGCTTCTTCGGCTTGTGCCTCTATCCTGCTCTTCTGTTCAACCAGTTGCTCTTCAATATCCTTACGCACTGTTGTAAGTTTCCGCTGCCGTTCCCCAGATGCTTCTGATTGTTGTTCCTCTAAAAGGCTATATCCTTCCGCACGTGCTTTTCTTAATGCCTTCTCGTAGTGTACTAGACTAGCTTCGACACGTTGAATTATCTCATGTGCCTCTCCCAAACGTCCTCGGGTACGATTTTCACGCTCATTAAGAATGCGACTAATAGGCTTGTAAAGAATAGCATTTAATATAAAAACCATCGTGATAATAATCGCAATATGTAGAACAATTGTGCCATCCGGCACTAGTTGTATAGATTCCGCAAACGCCAAAGTTACCATGATCCGAATGCCACCTATTCAAAGTAGTCAGGAGTCCTTAGTTTAAAACACAAAGACTTCTAGTAAAGATTGCTGAAGCTTGACTTAAATTAAACGGACTCTAGCATGCATAATTTTAGACCATCTAAATGTACTATCATTCGTTATTTTAAAAGAGACAATTAAAGTTGAAATTAAGATGGTAAGTATGGTAAATTGAAAATCCTATTAATTTTTATAAACCATTATTATCTATCTTGGGGACATTTTAATTTATAAATTAGCTTGAAGATTTACTAGAACTTATCTCATAAATAGCATCAGTGATGTTTCAAGCAAGTGTTTATGCGAATATCCGGACGGGAACAAGGTATTTATGAGATAAGTTCTAGATTTCCCTGCCCATTATCATCTCATAGATTCGATTTAGATCATTTTGATCATAAAATTCTATTCCAATTTTTCCTCTGCCATTTGTCTGATCAATAGTGATCTGTACTTTTGTACTTAGCTTTCGCCTTAATTTATCTTCAGCAAATTTAAGATTTGCATCTTCCTTTAAGTAATCATTATTAACAGATTTTGAATTGGAGCTGGCGTTTTCGATTAATTTTTTTATAGTTTTCTCTGTCTCACGAACCGAATACCCTTTATCAATTATATTTTTTGCTAACTTTCTTTGAACATCCACATCGTCAATGCCTAGCAAGGCACGGGCATGCCCCATGGAAAGCTTATCTGCTTCTACAAGTTGCTGAATGTCTTCTGGCAAACGTAAAAGTCTTAAATAGTTTGTAATAAAAGTTCTATCTCTTCCCACCCTTTGAGCGACCATCTCTTGTGTGAGGCCAAGCGTATCAATCAATCTTTTATATGCATGAGCTTCTTCAATTACATTTAATTCCTGCCTTTGGATATTTTCTATCAGTGCTAACTCAAGCATTTTATCATCAGTTATTTCTTTTAATAAACATGGGACTTTGAGTAACCCAGCCCGTTGAGCAGCACGCCACCTACGTTCACCTGCAATTAATTGATATTTTTCGTTGTTAATGCTTCGAACAAGAAGAGGTTGTATTATTCCGTTTGACCTTATTGATTGAGCAAGTTCTTCTAATCGCTCCTCATTAAAATTTGTTCGCGGCTGAAAATTATTTGGCTCAATGAGGTCAATATCTACTTCAATCATCTCATCGCTAGCTGTCGCTGGTCTGTCCGACAGCAACGCGCTCAACCCCCGTCCTAATGCTCTTCTTGTCATGAGCCATTATCTCCTTTGCTAACTGCAAATAGCTTTCAGATCCCCTTGATCTTATATCATAGAGGATTACAGGCTTACCATAACTCGGTGCTTCAGCTAATCTGACATTTCGGGGAATGACAGTTTCAAAAACCTGTCCTCCATAAAAATCCCTTAAGTCTGCGGCTACTGCAGAAGATAGGTTTGTTCGTTCATCAAACATTGTCAAAAGTAACCCTTCTATAGTCAATGAAGGGTTGAGCGAACGTCGGATGCGGGCCAGAGTGTCAAATAACTCAGTAACACCCTCAAGTGCATAATATTCGCATTGAATCGGCACTAAAAGGGAATTAGCAGCGGTTAGTGCGTTTAGAGTTAGAATGCCTAACGAAGGTGGACAGTCAATTATAATAAAATCAAATTCATTCTCTATACTGCGGATACTGTTTTTTAGCTTTTGTTCACGCCCCTCACTATCTACTAATTCTACTTCGGCACCAATTAAATTTCTATCTGAGGGCAAAATTCTAAGAAGTGGTATCTCAGTATTTTGTACTATATTTTGTGGAGACTCATCTAGGACAAGCACGTGATATAAACTTCGCCTGAGGCTGCCGCGATGTATGCCAACCCCCGAACTCGCATTAGCTTGAGGATCAGCATCAATTAATAGAACTCGACTTTCGCCAATAGCAAGAGCCGCAGCTAAATTTACTGAAGTTGTTGTTTTGCCAACACCACCTTTTTGGTTAGCTACCGCGATAATCTTCGCCATTCTTCTTTCCTTATTGCCGCGGCTATTATAAGAAGTGATAAATTAACACAATTCACCTTGCTTTGCTACAAAATATCCCTTGTAATTAACCCAAGTTGCTAGTTGAGACTTTGACCGGTTCTTTGAAAGCAAAGGAAAATCCCCTCCACTTCGTCGCCAAACGAAAGTAGGAGGGGATCGGTGATCGATCACACGACGGCACTTTATTGCATCACGGCTGATTTGCTCAAGGCCACCGGACATACCGACGACTGCCGATGCCAGTTGACTGACGCCGAAGTCATCACGACGGCGCTTGTTGCGGCTCTTTACTTCGGAGGCAACATCGAGCGCAGCCGCTCCTTCATGCGCTCGACGGGCTTGATGCCGCGCATGCTCTCCAAGTCGCGACTGACGCGCCGCCTGCATCGGTTGGCGGGACTGGTCAATAGCCTTTTCCATCAACTTGGCATGGTCTTGAAAGAGGCCAGCGTCTCGACCAGATATTTGCTCGACTCTTTTCCCGTGGCGCTGTGCGACAACATGCGGATCAGTCGTTGCCGCCTTATCAGAGACGAGGAGTTTCGTGGCTACATCGCCAGCAAACGGCGTTACTTTTATGGAGTCCGCGTGCAGGTCGTCACCACCGAAGAGGGCGTGCCGGTCGAGTTGGCCTTCCTGCCCGGCGCGGCCTCGGACGTGCGCGGCCTTGGCGTCTTGCCGCTGGCGCTGCCCGAAGGCAGCCAACTCTTCATGGACAGTGGCTACACGGACTACGGGGCGGAGGATGCGGCGGCAGAAACCGACGGGGTCGAGTTCGCGCCGTCGCGCAAAGCTAACTCGAAGCGAGCCGACGACGTGTGGCGCGGTTACTACAAGCAACTGATGAGGAAACGGATCGAGACCGTCTTCAGCCAGATCACCAACTTGTTCCCGAAGCACATTCATGCCGTGACGCTCGATGGGTTCTTGTTCAAGGTCTCGATGTTCGTCATCGCCTTCGCTCTGGATAAGGCGTTCATCTAGCAACTTGGGTTAATTATATATAGAAGCTTATACAGAGAGGTTTGCTGTTTCACGTGCCACATTTGTGAGTGTGACACGTGAAACACTATTCTAAACTAAACCAAAATCATAATTTAAGAGAAAAAAGAAGTGTTGATAAAGCGCCTGGAGTCATACCTTTGATTTTGCGCGCTTGTCCAAAATTTGAGGGTCGAATTCTTTTGAGCCGCTCGCGCATTTCATGTGAAAGGCCGCTAACTTGATTGAAATCAAAGTTTGAAGGAATTGACAGGTCTTCATTATTAGCTATGCGCTTATTAGTTTGTTGATTGTTTCGGATATATCCATGATACAAAAGATCAGCTATGGTAGTATCCAAATCAGCTAGATTAGTGTTTGAGCGAAATTCTTGGGGCAAATAACGAAAAACAGTGGTGGAGTCTACTTTTGCATCTTGAGATATGTTGACTAAAGAAATTGTGTCACCTAAATCTCTTCCAAGAAGGTTAGATAGCTCTTTGTAAGAGGAATCTGAGCGTTTGAAGCTCGTATTTACGAGCGAAGACCGAAGTCTGTTTATATGATCACGGCGTTTGGAGAACTTATCCCACTGACTATCACCAATTAAGCCTAGGTTTCTACCATAAGGAGAAAGTCTAGAGTCAGATGTATCATAACGAAGTGCTAAACGATTCTCTGACCTCGAAGTGAACATACGATAAGGTTCGTCTACGCCTTGCGTAATCAAATCATCAATTAACACTCCAATATATGATTCCTCGCGACGTAATCTAAATCCCTCACGACCTTGTGTATACAATGCAGCATTGATTCCCGCTAAAAGCCCCTGACAGGCTGCCTCTTCATAGCCAGTAGTTCCATTGATTTGGCCTGCAAAGAAAAGACCTTTCGTGCGCGTGGTCTGAAGAAAAGGGGTAAGTTCCCTAGGGTCAACAAAATCATATTCTATTGCGTATCCGGGCCGAATAATCTTTGCGTGGCTTAGTCCGGGGATTTTATGAATAAGTTCCTGCTGAAGTTCAGATGGAAGGGACGTGGAAAAGCCATTTAAGTAAACTTCGTATGTGTCATGTCCCTCAGGCTCTAGGAAGAGTTGATGTCGAGTCTTGCTAGGAAATTTGACAACCTTATCTTCAATGGATGGACAGTAACGTGGCCCTATGCTTTTAATCTGACCAGAATAAAGCGGGGATTCATTTATGTTGGCACGAATCATTTCGTGGACGGCCTCATTGGTGTAACCGATAAAGCAAGTAATTTGTGGCTGTTCAATAGTTTGGGTAGAAAAAGAGAATGGGACGGGACGTTCATCCGCAGGTTGAGGTTCAAATGCGTCCCAATCAATCGTGCGACCGTCAAGACGTGGAGGAGTTCCAGTTTTAAGGCGTCCGACGGGAAAACCTAATTTTTTTAAACTTTCGGCAAGTTCGATTGATGCCGGCTCACCAGCTCGCCCGGCAGTGTAAGTGCGTTTACCTGTATGAATTAGGCCATTTAAAAAAGTGCCGGTGGCAAGAACAACTGCGTTAGCACGAAAACACCTCGTATCTTGAAGCGTAACTCCCTGAATGCATCCATTCTTGATTATGAAGTCAACAACTAAACCTTGGCGGAGGTGTAAGTTAGATGTTGCTTCAAGCGAATGCCGCATCTCCGTGCGGTATAAAGCTCGGTCGGCTTGTGCCCGCGGAGCTTGAACGGCAGGCCCTCGTGAACGATTAAGTAAACGAAACTGAATGCCTGTGCGATCAATTACACGACCCATAACTCCGCCGAGTGCATCAATTTCACGAACAAGATGCCCTTTTGCGATGCCACCGACAGCAGGATTGCACGACATTTGACCAATCATTTCCAGACTGAGTGTGACCAACGCAGTCTGAGCGCCCATGCGGGCGCTGGCCGAAGCAGCTTCACAACCAGCATGCCCTGCGCCGATTACAATTACGTCAAATTCTTCGTCGAAACTTTCTTTCATTTTCCTATGCAGAAGGTCGAGAATATCTGTGAGAGAACATCCTCAGGAGTTGTCTCACCCGTTATCTGGCCTAAAAAGCTCAAAGCCTCATAAAGCTTTGCAAGAACTAACTCTTCACTCACACGTTGGAGGATCAAATTCTCAGAAGAACTAATAGCGTCACCGGTTCGCTTTAAGAGATCATAATGTCGCGCACTAGTAATTACAAAGCTGCTTTCATTAGTATAGTTTGCAGAAAAGGGTTTTATTATAGCAGCAGAAAGGGTATTTAAACCAACACCTGTTTTAGCAGAGACTGAAATCAGGGGGTAGCCTTCGGCCCAAGGAGGAACATCTTCGGAGAAGCTTTTCAGATCACTCTTGTTCAGGGCTATGATAAAACGATTATCCGAGGCCTCGTCAAGAATTACTTTATCCTCAAAAGTTAAAGGCTGGGAACCGTCGAGAACGACAATAACTAGGTCGGCATCAATAATTGCACGGCGAGTGCGCTCAATACCGAGTCGTTCAATTGTATCGAACGATGTTCGCACGCCTGCTGTGTCAGTGATTAGAACCGGTATACCCTCCAAATTTAAAACTTCGCTGAGAGCATCACGCGTTGTGCCGGGAATGTCCGTAACAATAGCCCTATCAATTGAGAGTAAACTATTGAAAACACTGGACTTGCCGACATTCGGGCGACCAGCCAGTGTTACTCGTAATCCATCTTTCAAGAGCCTTCCGCGACGAAAAGTGGCGGCCATTTCGTTTATGTCAGTGGAAAGGGCGGAAAGTTTTTGTGCGAAGTCGCGGATTATGTCATCCGGGAGATCATCCTCAACAAATTCAACTGTTGATTCGAGAGGGACGATGATATTCAGAAGAGAGTCTTTGATTGGTTGAAGTCGAGCGGAAAGCTCACCACCTAATTGTTTAGCAGCTTGGCGCACGGCGGTATGTGTTTGTGCGTCAATTAAGTCGCGCACGGCCTCGGCTTGTGTGAGATTGAGGCGACCGTTAGCAAGGGCGCGCATCGTGAACTCGCCCGGGTCGGCAGCTCTCGCGCCTAAGAAGAGAAGAGAATCTATAACTTGTAACAACAGGGGCGGGGAACCATGACAGCTAAGCTCTACGATATCTTCTCCCGTGTATGAGTGCGGAGATTTGAAATAGGTGATGAGGGCGCGGTCTAGAATTTCTTTGCTGTCGGGAGCATGAATGGCCTTCAGTGAGACGTGATTAGGTTCAGGCTCAAAATCATCGTCGAAGAGGAGTGAGCGTGTCAGTCCGAGCGCTTCCTTGCCGCTCAGACGAATGACGCCGATTCCGCTTCGCCCCGGCGGTGTCGAGAGAGCAACGATGGTGTCTGTCGCATGCACTACAAAAAAGAGCGGCTCGCGGAAAGAGGAATCCGAGATGCGACCCGTCCCGTGTGATTCACTTTTTAGACGACGCCTTCGCGCTTACCTTCAGGCGACGCGCATTGCCCTCACCGACTGATTCGGTGAAGAGACCGTCCTCATCAGCAAGCGCAAGATGTATCACTCGTCGCTCGTTCGAGTTCATCGGGCCGAAGGTGAATGGCAGTCCAGTTGAGCGGACGCGGTCGGCTGCGTGACGCGCCATCAATCGCAGCTCCGTCTCGCGCATAGCGCGAAAACTGTGAACGTCGCAGATGAATCGTTCGCCTTCCGAAAGCTCGCGCGCGAACGATTGATTAACGAAATGTTCGAGCGCATCCAGAAGCTCGCCGCCTTCGGCTCGTAGCATCACGGCGTCTGCGCCATCAATGTTAAGAGTGCAACCGTCTGAACCTTCGCCGGCTTCAGCTTGCAAATCGAATCGCGCGTGACCAAAAAGGTCGTTCAGAAATTGCTGAGCCTGTTGGTAAGCTTCCTTCATTTGATGAAAACTCCGCGAAAACTAAGCCAAAACTCAGGTAACGCTCTTAGCGTTACGCCTGTGTTAGACGCGCGTCATTCAACTTTTTTTTTGAACGCGAGCCGGTCTGACTCTTCTCCGCTGGCGGTTGCTCCTGATCGTCTTCAGAGTTCTTGAGCATCCGGTTTATCACCACCTGCTGACCGAAGCCGACCAAGTTGCCGACGAGCCAGTAGACAAGAAGACCCGCGGGCGCGCTCCACAGAATGTAAAGCATCATGAGCGGCATGATCACTGCCATCATCTTCCGTTGCAGTGGGTCGGCTGAAGGCGCTGGCGTTATCAACTGCAATACTAACATCGAGCCTGCCATTAGAATCGGAAGCACCTTCGTCGGGTCGCCTGCCGAGAGGTCGTGAATCCAAAGGAACGATGATTGGCGGAAGTCTATCGAGATAGTGATAGCTATATAAAGCGCAATCAGGAAAGGCATCTGAATCAGAAGAGGCAAACACCCGCCTAACGGATTTCCTTCCTTCATCAGACGCAGTTGCTCCATCTGCAACTCTTTCAAGCGCGGGTCGTTCTGCTTCATCCCCTTGATCTTCTCTTGCAGCTCCTTCATCCGAGGCGCTAGTTTCTGCGCCTTCTTCATAGACTTTGAAGAGCGCCACTTGAGCGGGAAGAAGAGCATGTAGATGATGATCGTGAAGAGAATGATGGCGAGGCCATAGCTACCCGTGAGTTTGTTCAGATGCTTGATTGACCAAAGAATCGGAGTCGCAAGAGGCTTAGTCATACGACTCGTCCAACCGTAGTTTATCAACTGACCGAGATCAACCTGTCGGCCTCCGAAGTTATTGCTTAACTGCGCGCTGGTCTCCTGAAGTTGGTCGTGATCTTTCGGCCCGGCGAACAGATACGCCGGCGATCCATCTGAGGGAACAGGAACGTAGCTGGTAATTAAAAATCTGTCTTCCTTCTGTCCGTTCGCTTGATGCTCGTACTTCTCCGTGCGGAATTCGAGACCAATGGCCGGCTGCGGCAAGACCAGAGCCATTGCGAAATAAGTATCGCCGACTCCCGCCCACTGAACCGGCGCGTCGAATTTTTTTACGTGCGGACTCTGTTTGTCCTCCTCAATTTGCGAGGCGGTCAGATACTCAACCCCATCACCGACGGCTGCGACGCCTTCCGGCGCAATGGAATAGAATGTGTATTCCGGAACTCCCTGATCGCCGATGTTCGGGCCGATAGCTATCTTCGCATTAGGGACAGGTTGCCCACCCTGCAAGATTTTGGTTTCGAGCTTGACTGCATAGCTGTCCGCATCGAAGGTCAGTCTTTTCAGAACTTCGATGCCGGTCACAGGCTCCGTCATTGTAAACTCGACCGTCTTCTGCTCACCGACCCTCAACTTCAATTGCCCGCTATCGTCAACGCCTCCAAACTGAAAGTTTCTGGAGGCCAGCAATGAATCCACGTCAGGCTTTCCAGTGACTAACTTCAAAGGAGCTAGAATCTTTGAAGGATCGTCCTTACCCAACTCAAGCCCTTTTTGCGAGACAAGCTCAAGCGGCTGGGGCTTTTCCTTCGTACTCGCAATTGAGGTGAGCGGTTTGCCGTCGCCGTCCTTGTCTTTATTTCGCTCAATTATCCAGCTCTTAGCAACCGCACCGCGGCTGTCAATCTCTATCTTGTAGAGCGGAGTGGAAACTATAAGAGTCCGTTGCGGAGTATTATCCGTAGCATTTACGGAGACTATGTTTTGTGAATCGGTCGGGGCCAGTTGCGATGTCGGCGTAGGAAGCGGGGAATCAGTGGGGGCCGGCTGCGAAGAGTTAGTATTCTGTTCGGGCTGCGCGGGAGGAAAAAGATAACTCCATCCAAAAAGAATTACCGCGGAGAGCGCGAAAGCAAGTAGAAGACGCTTCTGATCCATTTATTTCATTTGATGAACGCGCGGTGTTCATCGAAAAATCGAATTAAAGCTTGATTCTCTTATTTAACCGGGTCATATCCGCCCGGATGAAAAGGGTGGCAGCGCAATAGACGGCGTATACCCATCCACCCACCTCGCATTGCACCGTGTCGCTCGATAGCCTCAATAGCGTACTCCGAACAGGTAGGAACAAAACGACATGAAGGTGGGAGCAGGGGCGAAATGAACGCCTTGTAGAGCCGTAGTAAAGCTGTAAAAACACTTGCCACTTAAGTGTCAGCCCGGCCTATAGAGTCGAACTTTTCATCCATCACCTGAGCGATAACTCGCCGCAACTCCTCTGTCACGGCGTTTAACTTGACTTCGACGATACGGCGGCGGGCGTTGAAAACCCAATCATATTTAGTTTTTAGAATATCTAACTCAACGGCGCTCAAACGAAAAGCCTCACGTAAAAGACGTTTCGCCCGATTTCTATCAACTGCCCGACGCCCCATCTTTCGGGAAGCGGTTATTCCCATGCGATGAAGATCAAGGTCGTTTGACAGAATGAAGACCGTCATTAGACGACCCTCGATGCGTCTACCTCCGCCATAAACCGCGCGAAAATCCGCGGACTTACGCAAACGCGCATTTCGAGGCAAAGTAGCTCCGGCTCAGTAGTGCGATGGTGTAAGACGCTTTCGACCCTTAGCACGACGCCTTTTGAGAACCAAGCGACCGCCCTTAGTTGCCATGCGGGCACGGAAGCCGTGGGTCTTAGCACGCCGACGGTTATTAGGTTGAAATGTTCGTTTCGGCATAGCTCCTTAATTTCTCCTCAAGCGAAAACGCCAAGACTAGCTGTTAACGACATTTATGTCAAGGAAGGTTCCTCACTCCGAAAGGTCTAAATTCCGTTTGTTTTTATCCCCTAGCATCTTTGAATCCCCCTAAAGTCGCTGTCTTAAAACGATTCATATTTTATAGGTTTCTTAGAAAGTAGCTAATTCTAGGGCAAAACAAATAATGAAAAACTGCCCACAAAAAATTTTCTGATAACCCTGTGGAATTCCCTTGCATATAGATAAAGGGTGTGCTAGTCTCGCGCCCGTTTCGCGGTTGAAATTCACCCGTAACTACTTGAAAGTAAAACACTTAAAGCTTCACTTTAAGTTTGGTTTGTTTTCCACAGGGTTGTGGAAAACTCTGTGGAAAACTTTATAACTTAGGAAGCTAGAAGACGCCCAAATGAAGATTTTGCAATATTTTCCATTAGTTGGTTCAAGTCTTAGCTTGAGCAAATACTAGCAGTCAACTGTATAATTTTAAGTCAGGTCTAGTTAGCCAAGTTTAGGCGGAAGTGAGAAGCTTATGAGCACAACTTTCGAGAACAAGATTTGGAATGACATTCTTCTCGCCGTCGAGAAGCGTCTGAATCGCCAGAGCTTCGACACGTGGATTCGACCGATCCATTTTGAAGGCTTTGACGATTCTGGTCATGTGCTTCATCTGCGTGCGCCAAATCACGTTGTTAAAGATTGGGTAAGCACCAATTACTCAGATGTGATAGACGCTTCTTTGTCTGAGTTGAATCTGTCGGAATATCAACTGGAATGGGCCGTTGAGGAGGAATCCCAAAATTCAAATTCGACTAATGTTAAACAGGACGAGGAATTAGCGTCTTTGGATTTGCAAGAAAAGACTGTTTCCGGCTCTTCTAAAGGCAATTCATCCAGCCTCTTCTCCTTGCTGGAGGCTGCTGAATCCGATGGGCTTACTCCGGGCGCGACGACGTTTGTTGACATTGAACCGCTTGAGAACTCACTTAACCCTAAATGTTCCTTCCAAAATTTCGTCGTCGGCTCCTGCAACCAGTTCGCACATGCGGCGGCACTGGCTGTCGCCGAAGCTCCGGGGAAAACGTATAACCCGCTCTATATTTACGGCGGGGTGGGCCTCGGGAAAACGCACCTGATGCACGCCATAGGTCATGCGATAAAGGAGCGTAATCGCTATCTGCGTCTATCTTATCTTTCGTCAGAGCGGTTCATGAATGAGCTTATCAATGCCATTCGATACGATAAAGCACAGACTTTTCGTGAGAAATATCGTTCGATTGACGTTATGTTGATGGACGACATTCAGTTTATGGCCGGCAAGGAGCGCACGCAGGAAGAGTTCTTCCATACTTTTAACGCACTCTACGACGGCCAAAAGCAGATTGTAATTTCGTCAGACTGCCCGCCTCGGGAAATACCGACGCTTGAAGAAAGGCTCCACTCACGTTTTGAATGGGGACTTATTGCGGACATAGAATCGCCTGATCTCGAAACGAAGGTCGCAATTCTCAAGCGCAAAGCCGACCTCGACGGGGTAGTTCTTCCCGACGATGTTGCGTTCTTTATAGCTGGTAAAGTCAAGAGCAACATCCGCGAGCTTGAAGGGTCGCTAGTGCGCCTGATTGCTATCTCGTCTCTGCGTGGGCTTCCTATCTCCAAGATGCTCGCTCAAGACGCCATCCGCAATATCGCTGAAGACGACCAACCAGCCGGAATTACTCTTGAACAAATTCAGCGGACGGTTGCAGCCCATTACAAACTTCGTGTTGACGACTTGAAGTCGAAAAACAACTCGCGGCAAATTGCTGTACCGCGACAGGTGGCTATGTATCTCTGCAAGCGTCTGACGAAACACAGTTTCCCTGAGATTGGACGTGAGTTCGGAGGGAAGCACCACACGACCGTCATCCACTCCGTAGATAAGATCGAGGGCTTGGTTTCCAAGGATCAGAATTTCCACAGGGTCGTGAGTGACATAATGGATAATCTTTGCAAGTAGTTAGCCCGTTTTCGGTTAAAATGTTTTCCACAGCCCTTCTGATAGTTTAGTTCTTTATGAACAACGATTTAGATGAAAGTTTTCCACATTTCCACAGGGAGAGTAAGTAAGGTGCCTGTGGAAATGTGGAAAACTCTCTCTTCATATTTCTTTTCCACATTGACCCGAAGTTTTCCACAACGTTTTCCACAGTACCTGTGGAAAACAATTCTACTATTTACAACACTTAATCCACTTTTCCACATTTCCACAGGCCCTACTACTACTACTATATATAAATATAAGGTATTTAATTAGTATGAATAGTAAAAGGCATCAGTTGTGCTATCTACTAACTGGGTCTAAAACTCAAAACCATTTTGAAGCCATAATCCCTTAGAGGAGTATAGAAATGGAATTCACCATCAGCAAGAATGCTCTCCAGAAAGAGCTTGGATTTGTTCAAGGCACGGTCGAAAAGAAGAATACAATCCCTGCGCTCTCCAACATCCTTATCGAGTCGGTAGGCGAGAATACGATTCGCGTCACGGGAACTGATCTGGACGTAACGCTACGTTGCGAAGCGGAGGCGGAGATAAAGACGCCCGGAGCGATGTGCGTCGGCGCGCGCAAGCTTTTCGACATCGCGCGGGTGCTGCCCGACGCCCCGGTCAGTTTTCGGAAAGAAGAAAACAACTGGGCGACGGTAAAATGCGAGCGCTCCAACTTCCGCATCGCCGGCATTGAGACTGGAAATTTTCCAGAAGTTCCCAGTTTCAAGTCTGCCCCGGTAAGATTTTCGGCAAGCATATTCAAGACTTTCATTGACCGAACGATCTTCGCCATCACCCTTGAGGAATCAAGGTACACGCTATCAGGCGCAAAATTCGTCATCAACAAGTCCGGGGCGAAAATGGTGACGACGGACGGGCACCGTCTGGCATACATCGAGCGGAAAGACTTGGGCGGCAACGCGCCCAAAGACGATATAGACGTTCTCATCCCCCGCAAAACTCTGTCCGAGCTTACAAAGCTGACGACTTCCTTCGAGGGAGATATCGGGCTGGGCGCAGACGAGAATCACATCTATTTCGAGGTCGGGCCGCGGCTTCTGATCTCGCGAACGCTCACAGGCCAGTTCCCGAACTACGAGATGGTGATTCCGAAGGGGAACGACAAAAAAGCCGAGTTCGATTCGGCGTCGCTCGGTCAGGCCATACGCCGCGTCGCGCTCATGGCCGACGACCGCTCGCACGCAATTCGTTTCCAACTAACGCCCGGCAGTCTTCACATCAGCTCACAAACTGCCGAGGAGGGCGAGGCACGCGAAACCGTCACCACCGAATACGCCGGCGAGGAGACTGAGATCGGCTTCAACGCCGCCTACCTTCAGGATTTTCTAAACGTCATGAACGACGGTTCGGTCTCCTTTGAATTCAAGGATGGCAACTCGCAGGCGCAAATCCGACCTTCATCCGATGACGGCTACGACTACAAATATGTCGTGATGCCTATGCGTCTGTGATCCGAGTGGTAGGAATCCTATCAAGCTCTCACTTCGAGCAGCATGTGCTAAAATTCGGCGCATGCTGCTCGAATCGCTTGAGGCACATCAATTCAGGAATTTGAGTGGCGAGGTCTTCTGGGGCGAAGGTCTCAACATCATCTCCGGCGAAAACGGGCAGGGCAAGACGAGTTGGCTCGAAGCAATCTATCTGCTCGCCACCACAAAATCATTCCGCACACAAAAGCCGCAGGAAGCGACACGGTTTGGCGAGAGCCTGACCGTCGTCCGCGGGCGCGTGGCGCGAAGCCGCGACCTACACAGAGACCTGCAAGTCACTCTTCAAGGCAACACAAAATCGCTTTCGCTTAACGGAAAACGCGAGACGGTCGCGAGCTACCTGAGCCAACTGCACGTCGTTGCATTCACGGCTGACGAGCTTGAAGTAGTACGCGGCGGCCCTGAAGCCCGTCGAAGATTCTTAGACCGCGGAGTCGTCGCACTGCACCACAGCTACGTGCAAACGCTCGCGGACTATCAGCGAGTCATCAAACAGAAAAACCGACTGCTTCAGGATGTATCCGAATCGGAAGTGAGCATGGACCATGTCCGCGAACTTATCGAACCTTGGAATGAGCAGATCGTACTCTTAGGGTCCGAAATCTACCGTGCGCGCAGCGATTACGTCGAGCGTCTAAAACAGAGCCTCCAACAACGTCTGTTTGAGCGAGAAGAAGTCACAATCCGTTACGTCTCCGCTCTCGAAGGCAAAGGGGATTTGGCGAATTATGAAACGCTTTTGAGAGAGCGTCTGCGCCTTCGTCTGCAAGCCGAAATCGCCTCCGGCTACGCTCTCATCGGCCCACACCGGGACGAGCTAGAAATTCTGTTCGACGGGCGGGAAATACGTGCCTACGGGAGTTCCGGTCAGCAGCGTAGTGCGTTGATTTTACTTGATTTAGCGGCGATTTCGGTGTATTATTCATGGCACAATGAGTATCCACTTTTTCTGATGGATGACGTGGATGCCGAGCTGGATAAAGGACGTATCGGTCGCTTGCTCGAATACTTGGAAGGGCGCACACAGACGTTTGTCACGACCTCCAAAGGTGACCTCATCAAAGAGTTTGCCGCAAACGCGAAAGTGTTCGACGTGAGCAACGGCGTGGCAACCGACGCCGCGAAGTTTGATCCGCAAAGAACAATCGCTTCAACAGCGGAGGGCATCTAAGTTTCGTATCAGTCAAGTGAGCTATTACGCGCTCTGATTTAAACCGATAACAGTTTATGAGTAGCACTTACAAAGAGGAGAATGGTTTGTCAACAGTAACTTTATCGAAAAAGGGTGATTCCTATACTGCGACTTCAATCACAGTTTTGGAGGGTCGGGAGGCTGTCCGTAAGCGTCCCGCAATGTACATCGGTTCCACGGGCGATATGGGGCTGCACCATCTTGTCTACGAGGTAGTGGACAATTCGGTGGACGAGGCTCTGGCAGGCTACTGCGATACAGTAGAAGTTACCATCCACATGGATAACTCGGTAACTGTCGTTGATAACGGTCGCGGCATTCCGGTTGATTATCACAAACAGGAGAAGAAGTCCGCCGCCGAAGTGGTGATGACCAAACTTCACGCCGGCGGAAAATTCGACTCGAACGCTTACAAGGTGTCGGGGGGACTCCACGGAGTAGGCGTCTCTTGCGTAAATTTCCTCTCAGAGTGGCTTCGTTTGGAAATCTGGAGGGACGGAGCGACTTACGAGCAAGAGTACAAGAAGGGGATTTCTGCGACCAAACTTGAGATGACAGGGAAGACGCGCCGCCGCGGCACGAAGATTACCTTCAAGCCCGACGCGGAGATTTTCGACGTCTCGGAATTTAGCTTCGACAAGCTGTCAGAGCGCCTGCGTGAAAAGGCCTTCTTGAATAAAGGCATCCGCATCACGATAAAAGACGAGCGGTCAGAGCCTGAGCGTTCGCACGAATTTTACTACCGTGGGGGGATCGCGGAGTTCGTCAAGCACCTCAATAAGAACAAGTCAGTGCTTCACGACAAGCCGATTTACTTTGAGAAGTCGGGTGACATGCTTTCTATTGATGTTGCCATCCAGTACAACGACGCTTACGACGAAAAGGTCTACTCCTTCGCCAACAACATCAATACCGTTGACGGCGGTTCACACCTTTCCGGTTTTCGCTCGGCACTGACGCGCACAATAAATAGTTACGCGCAGTCCTCCGGCCTCGCGAAGAATTTCAAAAGCTCTCTGTCGGGTGACGACGTGCGTGAGGGTCTGGTTGCGGTGATCTCGGTTAAATTACCGCAGCCTCAGTTTGAGGGGCAGACTAAAGGCAAACTTAACTCGGACGTAAAGGGCGCGGTCGAATCATTCCTAAACGAGCGTTTGTCAGAGTATTTTGAGCAGAATCCAACCGTCGCTAAAAAAGTGGTCGGAAAAGCCATTGACGCCGCACGCGCACGCGAAGCTGCACGAAAGGCTCGCGAGATCGTCCGCAAGGGGGCAATCGGCTCAACGATGCTGCCGGGCAAGCTCGCGGACTGTCAGGAAAGAGACCCCGCACAATGTGAGCTTTACATTGTAGAAGGTGACTCAGCCGGTGGCAGCGCGAAGCAGGGCCGCGACAGAAGGTTTCAGGCCGTCTTGCCGTTAAAAGGTAAAATCTTGAACGTGGAGAAGGCTCGCTTCGACAAAATGCTTAGTCATAGCGAGATTAAAACATTAATTACCGCACTCGGCACGGGTATCGGCAAGGATGATTTCGACGTTAACAGGCTTCGTTACCACAAAGTCATTTTCATGACGGACGCTGATGTTGATGGGTCGCACATCCGAACACTGCTTCTAACCTTCTTCTATAGGCAGATGCCTGAGTTGATCGAATCTGGGCACGTTTACATTGCTCAGCCACCGCTTTTTAAAGTAAAACGCGGCAAGCGAGAGGAATATATTAAAGACGAAAGATCAATGGTTCGTTTCCTGATGCGCCAAGCGACAAGTGACATGAAGGTCACCTCCGCCGAGACGGAAGAGGTGGTCGAAGGGCGTGATCTTGCGCGAACTCTTGAGCAGATGGTCGAGTTAAAGCGTTATTTTGAAAAACTTATAAGAAGGCTGGGTAACGACGAACGCCTACTCCACCTGCTTCTGGAAGCCTTCGGAGGTCGCAAAGGAATTCTGCGCGAGGACGGCGCGACACTTAAAGGAGTGTTCCAAGACAGCGAAGGCGAGCAGATAGCTCACGTCGAAGAGGCGTTGGCCGATGCCGGTTACAAGACTGAACTTGCCCCGGATGAGGAGCATGGGTTGTGGGAGATCGAAACGACGGTGCCAGGCGGTTCAAAAGTTAAAATAGACTGGGATTTAGCGAGCCACGTTGAATTTCAGAAAGCCGTAGAAATTTATAAGACCCTGGAAGAACGCCTGACTGCCCCATTAATTATTGGTGAGAATGGCTCCAAAGAGACGGTCGGGTCGCGTGAGGAGCTTCTGGAGCGTGTGCTTGCTTCGGCCAAAAAAGACTTAACAATCCAGCGTTACAAAGGTCTCGGCGAGATGAACCCGGATCAACTCTGGGAGACGACTATGAACCCCGAAAAGCGCACACTGCTTCAAGTTAAGATAGATGATGCAGTGGAGACCGATCAGATTTTTACCATCCTGATGGGCGATGCGGTCGAGCCGCGCCGCAAGTTTATTGAGGATAACGCTCTGGATGTAAAGAACTTAGACGTTTAAGCGAAGCCACGCGCGCGGGCGCGATGAATCTATTTGACACACTCCGCCCGCTCGTGTAGTATGAAGGCCCTTTCCTCCTGTGGATATTGACCGCTGCATGCACTCGCGTATGCAGCGGAATTTTTTTATCCGCAGGAGCTTTTTTATCTCATTTCAAATCCGATACCATTTGGCCGCTTGATTGTTAAATGCGAGATCACGCCGACTCGCAAAAACGTTGGACGCGAAAGCGGTACAGTGTATGTGGTTCGTGGGGAGCGATGCCGGCTTTACGAGCAGCTATCTGAACTTGTTGGTCTGCTGTTTCAATGCCGTCTATGTCTGGTAGGAGTAGTCCACGCCTTACACCCAAACGATCAACGATGACCACACCGAATATTGAGGGGTCTAAGTCTTCAAATCTGGTTGGCTCCGGCGGATAAAGAACATCAACTGAATAATGCAGGGATGGGAGTTCAATATCAGAGATAGGCAGGAAGCGTGGATCACGAGTTGCGGCATTAATGGCGTTGGCGACGATCTCTTCGGCGAGCGTACTTCTCTCAGGCTCGATTGTGCCTATGCAGCCGCGGAGTTCTCCGCCGGTAGTTCTGACAGTGACGAAGCAGGCCGAACTCTGCTCCGTTAAGAAAGGGGATAGAGTAGGCGTCGGCTTGATAACACGCCGCTCCAAGACAAAGGTTTCGACCGCGCGACGTGCCAGTGAGGGTATCTCTTTTTCGTCGGCGAGCAGATGAGATGAGAGTGTTTCGTTGCCACGCGAACGCGGCGATTGCGGCTCAGCCAATGTTTGCTCCTTTCTTTGCCTCTATCGCTTCATCTGGATTCGAGCGAGCGAGTTGCGCCACCAGATAACCGACGCCGAAGGGCGCTTCGTAATTTAGAACTTCGTATCGCGGCTCGCTTTCGGCGGAGACGCCGAAGGCCACGAGCATTGAGCGATAACCACATTCCCCGGCCAGACGCCGCAGATTCTGATCAATGTTAATGACGCGTTCCGGGACACCCGAACGGATCGCGTCAATCACTTCCTGATCGAAGAGATGAGCATCCGTGTGGAAGCCCGCGGGTGCGGTGGGGATGAGACGGTGACTTAAATCACCGCTCGCGACGAAGGCGACGGGCCGCCCGACTCTCTCAACTGCACGCCTAATGCAAACGCCGAAGCTCACGTGGTCTTCGTTGGAGAGAAAGCTGTAGCCGAGCGCAACGACGCGACCGCTCCAGCCGTTACGCAAAAGAAAGTAGAGGGGGACTGCCGTGCCGTGATCCAGCGCGTAGTCCTTCAGTCCGACGACAGAATAATGCTGCTCTACCGCGCTCTCTTTGACGGCGGCGAGAAGTTCATGGTCAAGTGGGACTTCGACGGTTGCCTGCGGGGCGCGGAAGTTGGCAAAATCACCGCGCAGTAGCGACCCCTCATACGCCACGAAGGCGCGCGCTTCGAGTGGGGCGTGGGGCGAGATGATGATGACAGTCTCCGCGCCGCACTCCTTGATGCGCTCGGTGAAATCGCGCATGGCGTCAATCGAGGCGCGCACCTCGTCCGCCATCGCGCCGCCGACTTCAGTCACCATCACGGGCGGGTGCGGAGCGATGCCGACGAAGACGAGAGGGCTGCTGTTCATAATCTTCAGCGCTCTGGTCGCGAGGGGTCAAGGAAGTTCTCGCCGCCCAGACGGGAGAGCTTAAAAAGGGGAACGCGCGTCAACGAGTTAACGCGGTTTGAAAATTCGTCACGAGTTGCAGGGGTTGTGAGAAGATTCTAGCACAGGTGAAGATTCCTATCGCAAGGCGTTAGCGACGAAGACGAAAGATGCGCGCGGAGATGAAGGTCACGGCAATCGTTAGATGAGGATTAATGTGAGCGGCAACGAAAGTTTCGACGTGATGATTGTCGGGGCAGGCCCGGCAGGCTCTTTCGCGGCTGAGAAGATTGCGCGCGCGGGGCGACGCGTTGCGCTGTTCGATGGACGCCCCGCGCTCGAAGCGAAGGCTTGCGGCGGCGGCGTCACGTCGAAGGCACTGAAGGCTTGGCCGTTCCTGCTCGAAGCGGGCGGTCGCGCAGTCACCGAAGTTGAGATGTTCTCGCCGGAAGGTAAAGGCGTCCGGCTCGAACTCGACGAGCCTTTCGCAGTCTACTCGCGCTGCGCTCTCGACTCTTACCTTCGAGAGCGTGCGCGGCGAGCAGGGGCGAAGATTTTCGATGGGCGCGTTTCGGCGTCGGCTGAGAAGAGCGCGGAGGGGCGTTGGGTCGTGCGCGCGCGTAGCGGCGAGATTTGGAGCGGCGACGTTTTAGTCGCGGCGGACGGCGCGAACAGCGCGATTGCGAAGCGGCTCGCGGGCGCGCTGCCGAACGCGGAGATGGAGGTTGCTTTCGGCTACCGCACGCCACTGAACGAGGCGGACGACGCGCCGACGGTCATCGCCTTCCTGCCGGGTTGGGCGGGCTATGCGTGGGCGTTCCCGCGGCTCGATCACATCTCATTCGGCATCGCCACGGCGCAGGACGCGTTCGATCACAAGTCGCTCGACCGAATGCTCTGGGACTTCATGGTCAGCTACTATCGTGCGCGCGAAGAAGGCGGCCCGACGATCCGCATGCGTGCAGACGTTGAGCGCGATTCGCGCGACCGCGAGATTGAGAAACAACTGCGCGGCGTGGCCGGGCGTTACGCGGCGCGCATTCCGGGACTTGCGGCTGAGACTCTTGACCGTCGTCGCGCGGCGGGCGACGACTGGGCTTTGCTGGGCGACGCCGCGGGCTTCGCAGACCCCGTGACGGGCGAAGGGATTTTCTACGCGCTGCGCTCGGCGGAGCTTTTCGCCGAAGCCTTCCTCGCGGGCGACGTAAAGGCTTACGAGTCGAAGTGGCGCGCGGACTTCGGGCGGGAGTTGCGGCGCGCGTCCGAGATGCGCCGGAGATTTTATGGCGACTTCTGGGGCGGGCCGTTCACAGACAGGATGATAAAGTTCGCGCGCATTCACCCCGGCATACGCCGCACACTTCGCGAGTTGGTCGCGGGCGGCCAAGGCTATATCGGCCTCAAGCGCACGCTCGCGCGGCGTGCCTTCCGTCCGTTCTAAATTTTCCGAGCAAGCCACCCTCTTCGGCTCTACACACAGCAATCTCAGTTTACGTCTTCCGGCACGTCTTGTCCGGCGAGCAGCGCGCGTGCGCGTTCGAGCGAGTCTGCGTTGTCGAGGACGAGTTTGAGTATGTCGCGCGTCTCGTCTTGCGAAGTGTTGCCGCTGGCGAGGGCGTTCAGTAGGCGCGGCACTTCGCGCACGCCCTGCATGACGTAGAGCGCGATTCGCTCGGCCTCGATCTCTTCACGCCCGCCGACCGTGAGCAGGCGCGCGAGCCTGAGGCGCATGCTCTCGAAGAGGTCGAACTCCAGACTTGATTCGTTAAAACCCATGGCGAAATTCTCCCGCCGCTGAAGGGTCGTGCGCGAGTGGGGTCTCGACGAGCGGCGACTTTACGGCTGCGTGTCTGCGCCCGCGGTCGAGGCGGGGCGCGTGTATGGAGCGAGGCGGCGTTTCAGTTCTTCCGGCACGGGCACGGACTCGAAGGAGTCGCGGCGGACTGCGACAAGGACGAAGTGCGCGTCGGCAATCGCCTCGGCCTCGCCCTTGCGCCGAACCTCGAAGTCGAGACGGAGCGATTTGTGCCCGACGCGACCGACGTAAACATAAACTTCGAGCAGGTCGTCGAGCCGCGCGGCATGGCGAAAGTCGCATTCGAGGTGCGCGCGCGGCAGCCACACGTCAAGCTCGTCGAACATCACGCCGTAGGGCAGGCCGACCGCGCGGAACAGCTCTGTCTCGGCGAACTCGAAGAAGCGTATGTAAGCGCCGTAGAAGATTATGCGCGCGGCGTCAACGTCGCCCCATCGAACGCGCTCCTCGATGCGATATTTCCATGATTCGGCCAAGTCAAAAAATTCCTTATCGCAAAGTTCCCTTCACGTTCGCATGCCCGACAGAAACTCTCCTATCGCGCGGTTGAAATCTTCGGGCCGCTCGACGTTCGAGACGTGCCCCGCGCCCTCGATCTTCACGAGGCGCGAGCCTTCGATCTTCGCGTGCATCGTCTCCGCATCGGACGGAGGCGTCAGAGCATCCTCAGTCCCGACGACGATCAAGGTCGGCACGTTGATTTCCGTCAGAAGGTCTGTCTGGTCTCGGCGTGCGGCCATCCCGCGCAGCGCGGCGGCTGCGCCACGTGGGTTCGTGCCGAGCATCATCGCGCGCACGCGGTCTACGACTTCGGCCTCGCGCTCGCGCGTCGAGGGCGCGAGCAGCTTCGGGAGCATCGCGTCCGTGACCGCGCCCATGCCTTCGACGAGCGCGCGCCGCGCAGTCTCCTCACGCGCGCGTCGTCCGTCGTCGGTGTCGGCCTGCGGGCGAGTGTCCGCGAGGATGAGAGCCAGCACGCGCTCAGGAAATTTTCTGAAGAAGGCGAGAGCGACGTAGCCGCCCATCGAGAGACTGCCGACGACCGCGCGCGAGATGTTCAGCTCGTCGAGCAATGCGGCAACGTCTGCGGCCATCTCCTCCATCGTCGCGACTTCGCCCGCGACGCTCGTCTCGCCGTGGCCGCGAAGGTCGGGCGTGATGACACGCCACGCTCCGCGCAGACTCTCTGTCTGCTCACGCCACATCGAGCGGTTGAAGGGGAAGCCGTGAAGCAGCACGATGGGCGTGCCCTCGCCCGCATCGTCGTAGGCAATCTCGATTCCGCGCAAGCGCGCGAGCTTCGTCATTGGCTCACCTCGGCGAAAAAGTTTTGTTTCGAGTATTGGTCTCTCGTCACCATGATAGTACCAACGCGCGAAATGTTTAAGGGCTTGCGTCCGGCGCGCGCCCTGTCGCCTCGGCGTAGACGCGCTCGGTCGCCTCGATCATTCGTTCGAGGCTGAAGCGTTCGCGCGCCGTCTCCCGCCCGCGCGCGCCGAGCGCGAGTCGGCGCACTTCATCTTCGAGCAATGAGACGACGGCTGCGGACAGCGCGCCCGCGTCTCCAACCGGCACGATCAGTCCGGTCGCGCCGTCCTCAACAATTTCTCGCGCGCCCATCGTGGCCGTCGCGACGACGGGCACGCCGCAGGCCATCGCCTCGACCATCGCAATGCCGAACGATTCCGAATGCGAGGCCGAGACGAAAACGTCGAGCGAGGCCACGACGACCGCCACTTCTTCGAGCCGCCCCGTGAGGCGCACGCGCCGCGCAAGATCGAGTTCCGAGATAAGCCCTTCGATGCGCGCGCGGTATTCGCCGGAGCGCGACTCGTCCTCGCCGACGATTACGAACTCGACCTCGTCGCCCAATCGCTCCGCCACGAGCGACGCCGCGCGCACGAAATCCAACTGACCTTTTACCTCGCTCAGCTCGCCGACGATGCCGACGCGCAAGGGGCGGCGCTGCGCGGCGCTGTGCGGGAGTTGCTGAGCGGAATCGAATCGCCGCGACTCGCGCTCGAACTCAGCGCGGGCTGCGTCGAAGCGGCGCAGGTCAATCCCGTTGGCGACGACGCGAATTTTGTCGTTGGGGAAGATTGATTGCGCGCGGAGCGCGCGCGCGACCGCTTCGGAGACGGCGACGACGCGCGCGACGTTCGAGAGCGCGAGGCGGTGCATGCGGCTCAATGGAAAGAGGACGTGGCGCGTGAGGATGAGACGCGCGGCGGGCGCGCGACGCGCGGCGAATGCGGCCAGCGTGTAGTCGCGCGCGACGTGCGCGTGAATAATCTCGACGCGCTCATCGCGTGCGAAGCGTGCGAGACGCGCTGCGCTCGCGAGGTCGAGCGCGTTGCGGAGAGGGAGCTTGAGAATGTTGCTGTCTGGAATCGCGCCGAGTCTGCCACGGAGCGGCGACGAAGGAGAGAGCGCGGCGAAGACTTCGTGGCCGCGAGCCGCGAGGCCGCGCGCGAGGTCTGCGAAGTGACGCTCTCCGCCGCCGAACGCGCGCGCCGAACTGACTTGGAGGATTCTCAAACGCTTCTCGGTGTCGGGACGTGTCGGTTTACGAGTCCGCGCTAACTAAACATTCGGGGTCATTCTGCCAGCGGCGACTCGTCGTAGCGCGCGAGCATGTCTGCCGGGCCTTCGTAGATTCGGAAGCAGCCGGCGGCGCGCAGGTCTTCTTCGGGGAAGCCGCCCGACAGGAAGCCGATTGTTCTCAGGCCCGCCTTGCCCGCGGCCTCCGCGTCGTAGGGCGTGTCGCCTATGACGACCGTCTGTTCGAGAGGCGGGTCGCCTAGTCGCGCGAGCGCGGCCTCGAAGATGTCGGGGTGCGGCTTCGACTTGTCGGCGTCATCCTTCGATGTTTCCTCTTCGACGAGGTCTGTGATGTTCGCGATCTTTTTATAGACCTCCAGCTCGTCGCCTTTGGCCGAGGACGCGAGCGCGATCTGCTTGCCGTCGCGCTCGATTCGCTCGAAGAGTTCGCGCACGGCGGGGAAGGCTTTCACTCGCGGCATGTACTCGCGCTTGAACAGCTCGCCGCGGTACTTCTCAAGCTCTTCGCCGAACTCTTCGATCTCTTTTTCGGAGAGGAAGACGGGCATCAGTTGGTCGCCGCCTTTGCCGATCTGGTAGCGCACTTTCTCAAACGGAAACTGTTTGCCGAAGTGCGCCAGCGCCTCCTGCCACGCGCGCGCGTGCAGGTCAACAGAGTCTACGAGCGTCCCGTCAACGTCGAAAATGACAGCTTTAATCACAACACCTCTCCGACCGAAATATTCAACTCATGCGTCTAAGCAGGGACGCATTATAACAGCGCCGACGCGTTCCGCTTCTGTCCGCGTGCGCGCCCGGCGGCGAACGGAACACGCGCACGTTTCGTTCCGCTTTGGTACGTTGCGGGCCGCGAGCGTGCGAGATGCGTCGCGGGCGATTGGCTCTATCGCATTGTAAATACAGAATGAACGGAATCGCAGGGCGCAGCGTCCGAGTCGGCATGAGGTTTGCCGTGTAAGTCCGATGAATAAGTTTCTCCGTGCGCGCCCTCGCGCCGGCGTCAGCCGGGCCGCAGCGGAAGGAGACGGAAATATCGAGGAGAATGATTATGGCAAAACTTGTGACTGGATTGTTCAAGACGCGCGTGGCCGCCGAGGCTGCGGTTGACGCGATACTGAAGCGCGGCTACACGCGCGACGACATCAGCGTGCTTATGTCTGACGCGACCAAGTCGAAGGAGTTCGCCATCGAGACGGGATCGCGCGCGGCTGACGGACTCGGATACGGCGCGGCTGTGGGCGGCGCGGTCGGCTCGGTGCTGGCGGCGATTGCAGCGGTCGGCACGAACGTAGTGCTGCCGGGCATCGGTCTCATCGTCGCGGGGCCGCTTGCGGCTGCGCTCGCGGGCGCTGGCGCGGGCGGCGCTGCCGGCGGGCTTATAGGCGCGCTCGTAGGCGCGGGCATCCCGGAGCATCGAGCGAAGGTCTACGACGCTTCTCTGCGCGCGGGCGGCATACTCATCGGCGTCGAAGCGAAAAACGCCGAGGAAGCGGAGAATCTTGAAAAGCTGCTGATAGACCTCGGCGCGGAGCATGTGAGGCAGGAATAAACGCAGAAGTCAGAACGCTGAACGCTGAACTGAAAGACAACTTGTCTTTCAGTTCAGCGTTCAGCGTTCTGACTTCTGACTTTGGATGTTAGCTCTTGATGGCGTCGCCGATGTCCTCAATCGTCTCGCCGACCTTGCGCTTCGCCGTGCCGTAGCCTTCCTGCACGTCGCCCTTGACCTTGTCGGCAGCGCCCTCCGAGCGCATCTCGTCGTCGCCCGTCAGTTTGCCGAAGCCTTCTTTTACAGAACCCTTCGCCTGTTCGTATTTGCCTTCAATCTCGTCTCTGTTAGGAGCGCCCATAATCTTCATCCTCCCGGAAAGAAAAATTTAGAAGCAGGAGACGACATGAACGCTCATGCTTCCCGTAAGTGAAGGGCAACGCTCATGCCAGCAACTCACACCGGCGACGACGCGCGCGAAAGGCATTTAATGACGTGAAGATACGGGCGCGCGGCGAGACGTGCGCCGACGAATGCGCGGGCCGTGCGCGTCCGTTTTCATACGCGCGGCCTCGCCCGACGGTCTGTCTTCGGACAATGAGAGGCAGGACGCTTTCAAGCAGCTTGAGGCAATTACAGCGCCTGCATTTGCGTGCTACCGTTTAGAGGCGTGCAATGCCCGCCGTCTCGATCTACACGGAGCTTGAGACGGCGCGCATTGCACGCCTCTAAACGGGGGACTGATCTCAGGTTTTTGACTTGGTATACAGCGAGATGAATCAATGATATTTTTAAAGCCTTGCTGAATCGCTTCCGTTTATTACGTTTACTTCATAGCGACACATGGACATCAGGAGTTTCGGCAATGAGAGGGCAATTTCGGGCTAGGAGAAATTTGTTGTTGGTGAATGTGACGGCGCTCGTGCTGCTCGCGACGCTCGCCGCGGGTGTGCCGACGGCGAGGACGCAGCAAAGGCGGAGGCCGGCTACTGCATCGCCGGCTGCTCCTTCAACGACGACGACGGCCAACTCGAAACGGCTCGCGCTCGTCATCGGCAACAACGCGTATGAGACCGCCCCGCTGAAGAATCCGGTCAACGACGCGCGCGCGTTGGCGCAGTCGCTGCGCGAGCGCGGCTTCGACGTGACGGCGCGCGAGAATCTGACGCAGAACGAGATGAAGCAGGCGGTGCGCGCGTTCGGCGAGAAACTGCGCGACGCGGGGCGCGAGGCGGTCGGCCTGTTCTACTACGCGGGGCACGGCGTTCAGGTGCAGGACAGAAACTACCTCATCCCCGTCAGCGCGAAAGTCGCGAGCGAAGAGGAGGTCGAGTACGAAGCGATTGATGTAGGGTTCGTGATGGCGCAGATGGACGCGGCGCGAAACAGTCTGAACATACTCATACTCGACGCCTGCCGCGACAATCCCTTCGCGCGCAGCTTTCGCTCGGCGAGTAGAGGCTTAGCGATGATGAGCGCGCCTACGGGAATCCTTATCGCCTACGCGACCGCGCCGGGAAGAACCGCGGGCGACGGTGCGGGCGCGAACGGCCTCTACACCGAAGAGCTGCTCGCGGCGATGCGGACGCCGGGGCTGCCGATAGAGGATGTGTTCAAGCAGGTGCGTGTAAAGGTACGCGAAAGAAGCAAGGGGCAGCAGGTGCCTTGGGAGTCGTCGTCTCTGGTCGGGGCTTTCTATTTCACTCCGCCGAATGCGAGCGCCGCGAGCGCCGACACGCCGGAGCGCGGAAGGCAAATGACCGCCAGCGAGACGGCGTTGGAGCTGAGCTTCTGGGAGACGATAAAGGACAGCAACGACCCCGAAGACTTCAAAGCGTACCTTGAAAAATATCCGAACGGACATTTCGTCTCTCTGGCGAGAAGACGCGTGGCAACGGTGATCGCTTCCGCAACGCCGACGCCTGTGCCGACGCCTGCGCGTGATGACGCGGCGGGACGCGGCGACGCGAAGCCGCGCGACACGACGGGGAGTCTGCCGGCGTCTATAACGAACCGCGCCGGCATCGCGCTCGTCCTTGTTCCGGCGGGCAGCTTCATGATGGGTGCGACGAACGGCGCCGCGGACGAGCAGCCGGTTCATCGCGTGACCATCGGCAAGCCTTTCTACATGGGCAAGTACGAGGTGACGCAGGCGCAGTGGACTGCGCTCATGGGAAACAATCCGAGCGACTTTAAAGGCGCGGAGCTTCCGGTCGAGCATGTCTCTTGGGACGACGCGCAGGAGTTCATACGCAAGCTGAACGCGCTGGGCGACGGGTACGAGTACCGCCTGCCGACGGAAGCCGAGTGGGAGTATGCGTGCCGCGCCGGTACGACAGGAGATCACGCGGGCGATGTGGACGCGATGGCTTGGTACAACCGCAACACGAAGAGCACGCAGCCCGTTGGGAGGAAGCAGCCGAACAAGTTCGGGCTGTACGACATGCACGGCAACGTCTGGGAGTGGTGCGAGGACAGGACTCCCGAACATTACCCTTACCGGGGCGCGCCTACCGACGGCAGCGCGTGGATAGATTTAAGCAGCCGGAAACGAATCAAGCGCGGCGGCTCTTGGGATCACGACGCTAATCACACGCGCTCGGCGTACCGCGACTGGTACACGCCGAGCAGGCACACACACGGCATAGGCTTTCGCGTTGCGGCGACGCCGCGAACGTAGAGCAGAATCAGAAACGCGAGCGTGAGCGAGCGTGTCTCCTTCATGTGTCGCTAATGAAGAAGACACGCTCGCTCACGCTCGCGTTTCTGTCTGTGCCTCCAAAGCAAAAAAATAGGGCGCGCTTTATTAGAGCGCGCCCTTCAAAGTTTACGGCTTGAGCTTCGTTAGAACTTGAAGCGCAGGCCGACCTGCACCTGACGGGGCTGGCCCGGCAGGTTGTTGAGAATCAAGTCGCCGGCGGCGTTGCGGAGTTGGAGGAAGTTCGGGTTTGAAGGCCCGAGGACTGCGCCCGTCTCCTCGTTGATTCCGGGGTTGCCGTAGTTGAGCACCGTCGTCGAGGCGTACTGAATGTTCTTGAAGCCGAAGATGTTGAAGACTTCAAGGGTCGGCGACAGGCTGTAGCGCTCGCCCCATTTGATGTCGCGCTGGAGGCGCATGTCTATGTTGTAAACCGCGCGGTTGCGGAACGAGTTGCGCTTGGAGCTGACTCCCGGCGCGATGTACGGGCGGTCGGCGAAGTTGCCGCGGTCGAGGTTCAGGTCGCCCGAAGTGCTGTTCGTGAGCGTGACCGCATTCGCGAACTGCTGGTTCGACAGGCCCGAACCAGTGGGGGCGATGATGCTGCTCACGGTCACGTCAACGGGAACGCCCGAACGGAAGCGCCCGAGCGAGGCCCACTGGAAGCCCAGCGGAAGGTTCAAGACCGTGTTGTACGTGAACTGGTGACGGCGGTCGCTCGACGAGTAGTTATACTCGGGGACGAGGTTGAACGAGTCGTCGTAGGTCGCGAACGTCGCGTTGCGCTCGGTCGAGTCGTTGTCGAGGTTGCGCGCCAGCGTGTAGAAGGCGTCGAACTGCCCCCACTTCTTACGCATCTGCCCGCGGAAGGTCAGGGCGTCGTAATTCGAGCGGCCCGAAGCCTCGCGAATCTGGACGAAGCCGAGGTTCGGCAGGGGACGGCCCGCGCCCGTGCCCTGAATGTTGTAGAACGGGCGCTGGCTCAGGTCGCCGGCGCGTATGACGGGGACGCCGACGTTGAGGTCGCGGTTGATGTTGAGGTGGACGGTGTTGACGTGGTCGTAGGTCACGCCCATGGTCACCCCCGACATCACCTCGCGCTCGAAGGCCGCGCCCAACTGGA
>Ga0190275_10000620_pt1 | contig 29491 bp, 22 predicted proteins | sample Popmic550T_FD_133745 | JGI IMG/M metagenome (GOLD analysis project Ga0190275, IMG submission 133745) | Populus adjacent soil microbial communities from riparian zone of Yellowstone River, Montana, USA - 550 T | ecosystem: Environmental > Terrestrial > Soil > Riparian zone > Trees stand | place...
CCCGGACGATGACGGCGTCGGCGTCGTAGTCGGCGGACATCGCCGCGACGTCGCCGCGACGAACGGCGTCGAGGGTTCACGGTACAAGCGCTCGGGGGCATCCACCTGCTCGATGACACCGTGGTTCATCACCGCGATGCGATCCGAGAGTGCGAGCGCCTCCCCTTGATCATGCGTGACAAAGACCATCGTTGTACCCAGGCGGGCCCGCAGGGTGGCAATCTCCGCACGGAGCTCCTCGCGGAGCGCAGCGTCCAGGTTGGACAGCGGCTCGTCCAGCAGGAGCACGCGCGGACTAGAGACGAGCGCACGGGCGAGCGCGACGCGCTGGAGCTGCCCGCCGGACAGCTCGTGGGGCATCCGCCGGGCGAGTGGCTCGAGCCTCACCCAGCGCAGGGCCTCCCGGACGCGCTCGGCGATCTCCGACTTCGAGAGGCGGCGCAGCGCCAGCGGATACGCCACATTCGCTTCCACTGTTCGGTGCGGCCACACGGCATAGCTCTGGAACACCATGCCCAGGCCGCGCTTCTCGGGAGGAACGCGCACGCCGGGGCCAGCCACCGTCTCACCGCCGATGCGGATGACTCCCGCGTCCGGGTGCTCCAGGCCCGCAAGCATCCGCAGCGTCGTCGTCTTCCCACAGCCCGAGGGCCCCAGGAGCGAGACGAACTCGCCCTCGCGCACTTCGAGCGTGAGGCCACGGACCACGGGTGTAGCACCGAACGACTTGACCAGCCCTTCGAGAGCAATAGCCGCCATCACCGCACCTCCGCGGCACGTCTTTGCACGAGCGAGAGGAGCCCCTGTCCCAGCAGAACGAGCGCCACGAATGCACAGGCGAGCACCGAAGCGGCGGCGGGGTCCGCGTAGCTCTGGAGCTCGAACAGGAGCGTGCCCAGCACCTGGGAGCCGGCCGGGACGAGCAGGACGGACATGGTGATCTCCGTGGCACAGGAGAGGAAAGCCAGCACGAATGCGGCGAAGAGCGCGGGCCGCAGCAGCGGCAGCGGTGCGTCGATGAAGGCCCGCAGCGGGCCGGCGCCGCTCACCCGCGCCGCCTCCGCGAGCGACGGATCAATCTGCGCGAGCGCCTCTGAGGTGTTGCGCGTGCCCAGCGCGAGGTACTTCGCTGCGTAGGCAATGAGGAGCAGCCAGGGCGTGTGTGAGAGCGCCAGGACCAAGGCGATCCGATCAAAGAGGATGAACCTCAGATCGCGCGAGAACGCGATGAGGAGCGCGATGGCCAGCACTGTCCCGGGGACGGCATAGGGCCAGACGGCGAGCGCCTCGATGCCGGCACCCAGCCGACGGAACTGGCGCTGGAGCACGGCGCTCGCGAGCCCGAAGGCGCAGACCAGCAGGCCCGCGCCCGTTGCGAGCAGGAGACTGCGCCCCATGGCCTGCAGCGTGCGCGCCTCGAAGAGCACGCCCGACCAGTGCCTGAGCGTCAAGCTCTCCCAGGCCAGCGTGGCGCCGAAGCTGCGCTGGATGGAGGTGAGCGCCACAGCGCCAAGCGGAAGCAAGACGAGCAGCACGCCCACAGCGCCTGCCGCCAAGGTGGCGGGCAGCCGGGCTCGTCCCAAGGGAAAGAGCCGGGGAGAGACGCCCTTGCCAGCGCTCAGGCGCACACGGCCGGATCTCCCCAGCGCCCAGGTGGCCCAGAGCGCCAGGGGTGTAAGCAACAGGAGCGCGGTGGAGAGCACCACGGCACGCGCGAGGCTCCCCTCTCCTCCGAGGAGGACCAGCTCGTAGATGCGCGTGGTGAGGACTCGCGTAGGAGGCGTCGCGGACACGCCGAGGATGTACGGCACACCAAATGCGGACACCGCCATGAGGAAGACCATCACCGCCCCGGAGAGCAGCGACGGCATCGTGAGCGGAATCGTCGCCGCGAGCAGCGCGCGAACGGGCGAAGCGCCACACACACGCGCAGCCTCCTCCAGTGCCGGGTCCACGCGTCGAAGCGCGGCCGCCCCCGCGAGCAGCACGAGCGGCAGCCCCGACAGCCCCATGACGAACGCGATGCCACCGGGGCCATAGATGTCGAGCGTCCCTTCTCCCAGCAGTCGGTTCAGGTACCCCGCGCGCGGGCTGGCGAGCGAGATCCACCCCATGCCCCAGATGAACGGAGGGATGGCGGAGGGGAGCATGAAGAGCACCGCGAAGGTGCCGCGAAGTGGGAGGTCCGTGCGGAAGAGAAGCAGCGACAAGGGCGCACCGAGCGCGAACGCGAACACCGAAGCCCCAAGTGAGATGACGAGCGTGTTCACGAACGCTCCCGCTTCGCCCGAGAACGCGGAGAGCGCATCGCCGCCAAGAGCCCACACACTTCGCAGGAGCAACACGGCCACCGGGCCGAGGGCGAAGAACAGGACAGGCCCCAGCCAGGCGCCGAGCCCAAGCCACCGAGGGAGTGGCTCTCGCGCGCTCATCGCGAGAAGGCCTTGCTGAACGTCTCCTTGATCTCCCCGCCGCGCGTGAGGCCCCGCTCGATGAGAGCGGGAGTCCAGAGCTGGGAGCGCGTCATCAACAACTCCAGGCCGTCCTCACCGCGCGGCCCCTCGAGCCGATCATCCACCGCGTGCATGTCCCCCTTCCCCACGATGATGCGCTGGCCCTCGAGTGAGAGGAGCACGTCCACGAGCGCCTTGGCTGCCACGGGGTTGCGCGTCGTGTGGAAGAGGGCCACATGGCCGGGGATGACGACAGCGCCGTCCTCGGGCCAGACGATCTCGATGGGGCTGCCTCGCGCCTTCGCGGCGAGGGCGTTCTCGAGCAGCAGGACACCCGCGTCCACCTCCCCGCTCTCCACCTTCTGGAGCACGGCGGCATTTCCTCCCGCGACGATGGCTCCCTTGTGGCGCAGCTGTGCGAAGAAAGCCCCTCCATATTTCTCATGGATGAACACGGCCCAGGTGAACGCCGTGCCCGAGGTGAGCGGATCGCCAATGGCAACGCGTCCCAGCCAGCGCTGGCCGACGAGGTCCGCAAAGGAGGCCGGTGGGGGCACGTCCCCCTGCCTGTGGACGAGGACCATGGTGGACAGGCGCACAGCCGCGTAGCGGGCGTCGAGGTCGAGCAGCGCGCGAGGGACCCGGAGCACGTTCGGAGAGGCGTAGCGCAGGAAGCTCCCCTCGCGCGCGAGCCGCTCGTACAGGAAGGGATCGGACGTGGCGATGACGTCCGCGCGAACGGCGCCCGCAGCTCGCTCGGCTTCAAGGCGGCTGGCGACCTTCTCGCTTCCCGCCTGGTACCAGTGGACCTGGACGTTCGGGAGCTTCTCCTTCAGCAGCGGAGCGAGCGCATCCAGCACGTGCTGGTACATAGAGGTGTAGACCCACACCTCTCCAGAGGGCGCACCTTCCTGGACCGTCGAAGCGGGCGCATCCGAGGGCGCAGCCGATTCGATGCGGCACGAGGCCAGCAGGACGAGCGCGGACGCGAGACCGGCCCGCAAGAGGAGGCAGAGGTGTGACATGCACTGCGGATTATGCGGCCCAAGCGTGAAATGTCACCGAGGGCGCGTGGCAAGGGGCTCACGGCACGCACGGGACAAACCTGCCTGACAGCCAGACAGGTTCGGCTAGTGTGAGGTCCTCCACCTCGAAGCCGCTAGGCATCCCTTGGACGTACCCCCACCGTCAGGCAAGCGCGTGCGCTGGCTCGTCGCCGGGGCCTTCCTCCCCACGCCCTCGGGACGCCGGTTCCCTCTCACCGAGGACTTCTTCACCGGGCAGCTCGGAAGCGCCGCCAGCCGGCTGCGCCTCACCGTCCAGGACCGAATCGGCTCCGGCGACGCGAGTTCCTATGAAGTCTCCTTCGAGCGGCTGGGCGCCTTCCATCTCTCCGAGGTCGTCAACTCCGTTCCGGATCTGCGCACGCTGCGCCCTCTTCTCGAGGTGCTGTCCGGCGCTCGCATGCCGAGCGTCGAAGAAGCCGCTCGCCTCGAAGATCTCCTGAGCACGGGCCGCCTGTCCTCTGCCATGGCCCAGGCCCTCCGTGGCTCTCGCTCGCCGGAGGACGCCCGCCGCATCGCGCGCGCCGCCCTCGAGGAGGCCCTCTTCGCCACCGCGCGTGACCTCCTCCACCATCCCGTCGTGACACGGCTGGAGTCCACCTGGCGTGGGCTCCACTGGTTGAGGGAGCACTGCCCCGCCTCCGCGGGCATGGACATCGAGGTGCTCGATGTCGAGCCCGCCTCGCTCGTGGAGACCCTCGCACAGTGCCTGGACGTCCCTCCCCTCCAGCGTCCCGATGCCTGCTTCATCCTGGACGCGAGCGAGGACATAGACACCCTGCACCAGCTCGCGGCCCTGGGAGAGCAGGCCTCGCTGCCCATGGTGGCGGCCGTTCCCTTCTCCTTGCTCGGAGAAGGACAGCAGCCCGCCAGCGAGCAGGAGGCCCGCTCACGAGAGGCGTGGAAGCAGCTGCGCTCGGACGAGGCCTCACGCTGGCTATGCGCTGCCCTCAACCCCGTGGTGATGCTGGCCGAGCACCAGGGAGAGATCCGCCGCCAGTGCTTCACCAGCCCCGCGCTCGCCGTGGCGGCTTTGCTTTCGGCCAGCTTCCGCGACACGCGTACCTTCGGCCGCCTCGTCGGGCCTGGGAGCGGGACGCGCTCGCCCGCGGTCTGGCAACCTCACGCGGGCTCCACCGTGTCGACCGAGGCGGGCCTCTCCCTGAGGGAGCAAGAGCGGCTGGCCGCGCAGGGCCTGCTCGCCGTGAGCGGATGGTGGGACTCGAACACCGTGATGCTGGCGGCGGCCCCCACCGTGTATGGCGGCCGTGACGCCACGCGGCTCCCCGGGCAGCTCCTCACCGGCCGCCTCGTCCGCTTGGCTCAAGAGCTCGCCGAGCGCCTGCCCACGGGAGCCAGTCCTGACGCGGTGGCCGCCGCCTTCTCTCGGGCCGCCGAGGCATTCCTCCCCACTGGCTCGGGGCAGGACTGCCAGCTCCATGCGCGGGTGGTGTCTACCGGGAACGGCGAGCGGGGCGTGCAGGTCCGCGCCTCGCTCAGGCCCGAGCTGGCAGGCGCCCATGTTCAGCTCGCCTTCACCCTGCCGCTGCCCCGCTGAGCTCCTGGCCCTTCCGCAAGCTCATGGCCCGGACGGCTCGGGCGAGAAGGATGCGGACTCGATGTCCTTGACGGAGACGAGCTTCTTGTTCATCCGGGTGTCGAAGACATGCGCTGATTTCGTCTCACCGGCCAGGGCCACCACGAGCAGCAGCCCACCCCTGGCCTGAAAGCCGAGGCGGTCGCCCTCCTTCGCCGTCAGCCCCTCGAGTTCTACCAGCTTCCCCTCCTGCTCCCAGCGCACAGGAGCAGACGGGAAGAAGGTGCCCTCTTCCGGATCCCGCCTGCCCCGGTAGTGGAGAGTGCCGCCCGGCGTGGACAAGGACATCCACTTTCCAGACGGCTCCTGTCCCGGCAGAGCGGCCTCCAGCCTCTGCGCTGCACCCTCCGAGGCCTCCTGCCCAGGGGGATCCCCGAACAGGGAGAACGTCTGGACAGGCAGAGCCTTGGCGGCCTCGAGCACGTCGACTCCGGGGGAGCTCTCCGGCTCGAAGAAGCTTGCCTTCGCCTCGAAGCGCTTCCACTCCGTGCCCTCCAGCCGGTATGCCAGCGCCAGCCCTGGCAAGCCCTCGCCCCCCTTCACCGGGTAGCGCTGGCCCTCGAAGGTGATGAAGCGCTCACCGCCCTCACCCTTCTCCAGCGCGCGGTGGACGAAGACGAGCGCCACAGGGCGCCCCTGCGCATCGAAGCCCACCATGTGGATGGACGCCTTGTCGGGGCCGGCCCCTCCCGTCCCGCCGGGCAGTCCTTTCAAGTCCATCGGCTTGCCACTCTTCCCCGCGAAGTCCACAAGCCAGGTGCGCGGCTGGGCCCCGTCGCCCACGGCAAAGCTGAACACCAGCCCCTGGGTGCCGTCCGGGCTCCAGGACAGCAGGGACTCGTCACAGGGCGCGTCAAAGGTGTAGTCCGTGAGCGCCCCGGAGGGGAGCGGCTGCCGGACCCACTGGCAATGCTGAGCGTCCACGGGCTTCAGGTACGACAGCGCGGTGCCTGAGATGGCGGCCGGCGCTGGCGTTGGCGTGGGCTCCTTGCTGGGAGCGGGCGTCGCGGTGGGCTCCTTGCGGGGAGCCGGTGCAGCGGCAGTGCCTGTGTCCGTGGCGGAGCTCTCACGAGGCTCCGACTTGCAGCCTGCCAGGACGAGCATAACGGCGAGCCACAGACGGCTCCGGCAAAGCAGAGGCATGGAACTTCTCCGTCTCGGGTAGGAAGGGGGGCGCAGACTACTGGTACACCGGCCTGGGGTGCTAGAGAACGAAGCCAGGAGGTCCATCCGTGTCCCTGTTCCTCGCGTCCACCACGCTCCTGCTGCTGGCGGCCACTCCCGCCACGGGCGATGTCACCCCTTCCCAAGGCTTGCGACTCCACGAGGGGTTGCCCGCGGGCTTCAAGGTCGACGGGAAGCTGGGGGAGTGGAAGCTCCCCGCCTCCATCACCTTCGGGGCCGACAGCCAGGTGGCCGGCCCTTCCAAGGTCTCCTCGCCGCAGGATCTGTCCGCCCAGGTGTGGCTCGCCGTGGGAGCCGAGGGACTCGCCGTGGCCGGTGAGGTGCGAGACGACAAGGTCCAGCTCTCCACGAAGCCCGAGCACATCAACAATGACCACGTGGAGATCTGGCTCGCCCTGCCCCAGCCGGTGATGCCTCCCCTGGCCTTCGTCAACCAGTTCGGAGAACACGCGGTGCCCACCGCCGAGGCCTGTGAGAACAACGAGGCCATCGTCGAGGGCACGCCCGCGGACTGCCGCAAGTGGTGGAAGAAGCAGGCGGACCTCCGCAAGCAGCTCGTGCGTCCGTTCATCGCTCAGTACGGGCTGATGTCCGGCAGCCTGGTGCGCTTCGGCCAGAAGGGCACGGTGGGCTCCGTTCGCTACGAGCCCATGGCAGGCGGCTACCGCTTCGAGGCGCTCATCCCCCCGAGCGCCTTTCCACGGTCGGCCCAGGCGCCGCTGCAGAGCCTCCAGGTGCTCGTGGACCTGGTCGACAGCGACGAGGGCAAGGGCAAGCTCGAGACCTTCCTGTCCTCCTCGAAGGGCCGCCGCTTCGGTGACCCGAGCACCTTTCATGCGGTGACGCTCGCCAGGCCGCTGCGGTTCGGCGCATGGCCGGCGCTGCTCGAGCGCGCCCTGAAGGCCCATGAGAGCGGCTCGTACCAGCCGGCGCCGGACGCCCGCTCGCTCGAGGTGTGGATCAACCCAGCGATCGGCTACCAGTACGCTCCCGAGGCACCGAGCCCCAAGGTGGTGAGCCTCGACCTGTCCAAGCTGGAGGAGCAGGCCACGCTGGGAGACGTGCAGCTGCTGACGGTGCCGGCGCAGGTGGAGGTGACCGGAGACATCGGCCACTGGGTGGTGTCGCGGCGCGACAAGACCCTGCTGGACGCACAGTACAGCGGCACGCGAGTCCTCCTGCACACCCAGCGGCCACCGGGGCTGCACATCCTCCGGGTGACCGAAGGCATTCAGTCCCTGCTGGGGACCGGGACGTGTGGCTCCTGCCCCCAGGTGACCTTCCACCTCGTGAAGATGGATCCCGAGGGCCGGTTCTCAGAACCCGAAGAGCTGGAGGGCGCCTCCAGCCAAGGCCAGAAGGTGGACTGGGAAATCACGCCAGACCTGTCACGCATCGAGGCTTTCGTCCATTGGCAGGAGCGAGCACCGCGGCACCTCTCCGTCCGCTACACGTGGAACCCGAAGACGGGCCGCTACGACCCGGAGCGATTCGAGAAACCCCCCATGGAGGACGAGGGCGGGTAGGGCTATGATGCCTCCGCGGCATAAGAGGAGGCAGACGACATGGCCCCGGCATGGAGAGTCGCAAAGTCACTGGATCAGCTCCTGGCCGAGTTGAACAGCATCGCTCCCAAGCGAAGCAAGGCCAGTGACGGCTCCATTGGCGATGCGGCGCACGCCGCCTCGGACAGCGACCACAACCCGTGGGTCAAAGACGGGAGCATGGGAGTGGTGACGGCGCGTGACCTCACCCACGATCCTGCCAACGGCGCCAGCATGCACGACATCGTGGCCCAGCTGGTCAAGCGCCGCGACCCTCGTATCAAGTACATCATCTGGGACCGGCAGATGTGGCGCTCCTACGCCAAGTCCGCCACTCGCACCAAGCCCGCACTGCCTGCGTGGACTCCCGCGGCCTATACCGGCGCCAATGGCCACACGCACCACGCTCACATCTCCGTGAAGACGGACAAGGCCTTGTATGACTCCGCTGCCTCGTGGGGGCTCTCCAAGACGGCGGTGACCTCCGATACGGGAGGAACCTCCACCACCGGAGGAACCTCCCACACCGTGTCGACGAAGACGCCCAAGTTCGAGACGTATCGCACCGGAGTCGCGCTGTCGTCTCGCACCCTCAAGGAGGGCAGCGCGGGGGACGACGTCAAGTCGGTTCAAGCCAAGGTCGGCGTCCGTGCCGATGGTTACTTCGGTCCGGTGACGAAGCAGACCGTCATCGAGTGGCAGAAGGCCCACAAGCTGGATCCAGATGGAATCGTTGGGCCTCTCACCTGGAAAGCGCTGACGGCTCCTTCTGGCTCGCCCAAGAAGGACACCCCATCCCAGGACACTCCGCTGGTGGGGACCACCGAGTTCATCAAGGCCGGTCGCACCTTCCCTAGCAGGGATGGCTACCCGCTCTATGCCCAGGGCTACGACAGCACCACAGGCAAGAATGAGACCTGGGGGAGCATCGTCATCGCCAGCGCGTCTGGGAAGAACGTCAGCCAGATTGGCTGTGCCATGACGGCCGTCACGATGGCCCTCAGCGGCATCACCGGCAAGGCGATCACGCCGGACGAGATGGCTGCCTTCATGAAGAAGAACAAAGGCTTCGGGACTGGAGGAGATATCCAGTCGTGGGACCTGATGGGGAAGCTGGTCACTCCCGAGGTTGATCTGGTTCGGCTCCTGGATGTGAAAGCAGACAAGATCGACCAGGAGCTGGACGCAGGACGCCCTGTGATCGTCCACGTCGACTACTCGACCAAGGTCAATGGCACGCGGGAAGGCAAGTACGACGGGACGGGCGATCACTGGTTTCTCGTCACGGGCCGGACCCAGGCCAAGGTCTACCAGGCCAATGATCCCGCTGGCGGCAAGCTGATCACGCTGCACCGGATGCCGGATGGCAGGCTGGAGGCGGACACCGTCACCAAGTACGGGACCAAGTACCGCACGGTCGGCAATGCCGTCACGTTCAGCCGGGGCCCAGCGGTTCGCGTGGCGGACAACAAGAACCAGGCATCCACCCACACCTCGACGACGACGGTCACCCTCGTCCCGACCCAGACGACCCAGATCGTCACGGCCAACACGAACCAGACAAAGTCGCCGCTGCCCGCCTTCCAAGGAGGGGATCGCACGGCGACCGTCAAGGCGATCCGTGAAGAGTGCGTCCGCCAAGGCGTCACCCTGCCGGAGCAGATCGCCTATGTCCTGGCCACCGTGCAGCTCGAGACAGGCGACACCTTCCAGCCCGTCAAGGAGGCCTACTACCTGGGAGCCAAGGCCGAGGCGTACCGGAAGAACAACCTGCGCTATTACCCGTATTACGGGCGCGGCTACGTCCAGCTCACGTGGAAGGAGAACTATGCCAAGTACGGCAAGCTCCTGGGCCTGGAGCTGGTGACAAGCCCCGACCTCACCTTGCGGCCGGATGTGTCGCTCTACGTGCTCGTGCATGGGATGAAGACAGGCAGCTTCACGGGCAAGAAGCTCTCTGACTACATCACTGCGTCCAGCGTCGACTTCCGCAAGGCGCGCGCCATCATCAATGGCACGAACAAGGCCGAGCTCATCGCAGGGTATGCCCGGAAGTGGCTGAGCTCGCTGAAGCTGAAGAACGTCGCCTGAGCGGCCGCTTCCCAGGTGAGTGAGGAGGCCCCGAGGTGAGGACGGCATTCCAGGAGGAGCTTCAGCTCGAGCTGACGCTCACGTTGGGAGGGAAGTCCTTCTCCATTCCTGGCGGCCAGGTGAAGCATGTGGCCTTGCACATGGCCAGCCATGGCTTCACCGGCTCGGTCACCTTCTGGACCTCGATGGAGAAGAAGGACGCGCCGCTCTTCACCGCCTTCCAGAAGCCGGATCTGGCCCAGGTGCGGCTGTCCGTGGCCTCGGTGGATCCCACTCTGGATCCCCCCCCCGCTCCGCTCCTGGTGCAGGGGCTCGTCCGCAGCCGCCGCCTCATCGCGGAAACGCACGGTGACACCAAGGACACCGAGCGCGTCTTCCGCCGCTACACCCTCGAGTTCGCCGACGCTGCCCAGGTGCTCTGGCGCCAGCACCGCCCCGTGGAGCTCCACACCGACATGTCCGTGGCGGACATCGTCGACGCCCACAAGGCCAGCCTCCAGATCTCCCAGGACTGGGCCGTGCTCCGGCAGAAGCTGCCCATGCTGTGCCTGGCACTGGGCGCGGACTCCCCCGAGGTCAGCTTCTACGACTTCGTCCTCTGGTACGTGGACGCGAACAACGGCGTCTTCAGCTACGACTCGCAGAAGAACGAGTACCTGCTGGCCGACAGCAAGCCCTCCTCGGGCACGGCCGCCCCGCTGAGCCGCCTCCGGGTGGGACACGTGCAGGTGCACCTACCTCAGGCCATCCGCCACTCTGCCCGCGTGCTCAACGCCCTGGCCGAGGGCCCCACCACCGAGGCGCTCGAGCAGGCCCAGGCCGTGGCCGGCGTGTCTCATGACGTGATGCTGCGCACGCCCATCACCGCGCAGGCCGAGCAGCGGCAGAAGCTGGAGAAGACACGCCTCCAGGTGCGCGAGCGGCAGCTCCAGGTCTCCTTCAAGCAGTTCCCCTCGGTGGATGTCTTCCCTGGCGCGCTGCTTCGCCTGGAGGGCCTCTGGCCAGCCGGGCTCACCGGCACCGGCGAGGACCTGCGGGTGCTCTCGCTGGACCTGGAGGCCTACGCCGAGCGCGAAGGCAAGCATGACGAGCAGCAGACCCCCGCCGCCGACTATGACGTGTTCCTCTCGGTCCGACTGGAGTCCGCCTCCGAGGCCGTGGTCACCCTGCCGCCCTACCGCATCCCGCGCTACCCCATCCACGTCGAGGGCCTGGTGCACAGCCCAGGCGGAGGAGCCGAGGACCGGCGCTGGCTCATCACCGACGACGAGAAGACCTCCCTCTCCTCCTTCCAGATGACGGTGCCGCTGTGGAACAAGACGGTGAGCGTGCCCGCCGAGCCCATCCACTTCCCGGGGCACTTCTTCTTCCCCCCGTACAAGAACACGCGGGTGCTGGTGGAGCTCCACTTCGACCGCGCCGAGCTGATCCGCTTCATCGACTGGAAGGAGGGCGTGCGCACGCCCCAGGGCGGCCAGGGCGATCAGACGCTGGTGGGCTGGAACAAGACGAGCCAGACGGGCATCACCCACGACTTCCAGGACGACAAGCCGGTGATGCGCATCCATCGCACCTCCGGGGGGGACACGCAGATCGTCCGCATGGGCGAGGGCCACCTCTTCATCCAGGTGAAGGAGTCCCCCAGCGGTGCGGCACCTACTCCCACCTATGACGTGTCGCCCCAGGTGGATGCCGCCAAGGGAGACCTCACGGCGGCCGTGGGGGGCGCCATCGGGCAGACCTCCGGCGCCTACATGAGCGCGATGGGCTCCGTGCGTGCGAAGATAAAGGGCGCTCAGGCGGAGGCGAAGGCGAAGCTCAGTGGTGCCCGTGCGGAGCTGGGCGCCAAAGTGAAGGAGGCCAAGAGCGGACTCCAGGGAGCGGCCTCGCGGCTGTCCGGAGGAGTCAACCAGCTCTCGGGCGTCGTGGCGGAGGCCAAGGCGGCGCTCAAGAAGCTGCAGTGAGGAACGGACCTAGGGACGGAGTGCACCCATGAAGGAACTGCGCGGCAAGGTAGCGGAGCTTCGCGGAGAGCTGGAGTCCTTCAGCGCGGGAGTGAAGGCCAGCGTGAAGCCTCTGCGGACAGGGATCGACTCGCTGACGGGCAAACTCGAGGGGGCCCTGGCCTCCATCCGCCCAGAGGTGGAGACCGTGGCCGGAGGGCTCTCCAAGAAGATCGATGCGCTGGACGCCGAGCTGGCGGAGCTGGAGCCCTGAGTGAAGGCGCTGTGGTCCAGGTTCGACAAGGCCGGGGACGAGGTGCTCGCCCTTCGGGGGAAGCTCGACTCCTCCGCGGGCCGCATCCGAAAGACGGTGCAGGCCCTGGAGCCCGCGGTCTCCTCCCGCTGCAAGGTGTTAGAGGACGCGGCGAAGAGCAAGCAGAAGTCCTTCGGGCAGCAGCTCGAGTCGCTGGCGAAGGAGATCGGGGAGCGCTGTGAGGCGCTAGCCGGCGAGGTGCTCGCCCAGATCAAGAAGCGCAAGGACGAGCTGAAGGCGAAGATCCAGGAGGCAGAGAAGAAGCTCCAGCAGGAGGTCCAGAAGGTCCGCGACCAGGTGGAGCAGCAGCTCAAGAAGGTGGAGGAGCAGCTGGACGCCGCCGAGAAGCGTGTCCAGGAGCAGCTCCGAGGGATCCGCGACCAGGCGAAGCAGGCGCTGAAGAAGGGAGAGGAGCAGCTCGAGGCTGGCGAGAAGCAGCTCGAAAACAACCGGGCCGAGTTGCAGAAGGAGCTCAAGAAGGCGGAGGCGGAGCTCCAGGCCCGCGAGCAGCAGCTCGAGGATGAGCTCCACAAGCTCCGCGCCGCGGCGGACCAGGAGCTGAAGAAGGTCCGCGAGGGTGGGCAGAAGGTCGAGGACGAGCTCAAGAAGGCCCACGCCGAGGTGGAGAAGGGGATAAAGAAGGTCGAGGCGGAGCTCGAGGCCCGCGAGCAGCAGGTCAAGAAGGAGATCCAGAAGCTCCGCGGCCAGGCCGAGCAGACGGTGGGGGCCGCTGTCACCCAGCTCGCAGCCGTGACGGAGAATCTGATCGCTCCCATGGCCAAGAGCCGCGACACCTTGAAGCAGGAGGCCGAGCGGCTGAACAAGGCCGTCGACTCCGTGCTCTCCCCTCCCTCCACCGCCCTGGAGCAGGTCCACGGGCAGATCCAGACCACGAGTGAGACGTCGAAGGCCGAGGTGAAGCGGCTGGTGGCCCAGCTGCGCGCGGGCCTGGATCCGGTCCGCTCCCAGGTGAAGACCGCCACCCAGGCGGCTACCCAGATCCTCCAGACGCTGGAGACCACCGTCGGCGGAACCCTCGAGACGGGGCGCAACGCGGTCACCGGCCTGCTCGACACGCTCGAGCAGACCCTGGCGGGACAGGTGGAGCAGCTGGCCAACGCCCTGAAGACGGTGGAGCAGCTCATCGAGCAGGTGCAGCAGCAGATCGACGCGCTCATCACCCAGGGGATGGAGGCCATCGACACCCTGATGAAGACGGCGATCGCCACCTTCGAGTCCATCCGGGCCCCCGTGCAGCAGACGATCGACTCCGCCTTCGCGGTGCTCGACGGCCTGATGGACACCCTCGCCCAGCTCGAGAAGCAGATCCTGGCGCTCTTCGCTGTCCTCCCCGAGAAGCTCGAGCAACTCCAGACGCTGTTCAAGACGCTGGTCGGCACCCTGGAGTCCCTGCTGGCCAAGGCCGTGCAACTGCTGGAAGCCATCCCCGCCAAGGATCTGCCCAAGCCGCTGGTGGACCCGGCCATGCAGGCCATCACCAAGGTGGTGAGCCAGATCTCCACCCAGCTCGACACCCTCGCTGGCCAGGTGACCCAGCAGATGACATCACTGTCGGATCAGCTCATCACCCAGGTGGAGCAGGTCCAGACGCAGGCCCTGACGCAGGTCCAGACACTGCAGGAGCAGCTCCTGGCGCAGATCCAGACGCTGCAGGAGACGGTGCAGACCGGCATCGATCAGGCCGTCACCCAGGTGGAGCAGCTGGTGGCGCAGATCGCCGCGCAGGTGGCAAATGCCCGCGACCAGGTGGTGAAGCAGATCGAGGCGATGGAGAAGCAGGTGGCCGCCCGCGTGGACGCCCTCAAGGAGCAGGTGAAGACCCAGCTCGACGCGCTCCAGAAGAGCCTCAGCGATGGGCTGCAGACCGCCGCCGACAAGGTGACCGAGGTGGGCACGACCATTGAGAAGCAGGTGGACGCGGCCCGCGAGCGGATGAAGGCCGGGCTCGACACGGTGAGCACGGGGGTGGACACGGCGCTCGAGGAGGCCCGCAAGGCCCGGCAGCGCATCGAAGACGAGGCCGGCCGCCGCGTGGATCAGGTGCTCGACACCTTCTCGAAGCAGGCCAACGGGCTGATGGACACGGCGGCCCAGCAGATCGACGGAGTCGCGGGCCGGGTGGACGCGACGCGGGATCAGCTCCTCGCGCCGCTGGACACGCTCGCCACCACCATCAACGAGTCCACCCTCTTCTCCCAGGTGGTCGAGCAGGTGCGCACCCAGGTCATGAGCATGATGGACGCCATGGACGCCCAGGTGCGCGCGCTGGGCCGCTGACTCAGGCGCCGGGCGCCTTCGGGACTTCCAGCTTGGGGGCCTCGGGCGCCTTGGGAGCCTCGGGGACCTCCGAGGGGAGCGCCGGCGGAATCGAGTCGCTCAGGATGCGGCTCACCGTCAGCTCGACATCCACCGCGCCAGGCACAGGTGGGCTGAGCAGCAGCTGCCAGTTCCCATCCGGAGCGGTGAAGAGGAAGGAGACGGCGACGGCCCCCTCCTGCGGCACCTTCACCTGGAAGCGCTGGATGGTGCCCGGATAGATGACCGCCGTCTGCAGCACGGTCTGGTCAGGCGCGCCCACCTTCGCGGCCACCTCGGAGTACGCCTCGTTGGCGTACTGCTTGGGCTCCACCTGGCGGACAAGCATGTACATGGGCCGGCCCAGGTTCGTCCCAGGCGGCGACTTGATGCTGAGGTTGACCTTGCTCGACGAGCAGCCGCTGGCCAGCAACAGCAGTGCCGCCAGGGCCGTCAGCCGAGACGCACGTGCGCTCATCGCGGCACCTCTCGGAAGGGGACCCAGGGATCGCCCTTGAGTCCGAAGCTGATGTCCACGCCCCGCTTGCTCACACCGTTGCCCTGCAGCGCCAGGCTCCACTGCCGGCGCTGATCGGCGGTGACGGCCGCCTCCTCGAAGAGGCGGAAGCAGCTCCAGGCCGAGCGGTTCCACGGCAGCGACAGGTACTGGGGCGCATCTCGAGCGGGCGAGCGAAGCTCCAGCACGATGGAGGACACCTGCTGATCCCACCAGTTGACGGGGAACTCCTGCCACGTGGGGCTCTGGTTGAAGCCGTACGCGGTCGTCTTTCCGCACTTGAGCGAGGACATGGTGACGAAGACGCCGGGCATCGGCGGCGCGGGCAGAGGCTGCGGCTGCACCTTCAGCATCAGCGGCCGGGGCTTGCCCTCGTCATCCCACAGCAGCTTCGCCAACCGCGCCAGCCGGCTCAAGGACATGAGCATCTGATCCGGCAGCACCAGCTTGTCCCGCAGCGGGCCGCGCAGCGACCACTCGGTGCCGCGCTCCACGCAGATGCGGGAGAACATCTGGCTCACGAAGTTCCAGAACGCCCCATCCTTGCGCCGCAGCACCTCCAGCTCGCCCGGATCCACGTCCTCCGGCGACTCGGGGTTGAAGGGGTAGCGCTCCAGCATGGGCCCCAGCATGCGCCCCGTGGCCTCTTCCCACTGCTTCCTCAGGGTCTTCTCCAGCTCCTCTTTGCCCAGCGTCTGCACCTGGAGGAAGGGCTCGAGGAAGGGCTGCCGCAGCTCGCCGGTGATGCCCTGCTGGTCCAGCCACTCCTGGGCCTTGCGCAGGTAGGAGCCCTCCTCCTCGAGCAGCATGGACAAGGCCACTCGCTCCAGCGGAGTCACCATGTCCACGAGCTCCGGGGGCCCGCCTTGTGCGTCGGCCTCGGCACCCTCCTCCTTGGCCTTGCCCTTGGCGGCCGGTGGGGCCTTGTCCTTGTCCGAACCCTCCGCGCCCTTGTCCGCGCCGGCCTTGTCCGCGCCACTCTTGGACGCGGCGTCCAACTCGTCATGCATCTGGGCCACCAGCGCATGGTAGGGCGCAAGCGCGGCATAGAAGCCGTTCTTGTCCGCCGTCATGAGCGTGACGATGGGCCGGAAGGGCGCGACGGCGTTGCGCAGCGGCTCGTAGTAGGGGCCCTCCAGCGGATCCAGGCTGGCCCGGCTGGCCACGTCGCGCAGCATGTCCACCTGATCCGAGGAGGGCTGGGTGAGCCGGGCCAGCTCGTCGAGCAGCACCCGTCGAGACACGACGAAGCGATAGCCGCGGATGCTGTTGAAGAGGCCCTCGCGGTAGCCGTGAGAGAAGGAGTTCACCCGCTTCTGCACGTAGGCCTCGCGCTTCGCGGACTCCTCCGTGGGGAGCTGGGCACTCTTCAGCCGCTCGGTGAAGTCGTCCACCAGCGGCTTGAGGTCCGTCTCGAAGGGCGTCCGGCTGGTGATGGGCTGCCCCGCGCGAGTCACTGCCTGGGGCCCCATGGTCAGCCGGCCGCTCTTCTCGTAGAGATCCAGCAGCGACTGCAGCAGCTCGCGCGACAGCTGGGGCGGCCGGAAATCGAAGGACTGCTGCATCAGCTCGATCCGGTACGGGCCCTTGTTGTTGCCCGTCAGCCAGAGGCCATCTCTCGTGAGCAGCTCGGAGGGGCCCATCTTCTCCACCGCGAGCAAGCCCGAATAGGCCTCCTCCTCCATGTTCAGCACCGCGGCGAGCGTGTCCCGGTTCGCCCGCAGCCAGTCGAGCACCGTGACGGTGGTCTCGATGCCCTGGAAGTGGGTCGTGTTGACCTGGATCGAGGAGGCATCGATCAGCTTGAGCACCGTCGGCAGGGAGGCGTACACATCGAGGTCGGCCAGCTGCGCCTTCAACCGATCGCGCTCCTCCCGGCGGAGATCGAGCTCTGCCACCGACTTCGGCCCCGCCTCGAACGTCTGCCGCAGGAACAGGAGATGATCGAACCAGGGCTTGAGCTGGCTCTCGAACGTCAGCCGATCCTCATAGGGCCAGCAGGACCAGTCATCCTCCGTCTTCCCGGAGACCTGCACGGCCCCACGGCGGCAGGGAGGATTGCGCTCCCAGGGCTTGTCGGTGGCGAGCACGTAGGTGGCCACCAGCGGCTCGCGCAGATCGAGCGCGGTGATCCAGGTACGGCTCCTGTCGGTCTGGGTAGCCGCCTCCGTCCCGTCCTCGCTGGAGTCCTCGCCGCGCCACCGGCGCGAGTGCTGGGGCTGGATGCTGGAGCTCACGAAGGTCCCCAGCCCGTCCCCGTTCGAGGCATGGAGCGTGGTCAGCAGGTAGACCACCTGCTCGGGGCGGCAGGACTCGGGCCGCTTGCGGCAGGCGTCGAGCGCGGGCTTGAGGTGGCTCTCCCGGATGCCCTGAGCCAGCCGCTGGCGGAGATCCAACATCTCGTCCGGGAAGCTGGTGCTCAGCGGCGGCCACCAGCGGGCGGCTCGCCACAGGTGGCTGATCGCGTCCGCCGCTTCGTTCACCTGCTCCTCGACGACCTCGCCCCTGCCCTCCAGCCCCTGCTCCCGCATCTGCGACACGGTGAGCTCGAAGTGCCGCACCCGGGCCTGCGCCTCGCGCAGCAGCACGTAGAAGTTGGCGTAGGCGGCCAGCACGGGCAGGCAGCAGACCGCGGCGAACCCCACGGCCCGCATCAGGTGGGTGCGCAGGTAGAGGCGGCGCAGGGCCTCGGTGCTGCTCTCCTCGGTCACCACGGAGAGCGTGCCGCTGGCGCGCGCCTCCGCGTTGAGCGAGGACAGGTACACGCGCGTGAGCCGAGGCTTGAAGGAGAGGGTGTTGCCCTCCAGCAGCGCGGACACGAAGCGGCCGAGCGCCGAGAACGAGCGCCCGCCCTGCGAATAGAAGCGCTCCAGACGCTCGAAGGCGTCCACCGGGAGCGAGGTGAGCCCCAGGGCCAGGTACTGCTCCTGCCCCTCCAGCAGCGAGGCCAGCTGGCCCTCCTCGCCCTGCTTGGGAATCTCGAAGGAGCACGGCACGCCGTGCTGCCTCAGCATGCGGGCGAAGTCCTCGAAGCCCTCCAGCCCATCCATGTGCGTCAGGCACAGGCGCGTCTCCACCGGCGCCTGGCAGGCCTCGGACATGAGGTTGAGCTTGCCGCGCAGCAGCTGGGCCATGCGCCGCTGCTCATCCGGCGGAGTGTCCGCGAGCCAGCGCACGTCCAGGGCAATGACGGCCAGGCCCTTCTGGCGGTGGTTGAAGCACTTCCTCCACATCCGCCGCAGGGCGGTGCGGGACTGGAGCGACTCGTCCTCCAGCAGCGGGGCCGACACCTCCTGCACCACGCAGTCCGGCCCCAGGTACATCTGCAGCAGCGGATCCTCCGTGTAGCTGGGGAGGAACTGCCGGGCCTGGCGCTGCCAGTCCACATCCAGTCCAATGAGCTGCGTCTTGCCGCTGCCCGCGGGCCCGAGCACCACCACGTTGGGCAGATCCACCACGGCGGCGCGGTGGGCCAGGGGCAGCCCGGAGAGGAACGTCCCCCGCACCTGCAGCAGCCGGCCGGAGCTCATGGGCGGAGGGCCGCTGGAGACGGGAGCCGCCGTGCGCCGGCGGCGGTACCAGCCCACGAGCTTGACGATGCCGTAGATGAGGAGCGCCGCGGCGGCGATCGCCAGGACCCAGATGAGGTACGGGCTCACCTTCTCCCAGAGCTTGCCCAGCGTCCCCGCGCTCGTCTCGACGGACTTCGCGCTCGTGTTGAGCTGCTGCACACCGGTGGTCAGCGCCTTGGCGGGATCCACCTGCACCCGCGTCAGCGACAACAGGCTCAGCAATGGAGACCCCACGGCTACCTCCCCCCGCGGGGCGGGCTCGCCCCGGAACGGCCAGAGCGCGCGGCCAGCTGGAGTGCCTCGAGAACTTCTTCCAGCTCATCCAACGTCTGCACGAGCTTCTCGTGCCGGGCCTCGTGCTCCTTGGGTGCCAGGCGCGTGCCGCCGGGCTCCGGGAAGAGCGCCACCACCCCCGCGCGGACCTCATCCACCAGGGGCGCTGCGCCCGCTGTCAGCGATCCGAGCTCGGAGTGGATGGACTTCTCCAGGCGCGCCAGCTGCGTGCGGGGCCCCTGGAGCTCCTTCATCCTCTGCACCTCTTCCCTCATCGCGACAACCACCACAGTAGCACTGGAACGAGCACCACCACGCTTCCGGACACCACGTAGTAGCGCAGGGGGAAGGCGTGGACGAGCGGAGACTGGGCCGCGGGAGGCGGGGGCAGGGGCACCGCATCCGGCTTGGGGATGCGCGCCGCCAGCCGCTCCTTGTACTCGCGCAGCCGGGCCGTGTTCCCCGCGTAGCGGCCCTCGAAGCCCGCGGTGAGACAGAAGTGCAGCAGCTCGAAGACGAGCGGAGAGGCGCCGCGCTGCACCAGCTTCTCGTCGGCCTGCTCGTAGAAGCGATCTCCCCCCGAGTCGATGCCGAACAGCTTGTACTGGAGGAGCGGCCAGTCCGACTGCTCCGCCTCCGCGAGCCGGCGCAGCACCAGCTCATCCACGAAGTAGACGAAGGGGCGCAGCGCCTCGTCGATCTCCTCGTCCCGGTACGCTCCGCCCAGGGACTTCTGGAGATCGGCCACCTCGGCCAGCAGCTGCTGCTGGAGCAGCGCCAGGCCCTGCGAGCCCACCCGCACCTGTGTGCGCTCCTCGCCCGCGCCGGGCGCGGGGGGAAGTGACTGATCCAGCTGCGCGCACACCTGCCGGTGAGACCGGAGGATGCTCTGCCAATGCTCGAGTTTCATGAAGACACCTTCAACGGGAAGGGGCCTGCCCCTGCAATCGAGGGCCGCAGCACCACCGAGGCCTCAGCATTCCACGCTTCGAGCAGCTGCTGCACCTGCTCGAGGAAGCAGAGGACCAAGGGCTCGGCGCTGGCGTCAAAAGGCTCCAGCAACAGCTCGTACACGTGCAACAGGCCTGATCCACGCAGCGCGCCATCCGGGGCTACCGTGGCCTTGAGCTCCCGCAGCCAGGGGATGACGCGGCGGAAGGGCTCCTCGGCGGGAGTCCCCAGGTAGCTCAGCAGGGCGGCCAGCTCGTTGCGTTCGAGCGTGGACTTGACCTTCCAGGCGAGCAGCCGCGTCAGACCTGCCACGTCATTGCGCAGCGCGCTGTCTCGGTGTGCCTCGAGCCGGCCCACCAGCTGCCAGCCCAGGCCCTCCACGTGCCGGCCTGGGGTGGAGACGCTCACCCGGCCCACGGCCTCGGAGACGAACTGGGGCTGGTACCAGAGGGCCTCCACCAGCAGCTTCTGCGGCTCGATGAAGGCCTCGGGCAGGCGAACCAGCAGGCTGTGGCGCGGGCGCAGATCCTCGTCCATCCCCTCGTCCAGCTCGTAGCTCGGCCCCTCACCGGGGAGGAAGGCCGGGCGCATGGGCAGCCGCCCGGACTGCCCCAGCACGTACACGCCGGTGACGGAGTGCAGCTGGAGCTCCCGGCCCGCCGTCATGCCGCGGATCGTGTACTCGGAGCGGGTGCCATCCGCGACGATGGGCTGAGCGGGCTCGGCCTTGAGGTTCTCCACCGGCACGACAAAGGGCTGGAGGAAGTCCGGGTGGGGCGAGCGTCCCACCGACCAGCTCTTGTCCAGGTCCAGGCACAGGCTGAAGCGCGTCCACTCCTTGCGGTGCGAGGGCACCGCCACGTGGAGGAAGAGCCCCTGCTCGGGCTGCTGGAAGAAGGCGCGCACGCGCTGCAGCGGGTGCTCGTAGTTACTCGAGTCGTCCAGCTCCTCAGGCGCGTCCCCGAAGGAGAACTCGCACGGCAGGCCCTGTGAGCTCTCGTCCGCCTGGGCGTCGTACACCACGCTCACCTGGGTGAGCTGCTTGCGCAGCGCGTGGTAGACGGCCAGCGAGGGCCGGTACTCATCCAGGTGGCGCACGAGCAGGCTGAACAGGCCCACCGGATCCCGGCGGGGGAAGCTGGACTCGAAGCGGAGGATGAGCCGGAAGCGGCCATCCACCAGGCGCACCACCTCCGAGCCCTCCGTGGAGATGGGGAGGATGCGCAGGTGGCGCCGGGTGCGGAAGCTGCCCGCCACGCCGTGCGCGGGCGCCAGGCGCAGCTCGGTGCCGCGGGGCAGCACCACCGTCTCCGTCATCTTCTCCGCCGGCAGCGCCTGCACCAGCGCCACCGCCGGCAGCGGCCGCAGCAGGAAGTCGAAGAAGGCGGAGAACAGCCGCAGCCAGGTGGAGCGCAGGTTGTGCTGCGTGGCCAGCCGCGTCTGCACCGAGAAGAAGGCCATGGACTCGATGAGGCGCCGCACGTGCGGATCCTCCCGGTCCAGCGGCACGGTGGGGTGCGCGCTCAGGAAGCGCTGCCGGAAGCGCTCCAGCGCATCCAGCTCCTTCAGGAAGTCCTGGTAGATCAGCTCCGACGAGACGCTCACCGCACCCTCACCCCAGCTTGACGAGCGACCCGCCGACCGTGGTCATCGCTCCCTTGAGCTCCGCCACACCCGACGACTCGAGTCCGAGCTTGCCCTGGCCGGACACCTTGGTCATGGCGGAGGACAGCTCCGCCTGCGTCTTCCCTTCCATCTTCAGCGTGAGGCCCTCAATCTTGTTCTCTCCACCCGAGGCCACCAGCGTGGTCTGCATGCCCTTGAGATCCAGGTTCATGGCCGCTTCAATGGCCACCTTGGCGTCGGACTTCAGCGTGGCGTCCTGCGCCGCCTTCTGGGTGAGCTTGGCCTGGGAGGTGAGGCTCATGTCCTTGGTGCTCTCCACCGTGAGTACATCCTGGCTGTTCCAGCTCGAGGCCTTCGCCGACTTGAGGGTGAGCGTCCCGGTCGCATCCACGGTGAAGTCTTTGCAGGTGATGACGACGCTGTCTTGTTTCTGGACGTAGGTGCTCGTCTCTTCAGAGCCCTTCACCGTGATGGTGATGCTGGTGCCATCCATCACCACCGTCTGGGTGATCTGATCGTCGGCGTTCTCCACCTTTACGGTGACGCCTTTCTCCTTGTCCAGCTCGACGGTGCAGACCAGCTTGCCCATGGTTCCTCGCTTCCTCGGCGGAGAGCCCGTGGCCCTCCCCTCTCACTGGTCTTCCTTCACCTCGATGAGCAGCGTGCCCTCGGCGATCTGGATCTTCTGGGTGTCCTTGTCGTTCGTGCGCTGCATGAGGAAGACGGGCTTGTCGTCCGTGTAGTAGTGCTTGATGGCCGTGCCGTTCTCCGGAGTCTTCCCCACCAGCAGCTGCACGCCCTGCCCGTCCTGGGGCATGCGCGCGCCGGTGCGCCAGTCCAGGAAGCGCTTGATCCAGGCCCGCCGGAAGTCGAGCGCCACCAGCACCCGCTCGCCCTTGTAGGCGGGGAAGTAGAAGTGGCCCGGGAGCAGGTTGGGGTTGAAGGGCGTGGGGATGATCTGGTCCTCGAAGAGGGGGATCTTCACCTTGTAGCCATCCAGCGAGGTGGCCGAGTCGGTGTAGGCCTGCCACGTCTCGTCCTTCTTGTCCCCCTGCTCGCTGACGATGAGGCCCTCCACGTAGCGGGGGTAGCCCGGGGGCTGCCACGCGGGCAGGTCCACGTGGAGCTCGCCCTGGGGCTCCAGCCGCGTGCTCATGCGGAAGGAGAAGAGCGCGTAGTCATCCCCGTACACCTCGTCCTCACTCATGTCGCTGGTGACCTCGGCGTCCAGGAGCAGGCTGCGGACGCGGAAGGTCTCGTCCTGGGCCACGCCCGCTGCGCCCCAGGCATCGTCCGAGGGCAGCTTCACCAGCGCACCGGGAGTAAGCGCCTTCTCGGGGAAGGAGCGCCACGTCAGCTCCACCTCCGGGCCGCGCACCCGGAGCCGCGCCGTCTCCAGATCCACCCGGGCCTGCACCTCGTCCGAGATGGGGGTGCACAGCAGCACGTCCTGGCGGATGCCCGTGACGGCCTGCTCCTGCGTCACGCTCTCGGTCTGGGGCCCCACGGCGATGGCGTTGAGCACCGTCACGTCGTGGCGGATCACCTCCGGGAGGATCACCTCCAGCGTGGACAGGTTGAGCGGGAAGAGCGCCAGCGGCGTGCCCGTGGCATCCTTCTCGGCGGCGATCCGGTAGCCATGCGTCTTGTAGTCGTAGGTGAAGACGCCCCCGTGCCCGTGCACGAGCCACAGCACCCAGTCGTAGAAGCTGGCCCCTCGCTGGGGATCCAACCCCACGAAGAGCAGGGAGTGCTGGCTGCCCAGGACGGCATCCCAGTCGTACTTGAGGCTGATCTTCTCGCCCTTGTGCGCGTCCAGCACCTGCTGGACGGTCTTCGACGTGTAGAGGGCACAGGGGTAGTGCTGCCGCCACAGCAGCCGCGCCACATCCTGGAAGCGGATGCCAAAGCGGCGGTGGAGGATGAGATCGCTGTCTCCGGTGGTGACGGCCTCCTCCACCAGCGTCTTCTCGGTGACGAAGCCCTTGAGCTCCAGCGCGGTGGGGTTCGGCTGGGACGAGGTCTCCGGCAGGACGGCCTTCACCTCGAGCTTCACCTCCACCAGGTCCGGCTTGAGGAAGGCTGTCAGCAGGGCGGCGTTGTCCTTGCCCTTGTTTCCCTGGGTGTCCGTCAGCAGGAACTCCGCCTCGCCCTCGAAGCCCCAGCTCGACAGCTCCAGCGAGAAGCGCTTGATGCTGCCGGCAATGATCTTGTGGGCCTTGCCACCGACGGTGAGGGTGAGCGACACGGCCAGCCGCTCTTTGACGGAGGTCTCGCTCATTCCTCGTTCTCCTCCACCCGGACCAGGCCACCCACGGTGTGGAAGAGGATGCGCAGCTTGCAGGGCGCGCCCCGCAGCGTGCCCGTCAACATGAAGTGCAGCCACAGCCCCGAGTCCCGCCCGCGCAGCTCCACCTCCACGTCCTGCAGGCGGGGCTCATGCTCCTCCACCGCTCGCTGCATCTCGCTGGTGAGCGTCTTCAGCAGGCTCGGAGTGCCGTACTTCTCCGTGTAGCGCCCCAGGCCGAAGCCCTCGACGAAGTAGCCGTAGCCCTCCTTGGTGTTGAGCACGGACTCGAGGTTCTGCCGCACCTGCTCCAGCTCGCCATCACCGCCCGGCGGCGACCAGGTGCTGGTGAACTTGTCGAGGAAGGAGGGGCGTGCCATCTCAAGCCCTGCGCCAGAAGAGGAAGACCTGGGTGCCCTGGAGCGCCGGGGTGACGTAGAAGGCCATGCCGTTGTCGCGCAGGGCGTACTGCCACTCCTCTCCTAGCGAGAGCTTGTACCAGGAGATCTCCGGGCCGAAGGCGTGAGGGAAGGCGGGGTGCCGCACGTGCTGGAAGGGGATGCCGCGCAGCGCCAGCCGGCGCACCACGGGCAGGCGCGAGGGGCTGGCCACCTTCACCCCATCCATGGCGGGCGGCTGGCTGGGATCCTCGCTGCGCACCAGCAGGTACAGCTCGCTCTGCACGCCCGCCTCCAGCGCGGGCAGCGGTGAGAGGATGAACTGCCCGTCCTTGGAGTCGAAGGGCTTGTACGTGAGTCGCGTGTCCTCCGGGCGGAAGGCCCGGTTGAGCAGCTCCATCCACCCCCACAGCCCCGCGCCCGGATCGTCGTGCTCATAGACGGGCATGGAGCCCGCCGGATCCAGCTCCAGGTAGCAGCACACCTCGAAGTAGAACCGGCGCAGGGCGTCGAAGAAGTGGTACGGGTGAGGGCAGATGCCGCTGCGCATGTCCCCGCGCAGGGCCTGGAGGCGGTGGACCTCTAGCAGGGTGCGGCGGGCGGCGGCGAGCCGCTCTCCGCGCTGGTAGCTGTCCAGCAGCAGGGTGCGCAGCTGACCGTGGGCCTTCTCCAGCAGCACGTCCAGCTCGGTGAGCAGCTCGTTGAGGAAGGGATTGGGGCCCACCAGGAGCAGCGGCGGCACCTTCCGCGTGTCGGGGCGCCAGGACCCCTCGAGGCTCTTGGAGAAGGACACCAGCTGCAGCGTGGAGAGCGCCCGATCCACGGCCTGCTCGCTGGAGAGCTGCAGCCGGCGCAGCAGCCGCTGCACGTTGGGCGGCTCGTCCGCGTAGAGCGGCACGCCCTCCGTGGTGCGCGTGTCCTCCATGAGGTGCAGGTAGACGGTGACCTCCGCGCGGCCTGTGGCCTCCAGCGAGAACGAGGGCACGGCGGCGTTGCCCGGCACGTTCACCAGGAAGCCGCCGGGCATGGCGGCGGTCAGCGAGGAGAGGGAGAGGCTGCCCTCGGCCAGCAGCACCTCGCTCCACGTGAGCGAGGCGATGCCGACCTGAGGCAACCCGGACAGCTCGGCATGCAGCCGCGACTCGGACGAGAGCGCTTCATCCTGGGCGCGAAAGTGCTCGGGAAGGAGCGTCTGGCCGACCTGCCAGCGGACCCGCGCGAGCTTGTGGCGCTGCATGGCATTGGTTCCTAGCGGAGAGGGACTAGCGGGCCGTCTCGGTGACGCCCCACTGCTTGACGACCTGCAGACCCACGCCCGTGGACATGTTCACCGCCTGCTCCTTCGTCTGCGGCTTGATGCCGATCTGCATGGCGTAGACGCTGGGCGACTGCACCTCCGTGGACGGCGAGTCCGCGACCGACAGGTTCAGGTCGTCTCCATTCTTCTCCAGCACGCCCTCGAGGAGGGCATCGGACCAGTTGGACTTGAAGTACTTCTTCTGCAGCTGGTCGTACTCGTAGATGACGTAGTTGAACTTCACGTCCACGCTGGACCAGGTCCCCATCAGCGCCGCGGCCAGCTTCTGCTTGTTGGCGGTGGAGATCTGCGCGGAGAGGTAGATGGCGTCCGTGACACCCGTCTCCCACAGGTAGTGGTTGAGCACGCCCACCACCTTGCTGTCCAGGTTCTGATCCGGCTGCAGCGGATTCTTGATGGTCTCCTGATCCGCGGTGAGCTTGAAGTTGTCACCCTCGCCGAGCTGCATCTCGGTGACGTAGCCCACTGGCGCCTGCTTGTCCTTCTTGAAGTTGAACCCTTGGTAGACGTCCAGGGCACGGCTGAATTGCGGCATGGCTCCCTCTCCTTCTTCTGGTTCTCGAGTCAGGGTTGCTACAACAAGCGCCTGGTCATCCCAGGCGGGACTCCAGCATCAACTCCACATTGAGGCCTTCGAACTGGATGTGCGGCAGCACGGCCACCTTGCAGTCGTACCAGCCGATCTCCCCCGCACGCGCCTCCACCATGACGGTGGCGGCCTTGAAGGGGAAGCGGCGCAGCGTCAGGTCATCCGGGTTGGACACCGTGGTGACGTACCCCGCCAGCCACGCGTCGATCTGGCGCTGCACGTAGCCGGCATCCGCGGTGCTGCCGATGTTGTCGCGCATGATGCTCTTGATGTAGTGCGCGAGCCGCGTGATGGAGAACGTGTAGGCCAGGTTGGTGACGAGCTGCGAGTTCTCCGAGTCCTTCGGGTCCTTGAACTTCCGGGCCCGCTTGATGGACTGGGTGCTGAAGAACGTCGCCTCACCCGAGCCCTTGCGGTACACCAGCGGGATGAAGCCGTTGCGGGCGAACTCGTACTCGCGATAGTCCGGGATGGCGATCTCCACCGGCGCCTGGATCATCTTCTGTCCGCGCATGGTGAAGGTGTCCACCGGCAGGCCCTGGACGAGCCCGCCACCCTTGGGGCCTCGGATGGACTGGCACCAGCCAGAGATCTCGAAGGCCTTCACCAGGTTGCGGCCCAGCAGGTACGAGGTGTTGCCCCACAGGTACTTCTTGGAGTCGCCCTCGGCGTCCTCCTTGAAGTTGAGCACGTCGCAGGGGTTGCGGTCCGGATCCCACGGCAGGCGCACCACGTAGCGCGGCAGCGTCAGGCCGATGTACGCGGCCTCCTCCTTGTCGCGCAGCTCCATCCACTTGCTGTAGCGCGGGTGGCTCAGCACGCCGTCCAGGTTCTTCAGCGACTCGAGCTGCTCTACGGTCTCGCAGTCGAAGAACTGGGGGGCGGCGGCGGCGATGAACGGACAGTGCGCGGCGTTGGCCACCTTGCCCATGCGCTCCAGCCACGTCATGTCCGCGCGCGAGGAGGTGAAGTCGTACTGGCCCAGCAGCACGCCGTACGGCCGGCCACCGAACTGGTCGTACTCCTTGATGTAGACCTTGTCGAACAGGGCGCTGGAGAAGATGTTGCTCGAGTTCTTCTCGAAGTCCTCGGCCAGCTCCTCCTTGTCCACGTCCAGGATGTCGATGGTGATGTCGGCCTGGAAGTTGGTGTTGTTGACGAGATCCTCGAGGCCGCGCCAGACAGACTCCATCTTCTGGAACTTCTCGGCGTGGATGATCTCGTTCATCTGCGCCTCGATGAGCTCATCGACGCGCGCCACCGCCTTCATCACCTCGCCCTTGTCGAAGCGGACCTGCCCCGCCTCGTCCTGCACGGGCTCCACGTTGTAGAGCAGCGCCGCCAGGGCGGACATGAAGCGCTCCTCGCCCGGCGCCTCTAGATCGTTCTGCTTGGTGGGGACCAGGCCCGTGCCAATCATCGGCTCGGCGCTGGTGGGAACCTCGAGTCCCCGGACTTGGAACAGCTCACTGAGATAGTTTTTGTCGGCCATGAGCTACAGGCTCCTCGGCATCAATACGAGACTTGGAAGGAAGAGAAAGGCGAGAAGGGATCAGGCCTTGGCGGGAACCACGGCGGGGATGGTCTTGGGCGTGACGACGGGCTTGGCGTCCTGCGGCTGCGCGGTGGCGGGCAGGCGCATGCTCGCGTACGTCTTCAGCTGATCGCTCTCCAGGAGCTTCTTGAGCTCGTCCTTGTTGGAGAACAGCTCGTAGAGCTTGCGCCGCAGCTCCTTGCGGTTGTCGATGTCCGACTGCATCTCCAGCAGGAGCTTGCGCAGCAGCAGCAGCGCCTTGAGCTTGGGCACGTGGTGGACGATCTCGTCCGGGTGGAAGGACTTCATCCGGCTGATGGGCAGCTCCACGGCCATCTTGCCTTCGCCATCCGAGCTGAGCTTGTCATCCACCTCGAACGCGATGGACATCCCCATGTCCTTCATCAAGTCATTGAGGTTGGAGCCGGTGACCGAGCGCATCTTGCGCTCTTCCAGGTCGAGCTGGCGGTCCTTGGAGCTCCCGAGGGAGAAGTCACCAAGCACCACGACGCGGAAGGGAAGCTTGACGTCCTCCGCCTCGCCGTTGATGTTGGTCCGATAGACGAGGGTGATGCGCGACTTGGGTAGTTTGTCCTGGATGGGCACGGCTTCTCCTTGACACGAGCGGCTTCGTCTCCTGAGAGCCCATCCCCTTCACCATCCGCCGGAAGGAATCGAGCCGCTGTGCTCAACTTGACAGTCTAGGGAGAAGCGCTCGAGGGGGTCAAGCAAGCTACCCCTCTGTCGCGTCGCGTGTCCTGAGGGTGGTGGTGTCCCCGGAAAACAGGAGGACATACTGCGGCTGCGGAGGTGCGCCGTGCAGCGGATCATATCCCAGGTGGCTATCCCTCTCGATCCGCAAGAAACCTTCCCTCTCGCGTAGGACGAGGATCACCGTCAGCATCAGCACCGTCTCGGAGAGCAGCGGCGCCAGATCCGCATCGAAGCGGCGACGCGCCTCCACGGCCCAGGGCACGCCGCTGGCGGAGAAGGGCTCGTTGCAGTGGATCTTCACCTCCACGCCGCCGGTGGGAATGGAGGCGAAGCCACCCATGGAGTCACCCTCGCCGAGCGCGCTGGCGCCCAGCCGCAGCTCTTTCGCGGGCACCTTCTGTTGGCGCACATCCCGGCGGACGGAGAGCTCCGCCTCGGGGAACGCCTTGCAGAAGAGCCAGTGCATGGTGCTGGGGCATGTGGGCCGTAGTAACCGCATCCGGTCCTCTGCCGCGTCCGCCCACCCGGGCAGCAGCGCCTCGTTGCGCTCCGGGTACAGCCCGGCGAAGCACTCCTCCAGCAGCAGGTGGTCGAAGTAGCCGATGAAGCGCTCGAGCCGATCGTGGTCGAGCTGATCCATCGTCCGCATGAGGAAGGAGGGCAGCGGTGACTGTGTGCTGAGCAGCCCCACGTTCACCGTGATGATGACGCGCTTCTTCGGCTGGTAGAGGAACTGGATGTCATGAACCAGCTGAGACTGGCGCACCGTGGTCCGGTGGCTGCGGTATTCAATCTCGGCGTCGCCATAGCCGGAGGCCTTCAGCACATCCAGCAGCGCGGGGATGTCAAAGCTGCGGATGCGCTCGCGGATGCGCTGCTCGAGCGGGCCCGGCTGCATGGCCCTAGTCCTCCGCCCCGTCCTCGCCCTGCGCGAGGAACGTCTCCAGGTCCACGCGGTAGAGCTGATCCAGCGCGCGGAAGGAGAGCGACTCGGTGCCTTGCAGCTGCGGCTCCACCTGCTCGGCATGCTTGCTCAGGCCGGCGAAGAAGCGGGAGAACAGCGAGGGCAGGTACACGCGCGGATCGAAGCGCTCCACCACCGCCAGCACGTCCGCCGCCACCACGCTGGCACGCCCGAAGTCCTGGCGCTCGACGAGCGTGTCGAACGCGGCCAGCTTGCGCAGCAGCTCGGCCAGCGCCGGGGAG
>Ga0190275_10000621_pt1 | contig 29484 bp, 21 predicted proteins | sample Popmic550T_FD_133745 | JGI IMG/M metagenome (GOLD analysis project Ga0190275, IMG submission 133745) | Populus adjacent soil microbial communities from riparian zone of Yellowstone River, Montana, USA - 550 T | ecosystem: Environmental > Terrestrial > Soil > Riparian zone > Trees stand | place...
GATTTACTGACTGCGACGTGGATATGAGGGCAGCGAAAAGCTCCCTGTAGCGTATACTCGACAGGCTTGATAGTGCGGAAGAAATAGTGTCCTCTCGAGTCCGTGATGAAGCGGCCGTAGCCCTGAAAATTGGAATCGTATCCGCCGGTGTTGCGGCCTCCCGAGTGTAGATAGGAGCCGTTAATATCGGTCTGCCAAATCTCGACATAGCCGTTACGAAGGGGCTCCCCCGATTTCGTCAGCACACGGCCTGCGATGTATGTGACATCTCCGACGGCAGGCGTGATGCCTTCATTCATGACCAACAGATCGTTGTCAGTATCCAGAGGCATTTTGTCTGGGTAGAAGGGTCCCTCTCCCAAGCCGATAGTATTCTTGAGCGCTTCGGCAAACAGACCGGGAACAGTCCAGGCGGCTGCAGGCGGGGCCAGAGCCTTCAATAACCTACGCCGTGATTGGATGGTCATAAAATCTCCTATCGGGTGTGAGTATATGTGTTTGGGGAGGCGGATGACAAGCGCGCCCAGCAGACCTCCCGACCTTCGGACGAGTCCCCGCGATTCAGGATGCGCCAATGTTCACCGCAGACGGCTTGCATCTCATTACCTCGCGCCAGCGTGTTGGCGGCCACATAGACATTCAGAACTTTATGTGATGGCCGTCGATAATTCCTGTTAACGGGAGGTTCTCATGGGCTTGTCGGAGCGGAGATGTTTCTACCGAAGCGGTCCTAACAAATGGGAAGCTTCCGAATGGGTTGTCGTGTTGCGATGGGCATTCAACCTTGGGCGGTCAGCTGAACGATAGCCACTGCGAGTGCCACCGTTACTCCGCAGCACTTCTCCGGTGATGAGGCCAATAGCCTGATAAGGTAACGCACCATTCGGGGAAGCTTTACGCGACGCAATGTTCCAGAGACGCCCGCGATCAGGCTGATCAGTTGGCTCTTGCGGTCATCGAGTAATCATGTGTGTGCAGAGGACAGATCTCCAGGGGCCGGAAGTCCCGCTGCAATCTTGTCTTACAGCCTCACGCCCAGATCCTCCGAAAATCGAAATGGCTGAATTCAGTGATTTGTCATTGGATCCTGTCCGCGCCAGAGGCTCAGGAGCGTGTCCGGGCTAGAGAGACTTCGACAGACGGGTACCGCATCTGGGGCGAATCAGTCTTCGTCGGGCGCGATTTCGCACCTGATGAGCATATAACATGGCTATCGCAGAGCCACAGATGAGGAAGCTGGCCGAAGGCTCCGGCACAGAGGTCGACTGAGCGATTTGTAGACCGTCCGAAGAATAGGCCGCGGTCACAGCTAAGAGGTCGGGGTTGCCTTGCTCCTCAATCGATAAATACAGAGTCGAATTGAGGTAGCGGCCTCCCAGCAGACGATATTCGTCTCCCGCAAAGAAATCTGTCGAGATCGCATATTTGATGGGGATGGAAGCAGGGCCCGACGTATTCGATGGCAATAACGCGAAAACATCGCCGTTCTGGAGTCCGGCGGAATCGTAGGCGAGGGTGAAGCCGGATCCGAGAATCTCCTCCGCTGTGAAGGCATTTGGCACGGCGGGGAAACTGAGTGGCACTGCAGTGAGACTGTTACAAAATGGCGGCTCGCAGAGCTTCTCATGCATCGTCTTCTGCATTTGCTGGCGCGCCGCAGCATCACGGGCAGATTGCACATTCGGTATGAGAAGCTCTATCAGTACCCCGATTGTTGCTATCACGACTAAAAGCTCAATCAGCGTGAACCCGCGTCGATTAGCGCCAGTGGGGAGAGACATGCAATGCATGATAACGCGAAGAAACCCAGAGTTGAGCAGCGGTGTCTAAGCATCCATGCGAGCAATGTCGCTCATTCTCTTTGCGGTAGGCTCTCCTGCGCTGGCTCAGGTTGCCGGGTCTGGTCCGCTGCTGGCAAATCAACAACCGCAATGGATGGAAACTTTCAACAAGATTTATAGCCGGCAGGGACAGGGCGCGCCGTTGGGATCGCTCGACAAGGAGGTGGATGACGCTTGGGCTGCGGCGCTCGCCGCCGGACCTCTGGATCCATCGTTCGAAGCGGTTGCGCAGCAGGCCGCGCAGTATTTTGGCGCTCAGGGGTATGACCGCAAGGCAGAGGCTATTCTCCGACAGGCGATTTCCGCCGCTGGACAGGAAGTGCTCGGGGAGGTGAAAGCTCCTCAGGACCAGACAGCGCTTGGGACGCGGATTGCGGCCCTTACGCAACTCGCGCAACTGCGCGAGCAGATGGGTGAGCCTGATGCCGTAGAAGGTTTGCTTCGCGAGGCGAAGACGCTGCAGTCAGCTCGGCCGCCAGAATCAATGGCGTCGACGTCTTCGTCCGGCTTGCGATTTGCGCGTGCCGCGGGCCCAGGATTTGCATCGTTCCGAATAGGCAGCTTTTCCGAAATTCATGCCGGTCCGTCCGATCTCGTGGGTTTTTATCAGCGCCAGGGCTCCCCAGCGAAAGCCGAGGCCTTGTTAAAAAAAGACCTGGAAGATGCCAAGACGCCGGAAGAATCGCAGCGAGCGCTTCAGAACTATGTTCATTTCCTCAATTCACAGCAGCGGTGGGAAGAGAGCGTTGCGCACCTCGAAAATTGATCGGCATGCAGAGCGCTTCTTCACAGCCAGAAGACCGGCATATGCTCACGGGCAGTCGCCAGAATCTGGCTCACGCGCTAGGGACGACCGGCAAGCCGGACAAGGCTCTCGAAATACTGAAGGAAAATGCGGCGCAGTCATCTGGCGACGCTTTTCAGCAAGCCGAAGCATTGCGCGCTTATGCGCAGATGCTGATTCAGCAGAAGCAGTTCGGCGAAGCAGAGAAAGTGGTTGAGCAGATTCGGCAGCCTAGCGGCAAGAATGCTGCTGAAGTCTCCAAGTACGCGCAGTCCATGGCGGATGGCATACTCGCCAACATCCGGCAGATGCAGAACCGCACCGAAGACGCTCGGGTACTCCGGGAGCGGATGATGGCTCAAGCTTCGGGAAGTGAAGGAGCCCCCGCGCCCGTATGGAATCTGTTGCAGCCCGCGCAGGAGGCAATGCAACGTCAGAAGTACGACGAGGCGATGGCGCAAGTTCAACGTATTCTCGCGGATGCAGCGCCTCGCTTCCGCAGTAATCCAGAGGAAATCGGCGCTTTCACCAACCTCATCCATCAGATACCCCAGGGACGTTATGAAGAACGCCTTGCGTTGATGCATGCGCTGATCTCCGCTCTGGATGGCGTAGCGCCGGCCGATCATCCCCGTGTTGCTCGAGCGATGGGTCAGCTTGTGGGCAGCGCGATGCATGCGGGCTTGAAGGCAGCAGAGGTGACGCGTCTGTTGGAACGCGGGGAAAAGATTCTCATTGCAGCCAAGGGTGAGGACAGCCCGGCGCTCAATGAGGTTTCCCGCCAGCGCGCGCAGTTCTTTACGTTTCGTGGCGACCATTCGGAAGCCGCAACTGAGATGAAGCGCGCGGTGACGCGCACAGAAGTTGCATCCGGGCCAAAGAGCCAGCCGACGGTTCAGATGATGCGTGAGCTAACTAATTCTCTCCAGGTGACCAATGACTGGCCGGAAGAGGAGAGAGTCCGCCTGGCTGTGATTGAGCGCTCCGGCCAGTCGAGTGGCATACCGGGTATGTTGGCTCAGGACATGAGCATGCTGGGTGCTCGCTACTTTGCCGTGGGGCAGCGCGAGAAGGCAGTGTCGTGGATGGATCGCGCGATTGAATCTGCTCGCAAGGACCCACGAGCGGGATTTCTTGTCCCGCAGTTTGAACAGCAACGTAATCACTTTGCGAACGCGGAAAATCAACCGCAGCCCGGCGGGAATCCATTTTATGGCGCCGCGCCAGGCCGGTGGTTCGATAGATCTGGCTACTCGGGGCCTGCGGGCGTTCGAACAGTCATTGGCGTACCGGTTCCACCTCCTCGGCCAACAGCGGCAAAATAAGTACAACTGCAACAGGAAGAACGTGAGCCCCCGTTTGCGGAGCTCACGTCCTGCTTCGCCTGAAATCCGAAGGTGAGGCGGGAGGTCAGTTGGATTTTCCGGGGCGTCCAGTACGAGTTCTGGAGGGTCTGAATGCCGCTGGTGATGTCCGGTGGTGAGGCCCTGGATATTGAACGCATTGACGCATTGAACGCGTCGATGTTGAAGCGAAGCTTCCAGCGTTCCGAAAGATCGAAGACGTTATATAGCGATATGTCGGACTGGAGATTCCTGGGACCCTGGAGAACTGTCATGGAGTAGGGGTTCACACCCGCGGAGAAGTTGGTGGAGTACACAGGAGCAGGCGAATAGGGAGTAAAACCTGCTGCCCGTTTCTCAGAGTCACTGTCACGTTGTTGTTCCCAAAGTTGGTTGTGCCGGGAGTATTATTGATCGGCGTTAGATATGGCTTATAGCTCTCCGGAATGCACTGGACGCCATTCGGCATGTTTATACGATTGGGCGCGATATAGCCGTTGAACCAGAGATTGCCCGGACGGCACACGCCACTGCGGCAGTCACTGATCGGAATAGAATCTTATATCGCTCAATCTGGCTGCCGGCTCCCCAATTAGTGGAGGAGACTTGGAAAGCTTGAGAAACCATCGTGCCGACGAAGGCCACCTGATAGCCGCCAACAAGTGCATTCACCCACTTATTGCTGTCGCCGTGGAAGCGCTTTCCTTCCCTACCGGAATGTCCATGATGCCGTCAAAGGTCACGCGATGTGTGGAATCGCCGTGTCCACCTTGTAATTCTGGAAATTTGTTGAACTCCTGCTGGGCTCCAGTAGAGTGCCTGTCGGCATGCCAGCGGGAATAGTACCAGGGGCATAGTTCGCGGCCGGATAGAGGAGGTTGTCACGGAAGGTATTTCCAGACACGCGAGAGGACATAGAAGGCTGGAAGCTCACTCCGTTGCGGAAAGGCCGCTGATAGTTCAACCGCAAAGCGTTGCTGTTCGACCGCCCATATTTGGTGGAGAGAACGTTGCCGTCCCAGAGAGTCTGGTTTGTAGGGGCGTGTGGCTGTTGAAGCGTACGTGCCGGTTGGGAGAGCGGTGCCGGTCGTGGTCTGCCAGACGTACGTGGAAAGAGCGTTGTTGTACTGCAAGTTCTGATCGAGATTCCACGCATGAGTATGGACGTAGCTCGCACGGAAGACGGAGCCGTCCTGAAAACGCTGTTCGACAGTGAAGTTCGCTTCGCGTACGCGGGCCGGCGGATATTTGACATTGGGTGTCGTGCCCATGCTGATGCCGGGCAAGAGAGCCGTCGTCGAATTGGTATTCACGACGTCAGTGCTATTCTGACCCGCGACGACGGCGGATGGGTTGGCGTAGCAGCAAATTCGGGAGGCCATCGGGGGAGAAGTTGGCAGCCGTGTAGTTCTGCGAATAACCGGCAGTGAAGGGGTAGCTGGCCGTTAGATAGCGGACGGAGTTACGAACGGGAACAGGGTAGATGTATTCGCCGTAACCACTGCGGATGACAGTTCCGCAGCGGCCGAAACCAGGCGTATAGGCGAAGCCAAAACGGGGAAGCACATTGCCGTTGCTCGCATAGAATCCGTTGGAGGGCAAGCCTCCCTGTTCGAACGTTTCGAACTTGGCTCCCAGATTCTGCAGGTTGGTGACGATGGCCCGAGTCGTGAGGCCGTTCTGGAGGTAGTAATCAAGTGGACGCGGCGTGGCGATGGCATTGTTCTTCACATCGAAGTGACCATGAAGTCGTTGGCAGCACGCGCAGCCGGGTGCATTTCCCAGCGGACACCCAGGTTCAAAGTGAGATTTTGACTGACGCGGAAGTTGTCCTGAAATTAGAAATCGAATTCTTCCAGGCTGACGTTGTTGAAGGGAGCGTTGCGGTTTTGCGTGTAGTTGCTGGCGGCGCCGAGAAAGAAATCCGCATCGAAATAGCCGGTATTAGAGCGCGGCAAAGAATTGGAGCCGGAGGCGGGGTCATAGATTGCAGTGGCGAGGTTACTGAACTGGATCTGGTCGGGTGAGCGGTCGGACAGATATCCGAACTTCTCATGCCGCGAGGGAGTCCCGAAGGCGAATTGGTGATTGCCCCAAATCTTGTTTAGTACCTTTATATCCAGATCCTGCGCGAAGCAGGCAGGAAAAGCATATTAGGCAGCGCGGTCGTGGGCCAGGTGCGGATGATCACGAGTTCGCGAAGTTTGAGTCCGGCCGTGAGAACGTCTTTGCCGAAGGTGGTGACGTAGTACTTGTAACCATGCGCCACTTTATTGATCAAGCCATTCAGCCGGAGACGCTTGAGCAGGCGCGAAACCTGTCCGCTGTTGAGGTGAGGCAGAAAGCGGCGTAGCAATTTATCTTGTAGTCCACTGATGTTGGACTCAGCACGCAGAATGGTTTGAAAGAGGGCGTCATCGTCGGTATTTGCGATGAATCGCACATAATCGCCCGCGGTGGAGTACAGCCCGCCACCTCCATTGAATGTCTTGGGGCGAGAGGGCAACTTGCTCTTGATCTCGCGGAAGTCGCCCTCCAGGACTGCGGCGGTAGCTGCTGACTAAACGCTGGAATTTAGCCTCGGGAAGGATATAACTGGTGTCGTTCATCCTGAACGGCCGTAGGATGTTTTCCTGAAAGTAGTCCTCAAGCGAGGAGCCGCTGATCGCTTCACCAATCGACCGGCCCAATCAACACCCTGCCCATATTGCCAGCGCGCTCCCGGCTCGAACATCAGAGGGACTGGTTTGCCACCGGCGGCCGCAGCTTGGTTGAGGAACATCGGAACATGTGCTCATCCCAGAGGCTGTAACAGAATCCGGACGTGTGGGCCAGTAGATGGCGCAATGTAATTGGTGTCGTAGCCAGCCGCAAGGACGGCTTTCCATTGGCATGGAAGCCTTGCAGAACATCAACATTGCCGAGCTGCGGAAGATGCCTCGAGATGGGCTCCGATAGGTCGATCTTGCCCTCCTCAACCAATTGCAGCGCAGCCACAGTGGTAACGGCCTTAGTCATGGAGGCAATGTTGAATAAAAGCATCAGCCCCCACTGAGGGTCCTGCACTCCCGCTTACCGAGCGCATCAACTATAGAGTCTTTGTCCCGTCGGCGAACATTCCAACGGCGACGGGAATCTTGCCCCTGGCGCTTCCAGATCATTACGGTTCATCTACTGCAGCCGAGTTCCCCTTAGCAAAGTACGCATCCAAACCGGATACTGTGGCTGGTTCCGCGGCTAGAAAGGTGCGACGCTTGAGGTGCGACATGGTTGCCCTATATGCTAGCGCGATCGCCCACTACCAGGAATTGGCGTGAAGCCCGGACAGTCAGCGTACAGCTTGTGCGTAGTCATAGGACACGAAACCGTAATAATGACGCAAGCGATTCAACTTGAGCAAGCTGGGCATACGCAATGACTTGCTTCCCGGCGTATGCTCGCAATGCTGCCAGTCGATAGGCAAACTGCTCGCGTGAAGACAGCCCCTAAACGCAAACGCAAATAAGGTCGCCGGGTAACGATATTGTGTCTCACTTGCTGTATCGCGCTTGGCAGTCAAGCGGCGATTGGTTTATCCGGGAACAACTCGCTCCTCATGTAGTCCGCTTGAGCCTGCATGAGGGCAAGCAGAGAACGATCACGAGGCATGTTTTTGTATGGCGCTGTAACAGGTCGAGGTGATCCTGCCCCGAGTCTTGCAATGCAACGTTCACAGCCTGGATACGAGAGAACCGGAGGAGGCTTTCACCCGAAGAATTTCCTTTTCGCGGTTTGTCGAGAAGGGAACGGCCAGATTCTGGCTTCGCCATCGCGACCAGATGCTCAGAGCTTTGTCATACCAGGCGTTGGCCGATGCCGCGTGGGCCGCGCGTCCCGGTCCTGGCATGCTTGATGCAAGATAGGCGTCGTAGTCTCCCAACCTCTGATAGACCAGCGCTAAACACCGTTCGGGATACAATGCCTCCTTACCCTTTTCCGAAAGACCTTCCGCTGTCTTCAACGCCTCTCTCAGAACTTCAAACGCAGACGCAGGCTCACGCATTTTGAGCTTCAACTCACCCAATGTGAGCAGCGATTCGAACATATCCTCCTTGACCACCGCGCGCTCTGGATTCTTTGCCAGCATTCCACGCTGCAGTTCTAGCGCAATCTCGAGATCAGCCAGCGCAAGTTTGAATTTGCCGCTATTCCGCAGCGCGGCGGCAAGACCAAGATGCGCATTGGCCAAGTCGCGCTGATAACTAAGATCTCCAGGACTTCTCCGGATTAGTTCCTGAAGAATCACCAGGGCCTCTCGATAGAGTTCGACCGCCTGGGCTGGCTCTGGGACTCGTACGACGGCCGCCATCCGTCGAAGCGCGACACTGAGTTCTGCGCGCGCCATTGCATCGTTCGGATCGCGTGCCGCTAGCTGCTCCGCGATACGGAGCGCCTTACGGTGATACAACTGGGCCTTCTCAAGATCTCCGAAATGAAAATAAGAGGGATTTCCCTGCAGATCGCCACAGCGCCTATAAGCTTCTTCGAGATCCTTCAGATGGCTTGGATTATCGGGCTCAGTCTCGACGAGCTTCTCCAACCACGTCACCGCCTCTCGATAACGGCTCCAAGCTCCTTGTAGGTCTCCGCGCATCCACAGCAGATTCCCCACCAGCAGCCGAGTGTTGGCCAGATTCGCAGTGCCTCCATCCTTGCGATAGAGGGCGGCTCGATCGGCTGCCGCTGCGGCTCGATTCGCATCTTGCAGCGCGGGTCCGACCGCCGACAAACGTGTCCGCGCATTCGCGAGACGAACATAGCCGTGCACAAATAGATCATCCGTGCGCGAATCGTGAAGCGTGTTGTCGATTTTTTCCGCTAGTTTCAAACCCTCGGTGTAACTTCGGATCGCTGCCGCCACGTTTACGATGCGGAGTTCAAGATCGCCTCGCTTGTAATGGAGCCATGTCGCGCAGCTTAGCGTGTCGTAGCTCTGAGACTGCTCGGCGAGAGGTTCCACAAGTGCCAGCGCCTTGTCATAGCTGACCAGAGCTTCGCGAAATTGGCCTAGATTCGGCCCGGATAGATCGCCTTGAACATCACCGACCTGCTCATATGCCTGCGACAACTCCCATTGAAACGTCGGATCATTCGACGGCGCATCTTTTGAGAGGTTGTTTAAATACTCGAGCGCTGTCCTGACCAGCAGTTCCCGCGCCGGTGTTGCTCCCGGTAGATGCTGGATGCTCTTCTGAAAGTCGGATAGTACGAAGTTCGCAAGCTTACGAACTTCCATGAAGCGGGCTTCCGTACGCTTCGCTTCCCGGTATGTCGCAAACCACCCGGCGCCTATGCTTAAGGCAAGCAATCCAAACGCGGCGGACGCAAGCAGATTCCTCCGAACCAACTTGCCCGCGAGATAAAAGATCGTATCCTCTCGGGCGGATACAGGCATACCATGCGTGAACCGTTGAACGTCATCGGCGAATTGTTGAACGGAGCCGTAGCGTCGCTGTGGTTCCTTTCGTAGCGCCATCGCGACGACATTATCGAGATCGCCCGATAGCTGCCGTCTTAATCGCGCATCACCAGACGCTGATGAGCTTAGCCGCATTGGTTCGCTTTCACACACCAACCTCTCGACATCAACCGAGGATTGGCCGGTGATCCGATACGGACTGGAATGCGTGAGCATTTCGTAAAGCAATACGCCCAACGAGTAGATGTCCGTTGCTGTGGTCAGTCCCTCACCGCGGACCTGTTCCGGGCTAGCGTACTGCGGCGTCATTCGCCGCATTAAAGTCTTGGTAGTGCTCGCGCCACCGATCACCAGTTCCGGCGTGAGAAGTTTGGCAATGCCGAAGTCGAGCAGTTTCGGGATGCCCGCCTCGTTCACCAAAACGTTCGCCGGTTTGATGTCCCGGTGGATCACCAACATCTGATGCGCATGATGTACCGCGCTGCACAAGGCGCAGAACAAACCCAGACGCTCATTGACAGAAAGATTCCGTCTCTGGCAATAGTCGAGGATAGGTTCGCCCTCGATATACTCCATGACAATGTACGGACGGCCATCCGCTGTCGTGCCGCCATCGAGCAAACCGGCAATATTTGGATGCTGGAGGGTGGCTAAAATTTGACGTTCTGTCCGAAATCGGGCGAGCGCGTCCTCCGAGTCCATGCCCTGAGCGATCAACTTAATCGCTACCGAACGGATGTATTGATCGTCGATGCGGACTGCTTGATAGACGGACCCCATCCCCCCGCGTCCGATCTCTCGGACGATCTCGTACGGTCCGATACGTCGGCCAATCTGCGAAGCCGAGTAGTCTCGCTGCATCTGCACCGCGAAAGCAGCGGCCGCCTGTCCAATGGCAACGCCGACATGTCCTTGTGCGCGCCGGTCGCTTTCAAGTAAGAGATCAACTTCACGACGAAGATCGTCGTCGCCGCGACAGACGCGGTCGAGATAGGCTCGTGACTCGTTCACCGGAAGCTCTACTGCCTCCGAGAAGACGGCCTCAATCTGTTGCCATCGCTCCCTTGTCATGGACACAACTAGTCGTGGCTGTTCTGGAGACAGCCACTGCGCCCCATATTGCCGCTTACATATAGAATACTCTTTTGAAAGACATCGGAGCTCGAGCAAGGGAAAATCCTAAAGCTCCTTTCGCGGCCTGTCTACCAGGAAGAGACACCCTGGCCCAATTCGGGCATCATGGGGAATACACTTACCTTGGAGCCGCAGGTGACTCAACGAAGAAAGCCCGGAGAAGATGACCCTCTCCGGGCTGATCTAGTTTATGAAAAGGCTCGCGTGTCGTGACGCGCTTACGTCTATCCGCGCTTTGATCCGCGCGCCGTTGATTGAGTACGGCCTGCTTCGAATATGGCGCCGTTGCTCAGGGTATGCACCGGCAGAGTAACAGAGTTGTCTACTAATTCTGCCATCGTGTGGATCGGGAGCCCCTCAGCTTCCTTCAAGAACACCAGACTGCCGCATTCGGCGTCAAAATCGACGCGAATCCAGTCGCCACTCTTAATCTGATCAGTCGCAATTAGATTCGATAACGGCTGCACGAGGAGCTTCTCGATCGCGCGTTTCAAGTGTCGCGCGCCGTACTTAGCATCGATGCCTTCCCGTAGAAGGTGTGCTTTTCCAGATTCCGTAACATGGAAAATGAATGCCCGGTCCGGCGAAGCGTTGAAAATCCGCTGCTGAACCATGTTCAACTCGATGTCCAGAATCTTTCGCAGTTCGGATTCCCCGAGTGGCCGGAAGACCACGATCTTGTCCAACCGATTGATGAATTCAGGCGTAAACTTCCGCCGCGCGGCCTCGACACCGGTTCGCGCCACCTTTTCGTTCATTTTTTCGTCGGAACGGCACGCGGCGTCTTTAGCCGCGTCCTTCGTGACACCAAAGCCGAGCTTGGGCGCCATCAAGGAGTTCATCTCAGTCGCTCCCAAGTTGCTTGTCATGAAAATCATAGCCCGGGAGAAATCCACTTTTCGGTTATCACCGAGAGTCAGAGTAGCTTTATCCAGAATCCCCAAGAGCAGGTTCCATAGAGCATCGCTGGCCTTCTCAATTTCGTCGAACAGCACGAAGCTGATCTTCACAGTGTCCGTATGATACTGATTCAGCACTTCCTGGCTAAGCAGGGGATGGGTTTCACGATGACCTAAATAGCCGGGAGGCGATCCAATGAGCTTTGCAATCTCATGGCTATGTTGGAATTCAGCGCAATCGATCTTGATAACAGAACGCGGGTTCTTTACAAGCGCCTCAGCAGTCGCTTCGACAATGCGTGTCTTGCCGCTTCCGGTAGGCCCCAAAAAAAGGAAGTTGCCGATCGGACGCCCAGGCGCACTCATCCCTGTCAGGTTCATCTGGTAGATATTCACGATCTGCTGAATCGCTTCGTCCTGACCGACAATATTACGTCGAAGCGCTTGTTCCAGCGATTCTGCGTCGCGCCCGGTTCGTGTAGGATCCAATGCAACATTTAGCTGAACCATCTCATTTCTCCCTCTCCGAAAGCGATCCGTTTTCCAACTCTCGGGACAATTTCGAGCAACTTATGTGCCAAACATCTTGACGTATCCTAAGCGCTTAAGAGTACGGAGATCGATGCCAGTGTACACGTCACTTGGGTGGTATCGAAGGCCGCATTTCTACACGGCTTATGGTAGTTCTTTCCGGCATCCGGATCACGGCCATGACAACATCTGCGACATCCTGAGGCGCCATTTTCCAAGTCGCCCGTTCAGACCGGCTGCTAAAATCTGTGTCAACGCTACCGGGCATAACATACGTGACACGGATATTATTCCTGCGATGATCTAACATCAAAGCTTCAGAAAACCCATTTAATCCGAATTTCGAAGCGTTATACGCCGCCCCCCCTGCAAAAGGATTCTTTCCCGCCAGACTGCTTATGTTAATGATTGAACCTCCGCCTCTCTCAATGAGCCGTGGTATGCATTCCTTGCAGCAGTAAAACACCCCGCTCAAGTTGGTATCGAGGGTTTTCTTCCACGCTTCGAAATCTAGCTCGGCAACCGGGGCAAAAATACCGATCCCCGCATTGTTTACCAGGATGTCCAACCCACCGAATGTGGCATCTACAAAATCGAAGAAGGTTGCGACCGTGTCAGGCTGCCGCACATCTGCGGCGATTCCCGACACAGGTGACCCTGTGCTCGTCGTCAGCTCTTTTGCACGCCTCCACTTCCGCTTGGGATCGTCCGCAGATGGCCACCGACGCTCCTTCTCGAGCCAGCGTTTCAGCGACCGCTTTTCCGATGCCTTTTGTGGCTCCGGTTACGACAGCAACTTTTCCGCTTAACACTTTTCCACTTAACAAATGATCGTTAGGACGAGAGGTATCAGGCATGCGCCCAATGTAGCAATGGCGCACCCTAACTGTGCGAGGGAACCATTGGTACAAAGGATACCGGGAATATAATGCGTCGGTGAACGCGCCCTTCGCGGGATTTCAACACTTCGATGAGTTGTTGGTTCGAGGGGCTTCCAACCGGCGCAACCAGCCGGCCGCCGTTCGCGAGTTGCCCGATCAAAGCCGGAGGAACCTCAGTCGGCGCAGCCGTCAACATGATACGATCGAACGGCGCTTCTTCCGGCCAACCTAGATATCCATCACCCCAGCGAACGTGCACATTATCGTAGCCGTGGCGCTTCAATGTACGGGCAGCCGATTCCGCCAATTGTCGGACGACTTCAATAGAATACACAACAGCGGCCAGCTCCGCGAGAATAGCCGATTGATACCCTGATCCTGTGCCGATCTCGAGGACTCGATGATGCTTACTCAACTCGAGCAGCTGAGACATAGCTGCAACTATGTATGGTTGTGAAATTGTAGCCCCGTAGCCGATGTCAAGGGGCCGGTCCTCATAAGCCGACTCGATCGAATTCGGAGGGACAAATTCGTGCCGTGGAACCGAGTGCATGGCCCGCAGCACCTCAGAATTTCGGATGCCTCGCTGTTCAATGTGCTCCGCTGTTAGCATCATTTCGATCTACGGCGTTTTTTCGCTATGGGTTGATGAATGCAAATGTCGGTAGAAACCCAGGTCGACCTTCTGGAGCAGCTTGGTGGCATACATGATCTGCCCCGCATGGAGCGCGAAATGCTCCACTACGTGATAGACGACCTCAACGACAGATTGGTTATAACCCTGAACGACAACTGTAGCTGTGAGTTTTTCCCGGGAAAGGTTTGAGATGAGCGGTACCGCCTCATCCATCGTCTCCTTAAGCCCCTTGATGAGTTGGTCGGCAGGCATTCCCCCGCGAGCGGCAAACTCACCAGCCCGCTGGCGAATATCCGGCGCGCCACCGACGGCAGAGATAACCCACTGGCGGACGTTTCCGCTCAGGTGAAGCACAAGATTCCCTACAGAGTTCGATTCCTCCGAACCGCGCCACCAGATTTGCTCCAGCGTGAGCAGGGTCAGGCAATGCTGAATCCTGGTCTCTAGCTGCCGCAGCTTGTCAACGGAGAAATCAATAAAAAGGCGCTCCATATTGCCTCCGAGTATAAGATAAGGAGATGGAAACCCTAACCGCGACGCAGCCAGAAGTGTCTTCCGTTGTCGATCTTGAGCGCGAGTACTTACTACAGAACTATGCGCGCTACCCGATCGTATTGAGCCGCGGAAAGGGACCGTATCTTTGGGACATCACCGGCAAGAAGTATCTGGATCTAATTTCGGGGATCGGTGTCAACGCTCTCGGCCATGCTCATCCTCGAATCACGAAGGTGATTAGGGACCAGGCCGGCAAGCTCGTGCACAGTTCCAACCTTTATTATCACGAATTCCAGGGTCCGCTCGCAAAGCGGCTCGCCGAGGCGAGCGGTTTGCAGCGTGTCTTCTTTAGCAACTCAGGCACAGAATCCATGGAGGGAGCCATAAAGATGGCGCGCTCCCATGGAACGCATTTGTCTCCCGAGAAGTTCGAAATAATTTCTCTCGAGAATTCATTCCATGGACGCACTCTGGGAGCATTGTCGATCACAGGACAACACAAGTACCGGAAGGATTTTGAGCCTCTTCTTCCGGGAGTCAAATTTCTGCACGTGAACGATGTGACCGCGCTTGAGCAGACGGTATCGGAACGTACTGCGGCGATCGTACTTGAGGTGATACAAGGCGAAGGTGGGATCTATCCGCTATCAACGGAGTTCCTCAGGAGAGCGCGGGAATTAGCGGATCGCTTCGATGCGCTGCTGATATTTGATGAGATCCAATGCGGAGTTGGGCGGCCGGGGACCTACTTCGCGTATCAGTTGCTCGATCCGGTGATCATGCCGGACATTGCAGTCATGGCGAAGCCTATTTCGTGTGGTCTGCCACTCGGCGCCATCTTGTCGAACGAGAGAGCTGCAAAGTCCATTTCGTCCGGAATGCATGGATCTACATTCGGCGGTAACGTCGTTGCCTGCCGGGTGGCGCTGGAATTCTTCGACATCCTGCAGGAGATCATGCCGTCGATGCGCGACACCGGTCGCTACTTCCGTATGAAGCTGGACGATCTAGCCCGTAAGCACTCCATCGTTAAGGAAGTCCGCGGTGAGGGATTAATGCTGGGTATCGAATTAACCGCCCCCGGCAAGGACATCGTGCTCGATTGCATGTCGCAAGGCCTGCTGATCAACTGTACTCATGATGTCGTCCTGCGATTTCTCCCGCCTTACATAATCGGGAAGAAGGAAGTCGATGCCGGTGTAAAGATCCTCGCCAAGGCGCTGAAAAACGTCAAACCCGCGTAGTGGGATCACGCATAGACTCAACAGCGCATATAAATCTGGAACGGAGCCGCGCCAGAGGAAGCGGTTTTAAACACTCGGATTCTACGCGTAACACCGGAGCCGAGAGAGCGCACTGGACTTCGCCGATAAGCGAAGATGTTAGGGAATCTTCAAATGCGCTCACTTTTTGCCCGGATCGAATCGAATGGATAGAAAACGAATTCTGATCGCCGATGATCAGGCCGACGTTCTCGAGGCATTGCGATTCCTGCTGAAGGCTGAAGGTTACCAGACCGAGGCGGTGTCCTCTCCCGAGGCCGTGATCCATGCGCTCGAAACACGAGACTACGATGCATTGATCATGGATCTTAACTACACCCGCGACACGACATCCGGTCAGGAGGGCCTGGATCTGCTTGGGAAGATTCAGGCAACTGACCCTACAATTCCGATCGTCGTGATGACGGCATGGGGCAGCGTCGAACTTGCAGTCGAGGCGATGCGTCGCGGCGCGCGCGATTTCGTTCAAAAACCTTGGGACAACGCGCGACTCGTATCGATCGTGAAAACACAACTCGCCTTGAGCGAAGCCCTGCGAAAGGGTCAGCGGCTCGAAGCCGAGAATCGGCTGCTACGAGCCGAGGGTAAGCCGTTGATGATCGCAGAAGCGCCATCGATGCAGCCCGTTCTTCAACTCATCTCACGCGTCGGTCCTTCGGATGCGAACGTGCTCATCACAGGAGAGCCTGGTTCCGGCAAAGAGGTTGTTGCGCGAACTCTTCACGCAATCTCAGAACGCGCCTCGAAGCCCCTTGTAACTGTCAATGCAGGCGGCCTTGCGGAAGGAATCTTTGAAAGCGAATTGTTTGGCCACGTGAAGGGCGCGTTCACAGATGCGAAAGCGGATCGAGTTGGACGATTCGAGCTCGCCGATACCGGCACGCTGTTCCTCGACGAGATCGCCAATGTACCCTTCAACCTGCAATCAAAGCTTCTTCGGGTTCTGGAGATTGGTGAGATGGAACGAGTCGGTTCCTCGAAAACCAAGAGAGTGAACGTACGGATCATTTCCGCGACAAACGCAAATCTTGCGGAGGAAGTCGCTAACAACCGATTTCGCGAGGATCTGCTGTTCCGATTGAATACGATTGAAATTCACATTCCGCCCCTACGGGAGCGCAAGGAGGACATTCCGCTCCTGGCGTCGCACTTCCTTAGCGTATACGCTCAGCGATATCGCAAGCGCCTGCTCGGCTTCGATCAGGCGGCGATGCAAGCGCTGATAGAAAATGCCTGGCAAGGGAATGTCCGAGAATTGAACCATGTCGTTGAGCGCTCGGTTCTCTTGGCGCAGGACACACAGGTGCGACTCGCCGACCTGGCTTTGCGATCGTCTTCCACTGGATCGGGACGTCTTGACGACATGAGTCTTGAAGAGGTGGAAGCCTTTCTGATCAAGAAAGCGCTCGCTCGTTATGACGGCAATGTCAGCCACGCGGCAAACGCGCTTGGTCTCAGTCGCAGCGCTCTTTACCGGCGGCTCCAACGCCATAACCTGTGAAACGGGACGGGATGAGGCCGCTCGTACACGAACGCCGGGTGCAGATTCTGGCGCTTGCGGCCGGCCTGCCTGCAGTTCTCACTGCGCTGATTGTCCTTTATGTGGAGAACTATCCGGCGAAAGTCCAGTGGACGGTCGGACTCGTAGTCATCGGTTGTTGGCTTGGATTCGCGGGCGCCGCTCGGGAACGGGTCGCTTCCCCGCTCCGAACGTTAGCCAATCTCCTTGAAGCAATGCGGGAAGGCGATTACTCCATTCGCGCGCGCGGCGCCCGGTTTGAGGATGCCCTGGGCGAAGTTATGCAACAGGTTAACGCGATGGGCGCTACACTTCGCGCCCAACGTCTAGGGGCGCTCGAAGCAACAACTCTCCTTCGGAAAGTGATGGAGGAAATCGACGTCGCCATCTTCGCCTTCGATCATGAAGCTAAACTCAAGCTGATCAATCGTGCGGGAGAGAGGCTGGTCGGGCTTCCATCCGAACGAGTCGTGAATCTGCCCGCAGCGGAAATTGGTTTGGCCGAGTTTCTGACCGGCGAGGGCTCGCAAACAGTGCAGCGCACGTTTCGTGGCGCAAGTGGTCGTTGGGGTGTCAGCCGGTCCGACTTTCGGGAAGGCGGATTGCCGCATCAACTTCTCGTAATCACCGATCTCACCCGGCCTCTACGCGAAGAAGAACTACAAGCGTGGCAGAGGCTGGTGCGCGTTCTCGGGCATGAGCTAAACAACTCGCTCACCCCAATAAAATCGATTGCGACAAGCCTATCGACGCTCCTCAAGCGAACTCCGCGAGACGACGATTGGGAAGATGACATGATTCGTGGACTGGAAATCATCGCGACCCGCAGTGAAGGATTAAGCCGATTTATCGGCGCCTACGCTCGGTTGGCGAAGTTACCACGGCCAAGGTTTGACCCGGTCGACCTTGCAACCTGGATCAGCCGTGTCTCCTCTCTGGAGAATCGCGTTCCCATCGTCGTTCAACCAGGCGAGCCCACGGTGATTCGGGGCGATTCCGATCAGTTGGATCAATTGCTGATCAACCTGATTCGCAACGCGGCAGACGCGTCCTTGGAAACTAACGGCATGGTAACCGTCGGCTGGATGCGTTCCGGCCTGCAAGCGGCGGTCTATGTTCGCGATGAAGGACCCGGTCTCGCAAACACGGCAAACTTGTTTGTTCCGTTTTTCACGACAAAGCCAGGAGGCTCGGGTATCGGTCTGGTCCTCAGCCGGCAGATCGCTGAAGCTCACGGAGGCGCTCTGACGTTAAGTAATCTCGAGACGTCGCCTGGGTGCGAGGCTCTTTTGACTTTACCTCTATAACGGGAATTCCTCCTATAATGCGAAGATGCGGCGCAACTTTCTTATTTTGCTTCTGGGCGCCGCCGTCCTCCTCCTGGCACAGCGTGATTCGAAGCGGGAAAGACCCGCTCGTCAGTCCGTCCGTGGCTTGCGAGCCGCCGTCGCGACTGGTAGTGACTACGCCGCTGAAGCTGGCATGCGCCTTATTCACAAAGGCGGCAACGCGGTCGATGGCGGTGTGGCTGCGATGTTCGCAGCTTCAGTTTCCGAGTTCTCCCATTTCGGCTTCGGCGGGGAATCACCCGTCCTTATCCGCACCAAAGACGGCCGCGTCTTCTCCATTGCGGGTGTCGGGCCGATGCCGAAAATGGCGTCGGCGGAGTTGTTCCGCAACCGTCGAATTCTGGCGGGTGAATTACTTGCTCTCGAACCAGGCGGACTGAAAGGAATCATTCCTGTCGCCGGCATGATGCCTGCCTTGGTTCCTGGGATGGTCGAGAGTGGGTTGGTTGCCCTCGAAGAGTTCGGCATGATGTCGTTCTCCGACGTGATTGCGCCCTCGATCGATTTAGCCGATGGTATGCCTCTTGACGAAACACGAGCGAACTCGATCGTGCGCAGCCGTCGCTTCTTCGAACTCTGGCCTACTTCCAAAACCGTCTTCACGCCGACAGGGCAGATGCCGATACCAGGGGATGTTTTTCGTCAGCCCGACTTGGCAAGAACGTTGCGGGCGATGGCTGCTGCCGAACAGCGCGCCCTAAAAGGGGGCGCCTCAAGACGGGAAGCGATCAATGCCGTGCGTGATTTTTTCTACCGCGGCGAAATCGCGCGCAAAATAGATGCCTTCAGCAAGGCGAACGGGGGCCTGTTGCGGTATGAAGACATGGCATCGTTCCGTCTCAAGCCGGAAGAGCCGCTAAGTGTCACGTATCGCGGTTACAAAGTATACAAACCCGGATTCTGGAGTCAGGGCCCTGTTTTACTGCAGGCTTTGAATATGTTGGAACCGGAGAACTTGTCTGCACTGGGCCACAACTCGACACCCTATCTTCACAAGCTCGTCGAGACGATGAAGCTGGCATACGCCGACCGCGACACCTATTACGGCGATCCGGCATTTGCAAAAGTACCCACCGATGTCCTGCTGTCGAAGCAATATGGATCGGACCGCCGCAGCGCCATTCTCCCGGAAGCTTCTCTGGATTTCCTTCCAGGAATAATACCGGGGCAAACGGCCCGCCATCCGTCGGTAGCTGATATGGCTCGCGCACGCATCGACGACGAATTGATGGCCCGCGACACAACGTGCATCAATGCGATCGATAAAGATGGCGTCATGTTCTCAGCCACTCCCTCCGGAGCTTGGCTGCCATCGGTGATCGCAGGCGACACGGGCATTCCCCTCACGCAGCGAGCGCAGAGTTTTCTGCTGATTCCCGGCCATCCCAATGAACTTGCCGGCGGCAAGCGGCCGCGAGTGACTCTAAGTCCTACGCTGGTGACGAAAGACGGCAAGCCATCCATGACGCTCTCGACACCCGGCGGCGACAATCAGGATCAGGCATTGCTCCAGATCTTTCTGGATGTCGTCGAGTTCGGCATGAATGCGCAGAATGCCATTGAAGCCCCGCGATTCCAAACACGTCATTTAGTTTCAAGCTTCGACAATCACGCAATGAACCGGGGCGACCTCTTACTGGATGAGCGGATTTCTCCGACAGTATTCTCCGAACTCACCAACAAGGGACACAAGACTTCCACCCGTAGCCGTTGGAATAGCGGAGCCTACCCCATCATCATCCGCGTCCTGCCGAATGGAGCAATCGAAGCGGGCGCTGATCCCTACGGCTACCGCAACGCCCAAGCTTGGTAACGAGGGCCTCTCGATGGCCCCTAACGCGCGAACAGTACGACCCCTGCATGGTGACCGGTGCACAATTTTTTGTCGGTTGTGTAAAGGACGCAGTTGGTCGCTTCCGCCAGAGTGATGTAAGTAGCGTCATAGGCGGTGAAGTTGTGCCGCAGCTCCCATATCTGCCCCAATAAACCGTGTGCGGATATCTTTCTGCAGTAGGCGTCGTGAGACCCGTGAGTAGTTGTTCGCAGCGATGAGAATCGATACGTTGCTCGGCAACCAGACTTCCTAGTCCGGATCCCGTCGAACAAAATCGAGGATCTCGGACGTCTCGCTCACATCTTCACTCCCTTCCGTGTAACCGGATTGGAACTGGTGACCCGTCTTGTGATCGCGCCGCAGGAACCGGGCACGTATTCCTCGATCGGGTCGCCCGCCAGCAGTGTCCGTCTCCGCTCTGACCGACGAGCCGAGCATTAAATGCTGGCGCGTTCGGAGGCCAATCTTTATCATCGAACGTAGCCCAGCGTTTAGACTGGTTGTCTCCCTCAGGGCTCATCGAAAATCGGATTAACTATAAAACTGAGAAACGGCGATACGCATGTCGACTGTCAGCGCCGGCAGTAGACCAAGCGCGTGGCCGTTGACTATGGGGAGCCGGCTTCTTTGTCAAATTCCAGTGGAAGAGGCGGGAAGTCGCACTGCATCTATGGCTCTGAGTATGGCGGTGTACGCGTATTCGCCTGCGTAGCGCGCGAGGATCGAACCGAGAACCGCATTATCGTGGGAGATACGTTTGATCACGGCTGAAATTCGCTCCGGCTCCAGTGTCATCAACGCCTCTCGAAGCTCCCTTCGCACATCGACGTGAAGAGTAGCGAGATCCTCGACGCGCAATCCGACGGCTATTTCCTTGGTGTCCGCTGCGTCTGCCTGGTTGCGTGTGTACCGAACTCCCAGATGCCGCGCCATACAGGCAAAGATTTCTTCAGGCCGGTACGGCTTATGCAGGTAATCGTCTAAGCCACCCGCAAGTATCTCGCTACGTGAACCGACAAACCCGGAGGCAGTTACCGCCGCGATTCTCACCGCGGATCCTCCATCACAATTCCGGATGCGGCGTGCCGCCTCCAGTCCATCTATCACAGGCAAATGCAAGTCCATCCAGACAAACTGCGGTCGCCAGTCGCGAAACTTCTCCACGGCCTGCGCTCCGTCGCCTACAGCCAACACCGCAAACCCCGCATTCTGAAGCAGACTCTCCAGTAGCAGTGAGCTTTCGCGGTCGTCTTCCACGATCAGAATGCGATATTCCGGTTGTCCGGGCTCCAGGGCGAGGACTGCCGGCAATTCATCCCCTTGTGTCACATCGGAGTACGGGACCAGTTCCGCCGGTAACTCGATTCGGAAGCAGGAGCCCCGACCCGGTGCGCTCTCCATATGTACGGTTCCGCCCATTAGTCCGATCAGTTGTCGTGAAATGGTGAGCCCCAACCCCACGCCCTGGTGCCGATCGACCTCCCCAGCCTGCACAAATGCATCGAAGATTCGTGCCTGATCTGCGGCGGCGACACCGATGCCGGTGTCCTCAACTTCGAATTTCAGTAGTACGCGGTCTGCAATGTTCGTGGGAGTCGCGCTCCATCGCAAGGTGACCGAACCATGCTCGGTGAATTTGATTGCGTTATTGAGAAGATTGATCAGGACCTGCCGAAGCCGAGAGGGATCGGTTCGGATGAACAGAGGCGATTCCGGGGCTTCGAATCGTAACGCCAAGCCCTTCTGCTCGGCCTTGGCAAGAATCATACCGCTAACATCTTGTATGAGTTTGGCCAGATCACAAGAGACGATCTCGATGTCATTTCTTCCGGCTTCGATCTTCGTGACATCCAGCAGGTGGTTGATAAGGTCCAGTAAGTGCTCGCCACTGCGATTGATGATGTCGAGATCCCGAGGTGGATCGCTCGAAGTGCCGTTGCGAAGAAGCCTAGAGAATCCCAACACGGCATTGAGTGGCGTGCGAAGCTCGTGACTCATATTCGCCAAAAAGACAGTTTTCGCCCGGTTGGCAGACTCAGCTTCGTCGCGCGCCTGCGCGAGTTCGCTGGTACGTTGATTCACCAGCAACTCAAGGTGCTGCCGGTATCGCTGCAATTCTTCCAGCGTCTCCCGCAGCCTTCCTATGATTTGTCCGACGGGGACGGCATTAATCAAGGTGGCTTGTACGAGCACGCTCCAGATGCCCAAAGGTGTTGCTCTGTTTGCAGGAGGAAGGCTCGCATTCATCTCCAGAACCGCAAATCCAAGTGCGGAAATCAGGCACACACCCGCAGTCCATATCGCGCCCCTGTATCCGAGGAGCCAGGCTGCCGAGATTGGCATCGACACGTAAAGCGCAATTCCCGGGCTGTGAACTCCGCCGAAAAAAATGAAGATGAGCGTAGCCCAAATCCAAACGCCTGCCAAGTGAGCGATACTAGCCTCTCGGAAGTAACCGAGCCGAAGGATCGCGAGTGCGGCAACGAGAGTCGCTTCCAAGACCAGTACATTAAATATTCGCGCAAACGTGATCGGGGCGAGCTGTAGAGTTGCGATGGACGATGCCGCCGTCCAAATAGCGATCAGTAGGAGGAGCGCGTGCAGCATCTGAGCCGTACGATCATTGGCCAGAGGTCCCCGGAGGCGCATAGAGTGTGAAATACCTTGTACTATCGACCAAACGCGGGATCTTGCACTCAAAATGTTTCCTTATGCCTCCGGCAACATCCAAGCATACAAAGTATTTCAGTGTCAGCCTCGTTACTCAACTGGATGAATGATATCGCTCTCGTTAACCGCTCGCGGATTCCTGGCAGTATTACTGATTGGTCATAACCCGGTTAACGCCCAGTCTGCTCTCGGATTCGGCGCATTGCGGGGCGCGATCCTAGATGCCTCCGGGAGCGCCATTGGAAGAGCCGTAGTCACACTTACGGAAACTACCAAGGGCTGGGTTCGTACTTCCGAATCCAGCGGCGACGGATCTTTCCTCTTCGGTTCTGTCGTCGCCGGCGTCTACTCACTTCGCGTCGATATGCCCGGTTTCAACACCGAACAGGTGGACGCCCTGAGAATCGAAGTCGGTCAGCAGGCGGCAATTACTATTCGCTTGGGGCCAGCAGGGGTTCGGACATCCGTAACCGTCGTGGCGCCTACCGCAACGGAACTGAACGCGCAATCCAACTCCATCGGTTCTCTGGTGGATTCCGAACAGGTTCGAGAACTCCCTCTAAATGGCCGCAACTTCCTTCAACTGGCATTGCTGTCCGGAGGTGTCAATGAGGTTAGCCCGGTCAGCGACATGTTCGCCTCGAATATCGGGCCGCCCGGGCGGCTCGTTGTATTGCCCGGAACATTTCCCTATTCGGTCGGCTATTCGCTCAACGGCTTTAACATCCGCGGATCGCGAGATGGCGAATTGGCGCTCAGCCCTTCCGTAGCTGCTGTCGATCAATTCAAGATCCAAGTAGGCTTCCTTACGCCGGACCAAGGAACGAGTTCCGCAGTGGTCAACGTAGTTACAAAGAGCGGGAGCAACCAGTACCACGGTGAGCTTTTCGAGTTCTTTCGTAACAGGGTCCTCGACGCCAGAAGCTTCTTTGGTCCGACGAGAGAGGACCTAAAGCGGAACCAGTTTGGCGCAGCGCTGGGCGGACCGATCCGGAGAGATCGCATGTGGTTTCACGTGTTCTACGAAGAGCTTCATGAGTTAACGGCATTCTCAACCTCGGGATACAGCCCTACAGCAGCAATGTTCGGTGGAGATTTCCGTGCCACGGATCGCATTATTTATGATCCCGACAGTTACCGTCAGGACTCTGGGACCCGTCAGCCGTTTCCAAATCGCACAATTCCGGAGAATCGAATCAACACCGTTGCCAAGAACCTTTTGGTTTACTACCTGCCAGGCAGTAGCCGCGCCAGCAGGCCAAGCAATGTTTTCGAAAATCCACGCAAGACGCTACATGACCGCCAGGGTGGTGGACGCGTCGACGTGGCGCTGACTCCGCATGCGCAATTGTTCGGTCAGTTTTTCCGACAGAGTACGCCGTCAACGCAATCCGGATTGTTTCCTTTGAGCGGTCTTTCGTACGAAAACGAATCGACGCTCACGATGATGCAGTACTCCTGGTCCTTGAGCCCCAAAGCATTGAACAGCGTCCGGTTCGGATTCCTTAAAAACGCTGCCGTGGGAAGCAACGAAGCCCAGTCGCTCGGGCCGATCCTCGACCAGATCGGTGTGATGAATACCTTTAGCAGAAACGGCGTCACAACCGTGAACCTGCAAGGCTACTCTTCCTTCGGAAGGGCCAACGGCGACGTAGGAAACCGGGACAACACGTGGCAGCTGGACGAGGAATTCACCTACCACACTTCGGGACACAGCCTGACCTTCGGTGTGGGGTTACGTTACCGGCGCGGTTGGCATTTAAATGGAAACGCCCTCGCTTTAGGAAGTTTGTCCTTTCAGCCAGTGTTCACGGCGCAGCTTGCGGCCAACTCACAGGGGCAACCCGCTCCCGTAGCGGGGACGGGAGATTCCTTCGCCGATTTCCTGCTGGGATTCCCAACAACTGGCGTCCTGGCGGGCCTGCCAGTCGCACAATTCCGGGCAACGCAGATCACGCCGTTTTTTCAGGACACCTGGAAGATTGCTCGCGGTCTCACCCTCAATTACGGATTGTCCTGGTTTTTCGAAACGCCACCGGATCCCCAGGGTTGGGCGCAGGATGTGGTACATGATTTGGATCGAAGCACGGGACTTGTCGCCTACTCCGGCCTCGAGCAGATCAGCTCTCGAATAATGAATCCGGACAGGAACAACTTCGCGCCCCGACTGGGCTTGGCTTGGCAACCGGGCTTTAGCAAGACGACCTTGATTCGCGCCGGCGCTGGCCTGTATTACTCTGAATTTCCGTGGTTGTTCGCGCCATACCCCCTGATATCCCCATCTCCCACAGCCACGGGCCAAAGTTTCACAAACAGCCTCACAACTGCTACTCCCACTTATGTACTCGGGACTAATGTCTTCGCACCTGTTCCTTCGGCAAAGCTCACGGACGCCTTCGCCGCTAACTTGAGTCCAGGAACGTTCGTCACGCTGCTGAACCGCAACTTACGAACCAGTTATGCGAGCCAATGGCATCTAGCGCTGCAGCAGAATGTGGGTCCTAACGATTTCGTCGAGCTAGCCTACCTGGGATCGAGCGCGCATCGACTGCCAAACATCGTGGATATGGGGCAATGCCGCGCGACGCCTGATCTATTTTGCGATCAAGGTACGCGGCCGTGGCCTCGGTATGGTCTGATGCTGTACCAGGACGGCGCGGGAAACTCATCCAACCAAGCATTTGTCGCAAAATACGAACACCGCATGGGCGGCGGATTGAACCTGCGGTTCGAATACACGTTCGCCAAGGCGCTCTCCGACAGTTGGCAGGCTGCTAATGTTAGCGGCAACCAGGTGACGAACTGCCGGCGGTGCTCAAAAGGACCCACTACGTTTGACACACGCCACCGCGCTGTGGCGAGCGTGGTCTGGCAGATTCCGTTCGAAAGGCGGGGTCGGTGGCAAAGCGCGGCGCTTGGCGCGTGGACAGTGACCGCTATCACTCTCTTTTCGACAGGGCAGCCAGTCAACCTGAGGGGGCCCAACCAGACCGGGAGTCCATTCATCACCCATCTTCCGGATCGTATTTGCGATGGGCGCAACGACCAGCTCGCCAACGATGTGCGCAACAACGGCTTGCTATGGTTCGACACCACATGCTTTAGGTCGGCGCGCGTGGGCTATTTCGGGAACAGCGGGCCAACAGTTCTCACAGGTCCAGGAGTTGCTAACTGGGACTTAGGTGTTGAGAAGTCTTTCCCTTTGCAGAACGAGACGACGAGACTACAGTTTCGGGCGGAGATGTTCAACGCATGGAATCACGCGCAGTTCCTGCAACCCAACGGGGATTCCGGCGCCGGGGCGAACTTCGGACGCATTTCTGCAACTCGCCCACCGCGTTTGGTCCAACTCGCAATTAAGCTCCTCTGGTAGACAGGCGCATCTCCGCGGTCAGCGCAGCTCAGTTGGATGCGACCACAGCGTGGCCAATCGAATTTGGCTCGATAGGGGCGTGTCGCGATCGTTAGGATAAGGAATTCACGATTACAGGCGAGGGGTGGTGGAGTCGCACGATGTAGCTCCGTCCTTCATGATGGGTAGTCAGTCCCGATCTTGATGTCCGACACCGGCAAACTGAAGGTCAATCATGTCGCCAGGCTTCTCATCGCGGTGAGGCACGCCAGATCTGAGTTCCGTGCAGTTGTGGCGGCTGATCACGCTCTCGCCAGGGACAGTTCTTACTCTACTGATCGAAGCTCGGCAGCCCACACCGAGCAGGTATAGCTACGCAGTCGAACGACGACTAAGCGCACCCAGATCGCGCTGTTCGATCTCAATCTCCCTGATTTTGAATTTCTGTACCTTGCCACTGAGTGTCATTGGAAACTCGTCGACAAAGCGGATGTACTGTGGTGTTTTGAAATACGCCAGCCGATCCTGGCAGAAGGCACGGATCTCCGCTTCATCCGTGGACTCGCCGGGTTTTAGACGGATCCAGGCAAGCACAGCCTCCCCGAGCCGTTCGTCCGGTATCCCAACGACATGCACATCGGAGATGCTCGGGTGACTATACAGAAACTCTTCCACCTCGCGCGGGTAGATGTTCTCTCCACCTCGAATTATCATGTCTTTCGCACGGCCCGTGATCTGAAAATATCCATCCGGTCGCATAACGGCGAGGTCTCCGGTATGCAACCAGCCATCACAATCCACAGTCCGGCGAGTCGCTTCGGGCTCGCCATCGTATTCCTTCATCACCATGTAACCGCGAGCGAGCAACTCTCCCTGTTCGCCAACAGGCAGTGTTTTCCCCGTAGCAGGGTCCGCGATGCGGACCTCGGTCTCTGGAAGCGGACATCCGATTGTTGTGCAACGTACCTGAACGTCATCATCGACGCGAGACATAGTAATGATGGGTGTGGCCTCGGTCTGTCCGTACCCCACCATGATCTCAGGACAGTGCATGACTGAAACCACGCGCTTCATCACCTCCACGGGACACGGTGCTCCAGCCATTACACCCGTCCGCAGCGATTGGAGATCGAAGCTGACTTTTTCACATTCCTGCAACTCGGCTATGAACATTGCGGGAACCCCGTAGATCGCAGTAGCGCGTTCCTCTGCGATTGCTTCGAGTGTCGCGGTGGCATTAAATGTTGGGCCGGGAAGAATGACTGCCGCTCCCGTGACCATCGCTGTCATGGTTCCGATCACGCTGCCGAAGCAGTGGAATAGCGGTACCGGAATACAGATGCGGTCTTTTTCCGAAAGCCGCATATACTCGCCGATGAATCGGGCGTTGTTCACTAGATTGAGATGGCTCAACACGACACCCTTCGGCGTTCCGGTTGTACCCGATGTGTACTGGATGTTTGCGGCGTCCTCAGGCTCGGCGCTGGGCGGATGCGTATCTGGCCCAGATCGCACGTCAGGCGCGGTCAGGAAGTTGTCCCATTCCGGCGATCCCAGGTAGATCACATGCTTGAGGGCCAGGGTCTGCCCGGCAGACGATTCTTCAAGAATCGAGCCGTAGTTTGCTCGCCGGTCTCGGTCACGCAGAAAGAGCACCTTGATGCGTGATCTTTTTAGGATGAAGGACAACTCGTGAGACCGGTACGCGGGATTGATATTCACCAACACCATTCCAGCGAGCGCGCAACCAAATTGGAGCAGGACCCACTCGACACAATTCGTCGCCCAGACCCCAACGCGATCGCCGGGACGCAAACCCAAAGAACGAAGCCCAGCCGCAGTTCTAGTTGCCAGCCGGGAATACTCTGCCCAAGTGAGGCGCACGTCCTGCTCACGGTCGACCACAGCGAGGCGCTCCGATGAACGGGAGGCCGTTTCGAGAAATACGGCTCCAATGGTCTTTCGAACAATGGTACCCGCTGGCCCCCGCGCGTAGCTATCCAGTTGCTGCATTGTTCACCGCTCTGCAAGCATAGAACAGTTTACGAGGAAACCGCTGCGCGCGGCGCTCGTTTTGAGAGAACATAGTTCGAATTATGGTCAACGATCGTTAACTATTTGGCGCCGTTCTTCTGGCCCAGGTCGTCTTTGCTCAACAACCTTGCGAAATGCTAGAGGCTTTGCAGCTTCCGCGTACCGAGATCACCTCCGCGGTTGAGCGTCCTGCCCTGTAGAGATCCCTGCCCGCTGCATTGTGAAGGCTGTCTCGCGCCCGACAACGGATTCGGAGATCAAGCTCGAGATCTGGCTACCTCTGTCCGGATGGAACGGAAAGTACATGCAAGTGGGTAATGGCGGTTGGGCTGGAGGGATCCCGGTCTCGTCGCTCGCCAACGCAATACGGCGTGGTTACGCCACAGCCGGCACAAACGGCGGGCACGATAGCGGGCATCCGGCGGGGCCTGCCGGATAGGCCATTGGACATCCCGAGAAGCTAATTGATTTTGGACATCGCGCTCTGCACGAGAGCGCCCTCCAGGCGAAACGAGTGATTTCCGGGTTCTACACGACGGAAGCATCTAGAAGCTATTTCTTTGGCTGTTCTGATGGCGGACGGGAAGCTCTAATGGAGGCGCAACGTTATCCGGAGGATTTCAACGGAATCATTGCCGGCGCGCCCGCGAATGACTGGTCGAATCATTTCACAGGATTTGTGTGGAACGAGCAGGCGCTTCTGAAGAGCCCAGGCAGTCTGATCGCTCCCGACAAACTGCCGGCAATTCAGAAGGCCGTGCTCGCAACATGCGACGCGAACGACGGTGTCCGCGACGGTATTCTCGAAGATCCTCGTACGTGCCGTTTCGATCCGGTCGTGCTCACTTGCAAAGGAGCCGAGAACAGCGAATGCCTGACGGAAGCTCAGGTCGTCGCTCTGAAGAAAATCTACGACGGCCCAAGAAATTCGCGCACCGGCAAACAGATCTATCCCGGCTATCCACCTGGACACGAGGCGATTCCAGGCGCGTGGCAGCCGTGGATCATCACCTCTCCTGCGGAGAAAAGCATTCAATTCATGTTCGGCAATTCCTTCTACGGTCAAGCGGTATTCGAAGATCCCAACTGGGACTTCCGCACCCTGGAATTAGATGCGGATGTAGAGTTGGCGGCAGAGAAGGCCGGCGCCATGCTCAACTCGAACAACCGTGACCTTCGGTCCTTCCGGGCAAATGGCGGCAAGCTGATTCAGTATCACGGATGGGCCGATGCAGCGATTGCGCCAATGGGTTCCATCAACTACTACACCAAAGTGCAGGACTTTTTTCGGCGGTATCCCGCTGCGCGAAATGCGAGCCGGAGGGTGTCTGATTTCTACAGGCTGTTCATGGTTCCCGGTATGGGCCATTGCGCTGGAGGAATCGGCCCTAACAATTTTGGGAATAGTGGCAATCGCTTCCAAGGCGACTCGGAACGCGA
>Ga0190275_10000622_pt1 | contig 29446 bp, 27 predicted proteins | sample Popmic550T_FD_133745 | JGI IMG/M metagenome (GOLD analysis project Ga0190275, IMG submission 133745) | Populus adjacent soil microbial communities from riparian zone of Yellowstone River, Montana, USA - 550 T | ecosystem: Environmental > Terrestrial > Soil > Riparian zone > Trees stand | place...
TCGATCTGCGCGCATCGACAATTGCTCACACTGGCTGCGATGTTTATGGCGAGATCGCCCTCGGCAAGTTTGGCAACGTAGCGTATACCGGGTATTTCGGTTCACGATCCGACGACACGCGCGGCAGGTATCGCTATAGCACCCAAGACAACAACATTCCCCTCAACAGCTTTACAGGAACGATGGGCGGAGCAGACGTGCGCTGGACCACCAACGTCCCCGGACTTCTTGTCGGCTACTCCTTCATGAAGCAGGACAATCTGGTCAAGGGCACGATTCCGAATGCCAGCAATCTGCCGTATTCGGTAGACTCCAATCCTGAGCACACCAACGTGCTGTATGTGGATTACTCCCGCGAGAGGCTTCACGTCAACGCCGAATACCGGAACAACTACAAACGGCAAGACCTCATTGCTGCCGGCCAGGCGTCGATCCGCAACGGCAGTGACATGGGATGTTCGCCTCCGTGGCATATCGTGTAGTGGAAAGACTGCAACTAGGAACGTATCACTCGGTTCTATGTCGACGCTCCCACCTCGACGGCGCCGGCCGCCGGTCATATCTTCGACCAGGCAATCACCGCGCGTGTGGAGATCACGAAGTCCTGGAACATCAAGGCAGAGGGACATTTCATGGACGGATACGGGGATTTTTACTCAGCACGTGGATTCTATCTTCGATCGAACCCGACCGGTTTGAAGGAGAAAACCAACATGTTCGTCCTTCGCACCGGGTTCAGCTTCTAAACATTTCGACCGAGGACTAATCAGATGAAACATCTAAAGCACCTAATCATTGTCGCCGGCATGACGCTCCTCGTGGGCGCCTTGAGCGCGGCGGAAGTTAAGGTGATTGCGAATTCGAGCGTCACGCTTTCTGATATCTCGACCGACGAATTGAAACGGATCTTTCTTGCCACCAAGACATCGCTCGATGACGGCACGCGGGTGGAACCAGTACTTGGGAAATCCGGGGCCGCTCATGATTCCTTCTTGAAAGAGTACATCGGTAAGACCGATGCGGCACTGTCAACGTACTACCGAAGCCTTGTCTTCACAGGCAAAGCTTCTCTGCCCAAATCGTTCGCATCCGACGCCGAAGTAGTTACCTATGTCGCAAAGACAAAGGGCGCTGTCGGCTATGTCAGCGCCGGCGCAGCAGTGACCGGCGTCAAGACTCTAGAAGTGAAGTGATCTATCCATGAAACGCCTGAATGTAACGAAAAAGATCTGGCTCAGCATCGGAGTTTTTATTCTCGGGTTCGTCCTCTCGACGGTGCTGAACCAGATTCAAGGCCGGTCCACCGTGGCCGTTTTAAAGACAACTGCTCAGGCGCTGTTTCCGTCAGCGCAGCGCAGCCAGGAGGCGGAAGCGGGCTTTCAGCGAATGATCAAGGCCCTCGGCGATGCCGTCGTCGTTCAGGACATGGCTGCGTTGGACTTGAGCATGGAGGAAGCAAAGCGTGTCGCCGGGTACTTGAAGGCGGTCGCGGCGATTCCTGGTGTGGCGCCCGAAAGGGCAAGTCAATCGAGAAAACTTGCTTCATCGGTCGAAGCATTCTCGAGCGATGCGCGAGGAGTGTATAGTGCGGCGCTATCGGATCCTGCCAACATGACTGCGGAAACACAGGAACGGATGCGGGAGATGGCGTCTCGCATGGAAGCGTTGAAAAAGGATTTGGACCAATACAAGGAGCAATCCTCAAAGGATTTGCGGAATCAACTGGACTCGCTGCAGCAAGAGACGGCGAAACAGAGTTCGCTTGCCCTGATTGTTTTCGCCGCCACATTGGTTCTGGCAAGCGGAATCGTCAGCATGACGATCCGAAAGTCCATCGTTGGTCCTATTGCTCGGGTAATCGTCGGAGTGCAGCAGGCTGCTGACCAGGCAGCCGAGGCATCCGCTCAGATGGCGGCCTCAGGACAAGTGGTTGCTCGCGACGCGCAGGATCAAGCGGCCTATCTGCAGGAGACCTCCGCGTCTCTAGAGCAGATTTCGGCAACAACACGCGAGAATGCAAATCGAGCTTCCGACGCCGATTCGGTAATGAGAAAAGCGCGCGAAACAGTCGACCGGGCTACGCGCGCTGTCGATGATCTGACAAAATCGATGCAGGCGATCTCCACTTCGAATAAAGAAGTGGCGTCCGTGCTGAAGAGCATTGACGAGATCGCTTTTTATACGAATATTCTCGCGCTGAACGCCGCTGTCGAAGCGGCGCGGGCAGGTGAGGCCGGCGCAGGATTCAGCGTCGTTGCCGATGAAGTCCGGTCACTGGCGCAACGCGCAGCCGAGGCAACTCGAACCAGCGGCGACATCGTCGAACGGACGATCGCCGACGTTGAGCAGGGTGTGACCTTTGTATCGACGACACACGAGGCGTTCCACGAACTCTCGACAATGATCGTCAACAGCAGTGAAGCAGTGAGTCAGATTGCCATTGCGAGCGAGGAACAAACGAAGGGAATCGCCCTCATAGACCGTGCCATTTCGCGCATGGAGGCCGTAACCAACAACAACGCCGCGAATTCTCAGCAGACAGCCGAGAGCGCGTCAGCCATGTCGACACAAGTTCAAAAGACTCGTGACCACTTGGAGGAACTGGTTGCTGTGGTCGGTTTGCGTAGAAGCTAGTCCGTAAATAGGCATGGCCGGTAAGTTCGCAAAATGAACCTTACCGGCCATGTTTCTTGTCATCCTCGTCCTTCCCGTTTGCATTCGACTTTTTCCCAGGCAGTCCAACTGGATTTTCATGTACTCGCTCTTCGTACATGCCCTTCATCCCCGAAGCCACAGATACGCTCTTCTCGCCAAACCGATCCCGCAGCTTATCGACGGCTGTTAAAGCGCTTCGCCACTTCCGCGTTTTCTCGCCTTCAAGGAGATTCAACTGGCCTTCCGTGTTCTCTAGTGAAGATGTCTGAACACCAAGTAGCCGTACCGGCGAACCATTCCAATTCTTGCGGAAAAGAAGCCTGGACTGTTCGATCAGTTCGAGGTCGATCTGAGTAGCTGCTTCAAGAGTGTGCGCGCGCGTGAGCGTTGTGAAATCGGAATACCGAAGTTTGATCTGAATGGTCCGCGCGTGCATCTCATGCTCCCTTAGCCGGCGGCCGACCATCTGCGATAACTTTGCCAGAGTCGATTCAAGCAGGTCCGCGTTAGCGGAGTCCTCATGAAACGTATGCTCATGACTGATCGATTTCGGATCGTCGTGATCGCCTACGTCGCCTTGAAAGTATCCACCGGCATCGAGCCCTAACGCCTTGCCGGCAAGCGCCAGCCCCCATTTGCCGAGCAGTGATTCCAGGAAAGAATCCTCGAGCCGCGTCAAATCTCCAACTCGATGAATGCCGTAATTCGCAAGATTTTCCTCAGTCTTCTTGCCGACGCCAGGTATCTTACGGACCGCGAGCGGCGCAAGAAAGGCTGCCTCCGAGCCCGGTGGTATCCAAAGCATACCGTGCGGCTTCGCCTGATCGGAAGCCACTTTCGCCAGCAGACGCGAAGTCGCGATGCCAATCGAGCAGTTTAAGCCTGTGTCGCTCTTCACGGCATCATGCAGTTTGGCGGCAGCTTTCATCGGCCGTCCTAGCAATCGCTCGGATCCCGTCAGATCGAGATAAGCCTCATCGATCGAAGCCATCTCTACTTTAGGCGAGAAGTGATTGAGTACCTCGTACACCTTCGCTGACATTTCGCGATAGCGGGACGGATGACCGTCAAGGAAGATTGCGTGGGGACACAACTGCGCTGCTCGCCGGAGCGGCATCGCCGAGTGCACTCCGAACTTTCGAGCAGCGTATGAGGCGGCCGAGACAACACCGCGCGCGTTTGCCTTTCCTCCAACCACCACAGGTTTGCCCTTGAGCGAAGGATCGAATAGCTCCTCGACAGATACGAAGAACGCGTCCATATCGAGATGGAAGATCGTGCGCGTCATGCCGACCGTCTGGCAACAAGAACTCGGGGAATTCCCGCCAAGTCGGGGATTGCTTCCACATCCGACCAACCCGAGGTGAGCATGCGCTCAACAGGCTCGAGCGATCGCCAACCCAGTTCGAGGATCAGCCAGCCGCCGGAGCGGAGCGCTTCACTCGCTTGTGTCGTGAGCCTCTCGTAGATTTCGACGCCGGTCTCCCCGCCGAACAAAGCGATGTGGGGCTCGTAGTCTCGCACCTCCGCTTGAAGCGCAGCGGCTTCATGCAGCCCCACGTAAGGAGGATTCGAGAGAATCGAGTCGAAGCTCTCAGGAGCGAAAGATTCGAGAAGATCGCCAGCCACGAACTGAACCCGAGCTCGCAGATCTGTCGCATTTCGCGAAGCTACGGCGAGCGCGTCTGTAGAGATATCGACTGCCCAGACCTCCGCGCGGCATTCGAGAGCGACGCTTACGGCGATTGCTCCGGAACCGCACCCAACATCCACTACCCTCATCCCAGGAACAACGCGCTCAATCGCAGCGCTTACGAGATGCTCGGTTTCGGGGCGGGGAATTAGGACCGCGGGGGAGACCGCGAAATTACGGCCGTAGAATTCCTGTACTTTGGTGATGTATTGCGTCGGCTTACCTTGCATCCGTTGATGAAGGTAGCGTCCGTAGTGGATCCAGGCAAGTTCGGTGAGTTCGTCCGTGGAGTGCCCGAACAGATACACGCGCTCCTGGCAAAGCGCGTGCGCGAGTAATACCTCAGCAGCTAGGCGAGCGGCCGGAACTCCGGTGTCCTCAAGAAGCTTCGTCCCTTGCCGAAGGGCTTCGTTTATTGTCAGGTACCCCGTTTTGCTGCCCATCGGCTATCTGCTTCATCTTCTCGGTCTGGAAGTGTGTCGTAACAGCGTCAAACACGGCCTCCAGCTTGCCTTCCATGATGAGATCGAGTTGATGCAAGGTCAATCCGATCCGGTGATCTGTCAGGCGGTTCTGAGGAAAATTATACGTCCGGATCTTCTCACTGCGGTCCCCTGAGCCGACCATCGATTTGCGCTCGGCGCCGATCGCGGCCTGCTGCTTTTCGAGCTCGAGTTCATAAAGACGAGAACGCATGACACGCTCGGCTTTGGCTCGGTTCTTGATCTGCGATTTCTCATCCTGGCACGAGACCACCAGGCCGGTCGGCAGGTGAGTCATTCGAACTGCGGAGTAAGTGGTATTGACCGATTGCCCACCCGGACCAGAGGAACAAAAAGTGTCGATGCGAATGTCCTTGGGATCGATGTGAATCTCGACATCGTCCGCCTCGGGCAGCACAGCAACTGTGACGGCCGACGTATGCACACGCCCTTGCTGCTCCGTCTCAGGCACCCGTTGCACCCGATGAACGCCGCTTTCGTATTTAAGCTGGCTGTAGACCTTGTCGCCGCTGATCAGAGCAATGACTTCATTCAGTCCGCCGACTTCCGAATCGGATGAAGAAGTCACTTCTACCTTCCAGCGCTTCGTCTCGGCATAACGGACATACATACGAAACAACTCACCAGCAAACAGCGAAGCTTCGTCGCCACCCGTACCTTTCCGAATTTCGAGGACGACGTTCTTCTCGTCGAGCGGGTCCTTGGGAAGCATCAGGACTTTGAGCTCATCTTCGATGCGGATGAGGTCCGGCTCTAGCTGCGCAATATCGGCAGCAGCCATCTGTTGAAGCTCGGCGTCGCTTTCCTGCAGCATTTGCCGAGCGCCTTCGAGATCGGAATGGACTTTCTTCCATTCTCGGTACTTGGCAACGACATCGCTGAGTTCGCTCTGTTGCTTGGCGACTTTCCTGTACTTGTCGTTATCGCTGATAAGTTCCGGTTCGGCCATTTGACGCGTCAATTCTTCGAAGCGTCTTTCGATGCCGTCCAGCTTTTCCTGATATTGCATGTTCTATTCGGATCAGGCGAGTCGATCAGGCAATGACCAGGTCGCCGCCCTGCTTTTCTTCGAGCGCCATTGCCCCCTGAAGGGCGTGAATGGCGACCTGTGTTTGTTCGTCCGATGGCGGTTGTGTCGTGATCTTCTGCAGCCACAGCCCGGGCGCTGTAATCGTGGCGAGTAACCCGCCTCGCCGCTTCGCCGCGAATCGAATCATCTCATAACTTAGGCCCGCGATGACTGGCAGCAAGACAATCCGAGCCGCCATCTTCGCTGCAAAGCCGTCGACCGGAACGATTGTGTAAACAAGAGTCGAAACCGCCATCACTACCAGCAGGAAGCTCGTACCGCAGCGAGGATGCAAAGTCGTAAACGATTGGGCGTTGGCCACATTCACATCTTTACCGGATTCGAAATTGAAAACGACTTTGTGTTCGGCGCCATGGTATTCAAAAACACGACGGATGTCCTTCCAGCGCGAAATCATGTACAGAAATCCGAGAAAGATCGCCATACGGATGCCACCATCCACGAGATTGAACGCTACGCGCCCGTGCAGGGCGGGAAAGACATTTTCGAGCTGCGAGGTGAGGTAGAGCGGTACGAATTTGTAAAGGAAGATGAAGAAACTGAAGGAGAAGATCATGTTCAATGTCATGATCCACGGAGAGATCTCCTGCGATTTGCCGCTCTGCGCTTTCGCTTCCGGAGAGTTTTCGTCAAGAGAGGCATTGGCGGAAAACTTCAGCGCCTTCACGCCCAGCCACATGGCTTGGCCGAGGGTACCGACTCCACGGAACACCGGGTACTTGAATATTGGGTACTTCTCAGAAACGCGAGGGAGCGGGGCTTCCTCGGTCACCAACTCTCCGTTCGGCTTACGCACGGCAACACAGTAGCTGTGCGGCGCCCGCATCATCACTCCCTCGATGACGGCTTGGCCCCCCACCAGGGTCTCCTCTCCGCTTTCCAAAACGGGCAAAAGTTGGGTATGCGCTGCCAGACGGACAAATCGCTTAAACGTCAATGCGTTACTCCTGATCGTCTCAGTATATCGTGGTATCACGCTGTCGTGATTAAAGACGAGGTCTGCTGATTAGACGGCGACGACCAGGAGTTGGATGCACTCAGGATAGGGAATACTCACCGTATCCCGGATAGGAGGCGCTGCGCTTCCGCGCGGACTGGACCGTCGGGTGACTGTAAGCAGAGTTGTAGCGTCTCTTTGGCCGCATCGATCGATCCCGTCTTGGCAAGCGCATAACCGAGCGTGAGCCGGGCACGGGGTGAAATATGGTCGCTCCGGCGCAAACAGGCTATCGCCTCCGGGGTGAATTTGTCTTGCATTACTAAGCTAAGTCCAAGTAAATAGGATGGTTTGGCTTCGCCCTGATTCAGCGCAAGCGCTCGCCGCGAAGCATTCTCGGCTGCGGCAAAGTCGAATTTCATGATCAGCGCATGAGCGAGGTTCGAATACGATGCGGGAGCGCTTCTGTCAATCACGATCGCGCGCTCGAACTTTTCGATCGCTTGGTCTACGCGACCGGCTACCAGGTGGCGTACGCCGAGATTATTAATCGCCTGCATGTATTCCGGGTCCAATTCGATCGCTTTCTCCAACATCAGGACCGCTCCCGCCTCATCGCCCTTTTGCGCTAAGGCAACTGACTTCTTGAAAGCCTTCACTGCATTTTTTGGAGGTTTGTGAAGCAGTTGGTTCAACGACACGACTCCCGAGGTCGGCCGATCCTGTTTCGGAGTATGGAGGCGAACGTACAGGCGTTTATCGAGAGTCTGAATCTGAACCACTTCTCGATGAAGGGTTTCGCCCAACTCGGTTCGAACGTAGAGGAAGTACAGTCCCTCAGAGATACCGCGAAAGTCAAACCGCCCGTCCGCTGAGACATGGGTACGTTCGGGCGGGGCCGCTTGGTTTTGAGCTTGCTGTAGCTCGATCTCGAGCGATGTGAATTCTATTGGCGTGTCGGTAGCGAGCTCCCCCGAAACCGTCGAAGTGACGCTTCCGCATACGGCGGGAAACGCGAAGATGAAAACGAGAATGAATAGGCACACGTATCGCATGTGAATTCTCCGGTTGTTTTTTTTAATTGCTGGCGGAGACACAGCTCCGCCCGATCTATTTATTTCCAGGGATGCGAGCTAATTAGGGGCGCGACAAGGGCGCTCGCTGCCAACGAGAATCTTCCAGGGGTCCCTCTTCCAAGAGGGAAACGTGAGTAATCGTGAAACGCGATTAAGCGGCGGCGGATATTCGAACCGAACGCATGCTGGTCTCTACGATCCATTGAATCTGCGAGGTTTCAAACGGGGCAGCGCAATAATCGGTCGCTCCGGCTTCGATGGAATCGAGCCAGTCGGACACTTCGGGGTGACGGCTAACAACGACAATAGGGGCGTGCGGATTGGCGGCGCGCAGCTTGGTCACAACCGACGCCCTCGGTCCACAAAAAATGATGCGGGAAGTCGATCCGGCCGCGAACAGATTATCATGCCCGCGCGACTCATCCGCGGATTGGATGCTGTTGCAGAACCGAGCCAGCGAAGGCTTTAATTCGCCTGCCAAATCTTCATTTAGCCCGAAAAGCAGAGCGTGAATATGACTAGGGTGAATGCTCGTCATTGGAAGGATTCCTCTTTGTGAAATTTCTCTCCGAGGAGCGAGCCGGTCAGGCAGGGACTTGGGTGGCTACCCCGGACGAGGACAGGATATCCAGGGCAAATTACATTGTAGTGCACACCAGAAGAATTTCCAACGAAATTGTGGTGTTGTACGGCAATTCACTCACAGTAATGGATATTCTGTACCGCTCTCCTTGGAAGTACAATGGAGCGAGATGCCATCTGCGCAGGGGCTTGGCACGCGCTTTTGGGCTCTCATCGGCGCTACATTCCTTGGATTCTTAGGCATAGGTACAGTGCTGCCTGCGCTGGCGCCGCACGTTCGATACGATCTGGGCGGTACCGATCGGACAGTCGGCTTCGTCATCGGAACCTTCTCCGTTGTGGCGCTAATGAGCCGGTTTGTTTCCGGATATCTTGCGGATCACAAAGGCCGGAAAATAGCGATCCTGGTCGGATTGTTCAGTTGCGCTCTTGCTGGCGGAGCGTATTTATTGCCGTTCGGCCTTTCTGGCGCTTATCTTGGTCGCGCCTTGCAAGGATTTGGAGAAGCCTGTCTTTACACAGGAGCTGCTGCCTGGGTCGTGGAGGTCGCCGGTGTCCATCGAAGCGCTCGTGCTCTCGGATTCTTAAGCAGTGGCATTTGGGGCGGCATCTCTGCAGGTCCTCTCGTCGGAAGCTGGCTGGGTACCTTCGAGCGCGCTGCCATGATGCAAGTGGTCGCGGCACTGGCGGCGTTCGCCATCCTGTCACGTGTCACCGAGGAATATGTGCCGGAAAGCCGTACGCCGGGACGCAAGTGGCTGAAGAAATCAATGATTGGGCCGGGGCTCGCCACAGGCTTTGTGAATGTTCACTATCCCGTTGTCGCGGGATTTCTGATCCTGCACCTTGCGCAACATGGAAACTCCGGACGAGCAGCCTATTCCGCATATGCCTTTGTGATCCTGACGTCGCGATTCTTTCTCGGCGGGTTACCTGATCGCATTCACGCCGGCATTACGTTTTATGGCGGAATCGCCGCGATGGCTATGGGTTTGCTCATCATCTCGACAGGACCCTCGCCGATGGTTGCGGTCGCTGCGGCTGCTCTTTTGGGATTCGGATTCTCGTTCCCATGGTCCTCGATTGCATCGACAGTCTTACGCAGAACTCCCGAGCGTGAGCGCGGATCCGTTGTCAGTGTGCTGAGCGCCTCCTACGATCTGTTCGTAGGCATCAGCTCGTTTGCCGCCGGCGCCGTGTCGGATCGCTTTGGCTATTCTGCAGCATTTGTAATGGCGGCGACATCGTTGATTGCCGCCGCCCTTGCTGGTCGAGTCGTCTTCCGCGATCTGAGCGCCACTCCGATCGATGCGGAAGCTACTTCTGAGACCGCCAATACATCGCACTGACGCAAACCTGAGCCCGAACCTGCTAAGGGACAATGTCCTCAAACGGCTCGGTGATCCGCTATTACAAGTGTGCGGCCCCAGTTTTCCCAACGGACTGAAGCCGCGGGCTCCGGCTTGACCCTCGTATGACCGTCGGATATGATTTCGAGACTGTTGAGGCTGTCAACAATGAAGCAGGAAACGGCCCTGAATCCCCGCACTGAGGGGGAGGCGAGTGACTTCTTTTACGCGGACGCGGCATCTGAGGACGCCGAAACCGCTCGGCTCACTGAGATCCTATATCCGGAACTTAAGCGCCTCGCGCAGATTCATATGAGCAAGGAACGACCGGATCGCACCCTGCAGCCTACGGAGCTTTTAAGTAAGGTCTTCCTCAAACTCGCGCACAAGCCCGGAGTGAAATGGCGCGATCGAACCGATTTTCTGAGGGCCGCCTCGCGCGCTATGCGCTTTCTGCTAATCGATTATGCCAAGATGCGACGCAACGCTAACAACGGCGGGGGGCTTGTCAAAATGGGGCGGGGAAACACCGATATCCCGTGTGCAGATTCGACAGTAGAATACATTCTGGTGGACCGGCTGCTCCGCAAGATGGTGAAAGTCGACCCTCGCATGGCCGAGGTGGTGGAACTGAAGGTTTTCGGTGGACTGACTTTTTCGGAGATCGGCGAAGTGCTGACGGTAAATGAACGCACAGCCAAGCGTGACTGGCAGGTCGCGCGAGCCTGGCTGTTCGGGCGCCTTGGTGGAGATCAGGACGATGACGGCTGACGAATGGGAGCGCATCAAATCGATTTTCGATATCGCTCTACAGCGGGCGGCGTCGGAGCGAGCAGCATGGCTTGACGGCGCCTGCGCCGGCCGGCCCGATGTCCGGGCTACCGTTGAACAACTGCTGAAGAATTTCGAGGCGGCCAACTCATTTCTGAAGGACGAACCCTTCCTGCGGCCGCCCTCCTTCGTAGTCAGCCAGCTTGTAGCTTCGCGCTTCCGGGTTCTGCGCCTGATCGCAGCCGGAGGTATGGGCGAAGTGTATGAGGTTTTCGATGAGCGCCTAATGGTTCGTGTGGCGCTAAAAACGATTCGTACCGATCTGCTTGCCAGTCGAGAGATTTATGAACGCTTCAAGCGGGAAGTGTGGATTACACGGGATGTGTCGCATGAAGGGATCTGTGGCGTTTTCGAACTAATCGAGCATCATGACCCCGAGAAGCCGGAAGGGTCGGTTACCCCATGCCTCACGATGAAACTGCTCGACGGGCATGATCTGCATGCGAAGCTGCGATCCATGCGCCCTTTGCCGCTTGATGAGGCTCTAGATCTGATACGGCAGGTCTGCAGCGCGCTTCAGGCCTTGCACGACAACAACATCATTCATCGGGACCTGAAGCCATCAAACATCATGCTGCTTCCGCGCGTGGGGAAAGGCGAGCGAGTCGTACTCACTGACTTCGGCCTTGCACGGCGGCTCGACCAAACGACGATCCACGTCACCAGCGCCGGAAACGATCAGCCGGGCGCTCCGTTCTATCAGGCGCCGGAGGTGCTAAAGGGCGGCAAGGACTCCATCGCCTCCGACATTTATGCGCTCGGTCTTGTGATCGATGACATGGTGACGACATCGCGGGCGTTCACAGCGGAGTCCATTCACGCGCTGTACTGGCAGAAGCTTCGAGAGAAGCCCGTGCCTCCGTCGCAGCGTGCTCAAAATCTTCCCCTCCGATGGGAAAAGGTAATTTTGAAATGTCTCCATGCGGACCCCACCCAGCGGTATGCGAACCCGATGGATGTCGTCCGCGACCTGGAGCCGGCAACCCAAGTAATTGCGGAGTCAAACTTTGTTAGAAACGCACAGGAGGCCTGGTTCGAGAACTGGCTGCGGCATATGGGATCGAGACGACGTGCAGCCTTGGCCTGCTGCGTGGGCGTTCCGCTTCTGGTCGGGGTCACGATCGTGCCTGGTCTGGGAGCAAAAACAAAGCCCGCCACCATCGCCGTGCTGCCGCTCGTTAACGAGATAAGCAACACGGATTACGAGCACGTCCGCAAAGGAATCTATTCGGAAATGGTTCGGCGGCTTCGCGGTGTGCAGCAGTTGCATGTGTACGAGACTCCCGCTTCGGTTGCGAGCGGCACGCCGGAGCCCATTCAGTTTAACTTGAGTTCTCGTTTAAAAACCGACGCGGGCAAGCTACGACTTACGCTCGAACTCGACAGTACTGCTGGTCGGAAGAGCGTCTGGACGCGTGATTTCGAAAGCTCTCCCAGCGATTCGCTCGGGCTGGAATCACGGGCAGCGGACGCCCTCGTCCAAACGGTACAGGAACTGACGGGTCCGAAGATCGCCGGGATTCCGGTGGCGAAACATCGCGATAACCCTGTAGTTGCCTGGAGCTTGCGCTTCTTCGGAGGGACAGCATTCGATCTGCCGGCTGCCGCGACTTCCAGCGCAGCAGCTTTTCAGGTGTACATGCGGGGACGCCTTCTACTCGAAGAAAAGACCGCAAGAGGCGCCCTCAACGCGATTACATGTTTCGAAGAGGCTGTTCGCCTCGACCCTCGTTTTGCCTTGGCGTGGGCCGGTATCGCTGATGCCCAGCAGGTGCTGATGGAGCATGATTCGGGTTCGCGCGAAGATATCCTGCGTCGAGCCCGGGACGCAGCCGAGCGTGCAGTAGCGCTGGGGCCGACTCTGCCGGAGACCTATACCGCTCTCGGCGCGGTCATGCAAGTGTCATGGGAGTGGGACCGCGCAAGGCAGGCGTACCAAAAGGCGGTGGAACTGGACGCGCGGTTTGCACGGGCACAGCGCTGGTATGCGGGGCTGTTGTTGCAACTGGGCAACATCGATGAGGCTCTCGAACGCAGTCGTTTGGCTCTCGCGTTGGATCCGTGGGACTATCCGTCGCACGCCGCCTTTGGCGGGTATTTGTTTGTGGCAGGAAAACCGCACGAAGCGGTGGCGTACCTGGAACGGACGCTTGCGGAAAAAGATTTCATAAGCACACGAATTAATCTCGGCGTCGTCTGTGCATACCTCGCCGGCGCTTCATCTGGCGCCAAGCGCGAGCAGTATCTCGCGCTGGCGCTGCAACAAGGCGATAAAGTCACAGAACAGGAGACACGCGGCGCCGCGCCAGCCGCCGGATACTCGCTGAAATGGTCCGATTTTATCCGGGCGCTTGCCTATGCATACGCGGAGAAGCCGGACTTGGCCCGACCCTGGCTCGATCGCCTGGAACAGGGCCGCCGCGATGGTCGCACCTCCGCAGTCACGGTTTCGAGTGTATATGCCGCGCTGAAGGATCATGACAGAAGCCTCGACTTACTGGAAATGGCGGCTGCGTATCACGACCGGGAGTTGACGAATTTACGCGTCATTCCATACTTCGAACCGCTTCGCGGTCATCCTCGATTTCAGGCGCTGCTGAAAAGAATAGGCCTGACATCGTAAGCAATTTTTTTAGTCGTACAGCACCAAGCGAGAGTTGTAACCAAAACAGGAGAAGAGATGGCAACCCTAGTTAGCGTAACCTATGACGACGGCGGGAAGACCGCCAGTACAGATCCGGTGGAACTCGCTGGACCTATTACTTCGCTCGACGTTCCGTCCAGCGCCTTGACTGGTGTGATCGGGGTGGACGTGGAGTGCACCGAGAACGACGCAGGCGACTACATAGTCAAATTCGCGCTCGCTAAACAGCAGCCGGAATTGGATTTTCACATGGCGGTCCACGCGGGGGCCGGAGCGCCGGCTCCAAATAGTTTTATCGATGGACCATTGAGTCACTTTGCCCTCTTGCCGCCGATCCCGGGCGGCGCAAAGAGCTTGAAAGCGGAAATGACGGAGCAGGGCGGTCACACCAGTCTTATCCTCCGCGTTGAATAGGCTCCTGGACAACGCCCTTGCCCGATTCTGACGCGGCCCAACTCTCGAATGCGCTGCAGCAGAACGACTGGGCCGCTGCGAAAATCTTCTGCGAGCGCATTCTGGATCGTTCACCGCAAGACCCCGACGCCCTGCATGCGCTCGGGGTCGTTTGTTGGTCCGAAGGAAATACTGAGGCGGCTGCGCGATACCTGGCGTCCGCCGTTCAATCAAATCCTACTGCCGGCTGGTATAACAACCTCGGCGCTTTGCAGATCATATTAGGCCGCTGGAGCGACGCCATTGGGAGTTTGCGCCAGGCTGTCAACCTCGATCCCGATGCCCTCTATTGCAGGGTCCACCTGGCCATAGCGTTGTGCGGTGCCCGAGAACCGCTGCCGGCTATTGAAATTCTCGGCGGTGTTCTGGAGCGCGAACCTGCGAACTGCAAGGCGCTCGAGACCCTTGGACGCGCATACCGGATGGCCGGTCGGGAGCCTGAGGCGTATCGCGTTCTCTCACGCGCTGCCGACTTGTGTCCTGATTCAGATCAGATTCGTCTCCATCTTGCCGATGCATGTCTTGGCTTGCGACGCGTCGAAGAGGCAAGGCGTCACGCGCTGCGGCTTACGGAACTGGCCCCGGGAGCGGCCTCCTTTGTAAGACTCGCGATTGCGTCCTGGCACACCAATGACAGAAAAGAAGCATTGAAGACTCGCGATCTCGCATTCACGTTCGGTCTCACCGATCCGGTCCTGCATTCGGCGTTGCTATTGATGAGCCTGTTCGACGAACGGGAATCGGAGGCTTCATTGTTCCGATGGCACCGGCTCTGGGCGCTGACACATAGTCCAACTCCGGAGAGGGACGCTGCGTTTATCAACGATCCTAACCCGGATCGGAAACTCCGCATCGGATTTGTTGCCGCTCAGCTCTATAATTCACCGGCGGAGCGTTTCCAGGTCCCCTTGATTCGAAGTCTTGACCGGACTCAATTCGATCCGTTTGTATACCTGCTGTCGACCGAGCCCCCGTTGAGGAACGAGGCTCCGGCTGTTCATCGGAGCCTGATCGGGCGAACCGACGAAGAAGCGGCCGAGATTATCTGCTCTGACTCCATTGACATTTTAGTTGACTGCTCCGGGCACCAGAGTCACGGCCGATTGAGAATCTTCGGTCTGCGTCCTGCGCCCGTACAAGTAGTGCGCTCTGGCTATCCCTGTACTACGGGACTGCGCAGCGTTGAGGCATTCTTCACCGATGCCGTGCTTACTCCGGAGGGTACGGATGCTCACTACAGCGAGCCGCTCGTCCGAATGCCCGGCGGGGCTTTCCTCTATGAGCCGCCGATGGACGCTCCGGAGGTCGAGGCGTTTTCGCGGCGCAGGCATGACTTCATCACCTTCGGGGTTTTCCAACAGACTGCGAAGCTCAACGAGATCAACCTTCGGCTTATGGCCGCAGTCCTTCAAGGCGTCGAAGATTCACGCATCCTTTTCCAACATCACAATACCTCCTACGAAGATCCGGAGAGCCGCGACATTCGATGGATACGCGGCGTCTTCACCGAGGCAGGTGTCTGCGCGGATCGCATGGATTTCGCCGGCCCTCGCCGAGGAGTAGAATATCTAAACACGATCTCCGGCGTAGATATGGCTTTGGATACGCTGCCATTTAGCGGTCATGCAACAACGTGTGACTGTCTGTGGATGGGCGTTCCTGTTGTTACTCAAGCTGGAAACACGTTCGCGGGGCGCGTAAGCGCCAGTCTGTTGGCTCAAGTTGAGCTCAGCGACCTCACGGCAAAATCCGAGGCGCAGTTTATAGAGATTGCGACTGCTCTCGCCAATGACCCTGGGCGGCTACAAGCCGTGCGCGCAAGCCTTCGAGACCGGATGGCCAAATCCTCCCTTACCGATATTCAGGGTAGAGCGCGCGAGTTCGAGCAGGAATGTCGCCGGCTTTGGCGCGCCTGGTGCTCGACAGCAACAGCAAGTTCGTGACTGGAAGATCATTTCCCGTATTTCAATACCATTTTAAAAAACACCTCGCCACGCTAAACCCGCCTTGTCACTTGAACAGGGTCAGCAAAAAAGCGACGAGTGGTCCTGCGCTTCGAAGCAGTATACATGCCATCCCTTCCGGTGAGCTATCCTTACGGTGCATGAAGATCCAGATCATCTTTTACAGCATGTACGGCCACGTATACAAGATGGCAGAAGCGGTTGCCGAAGGCGCACGTCAGGTTCCTGGCGCCGAGGTCTCGATATTTCAGGTTGCCGAGCTTGTGCCGCCTGAAGCTCTCGAACGGGTTGGCGCCAAGGCGGCGAGGGCCGCTTTCGCTCACATCCCGGTAGTCGATCCGGCGGTGATGGCCGACGCCGACGCGATCATTTTCGGAACACCGACGAGATTCGGCAATATGGCAGCACAGATGCGCAATTTCCTGGATCAGACCGGGCAGATGTGGGCCAAAGGCATGTTGGTGGGCAAAGTCGCGAGCGTGTTCGCCTCGACGGCGACACAGCACGGAGGCCAGGAGACGACGCTGACGAGCTTTCATACAACCTTGCTCCATCACGGAATGATCATCGTCGGTGTGCCATATACTTGCCCGGGGCTGACGTTGATGGGCGAGATTTCCGACGGCACCCCATACGGCGTCACTACCATGGCCGGAGGCGACGGGTCGCGTCAGCCCACCAAAAATGAGCTAGAGGTCGCCCTTTTCCAGGGCAAGCACGTCGCGGAGATCACAGCAAAACTAGTGAAAAGCTAGTTTACAAGCTGGTACGTTTTTCGGAGTGTATCTGAGTTTGTACTAGTATGTCCGAAGTCGCATAGAGAAGGCAGTGCTCTGTCACCGGGTAAACCGGCCCCGGGACCGCCACGAGCACTGCCGGACTCGAGATTGTGTCGATTCTCCGCACGGATTAAGCGCCGGTGCATGTTTCACTGGCGTTGTTCGGCAACGGTTCTCAGTTGTGCCAGACCCTTTTCAAAATCGGCTCCAACGGTCTTGTCCATATTCATAAAAAGATCGAAAGCCTTCGACATAAAGTTGTTTTCGCCCGTCATTTCCCAATTGACTAGGGTTCCGGAGCCCTCCGGCCTGAGCGTAAGCTCGGTCAGGTTTGTGGCAGCGAATGGTTTGATGAACTCCAAACGGATTCGCACTCGTTGATCCGGGTCGCTCTCGAGAATTGTCATGCGTCCTTCTCCGACGTCGTTGTTGCCCGACCAGGTGTAGATTGAGCCGACGCCCGCGGAAGGCCCCTCGATTGACTTTTTCATCGTCGGATCGAGCTTGGCCCAGGGTGACCATGTATTCCATCTATGGAAATCGTTGATTAGCGGGAAGACTGTCGACATAGGAGCTGCCACCGTTGTCGAACGAACAATGCGAAAGTGCGCGGGACGCATTGCTATAACAACGGCCAGAAGCGCCAAGATTGCGATAAGCGCGAGCAGGATCTTCTTAACCATGTTGTCCTACCAGTGCGTCAGAGATCCATCAGGACGGATGAATACGTTGCTGCGGCCTGGCTGAGTCACTTCGCCGATCTTTGTGAGCAGTTTCATCTCGAGAGTGGTTCCTAAACCCGGACGTTGATTGGGTAGCGCCTTGCCATCCTTGAAATCGAGACATTGAGGCAAGTAGTCAATGGGCCGACCGCCGTAGTTGTATTCCATGAGGACCGGACCCGGAAATGTCGAAAGGCAGTTTACCAAGGCAGCAGTGGCAATCGGCCCTGTGAAGTGAGGAACGATTCCGACAGCATGAGTCTCGCAGATCGCAGCGATCTTCATCATTTCGGTGATGCCGCCGACGTTCGGCAGTGTCGCGCGAATGTAGTCGATGTCGTGATTCTCGACTAGCTTGTTGAAGTCATAGCGTTGGCCCCACTCTTCGCCATGCGTCAACGGCACTGTGGTCATTTGACGGAGCTTGGGGAGATCCTGATGGGCATGTTCATCGCGGACGGGATCTTCGACGAAGTACGGTTCATATTCTTCGATGAGACGGCATGCCCGCACGGCGTCGGAATAGTCGAAGCGTTGATGAAAGTCGATGCACCAATCGCCATTTGGACCGACACCTTCACGGACCTCTTTGCAGTCCTGGGCGACTTTACGGACGCGCTCATGAGTGTTGAACACCTCCCCAACGCGCGTGTCACCTGCCCCCATGCGGAACGCCCGGTATCCAGCCTCCATCGTCGCTCGTGCTCTGTCTTTCAGGCTGAGCCGGGCTGGCGGTGTGCCGGCAGGTGTGTTGGCTGGACGTCCTCCACCAGTGGCGTAGCATTCGCAGTGATTGCGAACCGTACCGCCGAGCAATTCGTGAATCGGTAGGCCCAGAGCCTTACCCTTGATATCCCATAGGGCCATGTCCAGCGCGCCGAGCGCGTGAATCTTCTCCCGACCCGGAGGGTAGAACCACGCAATGTACATCTCTTGCCAAAGAGCCTCGATCCGAAACGGGTTCTTGCCGATGAGGGTGCCGGCGCACTGTTCGAGCGTGTCCTTGGCTCCACCCTCACCGACACCGGTGATTCCCGCATCAGTCTCAACAGTCACAACCATGTTGCTTTGGTTAAAAAGTTCGTTCAGATTCGGCGGGCGGAAGATCGTTACTTTCGTGATCTTCATCTTCGGTAGCGCCGCCTCGACTGCCTGCGGGCGAAGAATCGCGGCAGCCGGAGCCGCGGCCAGGGATTTCAAGAACGATCTGCGAAACATGGTCACCCAAGATTGTATTCTGATTGGAGTTATCAATGCGAAGCATTTGGATTGCCTGTACTCTGGCAATCACAGCCTGTGGACAGAATCAGGATCCGCTGCTGTGGGGCGGCTTGAAACCTGGTCCGTATTCCATCGGCTATCGGTCCTATTTCGAATTCGATCCAAGCAGAAGTTTCGACGCCGGTGGAAGTGTCAGGCCGATTCTCGTCAATATGTGGTATCCGGCGCAGCATGATGCGTCGGATCGGCTGCGATATGGCGACTACCTGAAGATCCCGCCGCTCCCGCAATATCCAAACTTCGTCTCGAACCTCGAGCGATTTCTCCTTGATACGCTGAGCGACGATCTATTCCGCAAGAAGTGGACCAAACTCAATCCAAACGAGCGTAGGTTTGCCGAGGTCCTGCTCTCGAAGCCGATCATGGCCCACCGAGTGGCCCGGGCGGCCACGGGAAAATTTCCGATCATCTTATATCATGCCGGAGCCGCGGGCTCGTTCGAAGAAAATTCTGTCATGTTGGAGTACCTGGCAAGTCACGGGTATGTCGTGATCACGAGTGCTTTCCAATCAGCCGATGGGCAGCATGTGAGCAACAACTATGTCGGACCCGAAACATCCTGGCACGACTTGGCGTTCTTGTTGAAGCACGCGCGAAGTTTGCCGTTTACCGATGCGTCCAAAGTCGGCGCCATAGGTCACAGCATGGGGGCTCAATATCTGTTGGAATGGCTCGGACAGCGACCATCTCCCCCATTGAGCGCTGTGGTTAGTCTGGACACAACTCTGGAATATACGCCTGAAGATTTCGAAGGACACAGATCTTTGCGGAGCCGATTTGCGAGTCTGAAGCCCGTCACGGCGCCCGTTCTCGTTGCCGCCTCCGCCGAAAGAAGTCCCAGATTTTCTACGTGGGACCGCTATTTGCGAGAACACACGGACGTTTCCATTCCCCACTTCAAACACGGTGACTTCCTCGTCCATGGTTCGCTCGCACGAGCCTACAACCGTCAGCTAGCCGCAGAAGTAAGGAGCAGTTACGACCATCTCGTGGTAGCTGTCCGGTCGTTCTTAGATGCGATGCTGCGAGGCGCGTGACTCCCCGACGTCACTCGTATCTTAGGGCTTCAACTGGAACAATGCGGGTCGCGTTTCGGGCGGGATAGATCGTTGCAATGAAGCTAACTCCGATCGCGACAGCGGCGATCCACAGAGCATCGAAGCCCCGCGGTTCGAACGGAACGAATGCAAGCGAATAAACTTCCTGATCGAGACGGACCCACTGATAGCGATTCGCCAGCCAGGAAAGTGTGTATCCAGCGATCAGTCCAATGATGGAACCGACCACACCGATAACAACTCCCTGAAGCATAAAGATGCGCCGTATCTGCTGATCACGGGCGCCCATGGACATCAGGATAGCGATGTCCTTGTGCTTCTCCATCACCATCATGACCAGCGCGATTAGAATGTTCAGCGCGCTGACAAGCTGAATCAGCCCGATCGTGATGACTGTCACAACCTTTTCCATGCGAAGCGCGCTCAGTATCGGCTTGTTTTGCTCCATCCAATGTGTCGCAGCCAGCTTAGGACCAACCGTCTGGTTCAGCTCTGCGGCAATCTCCGGCGCTTTATAGATGTCGGCTACACGTAATTCCACCGAATTGATGACGTCTTCCACGTTCATCACAACCTGTGCGGATTGAATACTGGTGAACGCCCATAGCGCGTCGAGTTCGAAGAAGCCTGATTCGAAGATCCCGACTACGCGAAATCTGTGCTCGGTTACGCGCATCCCAACCGGGGTCATCTCTCCTTGTGGAGATAGAATGCGAACGACACTTCCCAGCATCATGCCCGTGCTCTGCGCAAGTTTCGAACCTAGAATAATTCCTGGGATACCCTCGTGCTGTTCGATGCCTTTGAGCGAGCCTTCTTTCAGACGCGTCAACATCTCATTCTGCTGCGCTGCTAGCACCGGATCGACACCCTTGAGCGTAGCTCCCATCGATTGTCTTGGTCCGATCACCATGACTTGGCCGTAGAGCGACGGCGAAGCGCCGCTGACTCCGGGCAGCTTACGTACGCGTTCAACCGTTTCGCGCCAGTTTTCGATGCCGTAGCCAGGCTCCTTCTCGAGAATGCTGACATGGGCAGTTGCTCCAAGCAGGTTTCTTTGCAAGGTGCTGCGAAAACCGTTATTGATCGCCAGCGCGACTACCAATGCCATCACGCCCGCTGCGACTCCGAGGATCGAGATGATCGTGATGACAGAAATCACGGCCTGCTTTCGCTTAGCCCGTAGATAGCGTATCGCTACGAAAAGCTCGAAGTCTTTCACGCCGAATCTTTCACGCCGTTTTCGGCAGCGCGGAGATCTTCAGCGATGCCGATCTCCCCTTCCGGCCGAAGCAGCGGAAACAATATCACGTCGCGAATCGACTTCGATCCCGTCATGATCATTGCGAGGCGATCGATTCCGATCCCCTCTCCACCAGCAGGAGGCATTCCGTACGAGAGAGCTCGCAAATAATCCTCGTCCATGCGGTGCGCCTCTTCGTCACCACGCTCCGCCATCCCGAGCTGCATTTCGAAGCGGCGGCGCTGTTCCTGAGGATCGTTGAGTTCTGTATATGCATTGCCGATTTCCATGCCCGCGACATAGATCTCGAACCGCTCAACGAACTCAGGATCGTCCGGCTTGTTCTTGGCGAGGGGCGAAGCTTCTACGGGGTAATCATAGATGATCGTCGGCTGAAACAGATGCTCTTCGCAAACTCGTTCGAAGATATCGACGAGTCGCTCCCCGGCGGTGTGCTCCCGAGAGTGTCGTGATAGCCACTCCGGGTCGCAAACGTTATCATGGCTCGGCTTCTCGGGGCCTTTCCAGAACTCCATGACCGCTTCACGCATGGACAGGCGATGTACGTTGTCGAAGTCGATCGTTCGGCCGTCGTACTCTACTTGCGACGATCCCGTTGCGTCAATTGCCACCTGACGCAGCATTTCGCGGGATAGATCCATGAGACCGCGGTAATCCGTGTACGCCTGATAGAACTCAAGCATGGTGAATTCCGGATTGTGCCGAGTCGAGATCCCCTCGTTCCGAAAATTACGGTTGATCTCGTAAACGCGTTCTAGACCACCGACCAGAAGCCGCTTAAGATACAACTCGGGCGCGATCCGCAGGTAAAGATCTATATCCAAAGTGTTGTGATGGGTGACAAAAGGACTTGCCCCGGCTCCGCCGTAGAGGGACTGCATCATCGGAGTTTCGACTTCGATGAACTCCCGTTCTTCGAGTTGTCGGCGGAAGGACGAAATCACCTTGGAGCGCGTGATAAACGATCGTCGGACTTCCGGGTTCGCGAGGAGATCAAGATAACGCTGACGGTACCGTGTTTCCACATCTTCGAGTCCATGCCATTTTTCCGGCATAGCGAGAAGAATCTTCGATAGAAAGTATAGCTTCTCAGCATGTATGCTCAGCTCACCGGTGCGCGTACGAAAAAGATAGCCCTCCGCGCCGACGATGTCGCCGAGATCGATCAATCCCCAAAGCTGGTAATCAGGTTCTGGTACAGCATCCTTCTTTACGTAGATCTGAAGCTTTTCGCCATTCTGCATCAAGTGCGCGAAGCCGGCCTTGCCCATTCTGCGAACGGTCATAATCCGACCCGAAACTTTCACGTGGACGCGATTGACTTCGAGTTCTTCGGAGGCTTTAGGGCCATACTCCGTCAGAATCGACGGGATGGAGTCTGAGGCATCAAAGCGCTGCCCATATGGCTTGAAGCCGAGCCCTTCGATGTCCCTGATACGTTGGGTTCTTTGCTGAATTAGCTCTCGCTCGAGCGACAAAAGGTTCTCCCTGAAACCCTAATTATAAGGGTCGGCTTTCAGGGTTCAGGCGCCGGATGCGCGTCCTCGTTGAGCGCGAACTTCGTTCTCCAAATCTTGCAAGCGCTTTTCGAGCGCTATGATTCGCTCGAACGCCGCTGCCAATTCTTCTCGCAGAGCCACGAGATCTCCGCCCGTTCCGGAGCCACTCGTATCGGCTGCTCGCGCCGCCATTGCTGTACTGGGTTGTTCCCAATCTGCCATATTCCAGATCATAACCCGAATTCGGGAATTACGGTCACGTTATGATTTGAAGTTGCACTCGCTTTCGATCGTTATTCCCGCCTACAACGAGGAAAAACGTCTGCCATCATCCCTCGATCAGGTTCTTTCGTACGTCCTCGGCCGGTATGAGTTTATCGAAGTGCTGGTGGTAGATGACGGCTCTAAGGATGAGACGGCTGAGTGTGTTCGCAAGTACGCGCAGACTCATCCCTCGGTACGTTTGCTGCAGAATCCAGGAAATCGTGGCAAAGGCTATGCCGTGCGACACGGCATGTTGGAAGCGAAAGGCGAATGGATATTATCGACAGACGCCGATCTTTCGTCTCCGATATCGGAACTCGATCGCCTTTTCGAAGCGGCCACTCGCGGCGGCGCACAAGTCGCCATCGGCTCACGTGCGTTGGATCGATCGCTCATCGGAGTACATCAGCCCGCCGGACGCGAGTACGCAGGTCGCGTATTCAACTTCGTGATGCGCTTGATCACGGGACTGCAGTTCCTCGATACTCAGTGCGGTTTCAAACTCTATGAATCGACCGCCGCGCGCAGAATCTTTTCCAAACAACAGTTGGATGGCTTCGGTTTCGATGTCGAAGATCTGTTTATTGCAAAACTGCTCGGGGTGAAAGTGGTCGAGGCGCCGGTGAGGTGGAATAACGTCGAAGGCACAAAGGTGAGCCTGATGAACGGACTCGATTCGTTTCTCGATCCCCTGCGTGTGCGATTCTTCCATCTCCAGGGAAAGTACCGCGAAAGCTAGCGCTTTACGATGATCTCCCGCAGGTTGTCGCGGGTGAGAAAGAACTTCACTGACTTGTACCGATGGAATAACTTCTCGAGAGCGCGGTTATTGAAGTACTGTCCACAATCTGCCCAGCCACGTGGCTGCAGGAGCAGATGCTTCTGGTCTGCTATCCGGTAGTTATACAAAGGAATCTGCTTGGCCTTTTCGTCTGAGTGGAAGAAAGCAAGCAGATAGGAATCCGGGCGCAACGTATCGAATAACCTGTCGACCGTGATCTGCAGGAGGTGCGGGGAGAGAAACTGCAGCGCATCCCAGATGAGAGCTCCGTCGAAAGAATCGTACGGGAAAGCCAAATTGTCCTGAAGAAACTGGTCGACGAGTTGTGGATTTGCCTGGTTTTCGAGTAGCGTCTCATGCCCAAATGACAACTCTAGCGAGCGTACGAAGTCTTCCGACGAAAGCCGGTGACCCATGCTCGTGATGTAGCTCACATTGGACTGGTTGGCGCCCGCAAAGTCCAGCAGATTGAGTCCCGGGCGATCCCGGACAGAATTAAAGAACTGATCAAGGCCGTTGCTCTGACGGGTCTGCTCCGACGGCAAAGGTCGCCTGTGGCCCGGCGCGAATGACGCGCCGCCAGTAGCGGCGCCTCCGAGGGAACCGCCTAGAAGCGACCTCAACCGGCCAAGCAATGACTTGTTACCTTACTTTCCAGCGGCCTGGACCTGCGGACTGGAAAGTTGTTGGGAAGGTTGGGAGACTTCCTTCGGCTTGTTCTTGTTGTCGCCTTTGGTGATATCGATACTGCCCTTAAAGTAGGCTCCATCCTCGATCACGATGCGAGCAGTCTTGATGTCACCGACCAGCCGCGCATCTTTCCGGATGTCGATTTTGTCGGTCGCTTCTACGTTGCCTTGAATCGATCCCAGAACAACAATTTCCCGCGCCTTAACGCTGGCCTGGACTTTGCCGTTCGGTCCAACCGTAACGCGATGCTCCTGCGCTTCTACGGTGCCTTCAACTTCGCCGTCGATGATAAGGTCTTCGCGGCTGAAGATCTGGCCCTTTATCATCACAGCTTTACCAATCGTCGCGGAACCGGCGGGAGCCGGTGGATCATAAGTGCGAACAGGCGCGGCGGACATATTTTGAGTAGGAACCTCCCTGGTCGTCTGGGCCGGAATTGCAGCCGGCGATTGCGGCACATTGGCCGACTTCTGAGGATAGTCGTCGTCTTTTTTGCGATTCCACATTATGGGCGAACTCCTTCGGAGCGAACTTCTTCAAGGGCCGAAAGTCTGGTTTGCCGGAAGAATGCCTTGAAACTCATACTATAAACCATCCGGGGGGAAGGCAACGCGAAAAGTTGATTGCATTACAATTCTTTTTCGCTTCCGGGCTCGCTGACGTAGACCTGTACTGCAGTTGTACTCAATGATGACGCAATCGCTTTCGACTTGGACGACAACAAAGCTGAACTGAGCCATAATAAAGTTCGTGTCCAGCCGAATTCGGGAACTCGAGCAGCAGCTCGATAGCGCAGAGAAGCAATTGCGATTGTTCCAACGGATCAGCCGATCTATGGTGCGGGACGTGAATACACACGCAGCGCTCAAAAACGCCGTGGCGCTGATGGTGGAATTCATGCGCTGCGATTCCTGCCTCCTGTATCTGGTGCATGACGATCGCTTGATCCTCTGTGCTTCGAATGATGAACATTCGAAGGCCGTTGGGCAAGTCAGCTTGAAGCTTGATGAAGGGCTGACGGGTTGGGTAGCCCGTGAGCGCCGTCTGTTGGCGATTTCGCGTGAGGCTTATAGCGACGCCCGCTTCAAATATTTCAAGGATCTGCCGCAAGATACCTTCGAAGCGTTTCTCTCGGCTCCCATTATTTGGCGTAATCGCGTAGTCGGAGTCATCAATGTGCAGCACCGGGCTCCCCATGCGCATAGCGGCGGGGAACTCGAGATGATCACCACTGTTGGTGAGCAGATTGGCTGCATGTTGATGCTGAGTCAAATCTCAGGAACGGACTCGGTGAATCGTCTCGCAGATCTGGTCTTGGAATCGTCGACACCCCGATAGACGAGTCGATATGCGCTACTCAGTCCTCCTGTGGCTGCTCAGTTGTTCGCTGTGTGCAGCGGATCGTTGGGATTTGCAATTCTTTCACGACGTCGATGAAGAACAATTGCGCATCGACGCTATCGCCTTCTGTTCCCCCTCGCGCGGCATCGCTACCGGCATCTTAGCTGGGTCCAGAGGCGACAAACCTGCGGCAGTGGTGACATCCAACGGCGGCAGGACCTGGACTCTTACCCAAGCCGAAGAAGCGGCTCACGCGATCTACTTTTTGGACGAGACCAGCGGCTGGATGGTGACCGAATCGGGTGTCTGGTACACGGATGAGTGTGGTCGCAACTGGCGCCGGATTCTCAAGCGCCGCGGACTAACCAACGTCAGGTTCGTTTCGCGCGAACGCGGTTGGGCGATCGGCGCCGAGATGACGTTCCTCGAGACAAGCGATGGTGGAAAGACATGGACGCGCGTCAAAACCGCCGAGAAACTCAGCGACAATCCCGACCGCGTCAGTCTCGACGCGATTGACTTCATGAATCCCAAGATCGGACTGGTTCTGGGCCATCTGCGACGAACACGTGAATCGAAACTTCCTTTGTGGCTCGATCCCCGTCCGGAATCACGCAAGGAGCAACCTCAGCTTGCGTTTACTTTGGAAACGCGCGACGGCGGGGGCAATTGGGCGACGAACAAGGTATCGATCTTCGGGCACGTCTCTCGCGTAAGGCTGCGAAAGGACGGCTCCGGCCTCGCGCTAGTTGAGTTTGACGAATACTTCGAGTATCCGGCGGAGCTTTATAAGTTAGATGTGCGCTCGGGCGGGCAGGGGCGGGTTACGAGACAGAAAGATCTCGCTTTTACCGATATCCTGGCCGGGCCGGTGTCATTCGCCGCCGGATTCCTGCCGCCGGGACGTCTGCGCAGTCCTGTACCCGGCAAGGTTCGAATCTTGCGCTCAACCAACCTTGTCGATTGGACAGAGGATGCGGTCGACTATCGGGCCGTCGCGACGAGAGTATCGCTGGCTGAATCGCAAGGACAGGTGTGGGCTGCGACCGATACCGGAATGATCTTGAAACTAACCCACTGAACCGCTCGCTACTGCTCCGTCTTTCGATCTTCGGCGAGCATACCGAATCTTACATGGACGGAAACTGACAAAATTCTTCCGGCAGAATTCGCATCTGCGCCGCTTGGCTCCGATCAACAGCATCAATTTCCAGCGGAGCGGTGAGCGATAGTAACTCTGCGTCCAGATGCTGAGTTCGAGGCCGTAGCAGCACGGGCAGCGCGCATAAACTGCGTTGAGCGCATCCCAGATCGGCTGCGTCCAACGCTTGTCACAGTTTCGACAGCGGGAAGGCTGGAAGCCAAAGAGTTTTTTAGTAGACTCCCACAATCCATGCGTGATCGAGGTTCGTACGTTTCCAGAGTTGCAGGTTGGACATCTAAATGGGTGCACGAGAGTCCACCGGACAGTTTACACAGTTTATCCCAGCGGACACCTCTGCAGCGTCAGGCGATTGCCTTAGCACTGACGTAATCTTCAATGTAGGCGCGAAGCGCAGCATTGAGTTTTACGCTGACGCTATCATCCCGATTGACAGAAATGCCCTCGATTTCAGCAACCGGCAACACGTCGCGGGTTGTGGAACTTACAAAGACAGAATCCGCGACGGCCAGATCTTCCAACCGAAGACGGCGCTCCGAAATTGTTATTCCCGGTACGCTTATCTGATTCAGAAGCAGCTCCCGCGTTATTCCGGGCAGGCAGCCGGACTCTAGCGGCGGGGTGAATACTTCGTTGCGGAAAACCGCGAAGATGTTAGCGGATGTGCATTCCGCCACGTCGCCGAGTTCGTTTTGCAAAATTACCTCATCGAAGCCGCACTCGTGCGCCTCGGTATACCAGTTCAGGTTGAAAGCCCAGGACAGAACCTTGGTTCGGGAGTACGGTGAAGCTGCAAATCGGCCGTTTGCGGCCACAGACAGACGGATCGAGCTGCCCCAGTTGGCCAACCCTGTGGTCATGGCGACAAGGTCGAACTCACGCTTAATCGCCGGTCCGGTGAAAACCGTACCGGTGTTTCTGACGATGCACACCCGCAGCGTGGCTTCAAGACAATCATTTGCCTTCACTAGCCATAAGAGACGCTCTTGTAACCATTCCGGATCTGATGGGAAAGGCACACGAACGAGTTGAGCATCGCGCTTCATACGCGCCCAATGGCGCTCGAAGGCGAACAAGCAGCCTTTGGAGACGCGCAGGGTGCTGAAGACACCCCAGCCCATCAGGCTGCCGACTTGGCCGGCGCTGAGTATGGGCTCGGACGCGGCGACTATCTCGTCGTTGTGCAAAACGAACCCATGCAGCATGGTACTGATTATTGTATCGCTGAGTTTACAGCCATTTAGGGAACGGCTGAAGGCTTGTGCGACGGCATTCTTCGATCAAATACGGCACCTTCGGACGGCGGGCCATCAGTTTCTCAAGTAGCGCGTACAAATCATCCCGATCGCCGTTTAGCCACTCTGCCGGCAACTTTCCGAGCGCGTCGTCTATTACTTCTTCCGGGAAGTTAACGATGCGATCCAACCACGGCTGAAAATCATCGAGCCCCCGCACGCTGGAATAGACGCTAGGCCGGAAGTACATACCCGTCAGCGGCGAATCTGTATACGTCCAGTGCGGGCCGTTGAAGATGTAGCCGTGATCCACCATCAGAGCCAGGAACCCGACACGGAGCGCATGTCCCTGGAAGGTGGGGACGTATTCCCGAAGCCGCGCCCGCAGAAAGATCGACTGGCGGGCGTCGGCGTTGCCGGTCCACTTATCGAACACAAGAACACCTAGGAACTCGTTCCTGTTCTCTATCCGATCGAGCAGAACATCCGGTACGAAATCATAGACGGCCACCCGATTGGGATCGCCGGGAAATCGCGATCCGAAGTGCCACCCCGGTTGCACGTTCTGCCGCTGGTGCCCGAGCGAAATCGATATCTCGGGATTGTTCCCCAGGAACTCTGGCGTGAGTTGAACTATTGCTGTCTCGGGGGCCGCAACTTGTAGATATTGAAGCACGGTTGAAGCGATCCACTCGTTTATCAGCACTCGCCTGTGCTGAGGGTTGTTCCGAAATTTAACCACGTAAAAATGTCCGTCATCCGCCTCGAGCAGATGCGCCTGGGCGCCGCCGCGCATTTTTCGGACTAAACGCCTGGCGTTAACAGGCATGAGCGAGGTAGTAACCTATCCGAGAGGAGCTAACGAATGCCAGAAGAAACTCCAAGCCCGACAGGGCCGGCGCGCACGAACAATGAGGTTGCTTTGGAACTGATGAAGTTTATTGCCGTGACAACCGGCTACGGAAAAGGAACAAGCAACGCGGGTTACGGAGCGAAGACCGCGCGTACGACAGAGGAACATGCCGATGCTTTGCTCGAACTGTTCGAACGCTGCAGAACAGTCGTGAACCGGTAGAGGTGTGGGCAGGCCAGCCACCTGCCCATAACCGCAGATCCAACTAGCGCCGACGAGACGTCTTTTTGGCTGCTTTCTTGGCGACCTTCTTGGCTACGGCTTTCTTGACGGCCTTTTTAGCCGCCTTCTTTGCGATAACCTTCTTAACCGCTTTCTTGGCTGCGGCTTTCTTTACTGCCTTCTTTGCCGCTACTTTCTTGGCTGCCTTCTTGACGGCTTTCTTTGTCGTGGTTTTCTTTGCTGGGGTTTTCTTTGCCGTGGTTTTCTTTGCCGTGGTTTTCTTTGCCGTGGTTTTTTTGGCAGCTTTCTTGGTTGCCGCCTTCTTCGCCGCTACTTTCTTAGCTGCCTTCTTGACGGCCTTCTTCGCCGCTACTTTCTTGGCCCCACTACCGGCTCCACCACGTTTCGACGCCTTCCGCGCCGGTTTGCGAGCAGGGAACTCTGCCGAGTCGATTTCGCCGGATTCGCGTTCTGAACCCGGACTCGGGTCGACGGCATCCATATCGTCGGCTTCATCA
>Ga0190275_10000623_pt1 | contig 29443 bp, 22 predicted proteins | sample Popmic550T_FD_133745 | JGI IMG/M metagenome (GOLD analysis project Ga0190275, IMG submission 133745) | Populus adjacent soil microbial communities from riparian zone of Yellowstone River, Montana, USA - 550 T | ecosystem: Environmental > Terrestrial > Soil > Riparian zone > Trees stand | place...
CGGGCCTACATCGCCATGCAGTACGTGGAGGGGCGATCGCTCGGCCAGGTCGCTCCCGAGCTCACCCTGGAGCAGAAGCTCCTGGTGATGCGAGACGTCGCCGAGGGCGTGCACGCCGCCCACCGCGCGGGCCTGATCCACCGCGACCTCAAGCCCTCCAACGTCCTGGTGGAGCGCACCGAGGACGGAGTCCTCAAGCCCTACGTCATGGACTTCGGCCTGGCGCGGGACTGGCAGGGTGAGAACACGGCCACGGGCGCGGTGCTGGGCACGCCCCACTACATGGCTCCCGAGCAGGCCCGGGGCGAGGTGGCCCGGCTGGATCGGCGCGTGGACGTCTACAGCCTGGGCGCCACGCTCTATCAGGTGCTCACGGGGCAACCCCCCTTCGCCGGCGTCAATGCCTTGGAGATCGTCAGCCGCATCCAGTCTGAGGAGCCGCGGCCGCCGCGGGCGCTCGTCCCGGATCTGCCGGTGGACCTGGAGGCCATCGTCCTCAAGTGCCTGGAGAAGGACCGCTCGGCACGGTACGACTCGGCGCGCGCCCTGGCCGACGATCTGGAGCGGTTCCTCGCGGGAGAGCCCGTGCTCGCGCGCCCGGCCGGAGCCTGGTACCGGCTGCGCAAGAAGGTTCGCAAGCACCGGCTCCTGGTGGCCCTGGGCTCCGCGGCGACGCTGGTGGTGGGTGCTTCCGTGGGGCAGGCCGCGCTGGCCAGCCACGAGGTGGTGGTGCGCGAGCGCTTCTCCCGCCGCTTCACCGAGCTCGTGGAGCGCATCGAGGCCATGGCGCGCTACTCCTCCATGGCGCCGCTGCATGACACGCGCGCCGATCGCCAGGCCCTCCGGGCGAGCATGAGCGAGCTGGAGGCCGAGGTGCGCGAGGCTGGCGAGAGCGCCGAGGGCCCCGGCTCCTATGCTCTTGGGCGGGCCCTGCTCGCGCTGGGAGATGCCGAGGGCGCCCGCGCACGGCTCGAGTCTGCCTGGCAGCGCGGCTACCGCGAGCCCCGCGTGGCCTATGCGCTGGCGCTGGCACTCGGACAGCTCTACCGGGAGGAGCTCCTGGAGGTGGGACGCCTCCGCAACGCCGAGCAGCGCGAGGCCCGCCGCCGCGAGCTCGAGCGCCGCTATCGCGAGCCGGCCCTCGGCTACCTCCAGCAGAGCGAAGGCGCTGAAGTGCCCTCCCCGGAGTACGTGGCGGCGCTGCTGGCGTTCTACGAGGGCCGCCATGAGGAGGCGCTGAAGCACCTGGAGACCCTGGGTGCCACGAGCCCCTGGTTCTACGAGGCGCCCATGCTCCGCGGTGACATCCTGCTGGCTCGGGCCAGCCTGCGCCTGAACCAGGGGGACCGTGCCGGGGCCCTGGCGGATCTCGAAGCAGCACGGCAGGCCCAGTCCGTGGCCGCCGACATCGGCGAGAGCGAGCCCGCCATCTACTACGCCATCGCGCGGCTGCAGCTCACCGCGCTGACCTTGGAGCTCTACGGCCAGGGCGAGGTCCAGCCCTATTACGAGAAGGGCCTGGAGGAGGTGTCGCGTGCGCTCGCCGTCGCGCCGGACCACATCAAGTCCAGGGTGCTGGAGTCCCAGCTCCACCGCCGGATGGCGGAGCAGCTGGCGCAGCAAGGCGGAGAGGTGAGGCCGCTGCTGGAGAAGGCCCTGGCCGCCGTGCGGGCCACCGAGGCGCTCGCGCCCGAGCACCCCCTCGTCCTCAAGGAGCTGGCGCAGGTCCTCCTCCGCCAGGCCGTCTCCCACCAGGGGCGTGGCGAGGATCCGAGCGAGCAACTCCGCGAGGCGGTCGCGGCGTTCGAGCGCATCCGCCCCGAGGATCGGGACTACGTGTTCCACAGCGAACTGGGGAGCATCTTCAAGGTGTGGGCGGACTCCGAGGACCAGCGCGGCGCGGACTCGACCGGGCACCGCGGGCAGGCAATCGCCTCCTACCTCGCGGCCACCGACCTCGACGCAAGCCATGCGGACGCCTGGATCAACCTGGGGGCGGCGTACTTCAAGCGGGCGTCGAGCGCCCACCCCCGTGACGCCGACGGCGATCTCGAGCAGGCGAGGCTGACGCTCGAGCGGGCGCGCAGCATCGATCCCGGCAACTACGTCCCCTACTTCTACGGGGGACAAGTGCACGAGTGGCGGGCTCGGCGGCGGTACAACCGCGGAGGCGAGGCCAGCGCGGAGCTGGAACAGGCGATCGAGCTGTATCGCAAGGGGCTGGCCATCAACGGCAAGCTCCCACAGTTCCACAACGTCCTGGGTGGGGCGCTCGTGTGGAGGGCCGAGCTGAAGTGGGAGGAGGGAGGCGCCGCCTTCCCGTTGCTTGACGAGGCCCAGGCAGCCTTCGAGCGAGCTCGGGCCGTGGCGCCGCAGCAGGCCTTCGCCTACAACAACCTCGGCGAGGTGCACTTCTGGCGAGCCTTGTTCCAGCTCCGGCGCGGAGAGGATCCGAGTCCGAGCGCGCTCGCGGCGGCAGAGGCCTATCGCCAGGCCCTCGAGAAGCTGCCCCGCAATGCCCAGGTCTGGGTGAATCTGGCCAAGCTCCACCACACCCAGGCACTGTGGGCGCTGAAGCAGGACAAGGACCCGCGGACGCACACCGAGCGGGCCGCGGAGGCGCTGCGCCGTGCGCTCGAGCTCAACCCCCGTCTGGCCAATGCCTTGCGGTATCTCGGGGAGATACGAGGTGATCAGGCCCGCTGGCTGGCGCGGCAGGGACGGGCGCGAAGCGAGCACTTCGAGGCGGCGGCCCAGGCCTTCCAGCAGGCCATCGAGGCGGATCCCGAGTGGCAGGAGTTCCGCCTCTCCGCAGCGCTCCTGCAGCGTGACCAGGCCGTGTGGCTGGCGGGGATGGGAGGCGATCCCGGCCCGGTGTTGCAGCGAGGGCTGACGCTCATTGACGCGGCGCTGGCCGCTCGGCCCCGATGGGCACACGCCCGAGCCGTGCGCTCGAGCCTGCTCAGGGCGTTGGCGGACAGCCCCTCTCCTCTCGCGCAGGCCCAGGCCTGGCGGAGTGAGGCCCAGGAGGAGCTGAGCCAGGCGCTCACTGACAACCCCAACCTTGTGGCGGAGTGGGGGAGCCCTCTCGCATCACGGCGTGTGACGCTCGATACCCCGTAGCTGCGAGGAGCTACTTGTCCTTGGGCGGCCCATCCGTCGAGACGTCAATGTCTCCCTGGAGCGTGCCAGGCGGTTCGGGATCCTCGGGCTTGGGCAGGCTGGGGGTGGGCGTCACGGTGTAAGAGAAGCTCTGCGTTGAGGTAACGGTGACGGTCTTGCTCTGACTCGCCAACAACTGGTTGCCGCCGTTCAGGGTGAAGGGTGTGTCCTGGGAAGGGAAGGGGGAGCCCGTTGGGAAGGCCACGGTGACGATGTCGGTCCGCCCAACCATCTGGAAGACCACGTTGTCTTCCGGTTTGACGGTGAGGGTTTCGGGCGTCAGCTTGGTGGGTTCGATGTCGACGTACTTCGTGGTCATGGGAGATGACTCCGCTCGTGTCGAGCCGTTGAGAAGAAGGTTCCGCGCAGCAAATGCAGGCGGCATGCCTGCGCGTGCAGTGCCAAATCAGGGCAGCATCATCGTGACAACAAGAGATCGCGGGTGACCGACACGTCAGCCAGTGGTGCTGACGTGTCAATGAACCGCGCTGACCTGTCACAAGGCCGCCCCCACCCGCTCAGGCTTCGGTCAGGCCCAGCTCCCGGACGCGGCGCTGGAGGCCTCGCTTGGAGACCTCGAGGCGCTGCACCATCGCGTCCAGGTCTCCCTTGCACTCGTGGAAGCAGCGGGTGATCTCCTCGGGGCTCAGATCTCCGACGGTGCGCAGGCTGGAGCTCCGGTCGATGAGCATGTAGAGCGAGGGGCGGGTGATGCCCAGGCGCTCGGCGGCGGCCTTGAGATCCCATGAGGTGGCGCGCAGGGCCGCCAGCAGCTCCTCATCGCTCACGTCGGAGGGCTTGCGGCGAGAGGCGAGCGGCTCTGGGGGCGCGGCAGGCTCTGGCTGCTGGGACGTGGCGGGGGACGCGGAGCTCCCGGGGAGGGGCATGGCGGAGGCGTTCAGCTCCTGCTCGATGCGAGGGTTGGCCTGCAGCCCGGGCAGGCCTCGGCTTCCGATGACAATCTGCCGTGTGAGGTTGCGGAGCTGGCGCACGTTGCCGGGCCAGGAGAAGCGCACGAGGCGGACGGCGAGCGCCGCGGGAAGCCACGGCTCGCTCTGCGAGGCAGCGGCGTCCAGGCGGTGGGCCTCGCCCAGCGACTCCAGCTCCTGGCGGGCGAAGTGGTAGAAGAGCACGCCAATGTCCTCGCGGCGCTCCCGGAGCGGAGGCACCTGGATCTCGTAGCCGGCCAGCCGGTGCAGCAGCGGAGCCTTGAAGAGATCATCGCGGATGCGCTGCTGCAGATCCGCATCGGTGGCGGTGATCAGCCGCACATCCACGGCCACGGGCGAGTGCCCGCCGATCGGGTACACCTCCCCCGTCTCCAGCACGCGCAGCAGCAGCACCTGCACCTCGGGCGGCGCCTCGCCCACCTCATCCAGGAAGAGGGTGCCCCCGTGGGCCGCGCGGAAGAAGCCCTCGCGATCCTGGGTGGCCCCCGTGTAGGCGCCCTTGCGCGCACCGAACAGCTCGGCGGCGGCCAGCTCCTTGGGCAGCGCGCCCAGGTTGACGCTGATGAAGGGGCCGGCGTGGCGCGGGCTGCGCGTGTGGATGGCCCGAGCAACCAGCTCCTTGCCCGAGCCCGTCTCTCCGCGGATGAGCACCGGCACCTTCAGGTCCGCCACGCGGATGGTGTCCTCGCGCACGCGGCGGGTGCTTGCGCTGTAGCCCACCATGCCCAGCTCGTCCGGGAGCTGGGTCTCGGCGGAGGGGGCCAGGTGGAGCAGCAGCACGATGCGCTCGGCCAGCTCGAGGGGAACGCCGAGGGCCAGCTCCTCGGGACTGAACTCCCGGGTGCCCATGAGCGGCTCGTCCACCACACGCACCGGGGTGCCTCCCTCGTCCACTTGCAGGCGCACGCCTCCGTTGGCCGCGCGCTCGAACAGGAGGGGCTTGCGGCTGAGGAACGTGTCAGCCAGTGGCATGCCCAAGGGGCCGCCCGGGCGGATGAAGTCCGGGCCTACGCGTGACACGGCCACCGTGCCGTCCGAGTCCAGGGCACCCAGCAGCAGTCGCTCTCCGGCACGCTGGGGCGTGGGGTGGGAGATGATGGTCAGCGCGGGGACGGGACGCGACACTTGCTCCGGGGCACGTCGGGGCGTGGCGGCCGTTGAGATGTCTGCGAACTTCTTTTCCTGCATGAGTGCCTGCTTCGGGGGAGAGACCGCGGGGAGACGGAGAGTGTACCGTCTCTCAGCGGGGGGTGGAGCGGCAAGGCCTCTCGGCGGGATAGGCTGAGGGCCGGGATGAGCGAGACCCGCGCACTGCGTGACAGGCTCGAGGAGACCCAGGCGGAGCTCCGCCGGGCGAAGGAGCACCTGGACAAGCTGCGGGCGCACCAGGCGCGCGAGCGCGAGTCCTTGCAGCAGCAACTGGAGGCAGCGCGGCGCGAGGTGAGCGGGTTGCGCGGCCGTCTGGAGGCAACAGAGTCCGCAGGGAGGGAGCCCTCGCCTACGGGGCAGGTGCTGCCCGGGCCAGTCGTCGGGGAGCGCTCCGAGGCGGCGACCACCGCGCTCGTCGCGCTCGCTCGGAACCCTGCCTCCCTGGAGTCCGCCCTTCCGGCGCTGTCGAGGCTGCTGAAGCTGGCGCCGGTGGACGTGAGGTTCCGCCTGGCACCGCAGCCGCCCAAGGTCTTGGCCCGGTTGCCCATCGCCCAGGCGGCAGAGCTCCGAGCGGCGCTCCGTGAGGAAGGCTTCCTCGCGGTGGCCTACGAGGTGCTACCCCGAGGGGCAGGTGGCTGGGTGACGGTGAAGCGGTTCGAGCTCGACGAGCAGGGCTTGAGCCTGGAGGGAACGCGCGGCGAGAGCCTGCAGGTGCGCTCCGCGGAGCTCCGCCTGCTGATGAGAGGGCGGCGGGCCTCTACCCAGGTGGAGACAAAGCAGGAGGAGGAGACCCACTACCACGGCGGCCGCCGCCACCGGATCCACAAGACGGTCGAGGAGAAGCGCCATGTCGTGGAGAACTTCGTCTGGGTGCTGGGCAAAGGCTGCCGGCTGGCCTTCACGCAGGCGACCCAGTTCACCGGCCTGGGCGACCTGCGCACCTTCACGGTGCACGAGAACCTCCAGCGGCTGATGGGCGAGCTCCAGCGGCGCGCACCCCATGCAGTGGTGGACGAGCGCTTCCTGCAGATGCCTCGCTTCGTCATGCCGCTCGTGGATCCAGAGCGGAGCCAGGAGCTGCTGGCCGAGCTGCTGTTCCAGGCGGTGGATGAAGGGCTCTGGTCATGAGCGAGACCCGTGCGCTGAGCGACAAGCTGAAGCAGGTCCAGGAGGAGCTCCGCCGGACGCGGGAGCAGCTCGACAAGCAGCGGACGCAGCATGTGCGTGAGCAAGAGGCGCTGCAGAAGGCCTTGGAGGAGACGCGGCGGGAGGCCACCCGCCTGCGCGAGCGCGTCCAGAAGGCGGAGGAGCGTCGACGGGAGTAGGTGGGGGCGCGCCGGCCCTGAGTCCCAGGCCACGCTCTCGTGCGCGGCGAGGGCGATTCCCTTAAAGTAGAGCCATGGCGAAGACCGCACCCCGCAGCAAGGCCCCAGCGAAGAAGAAGCCCACCCGCCCCGTGGCCTCGAAGCAGCGCCCACCCCCTGTGGAGGCGAAGCGGCGCGCGGCGCCCGTGGCCCCGGAGGTCACCATCCTGGAGCCCGAGCCCGTCAAGGCCCGCTCTTCCCAGAAGGCGCTGCCTGCGGGCAAGCCTGTAGACAAGGGCCGTGCGCTTCCCTTCGAGATCGACCCCAAGCGCGTCGAAGAGAGCCTCAAGAAGCTCCAGGGTGAGATGGTCCACTGGGCCAACAAGGGCCGCTACACCAAGGTGCGCTTCAAGTTCCGTGGCAAGCAGCTGCTGCCGGACCTGCCGCTGGCCGCCATCGTGGCCGCCGAGGGCCTCACCTTCTACTGGGGCGGCATCCTCCGCGTCCTCATCGCCAACGTGGTGGGCAAGAGCGTGCTCCAGGTCGAGTTCGTCAACGACGCGGACAAGCGCGTCCAGGCGGGCAACGAGGCGCTCCTGTCCGGAGACGTGGACCAGGCGCTCGGCCACTTCCGCGAGGCCCTGTCGATGGACCGTGACAACGCCGCCGCCCACCTCAAGCTCGGCGTCGCCCTGAAGCTCAAGGGAGACCGGGACGGGGCGCTGGCCGCCTTCGAAAAAGCAAAGGAAAAAGACCCGGAGGGACCCACAGGCGCGGAGGCCGAGCGGCTCGCCGCACCCCTCCGTCCCAAGGGCGTGGCCTAGCCCCCTCTCCCTCCGGCCGGGCGGACCTGCCAACACCCCCTCGTTTCCCCTGTTGACGCTGAAAGATCCAGGGGTTACGAACGCTCCTACGCCGGGCGGATGCCCCCTCCGGGCGGGCCCGCCCCCCCACCTTCCAGAGCGCTCAAAGCCCATGGCCGACGACACCACCGACAAGCCGGCAACGCCCCCCGCCCCCCCTCCGAGCGGGGCCGGGGAGCTCATCCCCGTCAACATCGAAGACGAGATGCGCCGGTCGTATCTCGACTACTCCATGTCCGTCATCATCGGGCGCGCCCTGCCCGACGTGCGTGACGGCCTCAAGCCCGTGCACCGCCGCATCCTCTACGCGATGCACGATCTGGGGAACACCCACAACCGCTCGTACAAGAAGAGCGCCCGTGTGGTGGGTGACGTGATTGGTAAGTACCACCCCCACGGTGACGCCTCTGTCTATGACGCCATGGTGCGCCTGGCCCAGGAGTGGAGCCTGCGCTACCTGCTGGTGGACGGGCAGGGCAACTTCGGCAGCGTCGACGGCGACTCGCCCGCCGCCATGCGCTACACCGAAGTCCGCATGGACCGCCTGGCCGAGGAGCTGCTGGCGGACATCGACAAGGAGACGGTCGCGTTCGGGCCCAACTACGACGACTCGCTGACCGAGCCGCTCGTGATGCCCACCAAGTTCCCCAACCTCCTGGTCAATGGGAGCAGCGGCATCGCCGTGGGAATGACGACCAACATCCCGCCCCACAACATGGGCGAGGTGATCGACGGCACGCTGCACCTCATCGACAACCCGGACGCCACCGTCCTGGACCTGATGAAGTTCATCCCCGGTCCGGACTTCCCCACCGCCGGCATCATCACCGGCCGCGAGGGCATCTTCCGCGCCTACACCACCGGCCGCGGGCAGATCTCCCTGCGGGGCAAGGTGGAGATAGAGGAGAGCAAGAAGGGAGACCGTGAGGCCATCATCATCACGGAGATCCCCTACCAGGTGAACAAGGCGCGGCTCATCGAGAAGATCGCCGACCTGGTGCGCGAGAAGAAGCTGGAGGGCGTCAGCGACATCCGCGACGAGAGCGACCGGCAGGGCATGCGCGTCGTCATCGAGCTCAAGCGCGACGCCATCTCCGGGGTGGTGCTCAACAACCTGTATGCCACCACCCCGCTGGAGACGACGTTCGGCGCGGTGATGCTGGCCGTGGACGGCGGGCAGCCGCGCACGCTCACCCTCAAGGATCTGCTGGATCGGTTCATCGCCCACCGCCGCGACGTCGTCACCCGCCGCAGCCGCTTCGAGCTGAAGAAGGCGATGGCCCGCTTGCACATCGTCGAGGGCCTGCTGGTGGCGCAGGACCTCATCGATCTGGTGGTGAGCCTGATTCGCGCCTCGAAGGATCCGGACGAGGCGCGCTGGGGCCTGATGAACATCCTCTCGCCGGCGCTCTACGAGCACGCGAGCTTCCGAAACCTGCAGCGCATCGACTACGCGCAGGCCAAGGCGCAGATGGAGCTGCTGGTCAGCCGCGCGCGCGCCGAGGAGCCCAGCTATGGGGGCCTGGAGCGCAAGTACGAGGGCTCGGGCTTCAGCGAGGAGCAGGCGCAGAACATCCTCGAGATGCGGCTCCAGCGCCTCACCGGCCTGCAGCGCGAGGAGCTCTTCAAGGAGCTGCTCGCCCTGGTGCGGGACATTGTCCGGCTGCGGGACATCCTCTCCAACGAGCGCAGCCTGCTCCAGGTCATCAAGACGGAGCTGCAGGACATCCGCGACCGCTACAGCGACAAGCGCCGCACGGAGCTCTCCGGCGAGGCGTCCGAGTTCACCAGCGAGGACCTCATCGCCGAGGAGGACATGGTCGTCACCCTGTCCCACACGGGCTATGTGAAGCGCTCGCCGCTGAGCGAGTACCGGGCCCAGAAGCGCGGGGGACGAGGCAAGACGGGGGCGACGACGAAGGAAGACGACTTCGTCACGGACCTGTTCGTGGCCAGCACCCACGCGTACCTCATGCCCATCACCACCAAGGGCAAGCTGTACTCGCTCAAGGTGCACCAGATCCCCCAGGCCAGCCGGACTTCACGTGGCAAGGCCATCATCAACCTGGTGCAGTTCGGCGAGGGCGAGAAGCTGGCGCAGGTGCTGGTGACGCGGGACTTCCCGGAGAACCGCTACGTCTTCTTCGTCACCAAGCGCGGCGTAGTGAAGCGCACGGACCTGAGCGCGTTCGAGAACGTGCGCTCCAGCGGGCTCATCGCGCTGGGCATCGACGAAGGGGACGAGCTGGTGGCGGTGAAGATCACCGACGGCAGCAAGGACCTCCTCCTGTCCACCGCGCAGGGCATGAGCATCCGCTTCCCGGAGGACGAGGTGCGCTCCATGGGCCGCCAGGCCTACGGCGTGAAGGGCATCACCCTGGAGGACGGGGACGAGGTGGTGGGCGCGGACGTGGTGGAGAAGGGCACCACCATCCTCACGGTGACGGAGAACGGCTACGGCAAGCGCACCGAGGAGACCGAGTACCGGAGCCAGGGCCGCGGCGGCAAGGGCATCATCGACATCAAGACCACCGAGCGCAACGGCAAGGTGGTGGGCCTGGTGCAGGTGAAGGATGGGGACGAGGTGATGCTCGTCACCAATGGCGGCATGCTCATCCGCATGAAGGCCAAGGAGATCTCCGTCATCGGCCGCAACACGCAGGGTGTGCGGCTGATTGCCTTGGAGAACGGAACGGAGAAGGTGACGGGCATCTCCAAGCTGCCGGAGGCCAGCGGTGAGGCCGAGGAGCCGGAGAATGGAAGCTCCGAGGGAAGCCCTGAGGGAAGCCCTGAGGGAAGCTCCGAGGGAAGCTCCGCTGAGGACACAGAGCCGGGCGAAGGCACTCCCTAGCCGTCTCGACGAAGCCGGTGGGGAACGGCACCGGCTGGGGCCGCAGCGAGCCTCAGGAACTCGAGCGCCCCGCCTTGCGCAGCGCGGAGGCTACCTGGGCCAGGGCTTCATCGAGCTCGGTCCTCGCCTCCCCGAGCCAGTCCCGCTCCACCCGGTTGTATAGGGCGGTGAGCCGCCGGCGCGCGCTCGCGGCGAGCGAAGCCAGCTCCGAGCCTTGGCCACGCCTCTTGGGAGGCTGGGCGTTCTCGGGCGCCTCGGTCATCGTCTGCAGCAGCACGTGGAGGTCGTGCATCTGCCCCAGCGTCTCTTGCAGCGCCTTGAGGTGCTGGATGCGCTTGTGCGCGCCGCGCAGCTCTTCGAAGGGCTCCAGCAGGTAGCGCACGCGCTTGGCGGCGATGCGGGCCTCGTGGCAGCCCTCGATGTCGGCCAGGCCGTGGATCCGGCCCAGGCGCTTCCGGAGGCGCCGGCCCCTGCGCAGCACCTGCTTCGCGGTGTAGCTCCCGAAGCGGCGCTGGCCCTTGTCCTTGGCGCGCTCGAGCTGCCGGCGCAGGCGTGCAGCGAGCGGGGGAAAGTCACGGGTGAAGCGCTTGCGGATCTCCAGCAGGAGCTCGGCATGGTGCTCGTGGAGGCGGAAGCGCAGCCGGGCGGTGGACGAGGTGTGGCGGGCGCGGGACTGCTCGGCGAGCCAGGCAGCCTGGACCTCGGCGTCACGGGCGGGGCCGGTGAGGCGGGTGAGGTTGCGCAGGTCTTCCAGGCTCTTGAGAGACACGGCCTTGGCGAAGAGCTTGCGGTAGGCGGTGAGGTACGTGCGCAGGTGGCGCAGGGCGACGCGCAGGTCGTGCAGCGCCTCGGCATCGTCCGGGTGATGGAGGCGCTCGGCGGCGGCCTCTGCTTGCTCCAGTTGGCGGAGCATGAGCCTCCGCGCTCCAAGCACTGCGGACATGCGCGCGAGCTTCATGGAGGTGTTCGCCACCGCTTCTCACCTCCGCCACGCCCTCGGCGCGGCTGTTCTTACCCGAGCGTGAGTCCTGGGGTGGGGAACTTCAAGCGATCGGGAGGGCTGGCCTCTGCTTCTTCCAGGAGACAGTCGGTGGCGCGAGGTGGCGAGCAGGGCCTCGGTGGTGCGAGACTCCGTTGTGGGTCACGGGCTCTCGGCTGCTTGAGGAGGGGCCGGGCGGAAGGGGACTGGGTGCAATGAACCCGGCCTCTCGTGCGTAGGAGGAAGCATGAACGCTACGGGTCTTCGTGGAATGGGGTCCCGGTTCGTCCGGTACCTGAGAGACAGTCGAGTCCCTCGCTGGAAGAAGCTCGCCGGGCTGCTGGCGGTGCTGTACTTCCTGTCCCCGGTGGATGCGATCCCGGACATCGTCCCCATCCTGGGCTGGCTGGACGATCTCGGTGTGTTGTCCGCTACGGCTTTCTGGATGGTGCGGCAGGTGCAGCAGTACCGCCCCGAGCCTACGCCGGACGGGGTGCCCCGGGATCTGGACGGACGCACGCGCTTGCCTCCCGTGCGCGACTCCGTCTGAGCATGCTCCGGGCGAGTCTCTGAGAGAGAGCGGGCCTCTATGGCGCCGCTCAGCCGCCGCGGTTCTCGAAGTGGACGAAGTCGAGGAGGAATGTGGCAGCCACGATCAAGGTGCGCAGCCGCGCGTCCCGGATGTCCCCGAAGGTGACGCCGAAGTTGTCCGCGTCCGAGAACATCTCCTTGCCGAGCCCGCTCCAGCGCTTCTGGATCAGGCCCACCTCCTGGCCGTTCTGCTCGACGTGGAAGGTCCACGGCTTGAAGAAGGGCCCGCGCAGCGTGGCCAGCAGCTCGCCGGACGGGCTGAGCACATCGTAGAGCCGGGCAAAGAAGGCGAAGCGCTGCTGCACGCTGCCCAGGGGGTGGCCCTCTCCATCCAGCACCTCCAGGCGGGAGAGCCAGAAGCGCCAGGGCCGCCGCAGCTGCAGCGCGGTGGCACCGCCGGGCGTCTTCAGCTCCATGGTGAAGGGGCGGCTGGCCTTGAGGAAGAGGCGCAGCAGGAACAGGCCCAGGCCGCTGCCCACCTCTCCCGCGATGAAGAGGGTCTGCCCATCGTCCCCCACCACCTGGTAGCGGTTGCGGCCCTCGAGGCCAATGAGGATCTCTCCCCACTCCTTGGTCTGCCGGACGCGCAGGGCTCTCTGGCGTTGGAGCGGGGCGAGGGCAGTGGAGTCGGCGGGCATGACAGCCTCGGGGCGAAGGGTTGGCACACCCTAGCGCCCCAAGGCCCATCCCGTCAGGACAGAACCCTCACCGCGTGGCGAGAGTGTCCACGTGCTGGCGCAGCTTCGCCTCATCGCCGATACAGGCACTGAGCCCCGACAGCGGCTGGGCCGCCTGGGCGATGAGTCCCCGGGTGCGAGGGCCCGCGGCCACGAGCCACGCCACACCCAGAGCCAGCTCCGCCACCTCGGGCACCCCGGAGAGGCCGGCGGCGAGCGAGAGCAGCGCCTCCACCGCCTTCTTCACCTGGGCGCCATGCAGCGCGTGGTTGCTGGTGATGCCCTGGCGCAGCAGCTCCAGCAGGGCGAGCGCGGTGGCGCGGGCCTGCCGCACCGGCTCCGGGCCCGAGCCCTTGCCTTCCCAGAGGCCGCTGGCGAGCTGGTGGGAGAGCAGCGCGGTGACATCCGTTTCCTCGGTCGGCTTCTGCTCGGCAGGAGCATCCGCCTCGAACGCGGACTCGAGCATGTCCGCCTTCATCCCGCGCATGGGCTCGGGCGCGGCGCTCTTGCCCTTGACCCGCCGTTCCAACGAGGCCGCTGTCTCGAGGACCCGCTCCGAGACCTCGCGACGGACGGAGGAATCATCCAGGGGGCTGTCAAAAGCCTTGCTGGGCATGGACGCGGACGCGGACGCGAAAGCCGCGGGAGCCGGAGCCGGGCGCGCGGGGGAAGCAGGCGGAGGCCCAGCCGGTCCCGCTCCTCCAACAGCAGGCATGGATCCGGTCGTCGCCTGCCGCTTCCTGGGCATGGCCACACCTTGCGCCCGACTCTTGAAGCTGTCGGCCGCCCCCAGCGCCTCCGCGGGCGCCTCCTTCTTGTCCTTGCCGAACATGGCCCAGCCTGCGGGAGCGTTGACCGGGACGACGCGCGTCTCCGGCTGACCGGAGGTCCGGCGGTCACCGGTGCGCTCCTCCACCACGACGAAGGACGTGTACTTCGTGACGATCTGGTGCGCCACGGCGAGCTGGATGATGCGCTCCTTCATGCGCTGGACGCGGCGGGCATCCACCAGATCGGCGGACTCCCACGAGCGGATGAGCTCGGCGGCCCACAGCTTCTCCACGGCGGGCCGGTCCGACGCGGCGGGGAAGTCCACGGGGATGGTGAGGGAGAAGGCCTCCTGGCCCGAGCGGCCCTTGAGCGTCACCTTGCCCTTGCCGGGCGTGGGGTAGCGGCCGAACAGCGTCCAGGGCACCGCGTCCACCAGCGGCGGCAGCTCTGAGGGAGCCTTTTCGGCACCCTCCACACCCTCGAAGCTGGCCGTCAGCTCCGTGACGCGCGGGGCGAGCGCGCGGGAGAACTGGGCCACCACCTTGTCGTCGATGCGCTCGCCCGGGTGGATGAACTCCACCGCGCCGCCCGTCTGCTTCGCCATGTTCCGCAGCAGCGCGTCGCTCACGTTGGTGCCGATGCCGAACGAGTACACGCGCGTCGTCTTCCGGGCCGCGAGCACCGAGCGGAGGATCTCGTCCTCGTTGCCCACCTGTCCGTCGGTGAGGAGCACCACCACGCCCTCCGGCACGCCCTGCACGGCGGCCAACATGGGTTGGAGCAGCTCCGTGCCGCCCGAGGCCCTCAGCCCGGCCACCCACCGGTCCGCCTGCTCCAGCGTCTTCTGCGTGAAGACGGCGGGCTCGGGGGAGAACGTCTGGAAGCTGTTCTCGAAGGCGATGATGTTGAAGCGGTCCCCCTCGCGCAGGTGGCGCAGGCACAGCCGCAGCGCGCCCTGGGCCTGCGGGAGGCTCTCGCCGTCCATGGAGCCGGAGGTGTCCACCACGAAGACCACCTCCTGGCGCTTGGCCCCGCCCGCCATGCCGAGCAGATCCGGCACCACGGTGAGGGCGAAGGTGCCCGGGTTCTCACCCTGGCGGTGGGTGACGACGGTGGTGAGGGAGGTGCTCATGTCCTCGCTGCGCACGGTGAGGACGAAGTCGCGATCCAGCGCCACCTCTCCCTTGGAGAACTTCACGCGGACCTTGTGGCCGTCCTTCTCCAGCGTGAGCGCGTGCGAGGGGCTCTCCACCACCACCGCGAGGCCCAGGTCCACCAGCAGGTCCATCTTCAGGCCGTAGCCCACCTGGCCGATCGGCGGGGTGATGCGATCGGCGTCCGGCACCCGGTGGGTGGGGTCGGCCGAGCCGTGCCCGGTGCGATGTCCCTGGACTGAGCCGGGGATGTAGCGCGGCGCCACCAGCGTGGGCAGCATCCACCGCACACTGCCCTCCTCCACCTGGATGGCCTGGAGAAACTCCACCTCCACCAGCGTCTCCTCGTTGGGCAGCAGGTTGCCCACCTGGGCGGTGAAGACATTGGGGCGCTCCTGGTCCAGCAGCGCGGCGCCGTGGCCCGCGACGATGGCGTCGTCGTACTCCTGGAAGGCCTTCTCGCGCTCCTTCACCACGCCCTGCACCTTGCGGCCGTTGCACTCCATGGAGAAGCCGGTAAGCGTCCCATCCGAGGGCAACGGGAAGATGTAGACGGCCTCCACGGGACGGCTCTCGGTGTTGAGGTAGCGCTGGCGCACGCGCACCCGCGCATGGCCGCCGAGCAGCTCCCCTGTCACTTCCACGCCCTGAAGGGGAACCTGCGTGCCCTCCCGCGTGTACAGCCCGCACTTGAACTCCTGGCCTGCCTGCTCGGTCTTCATCTGGCGTCTACCTTTCTTCTGACTGCTCGATGAGGGCGCGCACGCGATCGGCGAGCGCCCGGGTCTTCTCGTCTGCTGAGTCCGCGAGGTGCAGCTCCAGCCCCGGCGCCAGCTCCCACCGCCGGTAGCCTGCCATTGGTGCCTGCCCGCTTGCTGACACGGGCCCCGGCGTGGACACCTCGGAGGCCTTGGCCGGTTCCGGCAGCGCGGGCGGTGGGGGCGGCAGGATGTCCGTGGGCAGCTGGGCCTCTGCCAGGGTTTTCAGCTCGTCCGGGCTCAGGCGCGCCAGCTCCACCTGGATCGCATCCAGCGGGAGGAAGCGGGCCTGCAGCACGCGAATGGCCTTGAGCCGCCGCAGGTGCTCCTCACCGTAGACGGTGTCCGGCCCCTTGAAGGGCGGGGCGGGCAGCAGCCCGCGCTGGACGTAGTAGCGCACCGTGCGGGGAGAGACGCCCGCCTCGGCGGCCAGCTCGGCCAGCTTCCACTCGGTCTGTCTCTTCGTCGTGCTCACGAACCAGACAATAAGACTCGACAGTTTAACTGTCAAGACGACAGTTGGCGAATTTCACCACTGGCGGGATGGCTTGCGGTGTCGAGGGAGGTGGGAGAGAAGAGGCCATGGACACAAGCGTGGGTGGGCTCGACCTCTCCTCCCTCCGGCTCATCGGGGCGGCGGTGACGCCAGCGGTGATGGTGTCCGGGTGCGGCATCCTGGCGACGGGGTTGGACAACCAGGTGGCGCGGATGACCACGCGTGTCCGGGACATGGTGCGTGAGTGGCGCACGCTGCCGGAGGGACACGCTCGACGGGCGTTGCTGCGGGAGGAGATCGTCATCCTCGACCGGCGGCATGCGCTCTTGGCGAAGGCGCTGATGCTGGACTACGCGGCGCTGCTGTCCTTCATGGTGACGTCGCTGCTGTACCTGGTGCAGCGGCGCTTCGGAGTGCCGGAGGTGGCGCCGGTGGTGGCCTTCTCGCTGGGGGTGGTGCTGCTCGGAGGCATCGCCGTCTACGCGCTGGCCTCGCTGCGGCTCAGCCGGCGGGCCATCCGGCTGGAGATAAGGGAGCTGTTCGAAGAGCCGCCTTAGGTCATTTCCCCACGCCCAGGATGCGCAGCAGCTCCAGGGGGATGGGGATGATGGTCTGGTTGCCGCCGCCGGTGATCTCCACGAGCGTCTGCAGGTAGCGGAGCTGGAGGCTGGCCGGGTTGCGGCTGAGCACGTCCGCGGCCTGGGAGAGCTTCTCGGCGGCCTGGTGCTCGCCCTCGGCGGAGATGACCTTGGCCCGGCGCTCGCGCTCGGCCTCGGCCTGGCGGGCGATGGCGCGCTGCATCTCCACGGGCAAGTCGATGTGCTTCACCTCCACGTTGGAGACCTTGATGCCCCACGGATCCGTGTGGCCATCGAGCACCTGCTGGATATCCCGATTGACGCGGTCGCGCTGGGAGAGCAGCTCATCCAGCTCCACCTGGCCGAGGATGGCGCGCAGCGTGGTCTGCGCCAGCTGGCTGGTGGCGTAGAGGAAGTCCTCGACCTGGAGCACAGCCTTGTCGGCGTGGATGACGCGGAAGTAGACGACGGCGTTCACCTTCACGCTGACGTTGTCCTTGGTGATGACGTCCTGAGGAGGCACGTCCTTCGCCACGGTCCGCAGGTCGATGATGACCATGCGCTCGACGAAGGGGATGAGCCACCGGAAGCCCGCGCGCTTGAGCCCGACATAGCGGCCGAGCCGGAAGACGACGCCGTTCTCGTACTCGGCGACGATGCGGACGCCGGAGATGAAGAGAAAGAAGAGGATGGCCAGGGGGATCGCCACGCTCAGGAGATTGCTCATGTCTTCACCTCGTCGACGTATAGGGTGAGCCCCTCCACGCGGCGCACCACCACTGGAGCGCCGCGGGGGATGGGAGAGGCGGAGACGGCCCGCCAGTGCTCTCCATGGACGAACACCTCGCCGCCCTCGGAGGAGACCGGGCTCAGCGCGGAGCCCTGCTCACCGGGCAGCCCCGCGTCTCCGGCGAGCTGAGGCAGGCGGCGGGTCTGGGCGCTGCGGAAGGCGAGGAAGACGGCGAAGCCACCCACCACCAGGGCCGTGGGGAGCACGATCGGCAGTGGCACGAACACTCGCGCGGACGGATCGACGAACCAGTCCGGATCGAAGCGATCTACGAGCAGCACGCCCCCCAGGACGAGCAGCAGCGCCCCGCAGGCCCCGAGCAGGCCGCTGGTGACGAAGAGCTCCGCGATGAGCAGCCCGATGCCCACGAAGAGCAGGACGACAGCACCGGTGCGCACGGGCAGAGCGGAGGAGGCCAGCAGCGCGAGCACGAGGGCCACGAGCCCGACAAGGCCCGGGGCGAAGACGCCTGGGTGTGTCAGCTCCACCACGAGCCCGATCGCGGCCACCATGAAGAGCAGGTAGACGAGGGCGGGCTGGGCGAGCCCGTGCAGCAGGCGCTGGGAGAGACTCGGCGAGAGCTCCACCACCTGGGCCTCGCGCGTGGTGAGCTGCTTCGGTCCATCCGCCGTCTCGACGGGCCGGCCGTCCGCCCAGGCGAGGAATGCCTCCTCCGAGGCAGCCACCTGCTCCACGACATGCAGCTCCTGGGCGCGGTCGGCGGGGACACTGATGCTCTCTCTCACGGCGGTGGCGGCCCACTCGGCGTTGCGGCCTCGCTGGCGAGCGATGCTCTCGGCGAAGGCGGCGGTGTCGTTCTCCACCTTGCGGGCCATCTCCTTGCCCCCGGCCTGCTCGGGATCCTGTCCGGAGAGGCCGACGACAGGGTGTGCCGCGCCGATGTTCGTGCCCGGTGCCATGGCGGCCAGGTGCGAGGCGAGGGTGATGAAGACGCCCGCGCTTCCAGCCCGCGCGCCCGAGGGCCCCACCCAGACCAGCACCGGCACGCGCGAGGCGAGGAAGGCGCGGACCACGGCGCGGGTGGACTCCAGGGAGCCGCCGGGCGTGTCCAACCGGACGAGCAACGCGGCGTGGCCCGCCTCCTCGGCTCGCTGGACGCACTCGATCAGGTAGGCACTGGAGCCGGCATCCACCATGCCCTCGAGCGTGCAGCGGGAGACCACGGGCCTGCCCGGCGGAGCCGCGGCAAGGACGCTGCCCCCGAGGCACAGCGCCACCAGCAGAAGCGCGAGCGGCCTTCCCCAGGGCCTGGGAGTCCTTCGGAGGAAGGAGGACAGGAGGTTCATGGGGAGGGGCTCGGCTGCGGGGAGAGCGCCAGCCCGCGGGGCGCGAGGGGCTTCTCATGAGTCAGGGAGTCCAGCAGCTTCAGGTAGTCCAGCAGCAGCCGAGGCACGAGGAAGTGGCGGCGCACGTGCTCGCGGCCCTGCTGGCCCAGGCAGTGCGCCTCCTGGGGGTGCCGCAGCAGGCGGAGCACAGCCTCCGCGCACTCCTCGATGCTGTCCACGAGGATCCCCCCCGTGCCCTCGGGCATCTGCAGGGGGATGCCTCCGGCCCGCCCGGCGACGACGGGGGTGCCCTTCCACAGTGCCTCCGAGACGACGAGGCCGAAGCCTTCGCGGATGGACTTCTGGATGACGACGTTGGAGAGCGACTGGAAGGCGTTGACCTCGATGTTTCCCACGCCCACCAGGTTGGTGAAGACGTGGATGAGGTTGTCTCCGGTGGTGGCATCGCGGATCTGCCGGTAGATGTCCCAGCCCTCCGGGTCATCCATGGCGAGCGAGCCCACCATGGCGAGCTGCAGGTCGGGGATGTGGGCCCGCACGCGCCGGTAGGCGGCGATGACGCCCATCGGGTCCTTCCACGGATCAAAGCGGCTGATCTGGGTGACGAGGGGTCGGCTCAGACGTACGCCGATCCACTCGAGGACCTGGCGCGCGACATTCTCCGGGAGGGGGAGGTTCTTGGGGCTGAGCGGGTCGATTGCGGGCGAGTGGATGAAGACGTTGGAGATGGGGAAGTTCGGGGGAATGAACTCCGGGAGCGTGAAGACGGCGGCGTCGTAGGAGTAGAGGAACGGGCGCAGGAACTCCCAGGCCTCCGGGTTGGGCCGTGCGGTGTCGATGTGGCAGCGCCAGATCCACTGCGCGCCCTTGCGGCCACCGAGCATGGGCAGGGCGGCGGGCTGCGGATCATGGACGGTGATGAAGTCGTAGTCGGTGGAGAGGTGGCTGGCGTTGAGCTGCGAGTGGGCCAGGTAGGTGGCCTTCTCCGACTCGGAGAGCCCGACCGGATCGCCTTGGAGGGCATTGTGGAGGCGCTTGGTGACCTGGAAGAAGGACTGATCGCCGCGGATGATCTGCCACTCGGTGACCAGTCCCAGATCGTTGAGGAGCGGGACGCCCGAGCGGAGGAGCTCCGAGACACCCCCACCGTACGGGGTGGCATTGAGGTGGAGACAGCGGGCACCGCGCAGGCGCTTGGCCAGGTGCAGCACCTCATCGATCTGCTCATCGGGGGCAATGCCCCGGTAGGCGGAGAACGAGCGCTTTCCGAGATCGACGAGGTCCAGCATGAGGCCCCTCCGGGAAGCAGGCCTGTGGAAGTTGGACATGGTGGCAGGGGGCTTCAGCCTGGCAGGTGGGCAAGCCAGGAGCGCGAGCCGAAGGGCGGGGGCATGTCGGGACGGGTGCCCATCCGATGCAGAACGAATGCTCACGCGGCGCATTGCCTTGCAGGGAGGCGCTCCCTAGGGTGCCCGGAATCTCACGGGAGAACCTATGCGCCGCGCCGTGCTCATCGCCGCCACTCTGGCCACCATCGCCTTTGCCTGCCGGACGACCCAGCCGCCGGGGACGGAGAACCAGGTCCCCATCGACGCGGTGGGGCCGGAGCCTGTCCAGACCGTGCCGGCGGAGCCACCGGGCCCTGCGGGCCCCCTCACCGCGCCGGTGGATGGCGGGACGCCGGGGTAGGAACCTCCGGCGCAGCGGCTACTGGAAGATGTCCGAGCGGGCAGCCTCGGCGATGGCGACGACGGCGGGGTGGCGCAGGCGGCGCTCGACGGTGATGGCGTAGAAGCAGTTCTCGATCTCGTCGGTGCGGCCAATCACGGAGACATCAAACTGGCGGACGACGTCGGCCTCGATGACGGAGGGCATGGCGAAGACGCCGAGCCCGCGCTGACCGAAGGCCTTGAGGAGGGCGCTGTCGTCGAAGTCGCCGGCGATGATGGGGCGCACGCCCTGGGCCGCGAGCCAGAGGTCGAGCGCGTGGCGCACGGAGCTGGCCTCGGAGGGCATGAGCATGGGAGCGCCGTCGAGGGAGCGGGGGAAGTTCTTCTTCAGGTGGGCATGGGTGGGCGCGGCGAAGAAGGACACCCCACACTTGCCGAGCAGGTGGTTGAAGGAGCGGACGCTGACGGGCTCGGAGCCTGGCGCATCGGCGAGCACGACATCCAGCTCATGGAGGGCGAGCGAGGCCAGGAGCTGGGGCAGGGGGCCTTCGCGGCAGACGATGCGCAGGGGGCCGACGTCGAGGGCAGGCTGGAGGAGGCGCTCGGCGACGACCTTGGGCACGACATCCGCGACGCCGACCTGGAGGCGGAGCTGCTGTCCTGAGGGGAGGCCGCTGACGACGTTCTTCAGCTCGTTGCCCAGCCGGAAGATCTCATCGGCGTAGCGCATGACGGTGCGGCCCACGTCGGTGAGCACGAGCTTGCGGCCCTGGCGCTCGAAGAGCTTGTGGCCGAGGGCTTCCTCGAGGAGCTTGATCTGACTGCTGATGGTGGGCTGGGCGAGGTGGAGCTCTGCGCCGGCCTTGGCAATGGTGCCGGCCCGGGCGACGGTCCAGAAGTAGAGCAGGTGGTGGTAGTTGAGCCAGCTCACGCGTACCTCGAGAGACGGGACCGGTATCGGATGCGCGGGAAGGCGAAAAGTTCCGCACTCAAAGTAACTCAGCAGGCTGGCTTCTGGGCACTCAAGGGTGGGAGGCGGCGCGGGAGCAGAGGGAGGGGGGTCTGGCGAGCATGTTCAGGAGGGGTGGGCAGGATCAGAACACGCTTGACGTAGGAGGGGACTCCCCGTAAATCGGCGCTACTTTCGTAGTGGCACCCGCCCAGGTAGCTCAGTCGGTAGAGCAGGGGACTGAAAATCCCCGTGTCGGTGGTTCGATTCCGCCCCTGGGCACATAGAACCCAAGAGATTTCAGGGCGTTGGACTTCGGTCTGACGCCCTTCTTTTTTGCCCGCAGTGCGCCGTGGGCAAAATACGGGCAACCTCCCGCACGTTCCCTCCATGAGGAGGTCGCGAGCTGATGGGCGAGTCCAAGGGCAAGAGCCAGGACTACGTGGAGACGTGGGAAGGCGGCTTCGTCCGCACGGATGTGAAGGGCCGGAAGGTCTACGTCATCCGGCGGATGATCAACGGGAAGAACTACAAGGTCAGCACCCGGGCCGGGAACGCGCGGGCCGCGATGGAGCAGCTGAAGCGGTTCGAGGCCGATCCCGAAGGGTACAACCCGGCGGGAGCTCCGCATGAAGCGCCCATCTACCTCGACGCGCCCCTGGCCGAGGAGTTCCTGGTCTGGAACCGGGACGTGAAGAAGAACTCCCGTGAGTGGCTGGAGAAGCAGCAGCGATACCTCGCGTGGTGGGCCGATCAGCTCAAGGGGCTCGATCTACGGAAGGTCAGCCTGGTGGATCACATCAAGCCCGCGCTGAAGGGCGCCGGGAACGGTCCCCACCGGATCGCGGTCCTCAAGAGCGTCTACTCCTGGCTGCGGAAGGAGAAGCACCTGCTCACCGTGAACGAGGATCCAACGTTCCAGACGCTGGTGGTGCCCCAGGCGAGGCCCGAACAGTGGAAGCGCGTAAAGGTGATTCCCCGGGAGCACTACCTCCTGGCGCGAGAGCACCTTGCTCCGCACTGGCGCGACGGGATGGACGTGCAGGCTGGGACTGGCTGGCATGTCACCGAGCTGATCCGCTTCGCCAAAGAGGGCAGCGTGGAGCCGTACCGGGGGGATGCCGAGGGAGTCTCGGGCGTGCTGGTGTGCCCTCAGACGAAGAGTGGCGAGCCGCTGCGCACAGCCGTGTCCGCCGAAGTCTTGGAGGCCGGGAAGCGGCTACTGGAGCGGGGCACCTTCGGGCGCGAGAAGTACGGCATGGCAGTTATCTCGGCCTGCAAGGCGGCGGGCATCCCGTCGTTCACCCCTGGTAGGTTCCGTCACTCCGTCGCCACCTGGGCCATCGAGAAGGGGGCCGATCCCGCCTCAGTCGCGGCCTTCCTCAACCACAAGAGCCCGAGCACCACGCGGCGCTTCTACGCGACGCATGCCGTTCCCGCGAAGATCCCCACCTTGCGGTGATGCACACGCTTACCAAGGAGAACTGAGGCATCCTCTCACTTCCAAAGACATGAAACGGACGTCCCCCCCCCAGTGAGGGGATGCCTCAACCATAAGAGGGGCAGGAGGCCAGCGATCTATGCAGAGATTTTGCGTAGCTCCCGTGTCAACAGGCTCACTGGCTCTTCGCGAGTGTGCCGTGGGGGCCGCTGCCAGGGGCTGAGGCGTCGTGTCCGCAGCCTTTCCCAGGGTGGTGCCAAGACCGCGCTTGTCGTACGAGCGGTTGCGCAGTGCTCCGGTGAACTGTGCATCCTTGCGGAGCACTGTGCACCTGTCCCCATCCCCGAGGTCCTTCTCGCCCGGCTCGAAGTTGCCGGGGCACTCGCGCTGGATCGTCTCTACGGGACTCCCGTCGCGCGTGCGTGCCAGGCACACTGCTCCTTCGGGTCCCCACGCTGCCTCGAAGGTGCCGCGGGCCGGATCCCAGTTCGACACTCTCTGCAGGGTGCGCGTCTGCACCTGCAGGTCATCATAGAAGTCGAAAACAGTGCCCAGGGAGGTGTGGCTGCGCCCATTTCCGCAGTAGTCAGCTCGCACCATGCGCGTGCAGGCCTGGTGCAATGGCTCCAGCGGCTGGCCCCCCTTCTCGGCCCACGGCTTGTAACCCCATTTGATGCACTTTGCGATGGCGCCGTTCTCGCACGCGAAAGTAAACCTCCCCTCCATGTCCTTCCGTGCGCCGCTCCCATCCCAGATGCCTCGCACCGCGAGCGCCCTTGGATGGGGCACTTGGTTCGTCGGGACGCACGGGTTCTCCCACGTCTCGCTTTTGGTGTTCCACACCTGGATCTGGTACCACTCCATCGCCGGGTCTTCAGGAGGGGATTCCACGCCGCACAGAGCCACCGCCAAGGGCTGGCCGTCGCTCGTTGTTCCCTGGAAGATGGCACCCACCAGAGTATAGGACCCAGGGGAAGGAGCTATCAGACGCCCATTCTGGAGTTGCACAGAGCCCTGGCTCACCGAGGTCAGCACATTGCGCTGCTCGACGTTCTCCGTGCCGATAAGCATCGGACCTTGTGGGTCTGCCTTGCGGCTGTGTGTTTGAACCTGGCAGGGGGGCTCTCTCCGTTCGTTCTTGGCGAGAAGGGCTTCACCCGATACCCGGGCCTTCGTTGGCGCCTTGGCCGACGCAGATGTCTGCTTCCGTTGAGGTGCGTTGGCCAGCGTGGATGCGCCGGTCAGGAGACAGGCAAGCAGGAGCAGGTGCTTCTTCATCTGGAGCCTCTCGTTCAGTCAGGTGGGTAGCTGTCAGGGCAACTCGGTCTGGAGCCGCTTTCTCGTAAGGAATCGCGCGTCTGCTCGTGATTCCCGACGGCCTGCGGTTCCACACATAAGGGGTGACAGGGAGGCAAACTATGCAGGGGTCGTTAACTCAGCCCGGCTCCATGGGCAATCACTGCCAGGCCGGAAAGGATGCACACAGGCGCAGGCCAATTCGAGGGTCTCGGAGAGTGGACGTACTGGCTTGGCGGGTAGCGATCGCCGCGCTGTTCGCGCTGTAGTACCAGGCCCCCCCTCGCAGTACGACATCGCCGAAGCCTGGGATTGTGGGTTGTGTCATTTCGTAGATGTTGCCGGCCATGTCGTGAAGGCCGAAGGGACTCATCGAGGCTGGATGGCTGCCGACCACGTCGGGGCCATAAGCCTCATTCCGGAAGCCGTAGGTCGCATCAATATTGGCATTGTCATCCCGGAACTGGCTGCCATGCGGATACTTGCGGGCGTCTGCGCCACGGGCTGCGCGGGTCCACTCCAGCTCGTTGCAGAGCCTGGCCCCCGGCAAACGCCCTGTGCGATCCAGCCAGCTGAGATAGCTTTGGATGTCCTCGGTGGAAACGCCGGCCAGGGGAAAGCCGAGCCAGTCCTGGTCGCGGCGATGGGATCGACCAAGGTAGTGCGCCAGCTCGCCACTTCGCGCCGTGACGACACCGCTCCCATTCATCAGTTGAAAGGAGAAAAGCCAAGTGCCGTCGTACTGTTGGCGCAGCGTGAGCGCGCTCTGACCGAGTTCATGAGTGGGTCGCCCGAGGATGTGCCGCTCTTTCGCATCTAGTGGAAGTGTCTGGAGGTATGCCAGCCAATCTCCCACGGTCACCTCGTACCGTCCGATGAGGTAGCCCTCTTGGAGACAGTGCCGGTAGAGCGGCGCGTTCTCCTGGGCTATCCGTAGATCTTCCGGATCTCCGCTGCCTGCGAGGAAGCAGCCGGGGGGGATGTAGATATAGCCTGGGGGCACGGCGGTGGGCACCGTGAGGCGGACCCGCTCAAGTTTCCCTCGCTCGAGCAAGACGGGAAAATAGACCGGTGAACGTCCCTCGTGCGTGATACGGAGGCGGTAAGAGCCTGGCGGGAGGGACATTCGAGCGCTAGGGGCTGGGCTGAGCAGATCCACGTAAGTGAGCGTGAACTCGCCCCCGGAATCCACGTATCGCTCGAGTTCGACCTGAGCACCTGGAGGATCGATCTCGATCTCGAGCTCGGCCTTGGCGTCCAGGCGCTTCTGCCATGTTGGATCGCCAGATGTCAGCTGCTTGAGCCGCTCCGCGAACCGGTCGCGCTCGTCCATCCGGAGGAAGTGATCGGCAAGGGCCATGCGCTCTTGGAGAAGATTGATCAAGAGGTGATGCGCGTCAGGGTCATAGGTGCGAATGGCTTCGAGGGCCTGCTCGGCCTTATCCCATGCGAGGTTGGCCTGCTTCAGCTCATCGAGCACCTGCGCCCATGCTTCCATGGCGCGCGGCCAGAACTCCTGACTGACGGGAGTTGCATCTGGGTCATGACCGTTGAAGAGCTTGAGCGCCCGCTCACGGCCTATCGAGGCGCGCTGGCTCCGTTCGGCCGCCTCGGGCAGCAGAGCCAAGGCGGTTTCCATCTGGTCGCGGACGAATCGCTGCGTGGCTCTGTACGCTTGCAGACGCGCCCCGCTGAAGGCTACCGCTGCGAGCACCAGGAGGCTGACGAGGGTGATGGCGAGCCTGCGCCTCAGGCTCTGGCGGCGTACGGCATGTTGGGAGGCGCGGAAGAAGTCCTGTTCGCGCTTCCCCAGGGTGGCGATATCGAGCGCTCGTATCTCCCCGAACTGGCGCCCACGCCAGAGGGACTCTTCGGCGTACCCCAGGCGCTCCCACTCGGCGGCCGCCACCTCCAGGCGCTGCCGGAGCGCACGCTGGCCGACGTCCTCCTCGAGACACTCACGCAACGTGCCCCAGTTCTCGATGAGCACCTCGTGCGCGATCTCGTAGCTCGTCTGCCCCTGGACTCTGAGTGCGTGCAAGAGCCGGCCTTCCACGAGCAGAGGCAGGACAGCGCGGGCCTTCTCAGAAGCAGCGGTGAGCTCCTCCTCGCTCCGCGCGATGCGGGTACCCTCCGCGGTGATAAGGCGGACGAACAGGCGGCGTGCGGCCTGCTGCCCAGTGCGATCGAGGCCTGCCAGCACACCGTCGGCATGCCGGGACAGCGCGCCTGCCACTCCGCCCATCTCGTCGAGCGTCGCCCGGGTGATGCGATTCCTGGTCCGATCACGGCGCTCCCAGAGCTCGGCCAGCGCGAACTGGAGCAGCGGCAGGCTTCCCGTGCCTCGCGCCATGAACTCGACGAGCGTGTCCTGTAACTCGGACTCGAAGAGCACGCCCTGGCTGCGCGCGGGGCTGACGATGGCCTCGCGCACACCTTCAGGCTTGAGGGGACGGAGCAGGTAGAGTGCCCGCTCGACCTTGCTGCCCAGGTGGGGAAGCCCACCGATCCGCGTGAGGAAGTCGCCGCGAACCGAGAGGAGCACGCGCACCCCTGCAGCGGGCAAGGCGAGAGCGTCGAGGCATTGGGCGAAGCTCTCCGCCTCCGCCGGATCGCTGAGCGTGACGAGTTCCTCGAGCTGATCGACGAAGAGGAGCAAACCTCGCCCCTTCTGATAGGCCTCCCGCAGCACCCGCCCGAGTTCCTCCGGTGTCTGTTTGAGCCAGGGCATGAGCTCTGACTCCGGCCGTGCGAGGATTGGCGCAAGCGCCGCGGCAAGGGCTGCGAGTGGCTGACTGCCGGGCCCGAGCGTACAAGTCGAGAAGTCACGCCACTCGTCGAGCGCGCCCTGCGCGACGCGGGGTAGGATACCCGCGCGGCACAGCGAGGACTTACCTACGCCCGAGTCACCCGCGACAATGACCATGCGCTGGCTGCGCAGGAGGGCGAGCACGTCGTTGGTCTCGGTCTCACGTCCGAAGAAGAACGTGCGGTGCTCGGCTTCGAAAGAAGCCAGTCCACGGTAGGGAGGACCGGGATCGCGGACGGGACGAACCTCCAACTCGTGTGGCTGCTTGAGATTCTCGAGTGCCTCACGGAGTTTCTTTGCCGAGGCGTAGCGCTTCTCTGGCTCGGGGTGGAGGCAGCCCGCGATGATGGCGGCGAAGGGGGGCTGTACATCCTGCATACGCGCGGGGAGCAGAGAGCTGCCATCACCTTGAGGCCGTTCCGCGAGCCCGGATTCGGGCTGCTCCTTGGATGAGTCGAGGTGATCCTGTGGAAGCTTGCCTGTGCAGAGTTCGTAGAGGACTACACCAAGGGAGTAGATGTCGCTCTGGTGTGACGCAGGCACGGTGCGGAGCTCGGGCGCCATATAGTTCGGCGTGCCCGCGGCGGAGCGCGTGCCACCTATCGCGTAGGGAACGTCCAGATCGACGAGCTCGGCTAGGCCAAAGTCGAGCAACTTCACCTGTCCATCGTTGGTGAGGAAGATGTTGGAGGGTTTGATGTCGCGGTGCAGCACCCTGTGGTGATGGACCGCCTCGAGCCCCCGGGTCAGGCCAATAGCCATGCCAAGGACCTGACGCCAGTGGAGAGGTAAGGGCACTTTGTCGAGGCTCTGGCCGGCGAGATGCTCAGAGACGATGTACGGGTGGCCCTCGAACTCGCCGACGCGGAACACGGTGACGACGTTGGGGTGCTGCGGGATGCGTGCCAGGGCGCGCGCCTCGCTGAGGAATCGCTCACGGACCCGGAGCTGAGGCTGATTTTCGGCGATGAACTTCACCGCCACCATCCGGTTCAGGGACCGGTCCCGCGCCACATAGACGACGCCCATGGCCCCAGAGCCGAGCAGCCCCTCCAGACGGAACTCATCGAACTCTTCAGGCGGTTTCCAGCTGGCCGCAGGGAGTGTGGGCGGAGCCCGAAGCCGCCCGAGGGGAGGCTGATCAGCGAGGTGCTGTTCCGGGCTGTCGTCTGGAGGCAGGCCAAACTGTGCAGCCCCTACCAGGAGTTCGTAACATTCCGAACACTCGGCGGCGTGGCGGTTGATGGCCGCCAGCTTTTCCGGTGTCAGCCGGCCGTCGAGCATCTGGGCGAGAATTTCATCGCCCAGACATTGGGAGTCCGAGAGCATGTCGTCACGCGGTATCTGCGGTCCAGGATGGGATTCTGGGAATTCTTGATTCTTCGGACAGAGACACGTTCCTTAGTTGAAGGGGCAAGGAGCGGGCGAACTATGCGGAGATGGCGCGACGTTGTGATGTAGCCCGCTGGGTAGGCAAGAAGGTACCCCATCCTGCAAGGCAGGCGCTAGACTGGGGGGATGAGGAAACTGCTCAAACTCTCCGCGATCTTTCTGGAACATGCCTCGGTACGCGTTGAGGTACCTGAGGATCCCAACGAGCTTGAGGCCTTGCTCCTTCGCGCCTATCAGGCGGGGCGTGACAGGTGGCCGAACGTGCTACTGCCCGAAGAGGAGTTCATACGTCACTGGACCCAGCGACTGCCTGCGGAGTTCGAGGGGCTCCCCCTCGCGCAGGTGATCGAGGAAACGGTTCTTCCCGACCTCTATCTGGCATGTGCCTGCCTGCGCGATGATGATGATTCTGAGGCCCTTGCGGTGTTCGAGGAGCAGTACATAGCGAGGCTACCAGCCCTGCTTGGGAAACCCAAACTGCCCGAGGATGTGCTCGATGAACTCAAGCAGACGGTCCGGATTCAAGTCCTGGTTGGCACGGGCGGCTCCAAGCCAGACCTCGACAGGTACAGGGGCCTCGGTACGCTGGAAAGTTGGATTAAAATCGTTGCGAGCCGTCAACTAGGAAAGCAGAGCACTCCAACCCGCTTCGCACACGAGGAGGATGCTCATGCGATGCTCGAAGCCTTGCCTGCGCCTGAGGATCCTTATTTTGACACTCTCAAGCGCCGCTACTTCCCCCAGCTCGTTCAGGCCTTGGGTGAGGCATTCTCCTCGCTTTCGCCGGATCAGCGGCATCTGCTTCGGCTCCACTTCCGCAGCCGGTTGTCGACAACCAAAATCGCTGCACTGCTGGGGGTCAACCAATCAACCAGTTGGCGCCAGATCGCGAAGGCCTTGGAGGCTGTCTATGCGGAGATGAAGCGCCGCCTTCAAGAGCGTTACAACTTATCGACGCACGATTTCGAGAGCCTCGTGAATGCCCTCCGTAGCCAACTCGACATGAGTATCAGCCAACTCCTGGGAAAGAATGATGCAGAGGACGATGATGGAGAAGAGAAGGAAAAGGAAAAGGAGGATAAGGAAGAGGAAGAGAAGGAGTAAAGAAGCTGCTCATTCCACTTGGAGCCTTATGCTGTCCGCGTTGTCCTAGCTCCACACGGCAGAAGCACACGGTTATGTCCCCTGTGAGGACAATGGGGATGGTTCTTGCTCATTCGGCCATCCTCGCGGATGGCGCACGCCTGAAGTCCTTCCGTCCAAAGGACGAGGAGAAGAAGGACAAGCCCCCACCGGACGATCCGGGCAACCCCACGGTTAGAGCTCCTAACAAAAGTCAGGTTTGAAGCCCCCGGAAGAGTATCAGGCAGGTCCCCAGAACGCGGAGACTGAAGTGGACATCGTCTCGGCGCTCGTCACGCACCCGCAGTCGCCGCAGCTGATTGATCCATGCGTTGGTCCGCTCCACCACCCAGCGGTGTCGGCCCAGCCGCTGCTTCGATTCGA
>Ga0190275_10000624_pt1 | contig 29422 bp, 32 predicted proteins | sample Popmic550T_FD_133745 | JGI IMG/M metagenome (GOLD analysis project Ga0190275, IMG submission 133745) | Populus adjacent soil microbial communities from riparian zone of Yellowstone River, Montana, USA - 550 T | ecosystem: Environmental > Terrestrial > Soil > Riparian zone > Trees stand | place...
CGCGCCAGCCGCGCCGCGTGAATGGAAACCACGTCTCCGATTCACACCGGACCCATGAAAAAGGCGCGGGCCCCATGAGCGGGTCCCACGCCTTCGTCGTCTCGAGCCTCCCGTCAGCAGGTGGCGGGAGCCCGGCTCACTTCCGAGCGGCTACTTGCCCCGCTCCTTGGGGCAGGCCGCCTCGTCCGCCTGGCGGCGCTGCTTCGCCGTCTCCAGATCCTTCTGGGTGGCCGTCAAAGCTTCCTGGCTCTTGACCTCCACGGTGGCCCAGCCCTCCTCCTTGGCCTTCAGCTCCTGGACGAGCGTCACCGTGGCCTGCTCCGCTGCCTGCTGCGCCTCGATCGCGGCGAGCCAGCCGTCGGCGGCCTTCACCAGCCCGGCGCACTTCTCCTTCAGCTCGGGGACGAGCTTCCAGTCCTTCGTCTTCTGGTACTTGGCGACAATGGCGTCGTACGTCTCGGCCGCATTGGCGCGCAGGCCGAAGGCGATGGCCGAGTCCGCCGCGCGCTGACCGCGCACCAGCTCCATCTGGTAGAAGCGCAGCTCCGGCGGCAGGCTCGCCGCCGGCTCGGTGGCCTGCGCGTGGAAGTGGACGAAGCGGTGCGGGAAGCTCAGCTCGTCCGAGCTCACCTTGGCAGGCAGCGCGGCGAGCTTCTGCTGCAGGCAGGCCGCCAGCTGATCGCCCTCGGTGCTGCCGCTCGGCTCGAAGACGACGGCGGCCGGTGTCGGCGAGGCCTTCTTCAGGGTGATCTTCGCGCTGACCACCGGCGGCGCCTGGGTGGTGAAGGCGGCGTAGCAGTCACACCACTGCGGCTGAGCGAGCCGGACCTGGCCGGAGAAGTCCGAGCCCTCATTCACGCCGAACGTCACCGCGGGGCTGTTGTTCAGCTCGTGGATGAACGAGGCCTCCGCCTCCACGGGCATCAAGCCCTTGGCCAGCGGCTGGAGCGGGATCGCCTTGTTCACGGCGTTCTGGACGCAGGCCTGGCCCTCGGGGGTGAGGTTCTCGCCGGTGACGGTGTGGGTGGCGGACTGCTCGTTGACGGTGGTCTTGATCGTGACCTTGGTGGTCGCCGCGGGGCCGCGATCCTTCGGATCCACCAGGCACTCCATCACCTGCGAGCGGGTGGTCACGAGCGCGCCCACCAGGATGCCCTGGTTGGGCGGCTGGGGCAGCTCGAGCTGGCGCGCGTGGCAGAGCGCCACGTCGAAGACGGGCTGGTTGGTGATGCGCATGCGCTCCTGCACCGAGGCAGCGGCGGCGGCGGCGGCAGCAGGCTTCTGCTGGCCGGCGCAGGCTGCAGTGACGAGGACGGATGCGATGGCGAGACGTCGCAACATGTGTGTTTTCCTCTCCGTGGGGGTATGCGGGCTCCTACTTCTCGAGGCCCTCGGCGTTCTTGAGGTCCTTGAGGCGCAGCCCGTTCTTCTTCAACAGCCGGTAGAGGCTCTGCATGGACAGGCCGGTGCGCTGCTCGGCGGCCTTCATGTCAAAGCCCACTTCCTTCATCACCTCGGCGAAGTAGAAGCGCTCGAAGTCCGCGAGCACCCGATCCTTCGCCTCGTGGTAGTTCATGACGACCACCAGGGCGCCCACGCTGGTGGTGGGGGCCGTGCCCTCCTCGGGCTTCTGCTGGGGCTGGGCCATGAAGTCCAGCCAGCTGGTGTTGCCCGTCTCCTGCATGAGGGCGCCGCGCTCCAGCACGTTGCGCAGCTCCCGCACGTTGCCCGGCCAGTCATAGCCCTCGAAGAGGGCCAGCGTCTGCGGGGTGAGCTCGAAGTTGGCCTTCAGCGCCTGCAGCAGCGAGTGGGCCAGCACGGGGATGTCCTCGCGCCGGGTGCGCAGGGGCGGCAGCCGCACGCGCGCCACCGCCAGCCGGAAGTACAGATCCGCGCGGAAGCGGCCCTGGCGCACATCCTCCTCCAGGTTGCGGTGGGTGGAGGCGATGACGCGCACGTTCACCGGCACCGTGCCGCCATTCAGCGTGGGCACCTCGCGCGTCTCCAGCACGCGCAGCAGCTTGGGCTGGAGCGCCAGGGGCAGCTCGCCCACCTCGTCCAGGAAGAGGGTGCCGCCCTGGGCCGCCTCGAAGACTCCGACCACGCCCTTGTCCTCGTCATCCGCCGCGCGCATGGAGCCAAACAGCTCCCGCTCCGCCTTCTCCTCGGTGATGAGGTTGCAGTCCACGACTTTGAAAGGCCCGTGCCGCCGCCCCGAGTGCTGGTGCACCGCGCGCGCGCCCAGCTCCTTGCCCGTGCCCGTCTCGCCCTCGATGAGGAGGTTCATGTCCTCGCGGGCGATGCGGCGCAGATCCGAGAAGAGCAGGCGCATGCGCTCCGAGGCGCCCACCAGCGAGCCGAACGAGTCCGCACCCGAGGGCACCTCCACCTCGGTGGTGCGGGTGTCCGGCTTGATGGACAGCTTCGTCTTGCCCAGCTGCACCTTGTCGCCGGACTGCAGCACCACCTGGATCACCTGCCGCCCGTCCAGGTATGTGCCGTTGCGGCTGCCGAGATCCCTCAGCACCAACCCCTTCGGGGTGCGCTCGATCTCCAGATGCCGACGGCTGACGGTGGGATCGGTGAGGACCAGATCGCTCGCGGAATCCGAGCCCACCCGCACCAGCGAGTCCTGGGTGGTGATCTTCTTGCCCTTGTCCGGCCCGGCGGAGACCTCCACCGTCCACTCGCGCACCTGGATGCGTACGGGGCGACCTTCGGCTTCCGTCAAGACGGACTGGGTGACTTCGGGCTTGTCGCTCATGGGTGCTCGCCTTCAACCCGGGCCGCCCACAGCAGCCCGGCATGCTCTGGAGGGGCCCTGTTTATGGGCGTTTGGACGTGGGGGGCAAGACAAACAAACTCACGGCAGGAGAATCTGAGAGGTGCCCCCGTCCACACGCCGGACCTGGGCCTGCGCCGGGGTGGGCCCAAGCCGGGTCCGCGCCAGCACGTGGGGCAGGGCGGTCTGCCCGTCGATCTGGAGGAGGAGGTCGCCCGGTGCCAGCTTGCCGGCCTCGGGTGCGGACAGGACGTACAGCCCTTCAGGAAGCCGGATCATTCGATCCAGGATGGATGTCTCCACCCTCGGGTTGGCAAAGCGCAGGCGCTGCTGGCGAAGGATCTCTCCGTCCAGCGGGTCCATCAGCGCGAGCGCGCCCACATGCGCGGGGCGGCCCTCATCGGAGTACTCGAAGGCCTTCCAGGGCACGAGCGCCACCGTGGCCGGGGCAGGGGAGGGCTCGCGCGGGGCGTGCAGGTGCTCGTCCAGGGCTCGGAGTGCCTGGCGGGTGAGCTCCTCCATGAGCCGGGTGAGCTCGGGGGCCGGATCCGCGCCGTCATCCGAGCGCTCGGCGAAGGGATCCGCCTGGGCCTCTCCGGAGATCTCCAGCACCCGCCGCTGGGTGGAGGGGTGCACCAGCTCCACGTGGCCCAGGTAGGTCGTCTCCTCCACCGTGCTCTGGCCAATGGGGCGGCCCTGCGCGTCCAGCAGCTCGCCCTGCGCGGACTGGATGCGGCGCTCCGCCCAGGCCCGTAGCACCAGCGCCTGGTCCGGCCGGACACCGTAGGGCGCCAGCAGGGTGACGGCGGTGCTGGCGGCCCAGGCGTTGTCATCCTCGGGGCGGTAGAGCTTGAACTCGGAGGGGCCGAAGAAGAAGGCCTGCTCGCCGGCCTCGGAGAGCGCCACGTCGATGAGCCGCTGGGACAGCTCGAAGGAGCGGAAGGCCGGCTCCGGCCACCGGAAGAGGAAGGGGTAGACCACCACCGCGGAGGCGGACAGCTCCGAGGGCATGTCGCGCTGGATCTTGTACGCCGAGCTGCACGCGGCGCCCAGGAGGGCCAGCAGCAGCAGGGCACCACGGGGCAACGGGCCGGCACGGTTCACGGCCGGTGAGTCAAGATCATCGGCCCCGCGGAATCCAGCAGGACTCCGCGGGCCGGACCCGCTCGCTAGTAACGGGCGGGCGAGTCACTGGCGGGGAAGGACTCCTTGGACTCCTCGTCCACGATGTCGTCCTGCGCGTTGCCACCGGACTTCACGTTGGCGTTGGTGACGTCTCTCCCCTCGCGCCTGCCCGCGGCCTTGCCGGCCCCCTTCTTCCCGCCCCCGACGCCCGCTCCCGCGTGGATCATCCGGCTGCTGAGGAAGTTCTTCGCCCGCTCGGCGAGGTTGCGCTGCTCGTCCTGCCAGTCCTTGAAGAACTGGACCAGCTCCTGATCACCTGCCTCCTGGGCGTCGCGGATGTACTGCTCGGCTGTCGATGCGCCCTTGAGCATGTGGTACAGCGCGCTGATCAGGTTGTAGTGCTCGTCCCGGGTCCCCGTCTGTTGCTCTTCACCAGCCATGTGCCGCCTCCATCTGGGTGAGGTTCCTGTCGCTCCCAGGAACCTATTCACGCCAGGGGGGACACCGTCGGGGCCTGCTCGCCTGCCTGCCTCAGCCCTGGAGCATCGGATCCAGCCGGCCTTCTCGGTCCAGGTGGGCCAGGTCCGAGTAGCCGCCCACATGCGCCTCGCCGATGAAGATCTGCGGCACCGTGCGCTGGCCGCCACTCATCTCCACCAGCTTGGTGCGCATGTCGTCGTCCCCGGTGACGTCCACCTCCTCGTAGTCCACGCCCTTGCGCTTGAGCAGGTCCTTCGCCCGAATGCAGTAGCCACAGTAGGTGGTGGTGTAGATCTTCACCGGCTTCACGAGAGCTCTCCTGGCTGTATTCCAGCAAACCTAAGGGGCTTGGCAGCCGCGCGCCACCTTACCCTGTAAAAGCAGACGGCCCCCGGCTCCCAGAAGGAACCGGAGGCCGTTCTCACCTGGCGCGCAGGGCGCCGGGCGAGGGGGCGACTACATGCCCATACCGCCCATGCCGCCCATGCCGCCCATGCCGCCGCCGCCGCCGGCCGAGGCCTTGTCATCGTCCGCCTTCGGATGCTCCGCCACCATCGCCTCGGTGGTCAGCATCAGCGAGGACACGGAGGCCGCGTTCTGCAGCGCCGTGCGGCTCACCTTGGCCGGATCCATGACGCCCGCGGCCAGCAGGTCCTCGTAGACACCGGTCGCGGCGTTGAAGCCGTACGAGCCCGTGCCCTCCTTGACCTTGTTCACCACCACGCTGCCCTCCAGGCCGCCGTTGCCGACGATCTGACGCAGCGGCTCCTCGATGGAGCGGCGGATGATGTCCACGCCGAACTTCTCACCCGCGTCCACCTTGAGCGTGTCCAGCGCCTTGGCGCAGCGCAGGTAGGCCACACCGCCGCCAGGCACCACGCCCTCCTCGACGGCCGCGCGGGTGGCGTTGAGCGCATCCTCCACGCGAGCCTTCTTCTCCTTCATCTCGGTCTCGGTGGCCGCGCCGACGTTGATCACCGCCACGCCGCCCACGAGCTTCGCCAGGCGCTCCTGGAGCTTCTCGCGGTCGTAGTCGCTGGTGGTCTCCTCGATCTGCGCACGGATCTGCTTGACGCGCGCCTCGATGTCCTTCTGGGCGCCGGCCCCGTCGACGATCGTGGTGTTGTCCTTGTCGATCGTGACGCGCTTGGCGCGGCCCAGGTCGGCCAGCGTCAGCGTGTCCAGCTTGATGCCCAGGTCCTCGGCGATCATGCGGCCGCCGGTGAGGGTGGCAATGTCCTCCAGCATGGCCTTGCGGCGATCACCGAAGCCCGGCGCCTTCACCGCGGCCACGCTCAGCACGCCACGGATCTTGTTCACCACCAGGGTGGCCAGGGCCTCGCCCTCCACTTCCTCGGCGATGATCAGCAGCGGCTTGCCGCCCCGGGCCACCTGCTCGAGGATGGGCAACAGGTCCTTCATCGACGAGATCTTCTTCTCGTGGATGAGGATGTACGGATCGTTGAGGACGGCCTCCATGCGGTCCGGATCCGTCACGAAGTACGGAGAGAGGTAGCCGCGGTCGAACTGCATGCCCTCCACCACGTCCAGCGTGGTGTCCAGGCCCTTGGCCTCCTCCACCGTGATGACGCCCTCCTTGCCGACCTTCTCCATCGCGTCCGCGATGATCTGGCCGATGGTGGTGTCGCCGTTGGCGGAGATGGTGCCGACCTGGGCGATCTCCTTCTTGTCCTTGGTCGGCTTGGCCAGCTTCTTCAGCTCGCCCACGATGGCGGTCACGGCCTTGTCGATGCCGCGCTTGATGTCCATCGGGTTGTGCCCGGCGGCCACCAGCTTGGCGCCCTCGCGGAAGATGGCCTGCGCCAGCACGGTGGCGGTGGTGGTGCCGTCGCCGGCCACGTCAGAGGTCTTCGAGGCGACCTCCTTCACCATCTGCGCGCCCATGTTCTCGAACTTGTTCTCGAGCTCGATCTCCTTGGCGACGGTGACGCCGTCCTTGGTGATGGTGGGGGAGCCGAAGCTCTTCTCGATGACCACGTTGCGGCCCTTGGGGCCCAGGGTGACCTTGACCGCGTCGGCCAGGATGTTCACGCCACGGAGGATGGCCTCACGTGCGCGTACGTCGAAAATGATGTCTTTCGCCATGTTTTATTCCTCTGGAGGAAAGGGGAGAAAAGCAGGGACTACTTCTCGATCACGCCCAGCACATCCTCCTCGCGGAGGATCAGGTGCTCCTCACCGTCGATCTTGATCTCGGTGCCCGCGTACTTGCTGAAGAGGATGGTGTCACCGGCCTTGATGTCCATCGGGCGGACCTTGCCGTCCTCCAGCACCTTGCCATTGCCGACGGCAACCACATGGCCCTCCAGCGGCTTCTCCTTGGCCGTGTCGGGGATGAACAGGCCGCCCTTCGTCTTGTTCTCCTCGGCCACGCGCTTGACGATGAGGCGATCCTGCAGGGGGCGAATCTTCATGATGGGTCTCCTTATTGCGGAAGGCGCCCGGTAGAGACCGTGCGCCAGGGTGTGTAGGGGCCTGAGTGTCCGGGGCCCTTAGCACTCGTGGCTGCCGAGTGCTAATGCTCAAGCGCGCGGGATAATAACCAGGGAAGTCACCTCGTCAAGCGACCCTGACGCAGGTCCTTGTGTTCAGTTAACCAAGCGTCCTGACAGCCTTTTTCCAGCCCGCTGACCCTCTGGCCAGCCTGGGCGGCCCGGTGCTCACACCTCGCGGGATTGGCACTCTCCCCTAGAGAGTGCCAGCGTAAGTGCTTGAAATGATTGGGGTCACCCTTTGCTGCGGGGAGTGCCCGTTGGTACCCTTCCAGGTGGCCCCCTCGGCTCTGGGGGATGGAGGACGATGTCTATGAGTGAACTGGTGACGGGTTCTTCTCTGAAGGAGTTCTTCAAGTCGGTGCTGGTCGAGGTCATTCAGCGCCAGCGGGTGGTGATCGCAGAGCTGACCGAGTTCTACCTGGTCAACCTGCTCACTGAGTTTGCGACCTCGGACAAGCTGTTCAGCCAGGAGCAGGAGGGCCGCAAGGACCACGAGCCCCTGGCCGTGCTGTACCACCGGGCCCTCCAGCAAGAGCGCGAGGAGCGCATCCGGACGCTCCGCCGCCTGGGGGACGTCTCTCTCTATAAGGCGGGCTTCTTCGCGGGCGCCCTGCAGAGCAGCGTGGTGGGGTCGGACTACTACATCCAGATGGGGGGGACGGCGTACGGGCACGTGGCCGAGCTGTCTCCGCCGGCGGGGTTCGCGGACGTGTACCGGGAGCTGTGCGCGAAGTTCCGGGCGCTCGTGGAGGTGCTGGAGGAGATCTCCGCGCGCGGCATGGTGCGGGGCGGGCCCACGGGGACGCTCAAGGTCTACGAGACGTGGGTGCGCACCGGTAGCAACAAGCTGGAGCGGGTGTTGGTGGACGCCGGAGTGCTGTCGCCCAAGGGGCGCCTGCCCAACTAGCTAGCCGGGAGCGTGCATGATCAGTCGCATCCAGGATCACCTGGAGGCCATCTACGGCATCACCTGCGCTGCGCGGGCCGAGACCTTCGTGGTGGACACGGAGGCCGCCGTGCAGCTGGGCGCCACGGGCCGCGCGGAGGAAGAGCTCCTGGTCGCCGAAGGGGAGGAGCAGGGCGATCTGGAGCTGGCCCTGTACCTGTCGCCCGCGCTGCTGGACCGGCTCAAGCCTTACGAGGCAGGCCCGGTGGGGTACCTCCTGGACGGGGATCTGGATGGGTACTGCCAGCTGGCTGAAGGCGTCTCACACTTCCTCTACGTGGCGCACACAGCATCACATGGGCGGGCCCTGTCACTGCTGGAACTGGAGGCCCAGGCGGAGGTGGACAAGTTCGCCGTCTGCCTGCTGCACCGCTGGGGCGAGGGGGTGAAGGCCTGGTCCGACGAGCTGCTGCACCGGCTGTTCGAGCGCGTCTCTTACCGCTCGCGCCTGTCCTCTCAGGAGCGCTGGCGGTACGAGGAGGCCAACCGGCTGTCCCGTACCTTCTGCACCCGGCTCATGGGGCATGTGGCCGGGCGCCGGCTGGATCGGCTGCTGTCCGAGCTGCGCTACGCCTACCGGCTGGGGGCCGAGGCCAAGCTGCGCCACTTCTCGAGCGGCACGTAGGCCGGCCACACGGGCGGCTCGCTTCAGGGTAGGGTGCGGCCCGTATGCCGCGCGAGGCGTCCGCCGGAGGTGTGGTCATCCGCGAGAACGTGGGGAGCTGGGAGGTGGCCGTGATCCGCCCCCACGGTCGCCTCCTGTGGGCGCTGCCCAAGGGGCACGTGGATCCTGGCGAGACGCCCGAGCAGACCGCCCTGCGTGAAGTCCGCGAGGAGACGGGCCTCACCGCCAGCCTCATGGCCTCTCTGGGGGAGATCCGCTACGTGTACCAGTTCCGTGGGCAGCGCATCTTCAAGCGCGTCCACTTCTTCCTGTTCCGCTACCAGGCAGGCGAGCTGGGAGTGCTTCCTCCCGGCCCGCGCGTGGAGGTGGACGAGACGCGCTGGGTGCCGCTGGCGCAGCTCGTCCCCGTGCTGGGCTACAAGGGGGAGAAGTCCATCGCCGTGCGCGCGATCAGGCTGCTGCGCGCGGGAGACTCGACTCCCCCGGGGTGAGCTCCCAGTGGGAGCTCGGGTTCAGACGGCCGGGGGCGGCGTCGGAGCGCCAGGGTTGCCTGCGGCGGCAGCGGCCTTGGCCTCTTCGCTGGAGTACTTGCCGGACAGCGCCTCGCGCACGTCACGGTCGAACTTCACGCGGCCGGTGGCCACCTCCCGGAGGGAGAGCACGGGTGGCTTGTTCTTGGAGATCTCGATGATGGGGCGGGCGCCGGCCATGAGCTGGCGGGCGCGCTTGGCGCCAAGCAGCACCAGGGCGAAGCGGTTGTCGACGAGGGGGAGGCAGTCTTCGACGGTAATGCGGGCCATGGAATCCCTTCAGGCGTCTCTTGAGAGCCCCGGAACCTAAAGAGCAGGCCCGGTGGAGTCAAGGAAGGACAACGGGGCGGGGCAGGCGAGCAGACAGAGGCTCGACCTGCCCCGGGGACCCTGGGGAGCCTGGGGAGGCTCCCTTCAGGTGCTACTTCTTGATGAGCTGGCCGCGGATCTCACCCGCCGCGTTCGCGCCGACGGTATGGATGTTGACGTACGTCCTGCCGCTCTCGAAGGCTTGGATCAGCTCGTCACTCAGCTCGATGTCGCCACACGACATCGCCCCCGAGCCTGCGCTGATGGAACCGTTGGTCGATGTCGGCACGGACAGGTTGCAGATGATGCCAGCGGTGCTGTTTTCGTCCGCCGGCCCATGGATGTGGGCACCCGAAGTATTGGCGGTCAGATCCTTGAAGCTGCCGGACACCTCGAGCTTCTTGCCATCCACGGTGACCGTGGCGCTGCCGCTGGCGCCGGTGGTGACCGCCGTGGGCTTCTCGGCCGCACCCGACAGCACGGCGGCGAGCTCAGTGCCACCACCGCAGGCCGCCAGGGAGAGCGCTGCCACACACGCGATGAACAGACGATTTGCCTTCATTGTGTAAACCTCCTGAGGTTTGAACCACCGCGCCACCGGACTTCGAGGTGCGAGGGGATGGCCGGCCGCCATTCCCCGATCGAGGGAGCCGTCCGAGAGCCGGGCGGGTGGGGCTGCCTGCCTAACAAGCCGTCCTGACATCGGCCAATTTTTTCGTATCTCAGACGCACTGCGTCATGTTCGCTGGTGCCGCAGGTGATTGGGGAGTCAACCATCGAAGCCGGAGAGATCCGGGCAGTCACTGCCCTTGCCGATGCCGAACAGCTCCCAGCTCCTCTTGGCGAAGGTGACCTTGTTCTGGGCGTCCCAGCACTCCCTGTAGCTGGCACCCAGGAGGTCTCCCTGGAGGATGACGAAGGTGGCCACGCCCCCGCTGTTCGGCGTCCACCGGCTGGTGATCTCCACGTCCTCGCGCAGGTTGCCCGGCACCGCGTCCGTGTCCGTCAGCAGGAAGCGCATCTCCCCCAGGCCCCCGGGCAGCTCCCGGTAGTTGTAGCGGACCTGCGTGGCCGTGGTGAGGGGAGGCGTGGGCTGCGCACTGAAGATCATCTCCACGCGCGTGGGCAGCGCCTTGTTCTGGTACCCGACGTCGAGCTGCTTGAGCCCGCGGAGGCCTCCCACGTTGAGGCCCTGGGCCACCGCGTCGTCGATGAAGAGGTGCAGCTCGCCCTCCCCGACGCGGATGCCCGCGTCCGCCTTGAAGGAACCCTCCAGGAAGGACCACCAGGCCTCCTCCCCGGCGGCCGAGGGCTTGAACTGGAGCCGGTAGTCGAAGGAGTCGCCAGCGCGATCCATCAGGAAGCGGACCTGGTGCCCAGGCTGGTTGCGGTCCGGCCAGGGCCCCCAGGTGCGGCGATCCGGCTCGCGCGTGGTGGGCGGCACGGTGCGGATGTTCTCGAGCAGGCCGAGCAGGGAATCCAGCGAGGCGTTGAAGTCGGCCGAGGCCTTCCGGGTGTCGATGTAGAGCTGGGAGATGTCTCCCACCACCAGCCGATCCCGGCGCTGCGCCAGGCCGCTGCCGGAGCTCGTGTCGGTGCCGGGCAGCTTGCTGGCGAGCGCCTCCCGAGAGGGCAGCGCGTTGAGGTACTCGAGATCCTCGTTGGAGAAGTTGCCGCCGCACGCTGCCAGCAGACAGAGGAGTGCGGGCCAGAGGTTTCGCATCGCGCGCTCCTTAGAGCTCATAGGTCACCAGCGCCGCCAGCTCCCAGAAGCCCAGGGAGCTGTTGGGGTTCGCGGCCCCTTGTTCATGGACATTGTAGGTGAGGTAGTGGATCCGGCCGCGCCCGGTGAGGTGGAGGCTGCGCAGAAGCCGATAGCGCAGGCCAGCCACGAGTCCGGGAGAGAACGTCGAGTAGAACTGATCCGGGAAGACGGCCCCGTCGAACTTGCGGCCCATATAGAGATACGTGAGGCGCGCGCCGGCGAAGGGGGCCAGGTCTCCCACGTGCCACTCGGTGGTGAGGGAGGTGCCCAGGTGGAGCGCCGAGTAGCGGTAGCTGGCGCCCGTCAAGCTCTCCAGGTTCAGCATCGCGGCGCGCCCGCCCAGCGCCACATCGAAGCTCCACACCCAGTCCTCGCGGAAGTAGTTGTGGAGGTTCGCCTCGGCGCCCAGCATGGGCACGGAGAGGAACAGGGTCTCGCGGATGCTCCGGTTGAAGAAGGAGTGGTAGCCGCCCGTCAGCCCCGCCGTCCAGAAGGAGCCGCGCCCGCGGGCCCCCTTCACCGGATCGTCCGAGAAGGGCGCATCCCGCAGCCGGGACTCCTCCAGCACCGTCTCCTGCCCACGCCGCACCTCCACCTCGCCGATGCGCAGCCGATCCTCCATCCGGCGCTTCACCCGGTACGTGCCCGGGGCGAGCGCCACCCGCCGCTCCGTGTCCGGAGCCTTCTCCAGCTCCGCCACCACCAGCCCGCCCGGATTGACGAAGTAGTAGGCCCCCACCGGCGCGGTGCGCGGCACCACCAGGCCCTCGGAGGCGCGCAGGCTCGTGATCACCAGGTCCCCGTTGCCCGCCAGATCGTAGCTGAAGGTGGGGTGCTGCGGCCCCGCGCTGCTGGCCGCCGTGTCCGCCACCGTCCGCGCGTACGCGTGCGAGTACGCCTCGAAGAGCGTCACTTGGCCGTCCCCGGAGCGATCCGCGTCCCCCAGCAGCCCGCTGCTCAGGTGGTGGGAGAAGTAGCTGCCGCCAATCGCGTCCGACTCCTGTGAGTCCTCATCCGCCGAGCTCGAGGTGAGGATGACCAGGCCCCGCGCGTCCCGTGTGGCCCCGGAGTCGATCTCGAAGGCGGGCGCACGCCGGGCCCCCTTGGTCCGCGTCAGCGCGCCGGAGCGGCACGAGTCCAGGATGGCGATGCGGATGTCCGCGGGCGCGTCGGCCAGCCTCCGCTTGAACGTGTCGAAGGGCAGCCGAGTGACCCCGAGCCGCAGCGCACCGTCCTTTGCGTGGCCCGAGTAGTAGACGAGCAGCGCGGTGCGCTCGCCCCGAGCCTGGGCCGCCTTGATGCTGGCCTCCAGGTTCGACAGCGTGGTGAGGACGTCCTGCGCCTCTTCATTCAGCAGCAGCCGCGCGTCCCCGAGAGAGACTCCGCCGAGCCGCGACAGGAGCCCGTGCATCTTGCGCGCGTCCTCGCGGGCGTAGCTCAGGGGCCGTGTGTCCGAGCCGCCCTCGTCATTGCCGATCACCAGGGCAAAGCGGCGCATCGGCTCCGCCTGCACGGTGGTGGCCAGCAGCAGCGCGAGGGCGAGGGCGCCCAGGTGTCTTCGCGTGCGCATCACGGCTTGAGCAGCATCCAATGGGTCTGGTCTCCGTCCACGGCCAGCGGCGGCAGCTGCGTGACATCCCGCCCGCCCAGCTCGAAGGCCTGGTGCGCGGCGGCTATGGCCTCCTCCACCTTCACCGGTTCGTCACTCAGCAGCACCACCACGCGCTCGGTGCCCGAGCCGGTGAACTCGATGCTGTCCGGCAGCCAGTGCATGCCCGGGCCCGGCTCCACCGGAAGGCTCTCCCCTGCCTCGGGATAGAGGGGCGTCACCTCACCCGCCGTGTCGACCGACAGCGCCAGGACGAACCCGCGAGTCTCTGGTGTGTAGCCGAGCCGCACGCGCTCGCCGTGCGCCAGGGGCTCGGGCGCATCCGTCCGCGCCACCCGCTGCGAGCCTTCGCCGCCACCGATGCGCAGCTCCGCCACCGCGCCGCCCTTGGTCCGCACGCCTGTCCCGGTGTTTGTCGCGAGCAGGGGCCGCGCCGCCACCACCAGCAGCACCGTGGCCGCCAGGGCCACCACGGGGCCCATCCACCGCTGGCTCGAGCCTCGGGCCCGCTCCAGCTTCCGGGCCTTCTCCTCGGCTCGATTGACACCTTCCTCGAAGCGCTCGAAGGGAATCTCCGCCTCGAACTGGCTCTGGGCCTCCTGGGCCTCGCGGAGCACGGCGCCGCACTGCTCGCAGTCGGCGGCGTGGGTCCGGGCCCGGGTCGCCTCGTCGGTCGGCAGCTCGCCAGCGTGCAGGCGGCTCAGCGTCCACTTGGAGGGATGCTCTGACAGGTGCGCGCTCATGGGACCCTCAACTCTTCTCCACCCAGCTCCGCGAACTGCTCCAGCCGCTTGCGCACCGTGGGCACCGAGCGCCCCAACGCCGCGGCCACTTCCTCCAGCGTCATCCCATCCAGGTGGTAGTGGATGACCGCTGTCTGCGTCTCCACATCCACCCGGGACAGCAGCCTGCGCACCAGGTCCCGCGTCTCCATGGCCTGCGCGCCCCCGTGGCCCTCCGGCTTCGCCGCCTCTTCCCGCTCGAACCACCCCCGCCAGCCCGCCCGCTCCGAGCGGATCTGGTTCAGGCAGTGGTGCGTGGCGATCTTCATCAACCACGTCAGCGGCGAGGCCTCGGCGCGGTAGTCGCCCGCGTGGGTGAGCGCGCGGGCGAACACGTCATGCATCGCGTCCTCTGCCTTCGCCGTGTCCTTCAACAGGTAACGGCAGCGCCCGAGGACGCTGCCGCCGTGCTTCGTATACAGCTCACGGAGGAAAGCCCGCCGGTCCTCTTGAGGACCACCCTGGATGACTCTCAGGACCGGCTGGCTCGTTCCCATGGCGCGCGCAGTCTAGTGCGCGGATTACAGCGAAGAGTAGAGCGCCGAGGAGAAGCCGCCGCAGGCGGATGCGTTACCGTAGATCGGGCCGACCACCCAGCTGGCCTCCAGGTACTGGCTGGCGAAGGTCGAGTCCCAGCACTCGCTGGCCGTGGCCGCCGCGATGCTGAAGTCACCGCCGGTGATCTTCACGTCCGCCCGGCCGGCCCCCGTCTGAGCCCAGCGGGTCTTGACCGTGAGGTGCTCGATCTTGTTGCGGGTCGAGTCGTCGTCGAAGTTCTTGTCGAGCGCGAGGTCGAACTCGCCGCCAGCACCCGGCGTCTCCTTGTACCGGTAGTCGGCGTTCACGCGAGTGCCCGGCCGCTCCTCGTCGTTCACGTTGCGGAAGTCGGCCTCCACGCTGGCCGCGCTCTGGGCGTTGATGCGCGAGTAGCGGATGTCCGCCGTGCCCACCTCATTGCCGTGCTCGGGCATCTTCTGTGCGGCGTCCCAGTCGATCTTCAGGGTGCCGTTGCCGTAGTTCCGCAGCCGGTTGCCCTGCTCGTCCAGCGAGATGGTGTGCGAGCCGGAGAGGATGGCCTGGAACTCCGAGTCCGCCGCCGTCTTCGCCTTGCCCTCCAGCTTGTAGCTGTAGGTGTTGTCCGCGGTCTTCGTTACGGTGAGCTTCCAGGTGGTGGGGCTCAGCGCGTCGGTGTGCGGGCCCCACACGGCCACATCCCCCTCGAGGGTGGTGGGCGGGAACTCGGTGATCTCCTCCACCAGGTTGAGCACCGCCGCGGTGCCGCCGTTGATCGACACCGAGGCGCCGCGGGTCAGCTTGTAGAAGTCGCTCGTCACCCCCAGCGCGGAGCCGCGCACCGAGTCGGTCTCCAGCTTCTGGCCAGTGCTGCCACCCGGATCCTTCACCGCCACCATCTCCTTGGAGGGCAGACCGTCACGGAACTCGTTCTCGGCGGCATCGCCACAGCCAACGAACAGCAGGGAGGCGCACAGCATCAGGCTCTTGCGGAACATGGGGTTCTTCCTTTCGGGTTCGGCCCCCCGGCGGGGCCGTTCAGCGTGTTTGCATCCCCATGGACACAGCCCCCCCGCAAAACAGAAAGCCGGATTTCCCTCTCGATTTTGAAGCGGAAAAGAACCAGTAAATACATATGTTTGGAGGACGCCCGCCTGCTCACCGGGCTGTCGCGTGTGCATGTGCGACAGGGAAATTTCCCCGTTCCTAGCTTATGCCCCATGGAAAAGAGACACCCGAACCACCCGGGGGAGCTGGGCGTGGACGCGACGCTGGCCGAGCGCGACAGGGCTCCCGATGAGATCAACGCCCGGGCCCGGGCCGTTGGATTGCTGCTGGATGCAGGTGTGCCCTTCGTCGTCGGCGGCGCATACGCGTATGCCACGTACACCGGGATCTACCGGGACACGAAGGACCTGGACCTGTTTCCGCGCAAGCGCGACGCCGGCCGGGCCTTGGAGGTGCTGGAACTGGACGGCTGGCGCACCGAGCGCACCGATGAGGTGTGGCTCTACAAGGCCTTCAAGGGCGAGTACTTCGTCGACTTCATCTTCAGCTCCGGCAACGGGGTGGCGGTGGTGGACGACGGGTGGTTCGAGCACGCGAAGACGGCCACCGTGTTCGGCCACCGCTGCCTGGTGGCGCCCGCCGAGGAGATGATCTGGTCCAAGGCCTTCGTCAACGAGCGCGAGCGCTATGACGGGGCGGACGTGAACCACCTGCTCCTCAAGGCCGGGCGGCAGATGGACTGGGAGCGGATGCTGCGCCGCTTCGATCGGTACTGGGAGGTGCTGTTCAGCCACCTGATGATGTTCCGGTACGCCTACCCCTTCGAGCGGGACATCATCCCGGACTGGGTGATGGCGGAGCTGATGTCGCGCACGCTGGACACGGTGCGCGAGGGGAACTGGGAGGAGCGGATCTGCCGCGGCAATCTGATCTCGCGGGTGAACTACCACGTCGACATCCATCACTGGGGTTTCCGCGACGGACGGCTGTGGGACGAGAACGAGAGGAAGCACGGAGGAGAGCGTGGTGCGCGATCCGAGCTCGAAGATCCGGCTAGCAGCAGTCGGTGATCTGCACTGCCGCGAGGATCACCACGGCCGCTTCCGGCTCCTCGTGAAGCAGGTGAACGCCTCGGCGGACCTCCTGGTGCTGTGCGGCGATCTGACGGATCGCGGCATGTTTGAGGAGGGCAAGGTCCTGGCCGAAGAGCTGTCGGCCCTGCGCGTCCCGTGTGCCGCGGTGCTGGGCAACCACGACTACGAGCATGGCCAGGTGAAGGAGATCTCCACCGAGCTGGCCAAGGTGGGCGTCCACATCCTCGACGGGGATCACTTCATCTTCGAGAAGGTGCTCGGGGTGGCCGGAGTGAAGGGGTTCGGCGGGGGCTTCGGCAACGCCACGTTGCAGGCGTTCGGCGAGGGGCAGACCAAGGCCTTCGTGCAGGAGGCGGTGTCCGAGTCGCTCAAGCTGGAGGCGGCGCTGAGCCACCTCGACACGCCGAAGAAGGTGGTCATCATGCACTACGCCCCCATCCCGGAGACGCTGGAGGGGGAGAACATCGAGATCCGCCCCTTCCTCGGGACGAGCCGCCTGGCCATGCCCATCGATCATTACCGGGCGGAGGCGGTGTTCCACGGCCACGCGCACCATGGCACCCGGGAGGGGAAGACCCGGGGCGGTATCCCCGTCTACAACGTGGCGATGCCGCTGATGGCCAAGCACACGCCGGATCAGCGGTTCGCGCTGCTGGAGATCTGAGGAGCGGGAGCGGTAGGGTGCTCGTGTGCTGAGGCTCTACAAGAAGGAAGGCGACACCCTCCGTTACTGGGAGGCGTGGGTCGGCGACGACGGACTCTCCGTGCACCGGGGCGTCGTGGGTGAGATGGGGGAGCACCAGACGACCCCGGTTCCTCCGGAAGAGGATCCGGACATGGTCCTCGCGGGGGCTGCGGAGCCGCTCGTGGACGAGGGCTATGACGAGCCCGATCCGGACTCCATGGCTCCTCTGGTCGTCCAGTACCCCTTGCAGGGCAAGGGCTCGGGGCACGACTTCGAGAAGCGCAACGCCGTGGAGGAGCTGCTCACGGACATCCTCGGCTGGACGGGCAACGGCGAGGTGGAAGGCGGCGAGACCCAGCCCGGGCGGATGGACATCTTCTGCCGCGTGATGGATCCGCAGATCGCCGTGCGCACGCTCGTGGAGGCCCTGGAGGAAGAGGGCTACCTGGAGGGCGCCGTCCTGGCCCTCGTGCCTGAGGGCGAAGCGCCCCGGGTTCTGTGGCCCGAGGGTGGTTCGGCCACGTTCCGCGTTTGATCCGGGGACTGGCAGCTCAGGGCTGGGCCATCGTCGCGCCGCCATCCGTGGCTGCGGTGGGCGAGGCCTCGAGGATGTCCTCCGGTCGGGCGGGCAGATCGGCCAGCCGGGCCAGCTCCACCTCCGCCACCTCGGCGTTGGAGCCACGGATGTAGACGAAGCCCTCCTTGCCCGGCACCGCGCTGCCGATCCACAGCCGGGCCAGCTCCTTGCCGTCCGCATCCTGCAGCGACGCGCCGCGCGAGGCGTCGGTGATGCCGTACTTGTCCCACTTCCTCGGGTTCGCCTCGCCGAAGGTGGAGGCCTTGAGGGTGTGCAGGTGACTGAGCAGCGAGGCCACCCGGAACCCCTGGGCCTTGCCAGCCTTGGGCGCCTCCACCTGCCAGCCGTCCAGCGAGTTCGAGTCAGGCTTCGCGTTGGCCAGGACGATGGGCGTGCCTCCATCGCCAGGGTGGAAGACGAGGCGCTTCACGTCCTCGCGCTTGAAGCTCAGCACCATCTTGGTGCGCAGGTCCGCGAGCCCCAGCTCCAGCACGGCGAGCGTGCCCTCTGGCACCTCCGCGAGCGTCACCTCCGAGCCCTGCTCGAGCAACGCGTACACCTTCGAGCCGGCTCCTTCCTTCACCTGCGAGAGGCGCAGGCGCACCGGCTCGCCCTTGTCGAGCGTGAAGTGCGCGTCCAACACGGGCTTGTCCAGGCCCAGCCGGGTGCGCTCCTGAGCCGAGTCGGTGGGGAAGGAGAGCGCCCGCTGCTCCTTGAGCGACTTGAGGGCCTGCTTCAGTCGATCCCCGTCCGCGCGCACGGCCGCGGGCTTCGTCAACCGCCAGGACTGATCCGAGTCCCGCTCCAGCGAGTAGCTGTTCGCCTTGGCCACCACCTCGAGCGCCTTCAGCGAGGCCTCGTCGAGCGCCAGGATCTCCTTGTCGCGCAGCGCATACAGATCCTTCTCCAGCGCGTAGCGCACCGAGCCGTCCGCGGAGTACACGCGCGGGTCCTCGTCGCGACGCACGTAGACGGAGCCATCGAAAGGGTTCTCGATGCCGCCGTGCAGCGTCACCGTGCGCTGGCGGGCGGGGTCCTCCTTCCCTCCGCCCGAGGCCTCAGGGACATAGGCCTTTGCCGTCACCGAGAACACGGGCGGCTTGAGGCCGTACTTCTCCAGATCCGCGTCGGTGGGAGCCTCCTCGACGGTGGCCTTGAACTTTCCGGACTGGAGCTGGCTGAGGATGCCCTCCACCGCCCACTTGTCCGCCTTGGCCAACACCGGGGCAGTGAGGCGCCAGGTGTCACCCTGCTGCTCCAGCGTTGCGGTGACGCCCTGGGCCTTCACGGTGAGCTGCGTGAAGACGGGCGCGGGAGTGCCGCCCTCGTCTGGCTTCTCGCCCGGTGCGCTGGGAGCGAAGAGCTTCTCGGACTGCTCCTTGCGCGCGGCCTGAGCCTCCTCGGGCTGCTTCACGCCGAAGTACGCGTAGAGGCCCAGGCCCGCCGTGGCCACCGTGGCGGCCAGCAGGGCGATCAGGGTCTTCTGCGTCTGCTTCACTTGTTTCGCCTCGACAGCCAGATGGCCATGCCCAGGCCCATGAGGGACAGGGGCAGCAGGTCCGTGGACACGAAGCGGATGTTCTCCAGCATGTCGCGATCCATCTCCAGCGTGGAGGTGTCGCGGTCCGGCGGGCGGAGGGTGATCTTCTCCACCTGGTTTGACGCCCAGCCGAGCGCATTCAGCACCAGGTTGCGGTTGGCCTCGTGGCCCCAGTTGGGATCCAGGAGGATCTCCGAGTCACCCATCACCACCACACGTGCCTCATCGAAGCGCTTGTCCGGGGCGTTCTTCGTGTCCCGCGTGGCGGCGGTCACCAGGGTGAGCTGGCCGGACTTCTCGCCGTCCGAGGGCGTGGCATCCGCGGCCGGTGTCGTCTCCACCCAGCCGAAGGGCGAGGAGAGGACCACGGGGCTGACCTTCACACCCTCGGCCATCCCCTGGCGCAGCACCGTGAGGCTGCGAGTGGTGGGGAACTCGATGTTGAGCTTGCGCTGGAGCAGCGGCTGGGTCAGCTCGTGCTCGCTGTAGAACGCGGAGACGAGGGCGAAGGGGTTGCCACTGTTGAACTGCCGGTCCGCGGCGATCCCCTTGTCCACCTCCACCCCGTACTCAGCCAGGAGTGCGTCCAGGTGGGGCTCGACGTTGAACTCCGCGAAGTAGAGCATCCGCCCGCCCGCCGCGAGGTACTGGCGCAGCACCTCCGACTCCGGCGGCGTGTAGGGCGTCCTCGCGCCGGCGATGATCACCAGCGACGCATCCCGGGGCACTTCCTTCTGGCCCGCCAGGTTCAGCTCCTCGGCGGTGTAGCCCTCCTGGAGGAGCTGCTTGCGGAGCTCGGAGAGGGCTGCGCCCGGATCGCCCGGCGCCGCAGCGGTGCTCTCCAGCGGCCACTCGCCGTGGCCGGTGAGGAAGTACACCTTCTGCGCCCCTACGGCGTTGAGCTTGAGCAGGGCATTGGTCAGATCCTGCTCGGAGAGGGTGTTGAGGGTGGTGTGGGAGGCCTTGTCGCCCTCGCCACGCACCAGCACCACCGTCGTCTGTCCCTCCTTGAGCTGGTACTTCGCCGCCAGGTCCGGGTGGCGCTGCGGATCCTTGAAGGAGTACTCGAACTTCTCGGGGGCCTCGGCCTGGTAGCGCTGGAAGAGCTGCTCCACCGTGTCGTAGGAGGGGTGGCTGGGGGGCAGGAAGCCAATGGCCCGCACCTTCTCCTTGAGCCCGGAGAGCGTGTTGTTGGTCTGCGGCGCCAGGGTGAAGAGCTTCTGCTTCGTCAGGTCCCAGCTCTTGTTCTTCTTGAAGGCGATGTAGTTGAGGGCCACCAGCCCCCCCAGCGTCACCACCCCCAGCAGCACCGTGGTGCCGAAGAAGAAGCTGGAGCGGCGGGTGGCGAACTGGCCGAACTGCTTGAAGTTCGTGGCAAAGTACACGCCGAGCAGCAGCAGGCCCGAGACGGCCTTGGCCGTGGTGAGCGCCAGCGAGCCCGAGGTGAAGAACAGGGTGGCGGGGCTCGACAGCAGGCACAGGAGCCCGAACGCGCCGAGGATCTTTCCGACAGAGGCAAGATTCATGGGTCCCTCGCGCCAGGGGCTAAGCCCAGCGCTGAGCCTCCACCGAGCGGTGAGTGAGCAGCAGCGAGAAGAGGATGACGGAGAAGAAGAACACCAGCGCCTTGAGGTCCAGCACGCCCATGATCAGGTTCTGGAGCTGCGAGTCGAAGGCCATGTAGTTGACGAAGGAGCGCAGCGGCTCCTCCACGCCCTGCGCCAGCCCGCGCAGGAGCATCCACGGCAGCAGCACCACGAAGGTGAGCAGCGCGGCCACCATCTGGCTCTCCGTGAGGGAGGAGATGAACATCCCCACCGCCATGCAGGTGGCACCCCACAGCAGCACCGCGCCATAGCCCAGCAGCACCGTGGGCCACTCCAGCACCGCCCCCGAGGTGCTCTTTCCAAAGGCCGTGAGGATGAGCGGGAAGAGGATGGTGAGCCCCAGCGTCGCGGAGATGATGCCCAGCCCGCCCAGGTACTTGCCCAGCACCAGCTCGATGGGCCGCACGGGCGTCGTCATCAGCAGCTCGAAGGTCTTGTTGCGCTTCTCCTCGGCGAACAGCCGCATGGAGAGGAAGGGGGCCACGAAGAGCGTGACGATGAGGACGATGCCCCAGAGCTGGACGATGACGCCGTCGGTGAGGTTGCGGTAGGCGCCGAGATCCGGTGGGAGCTTGTTCCAGCCAACGGCCTGGGCCCACTCCTGCGCTTGCTGGAAGGACTGCAGCAGGCCCATGAAGAAGAACGAGGACAGCGCCACCATTGCCGTGAAGACCGCATAGGCCCACGGGGTGGTGAAGTAGATGGACAGCTCCTTGCGGGCGATCGCCAGGGCGGTGCGCATGAGGAAATCCTCTCGGAAAGGCAGGGGGGACGGGTGGCTCAGGCGGCCGTCAGCTTGATGAAGATCTCTTCGAGCGAGACGTTCTCGGCCTGGCCGTGCACCGAGGTCAGCTTCTTGATCTCGTCGTAGGCGACCATCTTCCCCTGGTTGATGATGAGCACCTTCTCACATGTCATCGTCACCTCCGGCAGGATGTGCGTGGAGAGGATGAGGGTGTGCTTTCCGGCCAGTTCCTTGATGAGGGAGCGGACGTCGGCGCGCTGGGAGGGATCGAGGCCCTCGGTGGGCTCGTCGAGGATGAGCACCGGTGGCGAGCCGAGCAGGGCCTGGGCGATGCCCACGCGCTGCTTGTAGCCCTTGGAGAGGTTCTGGATGACGCGGTCCATGATGTCCGACAGGCCGGCAAGGCCGGACACGCGGTTCACCTCGGCCTTCAGCCCACGGCCCGGTACCCGCTTGAGCTCGGCCACGAACTTCAGGTACCCGCGCACCGTCATCTCCGGGTAGAGCGGCGGCGTCTCCGGCAGGTAGCCGATGCGCCGCTTCACCTCGAGGGGCTGCTCGAAGACATCGAAGCCCGCCACCTTGGCCGTGCCCATGGACGGGGGCAGGAAGCCGGTGAGGATCTTCATCGTCGTGGACTTGCCGGCCCCATTGGGCCCCAGGAAGCCCAGGATCTCCCCTTCGTTGACGCTGAAGGTCAGGCCTTCGATGGCACTCCGGTCCCGGTATCGCTTGGTGAGGTTCTGTACCTCAATCATCGCCATGGGAAGCCTCCGGCTTGGGTATATGGGGCGATCCCAGCCTGTCAAGGAGACGACCCTCCGCCTGACGGGCGGGTAGGTTCCGTTGGCCGACGTCCTGCATGGAAACCTCTCGGCGTGGCTTTCCGGACACGCCCAACAGAGGTAACGAGGCGCTTATGCCAATCGTCGTGCAGAAGTATGGGGGCTCGTCGGTCGCGGACGTGGAGAAGATTCGGAAGGTGGCGCAGCGCGTGAAGGATCGGCGCGAGGCGGGCTACCAGGTCGTCGTGGTGGTGTCCGCCATGGGGGACACCACGGACGAGCTCCTCTCGCTGGCCAAGCAGGTGTCCCCGGATCCTCCGCGGCGCGAGCTGGACATGCTGCTGACGTGTGGGGAGCGGATCTCCATGGCCCTGCTGTCCATGGCGCTGCAGGAGCTGCAGGTGCCGGCCATCAGCTTCACCGGCAGCCAGAGCGGCATCATCACCAACGACACGCACTCGCAGGCCCGCATCGTCGAGGTGCGCCCCTACCGAGTCTTCGAGGAGCTGGATCGGGGCAAGGTGGTCATCGTCGCCGGCTATCAGGGTGTCTCCTACAAGAAGGAGGTGACGACGCTGGGGCGGGGTGGCTCGGACACGACGGCGGTGGCGCTGGCGGCGGCGCTCGAGGCGGAGGCGTGTGAGATCTACTCGGACGTGGACGGCATCTTCTCGGCGGACCCGCGGGTGGTGCCGGACGCGCGCAAGCTGGAGTCGCTCTCCTATGACGAGATGCAGGAGCTGGCGAGCGCGGGAGCCAAGGTGCTCAACGCGCAGGCGGTGGAGTTCGCCAAGGCCAAGGGCATCGCCATCCTCGCTCGGACGGCGCACGGGCAGGGGGCGGGGACGACGGTCCAGGAGCTGACGGGCCCTGCCGACACGCGCGTGAAGGGCGTGACGGCGGAGCAGGAGATGGCGGTGCTCTCAGCGGCCTCGGAGCGGGTGCGGCTGCCGGAGCTGCTGGAGTTCCTGGATGCGCGCGGCGTGCGAGGCCGGGCGCTGAGCTTCGACGGGCTGCTCGGGCGCGAGGCGCGGACCTATATCGCGGTGCCGCTGCAGGACGTGCATGGGCTGGAGGCGGTGCGCCGGGAGCTGGCCACGCGCTTCGGGGAGGACGTGTCGCTCCAGGAGCAGGTGGGCACGGTGACGTGCGTGGGGGCGGGCATCAACGCGGACTGGGGATACCTGAGCCGGGCGCTCATCGCGGCAGAGGAACTGGGGGCCCGAGTTCACGCGGTCCACACCTCGCCGCTGCAGCTCTCTCTCCTAGTAGACAAGGTGTACCTGAAGCCGCTGACGGCCCGGTTGCACCGCGAGTTCCTCGGAGCGTGAGTTCCTCTTACTGTGGCTTGTCGGAGGTAGGCACGCGAGTCCTCTCGTAGAGGGGCCAGAAACAGGCTCTATTCCACTCGTATGCCTCGTCACCACAGGGCGGAGTGAGGGTGGTCCAGGGTGCCCAGCACCCTCCAATGATCTCGACTTCCCCACGACCTCTACAAGGAGCGCGCCGTTGGCCAGGCAGCGGCTGCTTCGGCATCTCCAAGGCGATGACCTCCCCAGAGATGGGAGGCTCCTGTGTTGCCACCCGAGCGGCTACTCCTCCGTCGCCGAGCCCTGTTGTTCCCGCTTCGGGTGGCGCCACACCCGTATCCGGTTCTTCAGCCTGTGCCACCTCAGGCGCGGCCTCGCGTGAGCTGGGCGCTATCCACCATAGATAGACCACCGTCAGGATCAGGCTGGTGGTCAGCAGTACGCGCCGCCCATCCCAAGAATGTTCCGCTGTCTTGGCGTGTGCACGAACGGGGACCTCTGCCACCCCGACAGCGGGAGGCTCCGAGCCAGACACCGACGCAACTCGGACGGGTATGGCTTCGGCCTCAACCTCTTGAGGCTCCGGGTCAAAGAGCGGAACATCCGCCTTGGGCCCCACATGCTCTGCCGCGGATTCAGCTGCCTCGGCCACCTCGAGCGCCCGTCCCCGCGCCTCAGGCCCCTCCGCCATCAGCCGCTCGATGACTCGTGCCAGCTCCAGTCCTACGCGCCCGTTGAGCGCCTGGGGCAGTAAGCGGGATGGAAGTGGGCCGCGAAGCGGGTCCTTTTTCGCCTCTGGATCCGCCCCGGGTGGCGGATACACCCCTGTCACCAGCCGGTACACGCTGACTCCCAGTGCATAGAGGTCATCCGCGGGTTGCGCCTCGTAGCGGGTACCTCTCTGCCGCAGGTGCTCCCATTGGAAGATCAGCGCCTCCGGGCTGCGGTACTCGCGCGTGTTGGGCGGCATGAGGCTCTCGGTGATGGGAGGTGCCCCCTTCCAGGTGCCCGAGCCGAAGTCCACGAGCACGGCCCGCCCCTCGGGCTCCACGAGGATGTTGTCCCCCCGTACGTCTCGGTGCAGGCCATCGGCTCGATGCAGCACTTCCAAGGCCCACGCCAGCTGTGCCGTCACTTGCAGCACCTCGCGGGCGGTGGGGTTGTACGTCCGCGCCCACTCGTACATCGGCACGCCTCGGATCCACTCCATGACCAGGTATGGGTGCACCACGCCCGCGTCAGAGGTCCACCAGCCCCGGTCGAACAGCTGCGGCACGGACGGGTGATGGACGCGCGAGAGCAGCTCCGCCTCCCTCACGAAGCGCGGGTCATAAGGAATGAGGGCCAGCTTGAGTGCCACGGGCGGGGAGGCGGGGTGTCCTGCGCGGCGGGCCCGGAACACCACGCCGTAGGAGCCACGGCCGGTGTAGCCCTCCACGCGCCAGGGGCCTACCAGGCTCCCTACGCGGAGAGAGTCGGGGGTCAGCTCGTCCGTCATCGCGTACCTCGGCGTGCACGGGGCGGTCACTCCGCCCGCGCGCAGCCTACCCAATGAGTAGGCTGCCGTCATGCCGCTCTGAAAGGTTCGCTGGTGGAGTGTCGCCCAGGGGAACGGGGGATGACACCCCTGCTGGCGGTGCGCCGGGCAAACCTGTCAGACAGCTGGACAGGTTCGGCAAGAGCGCACCCCTGGGGGCGCCCCGGAGGCTCTACGAGCCTTCGGCTCGGAGCCGGGCGGTGAGCATCACCGTGTTGCCCTCGGGGTCTGCGACATAGGCGAGTCGCTCTCCCCAGGGCTGATCCATCGGCTCTACGAGCACCTTCACACCTTCGCCGCGCAGGCGTGAGATGAGCGCGTCCACATCCTCCACGTAGACACAGAGCTCGAAGCCACGGCCGCCTTGGGGCACCTGCAGAGGTCGGCCCTCCAGACCTGGGGTGGGGGCATAGGTGCCCAGGCCGATCTCCGAACGGCCCCATTGGAGGGTCATGAACACGACCTCTCCTTCCGCTGGGTAGCGGAAGGACTCCTGCATACCCAGCAGATCCCGGTAGAAGGAGATCACGCGCTTCAGATCCTGCGCGTAGAGGATGGGAAAGAGGGCTCTGTCCATGGGCTCGCTCAAGGCAGCAGACCTGGGATGCTCCCACCCGGCCTGGCTTCGATGTGGTAGCGCACGGAGCCGGGGTGTGGACCGAATACCGGACCCGGCACGATGATGGGCACGGTACCGTAGAACCATCCCGGCTCCGGAGGCCCGTCGCTCGAGGTGACGACCATCGGGGGGCTCGCCACCTCTGGAACCGGGGGAGCAAGGGGAGGAGCATCGTCCCCCAGGAAGATCCCCTCGGGAATCATGTCCGGGTGCGCCTCAGTCCGCATGGCCTCCTCGATGCGCTCGCTGCCCTCGTCGCGCAGCTCCCGAGGACCTGCGGCGCACGCCACGAGCAGGCCAGCAGCCAGTACCATTCCGCTCTGGATCCCGTGCCTCATGTCTCTCTTCATAGCGCGTTCCGATGCGCCACGCTGTCAGGCGGTGAGCTCGCGGCTTCCAGGAGCGCCCGCCGCCGGATCCTGGGGCTTCTTCCTCCGGCGCTGCCGAGCCCGGTACCGGAGGCTTGCGGCGACCGCGACGCCGATGCACGCGAGGATGATGGCCACCGAGACGAGCGGGGGAATGTGGACCCAGGTGTCCGGCACGACCATCTTCAGTCCCGCGAAAGCCAGGACCGCGGCGAGGCCATAGTGCAGGTAGCGCAGCTCCGAGATGACATGCGCCAGCGCGATGTAGAGGGCCCGCAGGCCGAGGATGGCGAACACGTTCGAGGTGTAGACGATGAACGGCTCCTTGCTCACCGCCAGCGCCGCGGGCACCGAGTCCACCGCGAAGGCGATGTCCGTCAGCTCGATGGAGATCAGCGCGACCAGCATGGGGGTTGCCACGCGCCGTCCCTGGAACCGGGCGAAGAAGTGCGGACCCTCGGCGACAGGGCTGACGGGGAGCCGTCGGGAGAGCCACCTCACCAGCGAGCTCTCGCGCTGACGGGTCGGATCCTCGATCGCGACCCGGATGGCGGTGATGAGCAGGATGGCGCCGAACACGTACACGACGGCGTGCCAGTGCTCGAGCGCCTCCACGCCGACGAGGATGAACAGGGCCCGGAACACCAGCGCTCCGAAGATGCCCCAGAAGAGCACCCGCCGCTGCTCGTCCTCGGGGATGCTGAGGCTGCGGAAGATGACGAGGAAGACGAAGAGGTTGTCGAGGCTCAGGCTCTTCTCGATGAGCCATGCGCCCAGGTACTCATGGGCGGCGGTGGTGCCATATGCCTTCCAGACGAACACGCTGAAGCTGAGCCCGAGCGCGATCCAGCCGAGGCTCCAGGCAATCGCGCTGCGCCTCGACTCACCGTGCTTCTTCCGGTGGACCAGGAGATCGACGCCGAGCAGCCCCAGCACGAGCACGCCGAAGGCGATCCACCCTAAGACTGGAACTTGAATCGTGCCCATCTCCCACCGGTTCGCCCGTCGTGAAGCGGGACGATGCAGGGAAGGTATGCATGCGGGCGCGCTCTCCCTCTTGCCTGCCTGGTCTACGGTGGGGCGCCCAACCCCTGGGCCTCAGGCCTGACGGCCGCTCGATCCCGGGACGCCTCGCGAGGCCCTCAGCTCTCAGCCTGCTGCGGAGAGAGTGTCCGGATGACGCGGCGGACGATCTCCGGGCCCAGGTTCTTCACGTGCACCACCTGGTGGGCCAGCCCCGCCTGGAGCACGGCCTGGGGCATGCTCCCCACGATGCAGGTCTCTGGATCCTGGACGATGACGCGTCCGCCGGCCTGGCTCACCGCCTGACAGCCCTTCATCCCGTCCTGCCCCATCCCCGTCATCACCACGGCCAGCACCCCGGCTCCATAGGCCAGCGCGGCGGTCCGGAAGAGCACATCCACCGCCGGACGGCAGGAGTTCTCCAGCGGCCCTCGGTGCGTCAGCAGCTTCACCACGGGCCCCTCCCGGATGAGCGCCAGATGGTAGTCCCCGGGGGCCACCCACACCTGACCGGCGCGAATCTGCTCGCCAGACACGGCCTCGCGGATTCGCAAGGGGGACAGCGTGTCCAGGCGCTCGGCGAACAGCTTCGTGAAGCCGGCCGGCATGTGCTGGGTGATGAGCACCGGCACGGGGAAGTCCGCGGGCAGTGCCGAGATCACGTCGGCCAGCATGTTGGGCCCTCCCGTCGACGCGCCCACCACCACCACGCCGATGCGGGGCTGCCGCGCGGGGCCCTTGGCGAGCTCGTGCCGCTTGCGCAGCGGCGAGGCGCTGGGAGGCTCCGGCTGGATCCGGGAGTGCAGCTCCTTGATCTTCGCGATCAGCGGCTCCCGAGCCTGCTCGAGGAAGGGCACGCCGCCGGCCGTCGTCGGCTTGGTGATGTAGTCGCTGGCACCGTGGGCGAGCGCATCCATCGTGAGGTTCCCGGTGCTCTCCGTCAGCGTGCTGAAGATGAGCACGGGCAGGCGAGGGAACTGCCGGCGCAGGGCCTTGAGCACGTCCATCCCGTTCATGTCCGGCAGCGCCAGGTCCAGCACCATGACCTCGGGGCGGAGCTGCTCCACCTTCTCCAGCGCGAGGTGCCCGGTGGGGGCGATGGCCACCACCTCCAGCTCCAAGTCGGAGCCCAGCATCTGGGAGATCTCCCTCCGGGCGACTGCGGAACCGTCCGCCACGAGAATTCGGATGGGAGCCATGTGCAGGGGAGAAGAAGGAAGTGAACCGGGGGGACAGCCTAGCGCGAGCACAGGGAAACGGAGAACCCGCCCCAGGCCTCGATGGCCTTCAGCGCACACAAGCAGGCTCCAGGGAGGCTCTGGAGTCAAGCATGACCCGCTCGCTGAAAGGCGTATCTGTCAGGGAGAGGGCCGGACGCTGGCGCCGATCCACTCGAGGTAGGGCAGGTGCCCCGCGGCCACGTCGAGCCTCAGCACCTCGGGGACCTGGTAGGGGTGGAGGGCGACGATTCGCTCCCTCAGCGCCTCGAAGAGGTTCGCCCGCGTCTTGAGGATGAGCAGTGCCTCGGGCTCGTCGTGGACCTTGCCCTCCCAGCGGTAGATGGAGCGCAGCGCAGGGATGACGTTGCCACAGGCGGCCAGCTGCTCCTCCACCAGCGTCCGGGCGAGCTCTGCGGCCTTGTCGGCCGAGGGGGCGGTGACGAAGACGACGACGGCGTCGGTCATGCTCGGGCCTCGCGGCAGGGGTCAGCGGCTGGCGCGCATCCTCGCGGAGGCGTGGTGCCCGCGCGGCTCCAGCTCGTGCCGCGTGCGCCGGTGATCGGGTGTGTCCTTGGGCAGCTCCACGAAGGTGCACATCTCGCAGAGCCGGCTGTAGATGCGCTCGCCCACGCGCTCGCGCAGCAGCTCCGCCTCGCGCACCGTGTTCTTCGTGTCCTCGGTGGAGTGGTAGCCGGCCACCGCGCGTGTCGCCTTGCGCTCCGGCTCCAGCGAGTAGTTCGTCGCGAACAGGGTGGTGCGGTGGGCGTTGTAGCGCCGGGCGATCAGCTCATCCAGCGTCTCCATCTCGAACTGGCTGCCGCGCCCCTTGCCCAGCTCGTCAATGGCCAGCACCTCCACCTCGGACAGCGGCCCAATGATCTCCCCGCCGCTCTTGCCCTCCTGGAAGCCGCGGCGGATGGTGGCGTAGAGCAGCGAGATCTCCACGTAGCGGGCCTCGACGCCCACCTCCAGCACCAGGTGCGCCAGCGTGGCGGCCAGCAGGTGCGTCTTCCCCGTGCCCACCGGCCCGCTCAGGACGAAGCCCTTGTTCGTCCCCGCCTTCTCGTAGTGGTGGGCGAAGTGCAACGCCGCGCTCCGGGCCCGGTCCTGCTGCGTCTTCGCGGGGATATAGTTGTCGAAAGTCGAGTGGGCCAGCACTCCGGGCAGGCCCACCCCGTTGAAGCGGGCCACCCGCTTCAGCCTCAGGGTGCACGAGCAGGGCGCCAGCACGTCGTACCTGCGAGGCCCCACCTTCTTGCTGAAGGTCGCCTCCTGCTGGGCGAGCACGTGCCCGCGACCCCCGCACATCTTGCACTCCGCCG
>Ga0190275_10000625_pt1 | contig 29382 bp, 23 predicted proteins | sample Popmic550T_FD_133745 | JGI IMG/M metagenome (GOLD analysis project Ga0190275, IMG submission 133745) | Populus adjacent soil microbial communities from riparian zone of Yellowstone River, Montana, USA - 550 T | ecosystem: Environmental > Terrestrial > Soil > Riparian zone > Trees stand | place...
CGGCCTCGCCCACGCCGGCCTCGTCCTCGGCGAGGTGCAGGGCCGGCTTCCCGCCTCGGGCACGCTGGTCCGGCTGGGCATCGAGGTGGCGGCAGTGGCCGAGCGTCCCACTCCCGAAGGGCTCGTGGACGCCGCGGTCCGCGCCATTCACGGGTAAGCTGTGGCCGCTATGACTTCTCTCCGCCTCATGGGGCTGCTGCTCGTGCTCGGCCTGCCCACGCTCGCCCGGGGCACTTCGCTGCCGCCGCAGTCGCTCGCCGAGCTGACCGATCAGGCAGAGCGGATCGTGCTCGCGCGCGTGGTGGACCAGCGTGTCAATGTGCCGAAGGGCGACGTGAGGCAGATGACGACTATCTCCCGGCTGGAGGTGCTGGAGGAGTACCGTGGGAAGGGGCCGCGCGCGGTAGAACTCGTGCAGCTGGGTGGGCGCAGCGGGCCGTGGGAGTCTCACCTGGTGGGCGATGCGAAGCTCACCGCGGGAGAGGTGGCGTTGATGTTCCTCCGCTGCCCGGATCCCAAGGCCGTGGAGCGGTGCGTGCTGGTGGGGCAGGGGGCCGGGAAGCACACGGTGACGGCGGGAGCCGAAGGGCGGCGCGAGGTGCAGCTCACCGCCGAGGTGAAGGGCGGGCCCGTGCGGCGGCCGTTGGACGAAGTCCTTGACGAGATCCGGCGGGCGACTCCGCCCCCGGCGCAGCAGGAGAGGGGCAAGCGATGAACCGCAGGCTGCAACGGGTTGCAGTGCTGGCGATGGTGGCCTGGAGTTCCATGGCCTTCGCGCAGCCATTTGATTACCTGGGCTACAAGATGCTCAACACGCGGGACTCCCCGTTCCGCTACTACCTGGACGCGCGCGCCATCGCCCCCGCGGGGATTGCCCTCTCGGAGGTGGAGAGGGCCACCACCGCGGCGTTCCAGACATGGGAGAACGTGGCCTGCGCGTACCCGGATTTCGATTACCAGGGCTACAGCACCAGCAACTCCGCCATCGCCGACGTGCGCGACACCAGTGACGCGTTCAACGTGGCCGCCATCTGGGTCACCGCCACCAATGACCCGTACTACGCCACGGCGCTCGCGGGAGGACGGTCCTCCTCGGCCACGGTCCCGCTCACCTACGCAGGCTACCTCTACCAGTGCGACATCTTCCTCAACGCGGTGAACTTCCGGTGGACGACGCTGGCCAGCACCGATCCCCGCGAGAACTTCCTCGATCTGCAGACGGCGCTTACCCACGAGGTGGGTCACTGCCTGGGGTTCGCGGACACCGTCTTCCCCACGTCGGCGGTGATGAACCCGGACGTCCCACCGGGCACGAGCAAGCGGGTGCTCGATGCGACGGACGTGCAGCAGATCTGCGAGTTCTATCCGGAGGATGGCGCGGTGGGCTCGCCGTGCTCTCCGAGCGATCCCTGCACGAATGGCCTCTCCTGCGTCCCCTTCACCGCGCAGGATGGCACCACCGTGCTCTACCGGTACTGCACGCAGGGCTGCACCGGCACCACCAACGGAGAGTGTCCCAGCCCCTTCGCGTGTCAGCCTTCCTCGCTGGTCTCAGGGCGCACGCACGCGTGCCTGGCCGTCCCCAACCAGGCCGTCACGCAGGTGGGCAAGCCCTGCAACAACAACCCAGAGTGTGGCTCGGCCACGGGCCTGTGCCAGACGCCCGCGGGCCTGCCTTCGGGTGGAACGGCGTGGGTGGATGGCTACTGCCAGCAGCCCTGCAACGCCGGCTCCTCGGTCAACGCCTGCCCGAGCGGCTCGGTGTGCGTCGACACGGACCCGCAAGGGACCAATGATCGCTGTCTCAAGCGGTGCCGGCCCGGCACCGCGGACTGCCGCGCGGGCTACACCTGCTCGCCCCTGGCCGAGGGAGATGCGTGCGTCCCCAGCTGCTACTCGGACTCGGACTGCAACGCGCCGAGCCGCAACGACTTCTCCTGCCGCATCTGCGATCGCGTCTGCACCCCGAACAAGCAGACAGGGCTCTCGGTGGGAGATCCGTGCACCACCACTGAGCAGTGTGGCCGGGATCAGGTATGCCTCTTCATCAACAACCACCCACGGGGCATCTGCGCGCAGCCCTGCTCCACGGCGGCGTGTGGCTGCCCCACGGGGACGACCTGCAAGCAGGTGGGACAGGACCGCATGTGCATGAAGGACTGCGCCGCGGGCACCTGTGCCACCCCCGCCCAGTGCAACCCGGTGGGCTCGACGTACTCGTGCACCGCGGACTGCCGCACCCGTATGGACTGCCCGACAGGCTTCGAGTGCTACCCCCAGGGCTGCATGGATCCCAATCAGATCCCCGATGCCGGCTGCACGCTCTGCAGCGACGCCGGGCCGCCGCCGCCTCCTCCTCCTCCCGTCGATGGCGGCACGGGTGGGGGCGGGCAGCCGGGGGGGTGTGGCTGCGGCAGCGCGCCGGCCTCGGCGATGCTCCTCGCAGCGCTCTCGCTGCTGTTGGTGGCAGGGGGTCGCCGTTCGTGGCGTCGCCAGTAAACGCTCTCAGCCGCACCCAGGCGGACTTCAGCACCGCGTTCGTGCTGGAGGCGCTCGTCTCCCAGGGCCTGCTCACCGCGCAGCAGGCCCAGGAGATCCTGGCGCGTGAGCCCGCCGCCCGCGCACGCGTCCTCAAGGCGAAGGCGCAGGGTGGCTCCAAGGAGGCGGCACGCTATGACGTGTCGCCGGTGGAGATCGTCGCGGCCTTCCAGGTGCAGCTGCCAGAGGGCCGGGGCGTACTCGACGAGGATCGGGTGACGGAGGCCGCCGCTCGCGCCGCGGGCATGGGGTACCGGAAGATCGATCCGCTCAAGCTGGACATGGCGCTGGCCACGCGCACCGTGTCGCGCCCCTTCGCACAGAAGCACGCGCTGCTGCCCCTGGAGCGCACCCAGCAAGGCCGGCTCGTGGTGGCGGTGGCCAACCCGTTCGATCGCGAGCTGTTCGAGAACCTCTACCGGCTGGCGGGCCTGCCCATCGAGCCGGTGCTGGCGGCCAAGTCGGACATCCTCAAGTCCATCACGGAGATCTACGGCTTCAAGAAGACGCTGGCGCGCGCGGCGGATGACTTCGCCACCGGGCCGTCGGTCGCCAACTTCGAGCAGCTCGTGTCGCTCAGCGGCACGCAGGAGCTGGACGCGGCGGACAAGCCGGTGGTCCAGGCTGTGGACTACCTGCTGCGCTACGCGTTCGACAACCGCGCGTCGGACATCCACATCGAGCCCAAGCGGGCCCAGTCCCACGTCCGCCTGCGCATCGACGGCGTGCTGCACACCGTCTACACCCTGCCAGCCGGGGTGCACCCGCCCATCGCCTCGCGCGTGAAGATGCTCTCGCGCATGGACATCTCGGAGAAGCGCAGGCCGCAGGATGGGCGCATCAAGACGGAGCGCGAGGGGCGCGAGGTGGAGCTCCGTGTGTCCACCTTGCCCACGGCGTTCGGTGAGAAGGTCGTCATCCGCATCTTCGATCCGGACACCCTGGTGCAGGACATCGCCCAGCTGGGCTTCGAGCCGGACGAGAAGGGATCCTTCGAGTCCTGGATCGACCAGCCGCACGGGCTGATCCTGGTGACGGGGCCGACGGGCAGCGGCAAGACGACGACGCTGTACTCGGCGCTCAAAGCCGTCGCGGGGCCGGACGTGAACGTCACCACGATCGAGGATCCGATCGAGATGGTGTGGGAGGGCTTCAACCAGGTGCAGGTGCAGCCCAAGGTGGGGCTGGACTTCGCCGGGGCGCTGCGCCACATCCTGCGCCAGGATCCGGACGTCATCATGGTGGGCGAGATCCGCGATCCGGAGACGGCGGAGAACGCCATCCAGTCCGCGCTCACGGGCCACCTGGTGCTCTCCACGCTGCACACCAATGACGCGATCGGCGCGGTGTCGCGCATGAGGGATCTCGAGGTGCCGCCCTTCCTGCTGTCGCAGAGCCTGGTGGGGCTGATGGCCCAGCGCCTGCTGCGGCGCATCTGTGTCCACTGTGCGCAGGAGACCACGCTGACGCCGGACGAGCTGACGGCGCTGCTGGTGCCCCTCCCGCTGTTGCCGGGAGGCGTGAAGCTGCTCAAGGGCGTGGGGTGTGTGCGCTGTCGTGGCACGGGCTACTTCGGACGCACGGGTGTGTTCGAGATCGTCAGCATCGGGGCGGAGCTGAAGGAGCTCATCAACCGAAGTGCCCCCCACCACGAGCTGGTGGAGGCGGCCCGGAGGGCGGGGATGCGGACGCTGCGCGAGGCAGGTGTGCGCAAGCTCGCCCAAGGGCTCACCACGTTTGAAGAGGTGATGCGGATGACCGCCATCTAACCTTCGTCCAGGCCTTCTGCGCTGGAGCAGGCCCCCTCATGGCAGAGAGCACGACGGCCGATGTCTCCACTGCTGCCGGGCGACTGCGCGGCGGCCGCAGGCCAGCCCCTGCGCTGGTTCCGGCACTGACCATCGTCTCCCACCCCAGGGCCCACCGCGTGGGGAGCTGCTGCTGCTCGAGGCTCCGGGAGCCGAGTCTGTAGGCCCAAGGCATACCGCGCGATGGAGTAGAATTCGTGGGCATGAGTGCCGATGCCCAGACAGCCAGCGGCCAGAACGTCCCTGTGGTTCTGGTGAACATGCCGTTTGGTCCGCTGGCAACTCCAGCGCTCGGTCTGAGCATGCTGAAGTCGGCGCTGCGGACCGCGGGCATTTCGAGCCGGATCTTCTACTTCCACATCCTCTTCGCGAAGCAGTTCGGTGTCAGCCTGTACGAGTCCGTCGCGGGGAACTACTCGGGGGTGACGGATCTCACGGGGGACTGGCTGTTCTCGCACACGCTGTTCGAGAACAAGCCCGATGACACCCAGCGCTACGTCTCCAGCGTGCTGCGCAGGCCGCGCCTGGAGCAGGCCCTGTCGTGGGCCGCGCTGGAGGGCTACATCGCGGAGCTGCTCATGGCTCGTGTGGGAGTCTCCTCCTTCGTGGACGCGTGCGTGGAGACGCTCCTCCAGACGGGCGCGCGCATCGTCGGCTTCACGAGCGTCTACCAGCAGAACGTCGCGGCGCTCGCGGTCGCGCAGCGGCTCAAGCGCCGGCGTCCCGACATCCTCACGCTCTTCGGCGGTGCGAACTTCGAAGGCATCACGGGACAAGGGCAGTTCGAGCACTTTCCCTTCATCGACGTCGCCATCTCGGGCGAGGCGGAGCAGCGGCTCCCCTGGGTGGTCGAGCGCCTGCTGCGGGGCGAGCGGTTGGGCAAGCTGGTGGGGGTACTGGCCCGGGAGCACCTGTCCGAAGGCCCCCGCTTCACGGAGCTTGGAGACACGCAGCGCCGCGATCTGGACAGCCTGCCAGTGCCAGACTTCTCGGACTTCTTCACGCAGTGGGAAGAGGCTCGACTGGAGGGGGCTCAGAAGCCCGCGGTGCCCTTCGAGACCTCCCGGGGCTGCTGGTGGGGCCAGAAGCAGCACTGCACCTTCTGTGGCCTGAACGGCGAGTCCATGACGTACCGGAGCAAGTCTCCGCAGCGAGCCCTGACGGAGTTCACGGAGGTGACGCAGGCCCATCCAGGGCACCGGGTGACGGTCGTCGACAACATCCTGGACATGAAGTACTTCAAGACCTTCATCCAGGAGCTGGGTGCGCGCTCCAACCCCGTGGAGATCTTCTACGAGGTCAAAGCCAACCTGACCCATGAGCAGGTTCGGCTGCTGAAGGCTGCCCGAGTCCTGACGATCCAGCCCGGCATCGAGAACCTGAGCGATCAGATCCTCCGCCTCATGCGCAAGGGCGTGACGGGCATGCAGAACCTCCAGCTCATGAAGTGGTGCAAGGAGTACGGCATCACTCCGCTCTGGAACATGCTCTGGGGCTTCCCCGGAGAGGAGCCCGAGGAGTACGCGCGGTTGGCGGAGCTGTTCCCGCTGCTGACCCACCTGACGCCGCCCCTGATGGGCGTATCGATCCTCCTGGAGCGGTTCTCGCCCAACTTCAATGAAGCCCGGGCGAGGGGGTTCAAGGACGTGAGACCTGCCCCTGCCTACTTCTTCATCTATGACCTTCCGGAGGAGGCGCTCCAGAACATCGCCTACTTCTTCTCCTACCAGTACGAGGATGGGAGGGACGTCTGGGCCTATGTGAAGCCGGTGGCCCAGCGCATCAAGGAGTGGCTGGCCGAGCACGACACTTCAGCTCTCTACTCGCTGGACAAGAAGGACCACCTGCTGATCATCGATCGGCGGAAGGTGGCGCCCAGCCCCTCGGTGATCCTGCAGGGCGCGGAGCGGTGGGCGCTGCAGGCCTGCGAGGCGGTGACCACCCTCCAGGCCCTGGAGGAGCGCTACCTGGAGCAGGAGCCCGCCGCCCAAGACTGGGACGCTCTGGAGAACGTGCTGGCCAGGCTCGTCGAGGCAAAGTTGCTGATCACGGACGGCAAGCACTACCTCGGCCTGCCTGTCGCCGTCACTCAGGATCCGCTCGCCGCGCCAGTGCCCCCGCTGGAAGAGCTGGGGGCACCGATCTTCTCCGCGGCGTGACTTCGGCTCAGAAGCGCGCCTGGAGCAGCGTGTTGAAGCCCAGCGCGTGGGGCTCCTCGAAGCGCGGCTGGGCCACGCCCGTCACGTCGTCCCGGAACGTCGTCCGGTTGTTGTCGTACGTGTAATAGACCTCGCCCACCGCGGCCACCGTCTCCGAGAGATCCCACCGGAAGGTGGCCTTCGCGGACAGGATCAGCTCGGCCTCGCACACCGCGTTCGACGCGCCGCACGTCTCCGGGAGGATGCTGAGCTGGTTCACGTCCCGCACCACCACCGTGCGTGTGCCCGTCAGCCCCGGGGGCGGGTTGTTGCCACCACCTGGGAACTCGGGGCTGCGGAAGGACGCGGGCTGCTGCACGCCGAAGATGAAGCCCGGCGTGAGGTGCAGGCTCGACAGGTAGTAGTCCGCGCCGGCCGCGAGGAACACCTCCGGGTTGAGCTGCGTGCCGTCCGGGAAGTCGCGGAACGGCGGCAGGCCCGGCACCTCGAACTGGATGAAGGACAGGCTCCGGTACAGCCCCAGCAGGTGCATGCGCCAGTTGTTCCACTTCGCCCGCGCCTGGAGCGCCACCGCCGTGGCCCCCTGCGGCACCGTGCGCGCGAAGATGTCCGGATCCTCCAGCGTCTGCACCAGGTAGCTGCCCTCGAGCGCCACGGAGTAGGAGAGCCCACCCGGGTACGTCTCCGGCGCGAAGAAGCGCTGGTAGACCTCCGGATCGTTCCGGTACAGCCGGAAGTCCACGCTCGTGCCCACCGGCACGCCCACGTGGTACACGGCCTGCCCGGACACGCCTGCCGCATTCACCGGCGCGCGGATGCCCTGGTTGGCCAGGCCCGGGATGATGCCCTTCTGGAAGTAGCCACCGCCCGCCTCGAGCCGCAGCGTCTCCAGCACGTCCACGCCCGCGCCCGCCATCAGGCCGTACAGCGTCTCCTTCTCCAAGATCAGATCGTTGAGTACCAGGGACGTCTTCCCGCCCAGGTACGCGTACCACCGGTCCCGCGTCACCTGCAGCTTCGCGCCCGGCACGCCCTCCGCCGCGGCGCGGTTGGTGAAGACGCCGCTGCCGCCCCAGGAGATCCGGTACGCGTACCCCAGCCGGAAGCGATCCGCCGATACCGGGAAGCCCGTGAGCGAGATGCTCTCCCGCTCACCCCAGCCCGGCGGGGTGTAGTTGAGCCGGATGTAGCTGGAGTTGTCCCGCAGATCCACGCCGCCCGAGGGCCGCTCCAGCACGAGGATCGTCAGCGCCGCCTCGGTGGTGAGCCCCTCGAAGAACGCGGGCATCCGCTTGTAGAGCACCAGGTTCGACAGCGTCTCGAAGCCGGAGAACCGGGTGTTGAAGTTGTCGTAGAACTGGGTGTTCTGGTTGCCCGCGCCGAAGCGCGCGTTGGGGCTGTTGGGCGTCGTCTCCCCCGCGCCTGCCAGGACGTTGTCGTCCGCGAAGACAAAGGACAGGCGAGTGTCGACGAAGTCTCCGGCCCACGCGGGCGCGGAGAAGCACAACAGCCCGGTCAGGGCCAGGGTACGAAGCGTTTTCAAACTACCCTCCAAGGACGCGGCCTGTGTGGCCGCGCCTCCCAAAGCCCCTTCACCGGGGCATGCTTCTTGAGCTACGGCAGCGTCTCAGCGGGGCACGTCTTGATGGGGCGGGGGCATGCGCCCTCAGGCCCGGGGAAGCAGCAGAGATCGTCCGCGTCTCGCGGCAGGACGATCCAGCGCGGGCGGGCAGCGCTCACCTGCCGCAGGTGGCCCGTGACATTGTAGGTGGCCCCGTGCAGCAGCCGGCACTGCCGGGCGCGCTCGGCGTCCGCGTCCGTCTCGCTGCAGTCCACCTGCAGATCCGGCACCGCGTCCCGGGTGACGACGTTGATGCGGGTGCGGCTGTTGAGCGCCACGAAGCACTGGCCCCTGCCGAGGATGTCTCCGTCCGCCAGGAAGGCCACGTGCTGCTCGTTGCCCACCAGCGTGCGCTCCATCCGCGCGTTGGCGGCCAGCGGGAAGTCATCCACGGTGGCTGCCACACTCGCGTTACCGAACTTCACCCGCACCGGCGTGTCACACCACACGCGCACCTGGGCCGGGCCGTTGACGCCCGTGGTCATCGCCGTCGTCGTGGCCTTGGACTGGGTGGCGGAGACGGTGACGATCTGCGTCCGCTTGTCGAGCGAGTCATCCAGCCCCGCCGTGCGAGGCCCCGGGCCGGACAGCTCCACCACGAACTGGTTGAAGCTGTTGTACGTGGAGCGCTCGGAGCACACCTTCCCGGCAAACTCGCCCAGGCCCACGGTGCAGTCGATGTTGCACTGGCGCTCGCTCACATCCGTGTCGGCGGGATCATCCTCGGCGCAGGCGGTATACGCGGCGCCGCTGCGGCCCGGGCAGAAGAAGGGCACCTTGCCGTTGCCGTTGGCGTCGCAGTTCTTGAAGACCTCGGGGAAGCGCACCCGCCGCAGCTTCACCATTGCGGACTCGAGGCTCTCCATCTTCATGTTCGCGTAGCTGTAGCCGCACAGCGAGTCGGTGACGTAGGGCACCACCTGGTTGTCCAGGCCGCAGAGGCGCAGGTTCACCTCCGGCCCCGGCACCTGCTTCAGGTACTTCTCCCACTCGGCGGGCGGCAGCTCGCGCACCCGCTCGCGGATCACCCACGCCGGGAAGGTGAGCTGCGTGGTGGCCGCGAAGTCCTGCACAGAGCCGGAGATGGCCCAGAGCAGATCCCCCGGGTACAGGCCCTCGGGGAACGAGTAGTTGTAGATGTAGATGGAGCCGTACGTGCCGGGCAGGAAGCCGTCCGGCTCGGGCGTGCGGACGTTGGAGCCGGCACCCGTGTACTCGCGCACGCGGCACGCTGTGAGATCCGTGACGAAGAAGCCGCCGGGATCCAGCCCCGTCACCACCATGGTCACCAGCTTCCCGTCATTGGGATCCCTCAGGGACGGATCCGAAGAGCTGTACCCCGGGGGGCAGCTCTGGATGAGCGGTGCGCCGGCCTCGGGCTTGCGTCCGACCGTGAGGAACTGGCTGGCGAAGGGCGAGCCGCGGTTGTCGCTGTAGCTGTCAGGCTCCTGCACGCGCGCCAGCGTGGGCTCCTCGAAGTAGACGGGCGCCGTCAGGCCGGTGGCGTAGCTGTACGGGCCGCTGTTGGGCGGCGGCAGCTGGCTCGGGTTTCCGCCCACGCCGCCATCCGCGAAGTCCAGCTGAGGTGGCTCATGCTGCACCCACACGCGCATCTCTCCATAGAGGTGCGCCACCCGGACGGTGCCGTTGCCCTGGCCATCCGCCATCATCGTCCACCGCTTGTCGTAGGTGCCGCTGAGATCACCCGGGGCGACGCGGAAGGAGACCGGGCCGGTGAAGGTGTTGAGCGGCTCGCCCTTGGCGTTCAGCGCGGTGATGCCCAGGTCGATCTCCACCGAGCCCTTGGGGATGGAGTAGGGGCAGCTCTGCGTCCCTCGCTCCGCCGCGGGGACGGCGTTCGGGTTGTTGTCGTAGCGCGCCAGACAGGTGCCCACCAAGGTCAGCGGCGAGCGAGCCCCGTTGTCGGAGGCGATGGCCGCCAGCCCCTTCACCTCGACCTTGAAGGTGCTCACGCCGGAGGGGTTGCCGTTGTCCGGGGAGATGTTGCCATCCGCGGAGTAACAGCCTGTGGCCCCAAGGGCCGCCACGAGGAGCCAGTGTCTCATCACTTCACCCTCCGCCCGATCCGTCCATCCTCGTTCGCGTTGGCGACCGGCATGGACGTGGGGTTCTGACAGAAGCTGCGAAGCTGCGGCGTGAGCGTGCCGCAGGTGGGGTTGTTGCCCGCCAGCGCATCCCGGCAGCCACAGCGGCCAGTGAAGGGGCCAGGCGGGAGGTTGCACGCGCTCTGGAGCTGCTCGGCCGTCACGCCGCAGGCCGCGGCCGCATCGGACTTGCCCAGGGTGGCCAGGCAGGTGCAGCTGCCCACCTGCTTGGCCAGCCCGTCCTTGAACTCCTGGGCCTGGCGGCAGAAGCCGCGCATCTGATCATCCACCACCCACGTGCCGTTGATCAGCGTGCCACAGCGCTCGCCCGTCTTGGACGTCTCCCGGCCGGCGTTGATGTCATCGCAGGTGCAGGCGCCCTGCATGTAGCCGATGAGCGAGTCTCGCAGGGAGATGCCCGTCTCGATGCGCGTGGTGTTGCGCTTGAGCACCCGGAAGCCCGAGCCACCCTTGGCGATGTAGTCGTTGACGGCGATGCGGTAGGTGCCGTTGGGATCCAGCGGCTTGCCGTTGATCTGGATGTCGGTGGCCGGGTGAGCCCAGCAGCGCGCCCCTTCCACGTCCTCCAGACACTGAAAGGGGGCGTGGCCCTCGCGGTTGTCCTTGGGGCACCACTTCTCCGCGCCGCCGTCCAGCGGATCGCAGAAGATGCGCAGATCGTTGATCTGCACCTGGGCGCAGTCCATGGTGAAGCGCGCGCCGGAGACCTGCGCCTGGCTGACGCAGCCGCGCTCGGCGGAGCGCTCGGCGACGAAGTCGAACATCTCCTGCATCTCCACGCCGGACAGGTACATGATGTTGATCGTGTTCTCGAAGGGGAACACGTTGAACATGGCCTCCTGCGTCACCACGCCCGAGTAGAGATTGTCGCGGATGCCCAGCGAGTTGGTGATGGCCATCTCCGCCTCGACGCGGCGGCGCTTGCGCATGGAGTCCGCCGCGACGTTGCCCAGGGGAGAGTCTCCGCCCGTGGAGTTGTTGCGGCGGGCGACATCTTGCGGCGCGTACGAGAAGATGGAGGTGAGCTGGAGGTTGAAGTCCATGCCCAGGATGTAGTTCTGGAGCAGATCCGTGGTCCGCCGGTCCTCTTGATCGCGGCACGCCTCGATGGCGCGGCGGACCTGGGGCTGGATGGCGAACTGGCCCGGATCCCAGAAGTTCTGCTTGTAGTAGGCGCGCATGGCGTCGTCACACCAGAGCGCGTCCAGCGGGAAGGCGCGGTAGTCGTGGCTGACGAGCTCCGCGCCGTCCGCCTGGGGCTCCTCCGGCACCTTCACCACCATCTCCAGGCGCCCCACGTACTTGGCGAACGCGCCGGAGTGGACCAGCAGCACCTTGCGGCCGCTCGGGTCCGTGATGCTCTGCGGCGGGTTGAGCACCACGTGCAGGTGGCCGCCGAGGATCAGATCGATGCCGGACACGCCGGGGATCTGCACGCGGACCACGGACTTGGGGTTGCCCTCCTCGCCGGACCACTCGAGGATCTGCCACGGGTTGTGCTCCCGCTCGATGAAGGGCCTGGCGCGCTCGTACTCGTAATAGGCCTCGTAGCCGAGCACCACCTGCTGATCCTCGTGGAGGCCCAGGTGGCTGACGAGGACGATCAGATCCGTCACCGGACGCAGCAGATCCACGTAGGCGCGCGCCGCCTCGTTCTGCTCCAGCGGCGTGACCTGCAGGGAGTTGCCGCCCTCTACGATCGAGTTGAGCGAGGAGAGGTTGGCCATGCCGATCACGCCGACCCGCAGGCCCTTCAGCACGCGGATGGTGTAGGGCGTGGCGACCTGCGCGGCGCCCGCGTTGCTGCTGTCGGCGGGCACGTCCCAGGCGTAGTTGGCCGCCATCAGCGGGAAGGTGGCGAAGTCGCGTGCCTTCTGGACGAAGTTGGCCAGGCCCGCGTCGAACTCGTGGTTGCCGATCACCGCGCCGTCCAGCCGGACGTTGGACAGGAAGCGGAACTCCACCTCGCCGTTGTTCTGGTTGAAGATGGGCGCACCCTGGAAGCAGTCCCCCGAGTCCAGGTGCAGGATGCGATCGGACTTCGCGCGCTCTCGCTTGAGGAGCGCGGCGATGCGCGTGGCGCCTCCGAAGGGGCCCGCCTCGGGGATCAGCCCCAGATCCGTGTCCGTCTTCAACGGCGCGAAGTCATAGGGAATGAGCCGGGAGTGGATGTCCGAGGTATGAAGGATGGAGAGGCGAACCTCCTGTCCGGCGAGGTTGTATTCCTCGCCTTCCAGCACCGGCATGCACGAGGCAGAGACCAGGGCGCAGAGGAGGCCGATCAGGGCACGACGCATCAGGTGGGTCCGGGGGGCTCGAGTGAAGGGGACTCAGCAGGAGACGCCGCAAGGTACGGGATCAGGGAAGCACGGGCAAGCGACGCAGGAATGGAGAACCCACCCGCCAGGGAGGCAGGCATGCCGTCCAACCAGACGACCGTGACGGATATCGAGATCATCGAGGATTTCTCGTCTACGGCCCGCTGTGACGAAGGTTTTCTGAGGCTCCGGCGGCTGCGGTGCCGGAACCGGCGAGAGGACGGCTCCGTCTCGCCCGTGTATCGCGTGGACGTGGTGGACCGGCCGCGGCTGGATGCGGTGGCGGTGCTCGTCTATCGCCGCGGTGCGTCGGGGCTGGAGGTGCTCACGCGCAAGAACCTCCGGCCCGCGGCCTACTTCCGCAAGGGCAAGGAGATGGTGGTGCCGGATCCGGTGAGCTACCTGCTCGTGGAGGAGCTCGTCGCGGGGGTGATGGAGCTGGAGGACAAGGGCGAGGAGGGCCTGCGGCGCCGAGCGGTGGAGGAGGTGCGCGAGGAGGCGGGCTATGAGGTGCGGCCCGAGGAGATCCGCCTGCTGGGTGGGGGCTTCTTCGTCGCGCCGGGCATCCTGTCGGAGAAGGTGTTCCCCACGGCGGTGGACGTGACGGGCAAGGAGGCCCGGGAGCCGGAGGGAGACGGCTCGCCACTGGAGGAGGGGACGCGGCTTCAGTGGCGCCCACTGCCCGAGGTGCTCGCTGCGTGCCGGCGCGGCGAGGTGCCAGATGCCAAGCTGGAGATCGCCATCACCCGCCTGCTGGCCGAGCAGCCGTAGCCACACTGGCCGGGTTGGCCGGAGTGAGGGGACCGGGTAGGGTGCGCGGACCGTTTCGTCCCGCTCTGCCGAGGTCCACTGCATGTCGTCGATGCCCGCGTGGCTGCAACAGCTGCTGCCGATCCTGATCCTGCTTGCGGCGATAGGCCTGGTGATCGCACGCCTGCCCAAGGTCGAGCTCGGGCACTCGGCGGCGTTCAAGCGCCGGCGGCTCTTCAACTGGTTCCCGCTGGGGATGACGTACGCGTTCCTCTATATGGGGCGCTACAACGTCAACGTCGCCACCAGCGCGATGGGCGACCGCACCTCGAACGCGGACTTCGGCACCATCTTCTTCTGGGGAACGATCGTCTACGGCGTCGCGTTCCTGCTCAATGGCCCGCTGACGGATCGGTGGGGTGGGCGCAGGACGATCCTGATCTCCGCGGCCGGCTCCTCGGTGTGCAACGTGTTGATGGGCGGCGTGGTGTACGCGGTGCTGACGCAGGACTGGCAGCCGCCGGGAGGGCTGGTGGCGACGCTGTCCTTCCTCTACGCGCTGAACATGTACTTCCAGAGCTTCGGCGCCGTCTCCATCGTCAAGGTGAACGCGTCCTGGTTCCACGTGCGCGAGCGCGGCGTGCTGGGCGGTGTATTCGGCATCCTCATCTCGCTGGGCGTCTACTTCGCCTATGACTGGAGCCGCTTCATCACCCAGAACGCGCCCGTGTACTGGGTGTTCTTCATCCCCGCGGCCATCCTCGCGGCCTTCCTGGTGCTGGACTTCTTCGTCATCCGCGACACGCCGGGCGCGACGGGCCACCCGGACTTCGACACCGCGGATGCCTCCTCGGGCGACACGGGAGACCGGCCCGGGGTGGGTGCGGTGATCAAGAAGATGCTGAGCAACCCCGTCATCGTCGTCATCCTGCTGATCGAGTTCTGCAGCGGCTTCATGCGCAACGCGATCATGCAGTGGTACCCCAAGTTCGCGAAGTCCACGGGCATCAGCGAGAGCTTCGTCGCCTCCAACTGGGGCATGCTGCTGTGCGTGGCGGGCATCACCGGCGGCATGTTCGCCGGCGTCATCTCCGACAAGGTGTTCGACTCGCGGCGCGGCCCCGTGTCCGCGGTGCTCTATGGTGGGATGACGCTGGGCGCCATCGCCACGCTCTTCCTCATCGACCACCGCCTGCTGGGGTGGACGGTCATCTTCATGTCGCTGTGCGTCATCGGCGTGCACGGGATGCTGTCGGGGACGGCCAGCATGGACTTCGGCGGCAAGAAGAATGCGGGCGTGGCGGTGGGCATCATCGACGGCGCCGTCTACGCGGGCACGGCCCTCCAGTCGCTGCTGCTGGGGAAGATCCTCCCCTCGGGTGAGGCGGCCAAGGACCCCAACAACTGGAGCAACTGGCCCATCGCCCTGGTGCCGCTGTCGGTGGCGGGATTGTTGCTGGCCACACGGGTTTGGAACGCGAGGCCTCAGGGCAAGGCGGCGCCTCAGCCCGCCCCGGCAGCGGCCTCGGTTGCCGCTCGCCCGCCTCGGACGGGCACCGAGGGGTAGGCTCTTCGTGCAGGGGGGCCGTTCAGCGTCGGACGGCGATGGCCAGGGGGGCGATTGTCTGTGTGACAGTCTTGTGACGTAAAGTAGAGGCGTGCCCTCGCCATCTGCCCCACTGCTTCAGAACCGGTTGGAGGTCCACGACCGGAAGCAGTTCGAGATCAAGCTCGAGTACCAGCCGTCGGGCGCCGACGACGAGACGCGCTATCTCGTGGAGATGTTCCTGTTCCTGCCGAACAGCCTGAACATCGACGCGGAGGTGTACCCCCGGGCGGACTTCTACGCGGACATCCACAACTACGTGCGCTTCACCACGCCGGTGATGAGCCTGGAGGAGCTGCTGTCCCTGGAGGGCTCTCCGCTGGTGCGGCTGGAGGCGTGGCTGAGGACGGGGATGGCGACGGAGGCGGAGATCGTCTACCAGGCCAAGCTCCTGTGTTGCATCTTCCGCGGGGCGCTGCGCCGCTTCGCGCGGCTGGTGGATGGGCAGTGCGAGGTGCCGGGCACCGGGGGGATGGGCGAGGCCGAGTACGCCGAGCTGCAGCGGCTGATCCTCAGCTCCCAGCAGGCGGTGGTGCAGGTGCTGGAGCGCTTCCGCGCGTGGACGAAGGTGACGCGCACGCTGCGGCTGCAGGAGAAGACGCGCGCCTCGCTGCGGCTGGTGGACGAGTACATGAGCCTCACGGTGGAGCAGTACTTCCGCAAGGCCGTGACGGAGATGGACGCGCTGCCTCGCTCGGGCGTCTACATCGAGCCGCGCAAGGCGCTGATGGCGACGGTGATTGCCGAGGAGTCGTACCGCAAGGAGAACCAGCTTCGCAGCGTGCTCAGCCCCACCGGTGACAATGAGGAGTACATGCACCGGATCGGGTTCCTGAAGAAGTTCTGCATGAACATCCTCTTCCTGTCGGCGCGGCGGAAGCAGAAGCGCCAGGGCTGGGAGGAGGTGCTGTTCGCGATCGCGGCGGGCCTGGCCATGGCGTTTGCCACGGCGGTGGCGTTCTGGGCGCAGCTGCGCTTCACCCAGGCGAGCCTCAACTTCTTCCTGATCCTCGTGGTGGGTTACATGATGAAGGATCGCATCAAGGAGGGCCTGCGCCGCATCTTCAGCAGCTTCGCCTCGAGGCACCTGTACGACCGGATGGCGGAGATCGTGGATCCGGTGACGAAGAAGTGCCTGGGCACGCTGGAGGAGCGCGTGGACTACGGCCGGACGGTGAAGATTCCGGACGAGATCGCCGTGCTGCGCTGCCTGGATGACTTCATCACCGTGTCCCAGGGCGAGCTGTCCGAGACGGTGATCCGCTACCAGAAGGAGATCGTCCTGGACGCGGATCTCCTGCCCAAGGCGGATCGGCGGCTGACAGGCGTCACGGACATCATCCGCTTCAACGTGGAGCGCTTCCTGCGCGACATGGACGACCCGGAACTGGCGCTGGAGTACGTGGACCTGGAGGACTTCACGGTGGGACGGGTGAAGGCCGCCAAGAGCTACCAGGTCGATCTGGCGTTCCGCTTCACCACGGACGAGGCGGACCAGAAGAAGGTGTCCGTGCAGCTGGTGCGGCTGGTGCTGGACCGCAACGGCATCAAGCGGATGCTGCGCATCACCCCGGAGCAGCCGGGGGTGCCTCCGGGCCCTGCGCCCTACCGCACGGCGGCCTGAGAGGCGAGGTGCCGTGTCCGAGGACGATCGACAGCGGTGGAATGGCCGCTACTGCGAGCAGACAGGGGCCTCTCTGGAGCCCTCCAGGTTCCTTCAGTCCCTCGCGGACCGGCTCCCAGGCACGGGCCGGGCGCTCGATGTGGCGGGTGGGCCGGGGCATGACGCGCTGTGGCTGGCGCGGCGTGGCCTGGAGGTCACGCTCCTGGACATCTCGGATGTCGCGCTCGAGCGAGCTGCAGTGGCCGCCCGGGAGGCGGGTGTCCCTCTTCGAGGGGAGCGGGTGGATCTGGAGGCAGAGCCGCTCCCTCCAGGGCCGTACTCACTCGTGCTCTGCTTGAACTTTCTCTCTCGCCCGTTGTTCGACGTGTTCCCGAAGGTGCTCGCCCCGGGCGGGCTGCTCGTCTTCGCTCAGCCCACTCGGAGCAACCTCCTGCGCAATCCTCATCCCTCGGCTCGCTTCCTCCTGGAGGACGGCGAGCTGCCTGGGCTGCTGCGCGGGCTCGAGGTGGTCTCGTATACCGAGGGTTGGACCGGGGAAGGGCGGCACGAGGCGCGATTGGTTGCCACGCTCCGCCCTGTACCGGGTGCTTGAGGTGCCAGGGGCTTCCTTCGCCGGAACGAACAGCTCGCGAATGGGGGCTTCGTGGTGCGCGATCTCCCCACACTCCGGCCGGTGGGAGTCGGCCGAGGCTCGCGTGTTAGGGTGCGCGCCGCGTTCCGTGTGATTGCACCGGGGGGCAGCCGTCCTCCGGGAGAGGCCGTGCGCCGCGGGGACGTGTCAGGACGCTCGCTACGCTTCGGCGAGCTTTGTTCCACCGTCAGGAGGAGTCTTCGTGTCCCTTTGGAATTCGAACCGGCGAACCGTATCGCTTGCCGTCACAGTCATGGCCCTGGGAGTGCTTGCTGCCTGTGGTGGCAACGGCAACCCGCCCAACCCGTCCCAGGGCGCTCGCGCCGAGATCAAGGTCATGCTCCCCCAGGAGCTGTCCTCCGCGGATGTGGCCCGCGTGCATGTCGAGGTCCGGGGGCCTGGCATCCCCACTCCCATTGGCATGGATCTGTCCCTGCAGGGGGGCTCCTGGCAGGGCACTCTGATCGACATCCCCGCGGGGCTGGATCGGATCTTCGAGGCCAAGGCGTACGATGCGGCCACGACGCTGCTCTACCAGGGGCAGGCGGGGCCGATCACCATCGCCGCCGGGAGCACGGTGAGCGTGGCCATCCTGCTTCAGGAGGTGAACCCGGATCCGCCCTACCGGAACGTTGCGCCGACGATTGACTCGGTGGTGGTGTCCGCCAACCAGGTGTCACCGGGCGGCACCATCACGCTGACGGCCACCGCGCATGACGACAACCCGGAGGACACGATCACGTTCGCGTGGACCGCGGCTGCGGGGACGTTCAGTGCCGCGTCCTCGGCCTCGACGAGCTGGGTGGCGCCCGCGACCGAGGGCGTGCAGGTGCTGCAACTCCAGGTGACGGACTCGAAGGGGACGTTCGCCACGATCAACGTCAGCATCAGCGTGCAGCGCGCTGGCGCGGCCGGAAGCGCGGCGGTGACGGTGGGCTTCAACACCTGGCCGACGGTCACTGGCATGACCGCGGTTCCGTCCGTCCTCACGCCCAATGTCGCTTCCCAGCTTGCTGCCGTGATCTTCGATGCGGATGGCGACAGCCTGAACGTGTCCTGGGGCTCCGACTGCCCGGGTATCTTCGATGCGTCCAACTCGGCCACGCCCTCGTTCACCGTGTTCGGTCCGCCTCCCATGGGGAACCGCTGCGTCTTGTCCGTCTCCGTCTCGGATGGCCGTGGTGGTCAGGGCTCGGGCACGCTCTCGCTGCTGGTCGGGCCCGCGCCGCGCCCCAACGTGGCCCCCCAGGTCGACAGCACCTTCAAGAGCTCCGAGCAGGCGGGTGGCAACGAGGTCGTGACGGTGGGCCTCACCGCGCACGATCCGGAGTCCACGGCGTTGGTGTTCTCCTGGAGCGCGAACCAGGGCTCCATCCTGAGCACCCGGGGGACCAGCACCTCGAGCGAGGTGGACTGGAGAGCGCCGGCCTGTCTGGATGGGGCAGCCGTCCTCACCGCGACCATCGTGGATGCAGGGGGCGCTACCACGCGCCAGCAGTTCTCCATCGCCCCTCGCGCGGGATCTTCGTGTGGCGGGCTGGCGGTGAGCGGCGTCCGCAACTCCCACCGCGTCCTGGCCGAAGGGAATGTCATCGTGGTTCCCATCGATCTGTCCGGTGTGACGATCGGTGCGTGGGTGCCGACCGTGGATGGCACGAGCTACGAGTGGCGCCCGGGCTCCGGCACGGCCGGCGGTACGTTCCTGATCCCCAACGTGGAGCGCACGCCCTACCTGCTCCAGCTCGGCATCAACTACCTGTGGTCCAGCAGCCGGACGCTCGATCTGAGCGGGGCCGGCCTGGGCCGTCCCGATGTGGTGCTCGAGCCGGACACGACCCAGCTCCAGCTGCAGCTCAGCGGGCTCGCTCCGTGGCAGGCGGGCGATGACTTCCAGCTCCACTCGACGAACGCAGGCATCGGGTACTTCTCCGCGCCGAACTGCGCCTCTCCGAGCGGCTTAAGCCCTGCGGACGGCGCAACCCAGCTCTCCGAGCAGATCGACTACGTGTTCTCCCTGCAGAACTGTGGGAGCCCCGGAGCCAGGATTGAGCCGGCCCGCGGCGATGTGCTGTATGCCACCCAGCTTGTGAGCCGCTCCGATGCGGCCACGTCGATGAACTTCCAGGAAGTGCGCCGGAGCTTCCAGACCAGCGCGTTGGGGGGTGGAGGCGGGGGCCCGCTGGTGCTCAGCGGGACGATGACGGAGCTGCCCCTCACGAACCAGACCGTGGACTACCGGGCGACTTCGTTCGAGGCCCTGGCGCTGGCGGGGCACCCCACCGCGACGCCGGGTACCAACTTCCTGAACATTGGCACCCTGCCGGGCTATGGGCAGTTCGGCTCCTTTGCGGGCTGGCCGGATCTGGCCCTGGTGGACAGCCCCGCTGGCCGTGGCGACCTCTTGACCGTGTTCACGTACGGCAACCCCTACCCGAGAGTCTGGCCCCAGTTCGTCACGAGCCAGTCCACCGCGCGGGTCCGCTACTCGGTGCCGCTGGAGGGGGGGGGCGAGTCCACGCCCCGCGTGTTCTCGGTGTACACGTACGCCCAGCAGCCGCTGGCGAGCGGCCCGCTCATGCCTCAGGTGGGGCCGCCGCGGGATCTGCGCCTCAACGGGGCGGAGGCCACGGGCAGCCTCATGGGCGTGGGGCTGACGCCTCTGGCGAGCTGGGCCCCGCCGAGCGTGGGGACCCCGCACTCCTACGCGGTGCGCGTGTATGAGCTCTTCGCCACGGGCACGGGCGTCACCTCGCGGCTGCAGGTGACGGTCCTCACGACGACCCAGACGCAGGTGCGGTTGCCCCCCGGCGTCCTGACGGCGGGCAAGTACTACCACCTCCAGGTGACCGCGGTCTTCCAGCCGGCGTCGGATCCGAGCAGGCCGTACATGAGCGGGCCGGTGTACCACACCGCGATGGGCGTGACGGGTCGCTTCCAGCCCTGAGCTGCTTCGCGCAGTTTGCTGGCCCCGGCGAGAGCTCCTCCGCCGGGGCCATTTTCTTGAAGGGTCCTTCATGGGAGGCATCCCTCCTGGCCGCCGGGATTCCCTATGCTGCCAGCCGGGAGGTGTCGCCTTGCCGTTCTCCATCCGCCTGCGGGTGACTGCGCAGGAACTCGATGAGCTCCAGCATGTGAGCAACGTGGTCTACATCCGGTGGATCCAGGATGCGGCCGTGGCTCACTCGGAGGCGGTGGGGTTGAGTCTGGAGGAGTACCGGAAGCTGGGCGCCGTCTTCGTGGTCCGCCGCCACGAGGTAGACTACCTACGCCCGGCGCTCTCCGGGGACGAGGTGGAGGTGGAGACGCGCGTGGTGGCAAGGAGCCCGGTGACAGCCACCCGGCAGACCTTCATCCGGCGGATGGCGGACGGGCAGGTGCTGGTCCAGGCCCAGACGCAGTGGGCCTACGTGTCTACGGCCACCGGGCGGTCTGTGCGCATCCCTCCCGAGGTGACCGAGCGCTTCGCCATCGAGCCGCCTTGATCGGCGCGCCAGACCTCAGGGGTGAGGAAAGCCAGGGAGACGTCTCAGGTCCAGCTCCATTGCTGGAGCCGCTGACACCCCGAGCGTGGCTTCTCAGGTGTCAGGCCTTCGGGATAGACCTGAGGCTGCATGGGCCACATGAAGCCACGTCCTCCGATGGATCTGCCCGCGACGTCCGAGGTCGAGCAGGCGCTCTTTGAAGAGCGCGCGGCGATCCGGGAGTTCCTGGGTGGACTGCCGCGTGCGGAGGCAGAGGCTGCGGCTCGCGAGGATGTGCAGCGGATCCAGGCGGCGGAGCGAGGGGCCGAGTCCGGCTGGCGCGAGCGCATCAAGTCCTGAGCCAAGGGTCGCTCTCACGACGCAACGAAGGCCATCCCCACACCGAGCGAGGATGGCCTCCTGTGCTGCCCAGCGGTGACGCCCTGCTCCTCTAGAAGAGGACGGGGAAGTTGAGGCGCTTGGCGTGCGGCGCCTTCTCACCGTCGTGCTTCTCCAGGCCGATCTCGAAGGAGGCCGCGTCCTGCCGGATGCCCACGAGCTGCTGCTCGATGAAATCCACGTCGCCATCCGAGCGGGCGTCGGCCACGGTCCGGGCAATGTCGGCCTGATCGGTCAGCAGCGTGTTGGCCTCGGCGCCCGTGAGCGAGCCGCTCCGCACGCCCTGGGCGATGCGGCCGAGCTGTGCGGCCTGCTCGTTGGCGACGGGATCGCGCGGCGCGCTGCGATCGCGGTTGTGGGTGGCCAGGAACACATCGAGGCCGGCCTTGGCCTGCTGGAGGCGGATGCTGGCGGCCTCCCTCGCGGTCACCACGCCATCTGCGGAGGCGCTGGCGGTGGCCTGGGCGATCTTCGCCTGCTGGTCCAGGAGCTTCCCGGCCTCTTTCTCGGTGATGGAGCCGTTCTTGAGACCCTTCTGGATGGAGTCGAGCTGGTTGCCCTGGCTGTTGGCGAGCTGCTGGGAGCGCCCCGGCGTGAGGAGCCGGTCCAGGCCGCCCGGCTTCGGGAGCGGCAGCGGCAGCGGCTCGGGGCGGGGCAGGGTGGGCTTTGGCAGGGAGGGCGAAGTGGGGGCGGGGAAGCAGCCGCCGGCGACGATGGAGTTGATCTTGGTCATGGGAGATTTCCGGGAAGTGGAATGTCGTCACGATTTTCGGGTTTCTCCCGGGAGAGTTGCGCGAGGCTGCGTTGAAATGCGTGCACGGAGTATGTGCGCGTGCGTGCTACATGGGGCCGCGTCGGAGACTGGCGCTGTGCGCCCTCGGTGCTCTCAGGAGCTGAGAGCGGCTCGATAGATCCTCTGGGGGGCTCGTTCGTTCATGGGGCTCATTCCCACAGAGGGCCTCGCATGAACCTTGAGCCTGTCCGTCGTCGCCGTTCCGTTGTCTCGGTCATCTTGGGTGCGCTCGCGATGGTGGGCTCGTTCGGAGTCATCGGAGTGCTGGTCCTCTCGGATGTCGCCGATGCGAAGGCGCCCCGCAGGTCCGCACCCGAGCAGATGGCCCGTGTGGAGCAGGAGCAGACGGAGCTGACACCCGTTGAGGAGCTTGAGAACGCCCCGGTGGAGGCCTCCAAGACCCCGAAGAAGGTCGCGAAGACGAAGCGCGGCAAGAAGAAGGCGAAGGTGGATTTCGGCCGCTTCGAGGGCTACTGACGCCTGGAGCTCCTGGACGCCATGCTCGCGACGCTTCTGGGCACCGCCGTCTCGCTGCTGGTGATGGCGGGGCTCCTCACTCCGCTGGAGAGCTGGTTCCCCGTCGCTGCCGCTCGCCCGCGGGCCCGGGCGGTGGTGGCCTGCGTCGCGCTCTTCGTGTTCAACACCGCGCTGATGCAGCTTGCTGGCGCTCCTGTGCTGGAGACCCTGGAGGAGCAGTTCGCTGCCGCGGAACCGCCTTCGTGGATGCGGCTGCTGGCGGTCCTCGTGCTCGCGGACGTGGCGGGCTACTGGATGCACCGAGTGATGCACCGGGTGCCCCTGCTGTGGCGCCTGCACGCGGTCCACCACGCGCCCACGGAGCTCCATTGGTTCGAGGCGTGGCGCCAGCACCCGATCGACTTCCTGATGCATGGACTCGCGGTGGGCCTGCCCAGCGCGCTGCTGGGGGCCTCGCTCGCGGAGATCTCCAGCGTGGTGCTGATCCGCAAGGTGTTCACCGCCTTCCTCCACGCCAACGTGCGCTGGCGCTTCGGGCCGCTGGAGTGGGTGCTGGCGACGCCCCTGTTCCACTGGGTGCACCACAGCGCCGATCCGCGTGACTACGACAGCAACTTCGCGGGCACCTTCGCGTGGGTGGACGTGCTCTTTGGCACCCACCGCCGCGCGGAGGACTTCCCCCAGGCCGTGGGGCTGGCGTCGGTGACACCCACGGAGGGTATCGGTACACGGAGCCTGGAGCCCGTGCCCCCCACGGCTTGAGCGCGCTGGTGTGCGCCTCCCGAGCTTCCTTGCCTCGGACCCAGCCGCACGGCCACATCGAGCGGCTTTCCAGGCACTCCCGCCACCGGCCGCGTGTATCCTCACGGCCACATGGCGTACGACGACTTCAAGAGCCGTATCCGTGAGGGTTGGCAGAGCACCCTCCAAGACATCCTGGCGCGGGCTCGCACTCTGGGCTCGCAGGCTGTGCTGGCGTTCGACCTGGACTCCACGCTCTTCGACAACCGCCCGCGGCAGGCCCGCATCCTCCGCGAGTTTGGTACCGCGCGAGGGCTGACGCCCTTGGGAGCCTGCGTGGCCTCCCACTGGAGCAGCGGATGGGACATGCGGACGGCCATGCGCAACTGCGGCATGGCCCCCGAGCAGGTAGAGGCTGTGTACGAGGAGGCCCGCGTCTTCTGGCTGCAGCGCTTCTTCACCAGCGAGTACTGCGTGGACGACGTCGCCATCGAGGGCGCGGCGGCCTTCACCCACGCCGTGGTGGGCACCGGCGCTCAGCTGGCCTACGTGACGGGACGGCACGAGGGGATGCGCGAGGGGACGGTGGAGGCCATGCGCCGCTGCGGCTTGGCACTTCCGGGAGAGGGGGTTACCCACCTCATCATGAAGCCCTCGATGCGCGACAGCGATGACGCCTTCAAGCGCGAGGCCCATGCGCGGCTGGGGACGCTCGGCCGGGTGATCGCTGCCTTCGACAACGAGCCCACGCACGTCAACGACTACCTGCTCCGGTTCCCCGAGGCGACCGTCTTCCACCTGGCGACCGACCACTCGGGCCGGCCGGTGCAGCTGCTGGAGGCCGTCGTCTCCATTCCCCACTTCTGGGGGACGTCGTGACGCAGTGCGCCTAGGCCACACTTTGACTTTGAAGTCCCACAGCCGCGCGCTATGAGGCGCACGGCGTTCGATCCCCCGCCGGACCAGGACGGGGACCCCCCTTCAGGGAGGCAGCTCGCGGTGGCCAGCAAGTACTCGAAGGACCTGCTGTTGACGATGCACCGGAAGATGTACCTCATCCGCCGCTTCGAGGAGCGCACGGACCAGGCGTACAAGCAGGCGAAGATCGCCGGGTTCTGCCACCTCTACATCGGGCAGGAGGCTGTCGCGGTGGGCACCAATGAGGCCCTGCGTCCGGACGACTACATGCTCTCCGGGTACCGCGATCACGGCCAGCCGCTGGCCCGTGGCTCGGATGCGGGCATGGTGATGGCGGAGCTGTTCGGCCGCGGCACCGGCTACAGCAAGGGCAAGGGCGGCTCGATGCACATCTTCGACATCGAGCACCACTTCTACGGGGGCTACGGCATCGTCGGCGGGCAGATCCCCCTGGCGGCGGGCATGGCCTTCGCCAGCCGCTATCGCAACGAGGATCGCGTCACGGTGTGCTTCTTCGGCGACGCGGCGGCCAACCAGGGCGCCTTCCACGAGACGTTCAACATGGCGGCCAAGTGGAAGCTGCCGGTCATCTACATCTGCGAGAACAACCGCTACGGCATGGGCACGGCGATCGGCCGCGTGTCCGCGGAGCCGGAGATCCACAAGCGCGCGGCGGCCTACAAGATGCGCGGCGAGGCCGTGGACGGCATGGACGCTCTGGCGATGTACGAGGCGGTGAAGGACGCCGTCGAGTACTGCCGCGCGGGCAAGGGCCCGGTGCTGATGGAGGCCAACACCTACCGCTTCCGCGGCCACTCCGTGGTGGACCCCGCCAAGTACCGCCCCTCGGAGGAAGTCGAGGAGGAGCGCAAGAACGATCCCATCCCGAAGCTCAAGGCGTACGCGATCAAGCACAAGCTGGCGACCGAGGCGGAGTTCGACGCCATCGACGAGGAGATCAAGGCCCAGGTGGACGCGGCGGTGAAGTTCGCCGACGAGTCGCCCGAGCCCAGCCTCGACGAGCTGTGGCGCGACACCATCGTGGAGCCGGGCGAGGAGGACGTGCGTCCTCGCGAGCGCGTGCTCGGCATGAAGGTGAAGTGGCCAACCTACCCGTCGGGCCAAGAGCTGAAGGTGACGTGGGATCTGGAGCCTCGCCAGCAGGCCGAGCGCGAGGACAAGAAGGCGGGGCTGGCGCGCTAGCAGGCCGCCCGCCAACCCTTTACTGAATACGAGCTGACGAGTCGGAGCCAACAATGCCCGAGTTGATGTACCGCGACGCGCTGAACCAGGCGCTCGCCGAGGAGATGGAGCGCGACGCCAACGTCTTCCTGATTGGCGAGGAGGTGGGCCGCTACAACGGCGCCTTCAAGGTGTCCCAGGGGCTGCTGGATCGGTTCGGGAGCGCGCGCATCATCGACGCGCCCATCTCCGAGCTGGGCTTCACCGGCATGGGCGTGGGCTCGGCGATGGTGGGGCTGCGCCCCGTGGTGGAGATGATGACGTGGAACTTCGCCATCCTGGCGATGGACCAGATCGTCAACAACGCGGCCAAGCTGCGGCACATGTCCGGCGGCCAGCTGCGCTGCCCGATCGTCTTCCGGGGCCCGGGTGGCGCGGGCGGCCGGCTCTCCAGCCAGCACAGCCAGGCGCTCGAGGCCAACTACGCCCACTTCCCGGGGCTCAAGGTCATCGCGCCGGCTACGCCCGCGGACGCCAAGGGCATGCTCAAGGCGGCCATCCGCGACGACAACCCCGTCGTCATGTTCGAGGGCGAGCGGCTCTACTCCGTCAAGGGCGAGGTGCCCGAGGGTGAGCACGTCGTCCCCCTGGGCAAGGCGGACGTGAAGCGCGAGGGCAAGGACGTCTCCATCATCACCTGGAGCCGCATGTACTACTTCTGCGAGGAGGCCGCGAAGCAGCTGGAGCAGGAGGGCATCTCCGCGGAGATCCTGGACCTGCGCACGCTGCGGCCGCTCGACGAGGAGGCCATCCTGGCCACGGTGCGCAAGACGAACCGCGCCATCGTCGTGGAGGAGGGCTGGCCCCTGGCGGGCGTGGGCGCCTCGGTGGTGGACATCATCCAGTCCCAGGCCTTCGACGAGCTGGACGCGCCAGTACTGCGGGTGACCGGGCTCGACGTGAACATGTCCTACGCGACGAACCTCGAGAACGAAACCCAGCCGGACGCGACGAAGATCATCGCCGCCGTGAAGAAGGTCCTCTACCGAGAGGGAGCCTGAGACGTATGGCCATTCCCATCCAGATGCCGTCGCTCTCCCCCACCATGAAGGAGGGGAAGATCGTCAAGTGGCTCAAGAAGGTGGGGGACAAGGTCTCGTCCGGCGAGCCCCTCGCCGAGGTGGAGACGGACAAGTCCAACCTCGAGATCGAGTCCTACGACGACGGGATCCTGCTGCAGATCACCGTGCCTGAGGGGGAGATGGCCCAGGTGGGCGCTCCTATCGCCTACGTGGGTGCCAAGGGGGAGAAGGTCGAGGCCGGCAAGGCCGCGCCCGCTCCCTCCTCGCCCGCTCCCAAGGCCGAGGCGCCCAAGGCCGAGGCCTCGAAGGCGCCTGCTCCGGTCGCTCCTGCTCCCGCTGCCCCAACTGCTCCGGCCGCGGGAGGTGAGGGGATCCCAGTCACCATGCCCTCGCTCTCCCCGACCATGAAGGAGGGGAAGATCGTCAAGTGGCTCAAGAAGGAGGGGGACAAGGTCTCCTCCGGTGAGCCCATCGCCGAGGTGGAGACAGACAAGTCCAACCTCGAGATCGAGTCCTACGAGGACGGGACGCTCGCGAAGATCCTCGTGGGCGAGAACCAGATGGCGGATGTGGGCGCTCCCATCGCGTACATCGCTGGCAAGGGAGGCAAGGCTTCCGCCGCGGCGCCTGCTGCCACTCCGGCTGCTCCGAAGTCCGGGGCACCCGCTGCCGCTCCGGCTGCTCCCAAGGCGGAGGCTCCCAAGGCCGCCGCGCCTGCTCCCGCGGCTCCCGCGGGTGGCCGTGTCCGTGCCAGCCCGCTCGCCAAGAGGATGGCGCGGGATCGCGGCCTGGATCTGGCGTCGCTGCAGGGCTCCGGCCCGCTCGGCCGCGTCGTGAAGCGCGACATCGAGGCGGCGCTCGCCCAGGGCGTGCCCCCGAAGAAGGCTGCGGCCGCGCCCGCGCGTGCGGCAGCCGCCACCGGTGTCCGGCCCGAGCCGCAGGTGGTGCCGATCTCGACGATGCGCCGGGTGATCGCCCAGCGCATGTCCGAGGTGAAGCCTGGCGTGCCCCACTTCTACCTGACGGTGGACGTGGAGATGGACGCGGCGATGAAGATCCGCGAGGAGGCCAAGGCGCTGGAGTCCAAGGTCTCCGTCAACGACATCATCGTGAAGGCGGCGGCCATCGCGCTGAAGCGCTACCCGAAGATCAACGTCTCGCTGCAGGGCGATCACATCCTGCAGTACGCCACGGCGGACGTCGGCATCGCGGTGGCGCTGGAGGAGGGCCTCATCACGCCCATCATCCGGGACGCGGATCAGAAGGGCCTGTCGGCGATCTCGGCCGAGGCCCGAGAGCTGGCCGAGCGCGCGCGCAAGCGGGCCCTCAAGCCCGCCGAGTACACAGGCGGCTCGCTCACCGTGAGCAACCTGGGCATGTACGGCATCGACCAGTTCGTGGCCGTCATCAACCCGCCGCAAGCGGCCATCCTCGCGGTGGGGGCGGTGGCGGACAAGCCGGTGGTGCGTGACGGGCAGATCCTCGTGCGGAAGATCATGACGGCGACGCTCTCGTGCGATCACCGCGTGATCGACGGCGCCATCGGCGCGGAGTACCTGCGCGAGCTCAAGGCGCTGCTCGAGCACCCCATGCGGCTGCTGTTCTAGCCGCGCCGAAGGGCCGCCATGCCATGACGCGTGGCGGCCCACCGTCGAGCCCGTCCTCCCTCTGCGGGCTCAGCTTCGGGGCTTCTCCTCTTGCTCCTCCATGTCGCGCTCGAGCCTGCGCTGTGCTTCGGTGACGTCGGCCTGCACCTCGCGCGGCGTGCCGGTAGGCAGCTCCTCCTCGTGATCCTTGGAGCGGCCCGAGATTCCAGGCCACGGCTCCGGCCGGGTCGACTGCGAGTTTTCGATGTGCTCCACGTAGCCCTTGTCCTTCTTGGCCATCCTCTGCCTCCTTTTCGTGTCCGTGGAGATACGGTGAGGTGTGGAGGTGGAGGTAGCCATGGGGCTCTCAGGTGAGCGCCTGCTCCACTGTCTGTCCTGCGAGCAGTGAAAAAAGCCCGCAATGTCCCCGTCGCCTGCTTAACTTCTCCTCAAATGAACGACGACATGACACGAGCCCGGTCCACCCCTGGTGAAGGTGGGCCGGAGGCACGTGCGAAGCCGACTCTCTCGCTCGCCGCCCTGCTGCGGCAGGCGCTCCAAGGTGCGGTGTTTCCGCTCTCGGGGGAGCAGCTGGTCCGCGTGGCCCGGGAGAACGCCGCTCCCTCGGAGGTCCTCACGGTCCTGGCGGTGCTGCCGCGCGGGGAATTCCGGTCTCTTGAAGCCGTGGAGTTTGCCCTCGAGGGCGAAGCGCAGGACAGGGCCCGCGCGCTGCAGGAAGCAGAACGCAGGTTACGCGGGGCTTGAGACGCGTCGCGTCACGCGCCAGGTGTCGCTCGTGGACGGATGTTCTCCGGAGGTAGATTTGAGGGCGGGAGGTAGCGGTATCCTGTCGTCATTCCAGCCGGACTCCTCTCCTCGGTCTGGATCCTTGCCATGAGCCCGTACGACCTTCCTGCAGTGCTCTACTGTGACGACGACGCCCTGAACCTCCGGGTGTTCGACGCCAACTTCGGGCAACGCTTCCGCATCTTCCGGTGTTCCTCTCCCAACGAAGCGCTGGCCATGCTGGAGCAGCGTCGCGGCGAGATCGGCGTCGTGGTCTCCGACCAGCGCATGCCCGGCATGAGCGGCGTGGAGCTGCTGGAGCGCGCGCGAACGCTGGCCCCTGACGCCAAGCGCATGCTCGTCACCGCGTACGCGGATCTCCAGGCCGTGGTGGACGCCGTCAACCGCGGCCAGGTGACGCGCTACTTCGTCAAGCCGTGGGATCGCGCGGAGATGCTCGCCGCGCTCGAGGATGCGCTGAAGATCGCGCGCCTGGAGCTGAAGATCCGCGAGGTGGAGAGCCGGATGATGAAGGCCGAGCGTCTGGCCACGCTCGGGCAGGTGACGGCCGGCATCGCCCACGAGCTCATGGGGCCGGTGGGCTACCTCTCGCAGAACGTGGCCTCGCTCCGCCGGGACATCGACTCGGTCATCGAGTACGTGAACAAGCACCTGGGGCCGGATCCCGACCGGAGCGTGTCGGAGACGGTAAAGGATCTGCCCGCGCTGATCGGCGATCTCGTGACGGGCACCGAGCACCTGCGGCAGGTGGCGCA
>Ga0190275_10000626_pt1 | contig 29349 bp, 36 predicted proteins | sample Popmic550T_FD_133745 | JGI IMG/M metagenome (GOLD analysis project Ga0190275, IMG submission 133745) | Populus adjacent soil microbial communities from riparian zone of Yellowstone River, Montana, USA - 550 T | ecosystem: Environmental > Terrestrial > Soil > Riparian zone > Trees stand | place...
GACCGTCAAATATGCGATCCACCCGGTGGCGGGGCGGATGCCCGGCCATATGAACGTGCTGCTCGCCGAGGCCAACGTGCCCTATGACGAGGTGTTCGAGCTGGAGGACATCAATTCCGAGTTCGCCCGCACCGACATCGCCTTCGTCATCGGCGCCAACGACGTCACCAACCCCGCCGCCAAGACCGACAAGACCTCGCCCATTTACGGAATGCCGGTGCTCGACGTGGAGAAAGCCAAGACGGTCTTGTTCGTGAAGCGCTCGATGGGCGGAGTCGGCTATGCCGGGGTCGACAACGACCTTTTCTACCGCGACAACACGATGATGCTGCTCGGCGACGCCAAGAAGATGGCCGAAGAGATCGTTAAGAGTCTCGGCTGAACCGCGGGGGCGCGGAAGGGGGACGAGATGACGGTGGGGTCGATCGTCGGCGGCGGTTTCCGGCTGATCCGCGAGCATCCGGGCGCGGTCGCGGTCTGGGGGCTGCTCTATCTGGCGGCGACCTTCGGCATGGCCCTGCTCATGCGGCCGGTCTTCGGCGACTCGCCGGGGACGAGCGGCGATAGCGCTCTGGCGGCGGCGGCGGACCTGTCGCCGATGCTGGGCGTGCTGCTGCCGCTGTTCCAGCTCCTCCTCCTCGTCCTCCCCTTCGCGCTCCTCGCGGCTTCGCAAAGGGCCGTGCTCGAACCCGATTCCCCGGGCTTCGCCTATCTCCGCCTGGGCCTCGATGAGCTGCGCTTCGTCGGGCTCACCCTCGTCCTGGCGGTGATCTTCTACGTCGGCCTGCTGGTCGCGATGGTCGCCATGACCCTCGTCGTCGCGACTGCCGCTGCCGTCGCCGGACCGGCATGGGCCACGCCGCTGGCCTACGTCGAGGTGATCGGGCTGGTCGCGGCGGGGCTCTGGCTTCAGGTGCGGCTATCGCTCGCCTTTCCGCTCACCCTGCTGCGCGACCGGATGGCCATCGGCGAGGCTTGGTGGCTCAGCGGCCGCCGCTTCTGGACTCTGCTCGGCGCCTACGTGCTGATCTTCCTGATCCTGCTGGCGCTGTGGACCCTGGCCGCCCTGGCGACGAGCTGGGACTATCTCGCCGAGATGGCGAGGAGCGGCTTCGCGCGGGAGGCGGTGGAGGCGGCGGGCGAGCGCCAGATGGCGAAATATCTCGGCGAGATCAGTGCGAGCGGCGTCGCCGGCTGGATCGTCACTTCGGCGGTCTCAAGCCTCAGCATTGCCTTGCTCGGCGGCGCCGTCGCCACCGCGGCGCGGGAGCTCACCGACGATTTCGAGGCGTTTGGGGAAAACTTCGCCTGAGAGGCTTGCCTGAGGGCCACCCCTGTTCCCGCCGAGCCACAGGTCGCCCCGATAAGCCGTCGCCCAGCAGAAGCGGCCTTGCAATGCGCTCGATCCGCCTTCCAGAGAGACCCGTCCAACGGATCGGGTGAAACGAGCTTGCGCAAATTGGGATTGGTCGGCGGCACGAGCTGGTTCTCGACCGCTCTATATTACGAGCAGATCAACAAGGCCGTGGCCAAGGCCAAGGGCGGACTGACGTCCGCGCCGCTCGTCATCGAGAGCCTCGACCTGGCGCCGGTCGCCGCGCTCGAGCTCGCCGGCGAGTGGGAGAAGGTGGGCGAGATCGTCGCCGCCGCCGCGGCGAGGCTCGAGGCGGCAGGGGCCGAGGGGCTGATCCTGTGCAGCAACACCACCCATAAGGTGGCGCCCGCGGTCGAGGCGGCGGTCTCCGTGCCTGTGCTCCACATCGCCGACGTCACCGCCGAGCGGCTCGCGGCCGACGGCGTTCAGAAGGCCGGACTGATCGGCACCCGGTTCACCATGAACGAAGGCTTCTTCCGCGACCGTATCGAGTCCCGGGGGATCGCGCTCGCTCTGCCCGATCCGGCGACCGCCGAGCAGATCGACCGGATCATCTTCGAGGAGCTGGCCAAAGGGCAGGTGAGCCGCAATTCGCAGCGTCTGCTCAAGACCTGCGTCACCGAGATGGGCAAGGCGCGGCAGCAGGCGGTGATCCTCGGTTGCACCGAATTGGTGCTGCTCGTCGATCCGGGCGCCAACGTCATTCCGGTCTACGACACCACCGCGCTCCACGCGGCAGCGGCCGCTCGCTGGATATTGGGCGAATATTAGTCCGAAATGGAGCAACTCCTCCGACAGGAATGACGACCGCGGAGGACTAAACCCGATTCCCGCCGCGAGCGGGCACGCGCCATTTCCAAAGCAACCAGCGCGGCTTGGCCTAGCCCGCAATCCGGCTTTCAGATGAAAGGCGCGATATTTGCGGCAATATCATCCAAAATGGAGCAATGTCCGCCTGCAAATGCTCCGGAACGGCGGCAATCTGTGCCCGAGGCGGGCGCCGAGACGGACAGATCGGGGCGAAGATGGCAACGGCAATGAGTCCCGAGGTCGGCAAGGCCCGGGCGACGGTGCGGCTGCAGCAGCTGAGCGAAGAAGTGGGGCGGATCGCGAACGTGCTCGCGGCCCTGTCCGAGCATGAGGCCGCGACCGCTGCGATGGCCGCGGCGGGCGCAGCCCCGAACGGCGAGGATGAGCGGCTCGACGCCGGCTTCATCCGTTCGATCATCCGGGTGCGGCGGCTGAGGGATCACTTTTTCAAGAGCGAAATCTTCGCCGATCCCGCCTGGGACATGCTGCTCGACCTGATGGCCGCGCGGGTGGAGAAGCAGCGGGTCGCCGTCTCGAGCCTGTGCATCGCCGCGGCGGTGCCGCCGACGACGGCGCTGCGATGGATCAAGAATCTGTGCGACCAGGGGCTGTTCGTCCGGGTCGCCGATCCGGAGGACGGCCGCCGGGTGTTCATCGAGCTGACCGGCGAGACGGCGGCTCGGATGGAAGCCTATTTGCGGTCGGCGCGGCGTAGCGGGCCCCTCGTCTCCTGAACGAGGCGCCGGCCAGGCTTGTGCCGCCGCGGCGCCGGTGGCACAGGCGCCGGGCGCGGGCGCTTAGCTCAGTTGGTAGAGCGCTTCCTTTACACGGAAGATGTCGGCGGTTCGAGCCCGTCAGCGCCCACCAGCCTTTTGCTGAAGCTACGGCTGGCCAGCCGGAACCCCGTCATCCCGGCGCAGGCCGGGATCCCGGCGAGATCAGGCTCCGCGTTCTTCACCCGACGAGGTCCCGGCTTGCGCCGGGATGACGGTTAGAGGCTGCGGACCAGCTTCGTCGCCATCCCCATCCAGAGCGGGTCGGCGATGACCAGCTGGCGGCGACCGCCGCCCAGGGGCAGGAGGTGGAGCTTGCCTTCCTCGCGGGCGATCAGCCGGCCGAACAGGAAGCGGCCGGCGGGACGCGGGATGAGGACGTCGCGATTGAGTGCCCGGCCGAACGCCTCGGGCTCGAGCCGAAGGCACCAGATCTCGTCGCCGCTGCGATAGTCGCCGACGCTCGTTTCGACCGCGACCGCCATCATCCCGGGCTCCGGCCGCGGCGGCAGGACGACTCCCGCCCGGCGCGGCGCATGGGCTCCGTCATGGCCGAGCAAGGCGGCGAGCGGAACGTCCTCGTCGCGATCGGCGAACTCGACGAGATCGGTCGCCTCGACTCCGAGCGCAGCCGCGATCCGGTTGAGCCACGAGAGTGAAACGGTGCGGGTCCCCGTCTCCAGGCGACCGATCGTCTGCGGCGTGGTCGGAGGATCACAGCGGTCGGCCACGTCTTGAAGCGTAAGCTTCTTCGCACGACGGACGTCGCGAATACGAGTGATCATGCCAATTTCCCCACGGACGCATGCGAATTCGGAATTTCACTTTCCTACATACTTGCCGTCATGGCAAGGTGTTCCCGTTATGTACCGAATCGGGAGGGCGAAGTGAAAACCGAACGAGCGAGGCGCAATCGGCTGCTCGCCGAACGGCCGACGCCGAAGGACGGGGCGGAGCGGGGCAAGGGGAGGCGCCCGACGGCGCGTTCGGTGACCGTGAACCTCGCCGAATCGCCGCTCGGCTGGTTGCGTTCGCGAGGCCATGTCAGCGAACGCCAGTTCGCCGCCGGGGAGCAATTACGGAGCGACTGGGAGCGTTCGGGGCTGCCGCCCCGAGTGACCATGTGCTGGGATTCGCCGCCGCCCGACCGGAGTCCGCGCGGCCCGGCGGAGCCCGTGGCGGCGACCCATGTCCAGCTCGCCGCCCGCCGCCGCTTCGATTCGGCGGTGAAGGCGCTCGGCCCCGGCCTTCGCGACATCGCCTGGCGAGTCCTGTGCGCGGGCGAGGGCATGCGCGAAGCGGAAAGCGCGCTCGGCTGGCCGGCCCGCGCGGGCAGGCTGGTTCTGACCATGGCGCTCGACCGGCTGGCGGACCATTACCGGCTTCGGTGAGGCGTCGTTGCGGCGGAAAGGAGGTGTTGCCGGCTCTAGCGCCGCTCTGCCGCCAGCCTCGTCATCAGGATCGCGGCGCGCTTGGCCTGGCGGGGGATGGAGGCGAGGTCGACCGTCTCGCCGGGGGCGTGGGCGCCCTCGCCGGCGGTGCCGAGGCCGACCAGGCCGGGGATGAGGTGGGCGACGAAGCCGATGTCGCCGGCGCCCCGCTTCAGGGGATCGAACTCACCCATCTCGGCAAGTCCGAGGTCGCGGTTGACGGTGTTGAGGCGGGCGAGGAGGGTCCGGCTCGCCGGAGTCGGCGCCATCGGCGGATAGGCGCCGTCGTCAAAGGCGATGTCGGCCTCGCTCCCTTCGAGGTTCCGGCCGACGATCTCCCGCATCTTCGCCATCACCCTTTCCTGCTGATCGAGCGACAGAGCGCGCAGGTCGCCGCGGGCGATGGCGAGCGGTGGGACGATGTTGGTCTTGCCGGTGGCGGTGGCGCGGATGAGGTCGCGGTCGAGCTCGGCGGTGGCGCCGCCGGCGACCAGGCCGACATTGAAGGTGAGGTTGGGCTCGGGCAGCTCGGAGCGGAAGGCGGCGAGGATCCGGGCGAGCTCGTAAATCGCGCCATTGCCCATGTCCTTCGAGAAGATGCCGCTCGAATGGCCGGTCTTCCCGCGCGCGGTGACCGTCCAGGAGGCCGAGCCGCGGCGGGCGATCGAACCCATGTCGCGATCCTGCTCCTGCGCCAGGCCTTCGAAGTCGAGCGCGAGGTCGGCCCGGCCGGCGGCGGCGATCAGGTCGCGGCGGGCGATCGCGATCGGGTTGCCGCTATCCTCCTCGTCGCCGGTGAGGACGATCTCGATGTCCGAATCCTCGAGCGTACCGGCCGACCGCATGGCGCGAAGGGCGGCGACCATGACGGCGATACCGCCCTTGTCGTCGCCGACGCCGGGGCCTTCGGCGGTCTTCTCGTCCTTGCGGACGAAGCGCTGGAAGGGGCTGTCCGGCTCGAACACCGTGTCGAGATGGCCGATGAGAAGCATCCTTTTGCCGCGGCCGCTGCCCTTGTGGACGGCGACGATGTGGCCGGCGCGTCCCACGTCGGCCATCGGCACCCAGCGGACTTCGAACCCCAAAGGCTCGAGCTCGGCGCGCATCATCTTTCCGACGGCCTCGACTCCGGCCAGGTTCAGCGAGCCGCTATTCTGGTTCACCAGCCGCTCGAGCAGGGCCACGGTTCGGGCCTGCTCGGCCTCGACGGTGCGGACGATCTTCTGCTCGGCCGGGGCGAGCTTCGCGGCGGCGGGGGCGGCGAGGAGGGCGAGGGCGAGGAATATCAGGCGCATAAGGGCTCCGTTTCGTCCTCCCCATCGCCAGATGGGGAGGGGGACCACCGAAGGTGGTGGAGGGGTGGGTGCCGTGACGCAAGAGGGTTCTCGAGCCAGCCTCGGCAGGCTTGCGCCGGATCACCCCTCCACCACCTTCGGTGGTCCCCCTCCCCACGCTTCGCGTGGGGAGGCAGAGGTGCTAAGGGCTCCTTATGCGATCCCTGCTCCTTCCTCTCGTCCTTCTCCTCGCCTCGCCGGCGGCCGCCCAGGAGTGGCGGATGGCGCCGGAATATGACGTGCTTCTGACGACCTACGACATCCAGCCCGGGGAGATCAGGCTGAAGGCGGGCGAGCCGGTGCGGCTGCGCTTCGTCAACAACACCAACCAGGGCCTGAGCTTCTCGGCCGGCGGCTTCTTCCGCGATGCGCGTCTGCGGCGGCGCGACTCGGCCTTGGTCAAGGGCGGAAGCATCGAGGTGCCGGCGCTGTCGACCCGCACCGTCGTGCTGGTGCCGAAGGCGGGTCGCTACAAGGCGACCGGCGCCAATCTCCTCCACCGGCTGCTCGGGATGAGCGGCCGGATCATCGTCGAATAGGAGCTCGAAGAGATGGCCAAGGGCGACAAGAAAGCCAAGAAAAACAAGGACAAGGTCAAGATCCCCAAGCGGATCGCAGGGGTCAAGGTGTCGAAGGCGATAAGGCAGGCGGGCAAGAGCGCGCTGAAGCTGGCCGAGCAGCCGGTCGTGAGCGAGACGGTGGCGGCGGCCATGCTCGCCGCGGCGGCGGCCTTGCGCGATCCGCCGGCGACGAAGCGGGCGGCGGGCGCCGCGGCCGGCGCGGCCGGCGAGGCGGGGCAGGAGGCGATCCGATTGAGCGATTCGCTTCGCAAGCTGGCGATCGAGACCGCCCGGCGGACGCTCGAGGCCTGGGAAGCGGCCGATTCCAAGCCCCGCGGCAATGGCGGCGGCGGCTCCAAAAGCGGTTCTGATCGAGGTTAAACTTACCCCCGTTATCCTCATTATCCACAGGCGGATTCGCCTTTCCCGAATCGGTCAAAGCTGACAGCTTCCAGACGTGGCCGGAAGGGCGGCGGACCGGCAACGGACCGTCAAACGGAAGGCCGCGATGCCCAGGCTCAGGGCGCCGTCGCTCCCCCAAGGACGCTGGCGTTTCCGAAGCGGAAGGCGGGGAGGCGGACGAAGCCGCGCCCGCATAAGCGAAAGCGGATGCGAGGCGGGATTTCACGAAACCTTCCATGGCGATGCCGAAAAGCTCGTTCGCGAGCTGGAAGGCCCGCCGAACCGGCGAAGGTCGCGGGAATCGCCCCGCGACCCGAGCCGGCAGGGAGACGGCGAAAGGCTTCGGCCCCAGCCGCGACCCGGACGGGGCTCATCGAAGAGGCTTCGGCCTTGGAGGCGGGCTCCGGGAGAGCGGCAAGGCTTTCGGGCGGCGCCGCGATCCGACAGGGATTTCGAGAGGTTTCGGCCTCGCGGGGTTCCCCGGAAAGCGGGAAGGCTTCGGCCCAACGCTTTTCGAAAGGGCGACCGGAGGGGCTTCGGCCTCGATGCCAGCCTTGGAGACGGCGCGGCTTCGGCCGGGCCGGATCCGACCCGGGGAGCGGGGCAAGACTTCGGTCCGGCCCAAGCGACCCGACGGGAATCGGCGAGGGGCTTCACGGCCCCTCCCGAGACCCACCGGGTACCGAACGAGGCTTCGCGGCCTCGCTCCGGAACCCGAGGAAAGCGAAGCGGGCGTTCGCGCCCGCCTCGCAATCCGAAAGCCGCCCAGCGAGAGATGGCCTCGCCACCCAGCGACGGCAGTCAAAGCTGGGACAAGTGGGGGCCGGTGGCGACACCGGCCCCCATTATGATTCAGGCCCCCTTCTGGCGCATCTTGCGCCTTTCCTTCCGACGCCGTGACCGCCTTACTTTTTGAGGGAAGGCACGAAGGTACAAGAAAAAGAGGGCCGACCGGATCGACCGCAGCGCGTCCGGGGGTCGCAGGAGGGTTTTTGGCCTTCGGCCGGAGACATGCTCTTCTCCCTTGTGCCTTCGTGCCTTCTCTCGAAAATGGGTTCGCACCGGGCCGGAAGCACGCTCCCTTGATCCGCTTCGCCATTATGTCATGATGCGGCGCGGGGAGGGCTAGGCGATGTTCCTGAAGGGCGGCAAGGCGGCCGGCGGGCCGGGCCAAGGCGGCGCGGCTTTTTCCTACATCGGAAGCGAGGTCACGGTCACCGGCGACATCGCGACGACGAGCGAGCTCCACGTCGACGGCAAGGTGCTTGGCGATGTCAGCTGCGGGGCCCTGACCCAGGGCGAGAGCGGCGAGGTGCGGGGCAATATCAAAGCCGGGGAGGCGCGGCTGGCCGGCCTAGTCGACGGGTCGGTCGAGGCCGGGACCCTCAGTCTCGAGGCGAGCGCCCGGGTGACCGGCGACGTCCTCTACGAGAGCCTCAGCGTCGCCGCCGGGGCCGATGTCGAGGGCCGCTTCAAGCGCCGCCGCGGCGGCGAGGACGGCGCCAAGGCCGCCAAAGCGGAAAAGGCGGCGAAGGCGGCGCCGGCGCCGATCCCCCTGTTCGGAGGCGAGGCGCAGGCGGCCGAGGCGGCCGAATAAAATTCGCCTGGCCGGGCGCCGCGCGGGCCGACGGTAAATGCCGTCCTAACCTCGACCGGCAAGGCCGCGCTAAGCCCGATCCGCGATAATCGCCTCCGTCATGGCGGGGACCGGCATCTATTTCGGAAGGACGAGCCGGCTCGCGGCGGCGGCGGCGCTCGCCCTGGCGGCGCCTTTGCTGATCGGCGGCACCGGCCGGCTGACCAGCCTGGATGAGCGGCTTCTGGCCGCGCATAATCGCGAGCGAAGCGCCGCCGGAATCCCCGCCCTGGCCTGGGATCCCCTGCTCGCCGCCGACGCCGAATCCTGGGGCCGGGAGCTCGCCGCCAGCGGGGAGTTCGAGCATTCGACCGACGTCGACGAGGCGGACCCGCAGGGCGAGAATCTGTGGGCCGGAACCCGCGGCGCCTATGCGCCGGAGGAGATGGTCGAGGGCTGGGTCGAGGAGAAGAAGCATTTCCGCCCCGGCCGCTTCCCCGACAACAGCCTGACCGGCGATTTCGCCGACGTCGGCCATTATACGCAGCTCATGTGGCGCGAGAGCGACCGGGTCGGCTGCGCGCTGGCCGAAGGGGCGGAGGAGGAAGTGCTGGTCTGCCGCTACCGAACCGCCGGCAACGTCGTCGGCGAGCGGCCCTTCTGAGCGAATTGGTGCCAGGCATGAGCGAATTGGTGCCAGGCACCAATTGCTAAGCGTTTGAAATCTAAGCGCCGGAATTGGTGCTTGGCACCGAATTTACAAATCGAATTTTAGAATTGGTGCCTGGCACCAATTTTCACTCCCCCCCGGGCGCTAAAATCGGTGTCTGACACCGAATTTCTGCTGACGCCGATTTCCGGGTACGGCCTTCGCCGGGGAGCTTCAGCGGGCGAGCAGCTTTTCGGCGGCGCCGGCGACCCGGTCGGGCTCGACCCGGGCGACGGTGGCGACCAGCTTGTCGGCCTTTTGGAGCTTCTCGGGAGTCTCGGGCGCGGCCGTGTTGGCGGTGACGAGGCGCTCGATCAGAGCGGGATCGGGCCGAGGCACGGGCTCGGGCGCCTCCGAGCAGGCGGCGAGGGCGAGGAACGGGGCGAGCGCGAAAGCGAGCTTTTTCATCATCTTGCCGCTCCAACGCGCCAATGGCGCGGAAGGATGCGCGGGGCGGCCAGGGGGAAATACGGGAATGGGGCCGGGGATCGCGCCCCTATTCCCTCAGCAGTCGGTTCATGTCGGTGACGAAAAAGGCGGTCGACCAGCCGATCAGGATGAAGCCGATCAGGCCCTCCATGGCGCCGACCAGCCGCCACTCGACCGGGAAGCCCGCCGCGGGCTGGGACAGGGTGGCGTAAGCGGTGGTCGAGAAGAACAGGGCCTCCTCGAGCCCGGCGAAGGCGCCGACGGCGAGATAGAAGCCGGCGAACAAGGCGATTTCCAGTGAGTGAAGGGCGAAGAGCAGCAAGGCGACAGCGCTGAGCACCGGAACCGTCCCGAAATGGAAGCCGCGCCGGCCCGGCCGCTCGCCGTCGAGACGAAGGGCGCGGGCGATTGCGACGACTCCGGCACCGTGGAGGAGCGTCATGAGGACACTGAGCAGGGCCGTGACGGCGAGCTGGACGAGGAGGGTCAGGACGGATTCCTTCGGGAAGCGGCAGGTCACGATGGCGCAGGCACAATAGCTATTTGCCAGTCCCGCAATAGATATCTTGTCTCCGAAATCGAGGGAGCCTCGCGCACAGGCCTTCGCCGCGTGCCTTATCTCAAAAATCGGTGTGCACGGCGGGCAGGCGAGCCGGAACGGCGCACCGGCGGTCACTCGACAGGCCCGCCTCCGCGTGATCCAGATCACGCGCTCGTTTCGGCACCGGTGCTAATCCTGCCGCGGCGGATGCTCCCATGGCTCCGCCCAGGAGGGCGCAGGATGAAGCGGTTTCGGTCTTTCGCGGCGGGCCTGACGGCCTGCCTGCTGCTGTCGGGGTGCGGGTCGGTCTATATTCACGACGAGGGGCTCAAGACCTCGACCGGCAAGGCGCATGAGGCGCTTGCGGGGGTGACTCCGCTCAAGCCTTTCGACGCCCAGCTCGCCAATCTGGAAGAGTTCGCCAAGCGCGAAGACCAGGGCGTGGCGGAGTATTGGACGGCCGTTCGAGACAAGCATTTCGATGGCCTGCTGCTGCCGGATGCAGCCAATCGAACGGAACGGATCCAACAGGCCAGCCGGCTGCGGCTGGCCGCGCTGGTCGGCGCTCCCCCTTATCCCGATGTCCGGGCGCTGCTCGAGGACCGCAACGAGATCATGGACGAGAAAGCGGCGGCCGACCGGACGGTTGCCGGCAACCTCAAGGAATATCTTCGACTAAAGGGCAAGGAAGACTCCCCGGCGCCGCCAGCGCCGCGCGGGAAAAACGAACCTGCGCCCAAGGCCGAGAGGTCGGACCTGAGCTGCGAAAAGCTCGTCCGCACTCCGCAGTCCGAGATCGACCGGCTGGATGCGGGAACGACGGCCCAGCAAAGCCTGGTCACCCTGATCAAGAGCTGCGGGCTTTCCGAACAGCGGCGACGCGAAGCGCTCGAGCTCGCCGCCGGGTTCAAGACCCTGCCCGGCTCGCTCGGTTCCCTGGTGGAGCAGGTGGAGAAGGCGCAGGGCGCCACGGAAGGCGAGCTTTCGGATCGTGCCACGAAGATAAAGGAAGCGATCGAGCGGGCGAAGAAATTCCAGGACGAGACCAGCGCCAACGCCCGGCTGACGGCGATGAGGAGCGAGATACGAGACGTGCTCGCCAACGCCGGTGAAGCCACCCAGGCCGCCGGCTGGGACGAGGCCGATACGATCGTCGACGACCTGTTGCGCACCGAGGTTTGCGACGCTCCGAAAGATGCCGTCGACGAGAAGACCAAGACGGACGCCAAGTGCGGCGAGATCGTGCCGGACAGCACATCCGGCAAGGCGCGGGCGTCATGGGCGTTCCTCAAGGCGGTCGGTCAGCTCCAGGACGCCGGCGCCGAAGATCGCAGGGGCGCCAACTGGCTGCTCGCGGCCAAGGCGATCATTGCCGCCGAAAAGGCCGATTCGGCGCTTCGGCTAGCGGAGGCGAAGGCCCGCGCCGCCATGCTGCAGCAGAGGCTGGATGCCTCGCTGATCGAGGTTGCCGGCCTGATCGACGCAGAGGCCTGGACCGAGCGTCGCGGCAGCGGCGAGCTGCCGAACATGACCGATTGCTGGGCTTCGCTTCCCGAAGAGCGGCGCGAAGCCAACGCGAACTGTGCCTTCGCGGCTTATGTCGAGGCCTGGAACCGGGGACGCCTTCCGGCCGAGGTCCTGGCCTTTCGAGACGTCCAGATCGAACGGGAGTTCGCCGTGCGGCGGGCCCGGGCGGCGACGGAGAAGCAATATGCGCTGGCGACCGCCGGCGCGGCGACCCTCAAGGAATATGGCGCGGGCGGGGTGATGCCGGCGACGGTCGCCCAGACCGTGCTCGACCTTACCACCATCGGCGTACTCAGGCTGGAGGATTGACCATGCGGGCCATCAAAAGGGGAAACTGGCTTTTGCCGCTGGGCGCCCTGCTGTCGGCGGGCTGTGCGAGCACGCCCGAGGTGCGCAACCTGGCGGAGCGCACCGGAACGTTCGTGACTTCGCTGGAGCAGGGCACGGGGGAGTTCATTGCGGCCCAGAACCGCCTGAACGCCAATAGCGAAGCCATCCTCGGCAGCCTTGCCGGCCGTGCCGCGACGATGAGGATGCAGGTCGCCCAGCAACGGCTCGCTTCGACCGACGCCGGCCACCAGGCGCTGCTTCAGAGCCAGTCTCTAGCCACCAGCGTGACCGCTGCCGACGTCGTCGCAAGCCTTCATCCGCCGGCGGTTGCCCGGCCGGCTTCGATCAAGGCCGAGGGGACCGAAGGCTATGCCAAGGCCGCCAAGGCGCTTGTCGAAGCCGGCACCAAGCCGACGACGCCGGCCGTGATCGCCGGGCTGGTCACTTATGCCGAGGCGGTCCGGGACAGCCATGCCAAGCTCGTCGAGGACGCCAAGAAGAGCGCCGATTCCGCGGGGGCCGATACGGCGACCGCCGCGGGCAATGCCATCCAGAGCGGCGCGACCGCCACGCCACGATAAGGAGAATAGCAATGCCGCAGAATGAAGATCAGATCCGCACGCGGCGGCTTCGTCTGCTGACCGACAAGATCGTCGCCCTTTCCAAAGGCAGGACCGAGCTGACCAAGCGCATCCGGCGGGAACGGAACGCCGATTTGAGGCGCCGGCTCGATCTCCAGCGCGACGAGTGCATCGCCGAGAGAGCCCTTTGCGAGGCGCGTCACAGCGCTCTGGTGGCGGGCGCACCGCTGGGCAGTCCCGGAGAGGGGGCGGAAGACGCGCTGCTGGCGGCAATCGACGAGGTTGAAGCGGCGACTGCTGGCGGGGCCGCATCGGAGGCAATGCTCGTCGCTTTCCACGGCCTCGTCGTCGCCTTCCCCGGATCGACAGCCTGATCGGCCCCGATTCGCGGGTATCGGGTTCTCGCGCCTCGAATCGGGGCCGAAAACGGCCTCCAAAAATAAAGTTTTTGCGCAAAAGGCCGCGAAAAATAGGATTTCGCGGGCCGAGTAGCGAACTCGAAAAATCGCAGTTTTAATATAGCTGGAGGCCCGAAAAAATAGGATTTGACCGGAGCGGTACTTTTCACTTGACAGCGTCACGCTGCCGGGGTACTCTTTAGTCACGCTTCAGAATTGTAGCTGAAGAGGATCGAGCAGCCGGCGCGGACCCATCCGCGGCGGCTTTTTCTTTGCGCGCCGCGCGGGGCGCCGGCGGGGCCGGGCCCGGTTTTACGAGCGGGCGCGCAGCGCGGCCGTCATGTTTTTCGAAAGGAATGTTTCCTCCCCCGGTTTGCCGGGGGAGGGGGACCGCACGAGTGCGGTGGAGGGGTTCTTCGGAATCAGCAAGGCCCCTCCACCACGCTTCGCATGGTCCCCCTCCCCTGCAAAGGCAGGGGAGGATTTTTCCGCTCGAAACATGGCGGCCGCTTCATTCGGGAGGGCGAGATGAGCGGGCACCGACATGACCGGCGCGACGAGCGCGGGCGATTCAAAGCGGCATCGGGCGACGGCGGCGAGCGCAAAGGGGCGCGGGCGGATCGGGCGCCGAGGCGGCCGCAGATAATCAGGCACAAGAAGGCGCTGACCCGTCGGGAGATCGACATCTTCCTTTCGACGCTCGGCGAAACCTGCAACGTCAGGCTCTCGGCGCGCGAGGCCAAGCGCTCGGCGCAAACCTTCTACCGTCTGAAGCAGCGCGATTCCGGGTTCCGGGCCGCCTGGCTGGAAGCGCTGAGCGCGGGCTACGATCATCTGGAGATGGAGCTGCTCCATCGCGCCCGCTTCGGAACACCCAAGGACGTCTTCCACCAAGGACGGAAGACCGGAACGACCCGGACGTTCAACGACTCGACGGCGCTTCGGCTGCTCCACTTCCACCGCAAGACCATTCAGCCGCTTCGAGCGGCGGATCAGTCGGGCAGGCGGGACGCGAAATCCATTTTCGACGAGCTTGCGGCCCGGGTGGCGGAGATCAAGGCGGAAACGGCGGCGAAGGCGCGGGAGAAGGGCGATGGCGACTCCTGAGCTCCAGTCGCTCGCCGGGGAGATTGCGACCCTCGAGCCGGAGGCGCGTGCGCGGGTGATCGCCGGGCTGAGCCCAGCCGAGCGATACTATGTCCAATATGTCTGGGCGATCTGGGAGCATGAGAAGCAGAAGGAGCCCGACCGGCCCTGGCGGGTCTGGCTGGTGCTTGCCGGCCGCGGCTTCGGCAAGACCCGGATGGGGGCCGAATGGGTACGGCGCATGGCGGCGGCCGACCCGCTGGCCCGAATCGCCCTGGTCGGAGCCACCATGGCCGAGGCGCGGGCGGTCATGGTGGAGGGCGCCAGCGGGATACTCGCGGTCTGCCCGCCCGACGAGCGGCCGGTCTGGGAGCCGTCGCTCGCCCGGCTCCGTTTTCCGGGAGGCGCCCGCGCCCATCTCTATTCGGCGGCGGAGCCGGAGAGCCTGCGCGGATCGCAGCATCATTTCGCCTGGTGCGACGAGATCGCCAAATGGCCCTTCGGACCGGCGGCGTGGGACAATCTGATGCTCGGCCTGAGGTGCGGGCCTTTGCCCCGGGCGGTGGCGACGACGACTCCGCGGCCGGTGGCGCTGGTGCGCAGGCTCTTCGCGCAGGAGGGGGTGGCGAGGACAGGGGGGCGGACGAGCGACAATGCGGCCCATCTGGCCGGCGCTTTCCTCGCGGACGTCGCGCGCGATTATGGCGGGACCAGGCTCGGTCGGCAGGAGCTGGACGGGGAGCTGATCGAGGACGCCGAGCGGAGCCTGTGGCCGAGGGATTTGATCGAGAAGTGCCGGGTATTGCCTCCCCGGCCAGAGGCTGGGGAGGGGGACCAGGCTTTGCCTGGTGGAGGGGTAGAGGGCTCGGAGGGCGAGGGTTCGAGCGGGAACCCCGGCAGTCCGGGCCGGTCACCCCTCCACCAGGCTTCGCATGGTCCCCCTCCCCATCTCGCGATGGGGAGGCAAATCCGCCGGGTCGTCGTCGGAGTCGATCCACCCGTCTCCGCGGAGGGCGATGCCTGCGGGATCGTGGTCTGCGTCCTGGCCGGGGACGGAATCGCCTATGTCGTCGAGGATTCCAGCGTCTCGGGCCGAAGCCCGGAAGGCTGGGCCCGGGCGGTGGCGGCGGCGGCGCGCAGATGGGGCGCCGACCGGGTGATCGCCGAGGGCAACCAGGGCGGGGCGATGGTGACGAGCGTGCTTCGCGCCGCCGATATCGACCTGCCGGTGAGGCTGGTCCACGCCAGCGCCGGCAAGTCGGCCCGGGCCGAGCCGGTGGCGGCCCTGTTCGAGCGCGGCGCGGCGAAGTTCGCGGGCGCCTTTCCGGCGCTGGAGGACGAGCTTGCCGGGCTGATCGCGGGCGGCGGCTATGAAGGGCCGGGGCGCTCGCCCGACCGCGCCGACGCGATGGTCTGGGCGATGACCGAGCTGATGCTGGGGCGGAGGCGGGCGGAGCCTCGGGTGCGGAGATTGTGAGGGGGAAATCCTCCCCGCGATTTCGCGGGGAGGGGGACCGCTCGAAGAGCGGTGGAGGGGTTCTTCGGACGCTGAAAGAACCCCTCCACCATGCTTCGCATGGTCCCCCTCCCCGGCAAATGCCGGGGAGGATTTATTGAGGAGTAACAACATGAAATCGTGGTTCGGACGGAAGGCGGGGCCGGCGGCCCGGCCCTTGCTCCATCGCCCCTATTCCGGGGCGGCGGCGGTGGGGGAGTGGCCGCGCAATTACGAGGCCCAGGTGCGCGAGGCCTATATGGGCAATCCGGTGGCGCAAAGGGCGGTGAGGCTGGTGGCGGAGAGCGTCGCCTGGGCGCCGGTCTATGCGAGCGACGGCGAGGCGGGAGCGGCGGCTTCGGCGAAGGCGCTCGGGCTGGTGAGCCCGGCCCTGCTCGATTCGGCGGCGGCGCATTTGCTTCTCCACGGCAATGCCTTCGTCCAGATCCTGCTCGATTCCGACGCGGCGCCGGCGGAGCTGTTCGCGCTGAGGCCCGAGCGGGTCGCGGTCGAGGCGGATTCGGGGGGCTGGCCGGCGGCCTATGTCTACCGCGCCGGCGAGGTGAAGGCGCGGCTTCCGGCGCGGGACGCTCTCGGGCGGCCGGGGCTCGTCCACATCAAGGCGATGCACCCGCTCGACGACCATTACGGGCTCGGCTGCCTAGGCGCGGCGGCGGGGGCGGTGGCGATCCACAATGCGGCGACGCGGTGGAACAAGGCTTTGCTCGACAATGCGGCACGGCCTTCCGGGGCGCTGAGCGTCGAGGGCGGCGAGGGGATTCTCGCGGCCGAGCAATATGACCGGCTTCGCGAGGAGCTCGAGCTCCATTTCGCCGGAACCGCCAACGCGGGGCGGCCGCTGCTGCTCGAGGGCGGGCTGAAATGGCAGGCGATGAGCCTGACCCCCGCCGACATGGACTTCGCCGGAATGAAGGCGGCGGCGGCGCGGGAGATCGCTTTGGCCTTCGGAGTGCCGCCGATGCTGCTCGGGCTTCCGGGGGACTCAACCTACGCCAATTACCGGGAGGCCAACCGGGCCTTGTGGCGGCTGACCGTGCTTCCGCTCGCCGACAAGCTGCTCGGCGCGGTCGCGGGGGCGCTGGCGGCCTGGTGGCCGGGGCTGAAGCTGGCGCTCGACGTCGACCAGCTGACCGCGCTCGCCGAGGACCGCGAGCGGCTGTGGGCGCAGGTGACGGCGGCGGATTTCCTCAGCCGCGAGGAGAAGAGGGAGATGCTGGGGTTCGGGGACTAAATTCCTCCCCGGCATTTGCCGGGGAGGGGGAACGCGCGAAGCGCGGTGGAGGGGTTCTTGGGGGCTCGAAGAACCCCTCCACCATGCTTCGCATGGTCCCCCTCCCCGCGAAAACGCGGAGAGGATTTCACGGGAGGAATGATCATGACCGAACAGGGCAATAATATGCTCGCGCTTCTCGTCGCCCAGGCGGAGGGGCAGGGGGCGGGGCTGGTGACGGTGCGGGCGCTGGTCGAGGAGGCGAGCGAGTTGGGCGCCGGGCGGGCGCTGGAGGCGCTGGGCTTGAGCGACGGCAAGGCGCGGCGCGACATGGATGAGCTGAGGGAGCTTCTCCAGGCCTGGCGCGACGCGAAGAAGAGCGCGTGGCAGGCGGTGGTGAGCTGGACGGTTCGGATCCTGCTGGCCTTGCTGGTGCTCGGTATGAGCGTGAGGCTCGGCCTTCTGGAGCTTCTGAAATGAGGTTCGCGGGCTATGCGGCGGTCTTCGACCGTCCCGACCGGGGCGGCGACGTGGTCCGGGCCGGGGCCTTCGCCCGGAGCCTGGAGCGCGGCGTTCGGGAAGTGCCTTTGCTGTGGCAACACCAGCCGGCGAGGCCGGTCGGGCGGATCGAATATCTGAAGGAGGACAAGCGCGGGCTTCGGGTGATCGCCCGGCTTTCGGGGGGCGCCGCCGGGAGCGAGGCGGCGGCCCTGCTCAAGGAAGGATCGGTGGCGGGGCTGAGCTTCGGCTATCGGGTGCGCAAGTCGAAGGGGGAGGCGCCGCGCGAGCTTGAGGAGGTGGAGCTGGTCGAGGTCAGCCTGGTGAGCCTGCCGATGCAGCCCAAGGCGCGGGTTCACGCACTGGAGGGGTGATCGTCCGGAGGGCGGCGGCGGCACGCCCTTTCCGACAGGTGGAAGGCCAGGCCGGCCAGTGCCCCGCCGAGGAGATAGACGATCCGCAGCGTGGGATCGAAGCGGTTGCCGGCAAGGCCGATCCCGAAGCCTCGCGACCATTCCCGCGGGAGCAGGGCCAGGACCGCCGCCATGGCGAGGCCGCCGATCAGAATGTCGGCGGGCAAAGCCGGGACGGGAAGCCATCTCCGGCGCGCGTAGAGCAGGACGGCGAACAGCAAGGCGAAGCCGATCTTGGCGGCGGGCGCGACCTCGTCGGCGACCTCGATGGTCGCGGCGACGAGGTTTCGGCCCTCGGCCAAAGGCGACAGGCCGGCCGCCGCGACGATCGCGCTGGGCAGGAAGATCGCGAGGGCCCAGCCGCCGATCAGGGCGATGAAGAAGCATTTCGGGCGGATCGCCTGCATCGGGCGAGGATAGCCCAGTCGAGCGAGGAAGAAGAGGGATTCCGGCTTTCGCCGGGGTGACGGGGACGTGTGTCCGACGTGGAAGAGGAGAAATGACATGCTGGAAGTGAAAGCGGATCCGCTGGAGGCGTCGTTCGAGGCGCTGGAGCGGGAGGATGGCGAGATCGCGCAGCTCCGGGAGGAGATGGCGCAATTGAAGGGCCGGATGGACGCCCGGGCGGTGGCGGCGGCCCGGCCGGCGCTGAGCGGGGCGAAGGGGGAGGGCTCGCCCTTCGTCGATTCCTACCTCAGGAAGGGGCTGGAGAGCGGGGTCGAGCTGAAGGCCCTGGCGGGCACGACCGACGCCGCCGGCGGCTATGCCGTGCCGGAGGAGATCGATGCCGAGATCGGGCGGCTGCTGACCGCGATTTCGCCGATCCGCGCCATCGCCAACGTCGTCAGGGTGGGCAGCGCCGGCTATCGCAAGCTGGTCACGGCCGGAGGCACCCCTTCGGGCTGGGTCAGCGAGACGGCGGGGCGCCCGGAAACGGCGACCCCGAATTTCATCGAGGTCGCTCCGCCCTTCGGCGAGCTTTACGCCAATCCGGCGGCGAGCCAGGCGATGCTCGACGATTCCGCCTTCGACGTCGAGGCGTGGCTCGCTCAGGAGATCGCGACCGAGTTCGCCCGGGCCGAAGGCTCGGCCTTCGTCGGCGGCAGCGGAATCAACCGGCCGAAGGGCTTCCTGGCCGGTGCGACCTCGGCGCAGGGCGATTCGTCGCGGCCGTTCGGGACCCTGCAATATCTGGCGACCGGAGCGGCGGGCGGGTTCGGCGCCAATCCGGGGGACAGGCTGATCGACCTCGTCCAGTCGCTTCGGCCGCCTTACCGGCAGGGCGCTTCGTTCGTGATGAACTCGGCGACGGCGTCCGCCATCCGCAAGTTCAAGACCGTCGACGGAGCCTTCCTGTGGCAGCCGGGGCTCGCGGCGGGGCAGCCCGACGTCCTGCTCGGCTATCCGGTGGTCGAGGCGGAGGACATGCCCGACGTCGGCGCCGACAGCCTGTCGATCGCCTTCGGCAATTTCCGGGTCGGCTATCTGATCGCGGAGCGGACGGAGACCCAGATCCTTCGCGACCCCTATACCAACAAGCCGTTCGTCCACTTCTACGCGACGAAGAGGATCGGCGGGCAGGTGGCGAATTCGGAGGCGATCAAGCTTCTGAAGTTCGCGGCGTAGGCTGGTGGGGGTTGGGGGTTGGGGGTTGGGGCGGGTGCGCCCTCCCCAATCCCCAATCCCCAATCCCCCTTTCTCGGAGAAATATAATGATCGAGGGCGAGGCGCTGGTCCTGCCGCCGGAGGCGGCGGGGGCGGCGAAGGATTATCTGCGGGTCGAGCGGGCGGACGAGGACGGGCTGATCGCCGGCCTGGCCGTGGCGGCGGCCGAGCTTTGCGAGGCCTTCATCGGCCGGGCCCTGCTGGCCCGCGGCTTCACCGAGACATTGCCGGCGAGCCGGGCGTGGCGGCGCCTGACACAGGGGCCGGTGCGGACGACCACGCTGGTCGAGGCGCTTCCGGCCGAGGGGCCGGCGCAGATCCTGCCGGGCGCTGCCTACGGAATCGACATCGACGCGCGGGGCGACGGCTGGGTGCGGCTGACCGCCGTCGGCGACGTCCGGCGGATAAGGATCGCCTACGAGGCCGGTCTGGCCGGCACCTGGGCGGAGCTTCCGTCGGCGCTCCGGCAGGGAATCCTGCGACTGACGGCGCATCTCTACACGAACCGGGCGGCGGAAGCGCCGCGCGCGAACGAGCCGCCGGCGGCGGTGACGGCGCTGTGGCGCCCGTTCCGCCGGATCCGGCTTCGCTGAGGGGGGAGGAAATCATGTTCGAACGGCTGATGCTGCATGGCGCGGCGCTGGCGCAGAAGGCGGCGCGGGCGCGCCGAGGCTCGCTGGCGGCGTCACTCCGCGAGGAGGTGCCCGAAGATGTGCGGGTGAGCGAGGCGGAGGACGAGGTGGCGCTTTCGGGACGAGGCCTCAAGCGCCGCTTCACGCTCGATCCCGAGCTTCGCTGGCTGCTCCTTCGACAGGCTCAGGATGAGCGCGGGAAAGCTCAGGATGAGCGCGGGAAGGCTCATGATGAGCGCGGGAGCGCTCAGGACGAGCGCGGGAGGCGGCGGTGAGCGGCGCGGGCGCGGCGCTCCAGGCCGCCGCGATCGAGACCCTGGAAGCGCTCGAGCTGGGCGGAGTCTATCCGGGGCCGCCGCTCCAGGCGGCCTTCCCTCATGCGGTGGTCGAGTGCGGATTGGAGACGGACTGGGGGCATAAGAGCGGCCGCGGGCGCGAGCTCAGGCTGGCGGTGACCTTGCGCGACTCGGGCGAGCGCCCGGAGCGTGCCCAGGCCTTTGCCGAAGTCGTCGAGTCGGCGATCGCGGCGGGGCTGGACGTCGAAGGCTGGCGGCTGGTCACTCTCGCCTTGCTTCGCAGCCGGACCGTCGCCGAAGGGCGCGGCGGCAAAGCGGGCTGGGCGGTGGCGATCGACTATCGGGCGCGGCTGCTGGCGGAGTGAGGAAGACACAATTCCTCCCCGGCTTTTGCCGGGGAGGGGGACCATGCGAAGCATGGTGGAGGGGTTCTTGCAGGTTCCGAAGAACCCCTCCACCGCGCTTCGCGCGGTCCCCCTCCCCGCGAAATCGCGGGGAGGATTTTATTTTATTTCGGCTTGGCTTCCGGCAGGCTGGCCTTGAACGTCTCGACCGCATTTTCGTGGATGTAGCCGATCTCCTCGGTCGCGTTCCGCTCGGCGGTGGCGCGAGCAATCTTGGCGGAGACGTCGGTCGCGATGGACGCGGCTCGGAAGGCGGCTTCCTCGGACTTGCAGGCGGTGGCGAGCTTCGCCTGGAACGCGACCTCGTCGGCGCCCTCCTTCACCTGCGCTCGGGCAAAGCCGCCGAGGCATTTGGAATAGCTGGTGCGGGCCGAAGCGATATTGCCCTGGGCCGACGCCAAGAGGGCCACGAGAAGCACTTGTGAAATCATCCCGAATTCCAGTGCAACAATTTGAGACGAAGGGAGAATATCGATGGCGGCGGAAAAGGGAAGTGCTTTCTTGCTGAAGGTCGGAAATGGCTCGGAACCGCCGGTTTTCGCGACCGTGGCGGGGATGCGGACGACCCAGATGTCGGTGAACGGCGAGGCGGTGAACGTCACGTCGAAAGACTCGGGCGGCTGGCGCGAGCTTCTATCGGGGGCAGGGGTGCGTTCGGTCTCGGTGGCGGCGAGCGGGATTTTCACCGGATCGGTGGCGGAAGTGCGGGTCAAGTCCAACGCGCTCGCCGGGCAGGTCGACGACTACGAATTGAGCTTCGAAAGCGGCGAAAGGCTGCGCGCACGCTTCCTGGTCACCCGGCTCGATTATTCCGGCGATTACAATGGCGAGCGCAATTACGCCCTGAGCCTGGAAAGCTCCGGGCCGGTGACGACGCTGTGAGCGCCGCGGCGAACCCCGCTCGGGGGGAGGCGATTCTGATCGTCGGCGGCGAGGCGCTCAAGCTTCGGCCGAGCTTCGAGGCCCTGGTCGCGGCGGAGGAGGAATTGGGGCCGCTCTTCGGCCTGGTCGAGCGGGCGGCGGCGGGCGGGCTCAGGGTCGCGGAGATCGCCGGGCTGTTCTGGCATTGCACGCAGGGGCGGCCGGAGGGGCTGACCCGCGAGGCGGTGGGGGCGGCGATCGTCGAGCGCGGGCTGGCTGGGGTGACTCCGGTGCTGAAGGTCCTGCTCGGGCAGATTTTGCAGGGGGGTTCGACAAGCTCGCCATGAGCGGGACGGAGCGGTTCAGCGAGTCGGCCGGGCGGCTGGCGGGGCTGGCCGGGGCGTTGCTCGGGTGGCGGCCGGAGGAATTCTGGCGGGCGACTCCGGCGGAGCTGGGGGCGGTGCTGGAAGCGATGGTGGGGAATCCGGACAAGTCCGCGGGGCGCTCGGACCTCGAGCGGCTGATGCAGCGGTTTCCGGATTAGAATTTCGAAGATCGGGGCGGGTACCCCTCCACCAGGCTTCGCCTGGTCCCCCTCCCCATCTGCGATGGGGAGGCAAGATATGGACGAGGAAATCGAGCGGCTGGTGGTGAGCGTTCGGGCCGATACCGGGGCGTTCGCCCGGGACGTGGCGGAGATGAAGGGGCAGCTGGACGGGCCGCTGGCCGACGGGCTGGAGCGGGCCGGTCGGGTTCTCGAAAATGCGCTTCTGCGCGCGGTCAGGACCGGCAAGCTGGGCTTCGACGATTTGAAGAGCGTCGCTCTGGCGGCGATGGCCGAGATCGCGTCGGCGGCGATCCGCACCGGCCTCCAGGCGGCGGCGGGCGGCGGCGGCGGGGGCGCCGGCGGCGGCAGCGGAGGACTGCTCGCCGCGGCGGCGCAATTGCTCGGGGCCCTGATCGGAGCGCCGGGGCGGGCGACCGGCGGGCCGGTGGCGCCCGGGCGGCCCTATCTGGTCGGCGAGCGCGGGCCCGAGCTGTTCGTTCCGACCGCCAGCGGACGGATCGAGACGGGGCGCGCAGGCGCGCGCGACATCCGGATGAGCATCCTCGTCAGCGCCCCGGCGGGCGAGGCTCCGCAGGCTCTGGCGCGGTCGAGCCGCCAGGTGGCCCGGGCGGTGAAGCAGGCGCTGATGCGGGTGGAGGATTAATTTCCTCTCCCGCTTTTCGCGGGAGAGGAGGGGCCCAAGCCGAAGGCTTGGGAGGTGAGGGTCTTTTCCGAGTCCGGTGTGCAGACCCTCACCTCCCATCGCTGCGCGATGGGCCCCTCCTCTCCCGTAAGGACGGGAGAGGGGAAGGATTGAGTCATGGGGCATTGGCTGGCGCCGCCGGGGGCGGCGAGGCAGACGGGGTTCGTCAAGCGCTTCGACGCGCGCTTGTGGACCGTCAATTTTCCGAGGCCGATGATGGCTTCGGTGGTGACGACGGGGCCGCATTCGCTTCGGGTCGATTGCGTCTTCTACAAGGCCGACGACCTGGCCGGCCTGATCTGGGAGGCGGAGGACCGGTTCGACCATCCTTTGCTCGCCTATGAGACGAGCCGCGACTTTCGCGGCTGCCGACTCGCCTTCCGGTGGCGGAGCGGCGGACTTAGGGCGCTCGACGCGGTCGACGGGCCGACCTTGACGATCGAGGGGCGGGACTCCGCCGGGGCAGCTCGAAGCTGGTTCGTTCGGCTGTGGAATTATGCCGAAGGGACTCCCGAGGACGCGCTCGTCACACTCGATTTCGCCGCCCTGTCCGGCGGCTGGGAAAGCGAGGATCCGGTCTGGGCGGGGGACGTCGACCGGATGTTCGTGTCGATGGTGGCGCCCGGCTACACGCGTGAGGACGCGCCGCTCGCCGCCCCGGCGGAGGGGTGGGCCGAGCTGAGCCAGATCGCCTGCGACGGCGCCGGATCGGTGCTGGCGGCGGGCGACGTCCTGGTGCCGGAGCACCGGCTGAGGATCGCGACCGGCTATGACGACCTCTACCACCTCACGCCGGCGCGGGTGCTGAGGAACATCCTTCAGCTCGGCTATCGCGGGCCGATCAACCATTATGTCGGTATGAGCCATTATTTCCGGCTCGAGGCGAATAGCGGGGGTTACTACGTCAGCCTTGCCGGAGGCGTGCTCAACGCGCCCTGCGCCGCCTGGCATGCCGACCTGGCCGGACGGGCGAAGGCGCTCGGCTTCGAGCTCATCTGGTCGCTCTCCTACGAATTGCTCGACCAGCATGCCTGGGGCGACTGGAAGCAGAGGGCGCAGGACGGGTCGCCGGCGCTGACCGGCTGGTCGCCGCCCTCGACCTTGCTTTCGCCGGCCCATGACGGAGCGATGGGCTATTTGCGGCTGGCGGCGCAGGCCTTCGCCGGGATCGCGGTGGCGGCGGGGCTCAGAATGCGCTTCCAGGTCGGCGAGCCCTGGTGGTGGGTGATGCCGGACGGGCGCATCTGCCTGTACGACCCGGCCGCCGTCGCCACGCTGGCTCCGGTGCCGATTCCCGACGTGCGAGCGCCTCTGAGCGAGGCGCAGCGGGCGACGCTCGCCGCCGCCGGGGCGGTGCTGGCCGATTCCACGGCGGCCCTGACGGCGGCGGTTCGGGCGGTCGCGGCCGACGCGGAGACCCTGCTGCTGGCCTATCTGCCGACAATATTGGGAGCGCCGGACCTCAGGCTCGCCAACCTGCCGCTGGACTGGGAAAGCCCGGCTTTCGACGTGCTCCAGCTCGAGGATTACGACTGGGTGACCGGAGGCAATAAGGGCGCGACCGAGCGGGGAATCGCCGCGGCGCAGGCCCGGCTCGGCTATCCGCCAGAGCGGCAGCATTATTTCGTCGGCTTCGTGCTGGCGCCCGGGGACAGGGCGCAATGGCACGCCATCGCCGCGGCGATCGAGGTCGCGCGGCGGCGCGGCGCGAGCGAGGTGTTCGTCTGGGCATTGCCGCAGGTGCTTCGCGACGGTTTCACCTGGTTCGATCCTTCGGCAGGCTCAGGACAGGTTGTGGGAGACGGGGACGTGGAAGCTTTCGAGGACGTGCGCTTTCCGGTGGCGCTTGGGCGGGAGGCGAGCGTCGAGCCGTCTTTCTCCACTGCGGTGGTGACCGGCGCCGGGGGCGGCGAGCAGAGGAACAGCGACTGGGCCGACGCAAGGCTGCGCTTCGACGCCGGGCCGGGGGTTCGGGGCGAGGCCGACCTGCACGCCCTGATCGCCTTCTTCCGGGCCCGGCGCGGAGCCGCCATCGCGTTTCGCTTCGAGGACCCGTTCGACAACAGCTCCAACGACATGGCCGGTGCTCCGGGGCCGGCCGACCAGGCGCTCGGGACGGGCGACGGGGTTCGGACGGAGTTCCTTTTGTTGAAGAATTACGGCGGCCAGGTGCGGCGGATCACCCGGCCGGTGGCGGGGTCGGTCCGGGTGTCGGTGGGCGGGGTCGAGCGGGTGAGCGGGTGGACGCTGGGGCCGCTCGGCACCTTGAGCTTCGAGGCGGCGCCCGTGGCCGGCGCGGCGGTTGAGGCGGGGTTCCGCTTCGACGTGCCGGTGCGCTTCGCCGAGGATCGGCTCAGCGTGAGCCGCGCCACCTTCGAGGCGGGGGAAATCCCGTCCGTGCCGTTGATCGAGGTGAGGGAGGGGTAGGTCGGGTCGACCGCCCCTAAATTCCTCCCCGCGATTCCGCGGGGAGGGGGACCGCGCGAAGCGCGGTGGAGGGGTTCTTCTGACTCAGCAAGACCCCTCCACCAGGCTTCGCATGGTCCCCCTCCCCCGGAAATCCGGGGGAGGATTTAGCAAGGAGCGATGCCATGACTTCCTTTCTCGAGCGGAAGCTGACGACGCTCGCTTTCTGCTGGCGGGTGGAGCGGCGGGACGGGATTTGCCTGGGCTTCACCAGCCATGACCGCGACCTCGAGATCGGAGGGCTCGTCTATCGCTCGGCGCCGGGCATGCTGCCTTCGGCCATCTCGGTTTCGGACGGTTTCGACGCCTCGACGCTCGACGTCGCTGGAGCGCTGACCAGCGACTCGATCGGCGAGTCCGACCTTGCCGCCGGGCGCTGGGACCGGGCGGCGGTGTCCCTGTTCCTGGTCGACTGGGAGGATCCGGGCGGGGAGAGGCTGGCGCTCGCCCGCGGCGAGCTCGGCGACGTGACGGTGAAGGCGAACGGCTTCGAAGCCGAATTGCGCGGCGCCGCGGCCCTGCTCGAACGGGCGGTGGCCGAGCAGACCTCGCCCGAATGCCGGGCCGAGCTGGGCGACCGGCGGTGCCGGGCCGACATGGCCGGGCGGTTGCGGGTGACCCGGGTGACGGCGGCGCCCGCGGAGAATGTCGTGATCGTGGCCGAGGCTCCGGGCGGGCCGGGGGCCTATGCGTTCGGCCGGCTGCGCTGGATCGGCGGCGAGAATAGCGGCCTGGAAAGCGCGATCATCGCCTCCGACGGGCCGGAGCTGCGCCTGCAGGAGCCGCCGCCCTTCGCGGTCGCCGCGGGCTGACCTCGTCGCCATCGAAGAGGGCTGCGACAAGAGCTTCGCCACCTGCGGCGCGCGCTTTGCCAATGCCGAGAATTTCCGAGGCGAGCCGCATCTGCCGGGAATGGACCTTCTCACCCGCTATCCGGGAGCTTGAACGATGAAAGGCATCGATATCGCGGCGCGCGCCTGCGCGCTCGTGGGCACGCGCTTCCGTCCCCAGGGCCGGACTCCGAGAGACGGGCTGGATTGTGTCGGCACGGCCGCCCTCGCGGCCGGAATCCCGGCCGACAGGATCTCGCGGGACTATGCGCTTCGCGGCCAAAGGCTGGCGGACATCGAGCATCAGCTTTGCGACCTCGGCTGCAGGCCCGTGGTGGGTAACGTGCTGGACCTCGGCGACGTCGTCGTCTGCCGGACCGGACCTGCGCAATATCATATGGTCATCATCACCCCGTTCGGCTTCGTCCATGCCGACGCCGGCCTCCGGCGCGTGGTGCAGCGGCCTTATCCCATTCCCTGGACGCTCATCGGCGCCTGGCGAATCGCCGAGGAGGATATGTGATGGCGACCGTAGTCCTCACCGTGGCCGGAACCGCGATCGGAGGGCCGGTCGGCGGGGCGATCGGAGCGATCGTCGGCCAGCAGATCGACGGTCGGCTGTTCGCGCCCAAGGCTCGCCAGGGGCCGCGGCTCGGCGAGCTGGCGGTGCAGACGTCGAGCTACGGAAGCCAGATCCCGAAATTGTTCGGGACGATGCGGGTCGCCGGGACGGTGATCTGGGCAACCGACCTCAAGGAGGAGAGATCGAAGAGCGGGGGCGGCAAGGGCCAGCCCAAGACGGTCAATTACAGCTATTCGGCCAATTTCGCCGTGGCGCTTTCCGGGCGCCCGATAAGGGCGGTGCGGCGGATCTGGGCGGACGGCAAGCTGCTTCGCGGCGCCGCCGGGGATTTCAAGACGGCGACCGGCTACCGGCTTCACCTCGGCGGCGAGGCCCAAGCGGTCGATCCGCTGATCGCGGCGGTGGAAGGCGCGGGCCAGGCGCCCGCCTATCGCGGCATCGCCTATGCCGTGTTCGAGGATTTCCAGTTGGCCGATTACGGCAACCGTATCCCTTCGCTCACCTTCGAGGTGGAGGCGGATCCGGGCGCGACGAATGTCGTCGCGGTGGCGGCGGCGCTCGGGGAGGGGCTGACGGCGACGGGAGAATCGGCGGCGCTCACCGGCTATGCGGCGGGCGGGGACAGCGTGCGCGCAGCGATCGCCGCGCTCGCCGAGCTGGAGCCGCTGTCGCTGATCGACGACGGCGAAGGACTTCTGCTCGCCAGCGGCGCCGAGACTCCCGCCTTGATCGCGGAAGGCGAGCTCGGCGCGGCGGCGGCGGGAGCCGGGGGACGGAGCGAATGGCTGAGGCGGAGCGGCGATTCCGTGCCGGCGGAGGCGACCCTGGCTTATTACGATCCCGCCCGCGACTATCAGACCGGGCTTCAGCGGGCGAGCCGCCCGGGGGCCGCGCTCACCAGCGACCGGAGCGCCGTCGCCGCGGCGCTCGACGCCGCGACCGCCAAGGCGCTCGCGGCGGGCCGACTCGAGAGGCTTTGGGCGGCCCGGCGCTCGGCCAAGCTTCACCTCGGATGGTCGCGGCTCGGGCTGGCGGCCGGGCGCCATGTCCGGATCGGCGGGCGCTCCGGCCTCTGGAAGATCGCGCGCTGGACGCTCGACCGGATGGTGCTGACCCTGGAGCTGACCGGAGCGCCGTCGATGGCGCCGGCGGCGGGGCCGGCGAGCCCGGGCCGCCCCGTCGATCAGCCGGACCTCCTTCACGGCCCGACGTCGCTGCTCCTGCTCGACCTGCCGCTGTTTGCCGAGGCGCCGCCGAGCCGGCCGCGGCTGCTGGTCGCGGCCGCCGGAGCGGAGGCGGGCTGGCGCCGCGCCGATTTGATCGCGAGCTTCGACGGCGGAGTGAGCTGGGTCACGGCGGGGGCCACCGCTCCGCCGGCCGTCCTCGGCACCGCGCTCGGAGTGCCGGCGCCCGCAGGCTCCGCTCTCGTCGACGAGCGCAGCGCCTTCGAGGTCGAGCTGCTCAACGAGGCGATGTGGCTGGAGAGCCGGAGCGACTCCGCGCTCGCCGACGGCGCCAATTTCGCCCTGCTCGGCGACGAGCTGATCCAGTTCGGCCTTGCCGAGCCGCTCGGCGACCGGCGCTTCCGGCTGTCGCGCCTCCTTCGCGGGCGGCGCGGGACGGAATGGGCCGCCGCACTCCACGAGACGGGCGAGCCCTTCGCCCTGATCGAGGCCGAGAGCCTGGCCGTCGTCGAGGCCCCGCTCGGATCGCTCGGCGGGGAGGCTCGGCTGATCGCCCAGGGCCTCGGCGACCCGGACGGCGTGCTCGCGGTCCGGACGGTGACGGGGGAAGCGTTGCGGCCGCCGCCGCCCGTGCATTTGCGAGCCGCGAGGCTGGCCAATGGCGACCTCGCCTTGAGCTGGGTCAGGCGGAGCCGCGCCGGCTGGACCTGGCTGAGCGGAAGCGACACCCCGCTCGGCGAGGAGATGGAAGCCTATCGGCTGATCCTGGCCGGCGAGGGCTTCGAGCGGAGCGTGACGATCACGGCTCCGGCCTATCTCTACACCGCGGCCGAGCAGGCCGCCGACGGGCTCGCCGGGCCGCTGACCCTGGAAGTGGTCCAGCTCGGAACGTCGGCGCCGTCGCGGCCCGCATCTCTAGTCGTAGCTTGAGGAGATAGATCATGGCCGACACGACACCCCGCTTCGCCTTGCCCCTCATCCTGCCCGGCCAGGCCCAAAAGGAGCTCTTCCACAACGAAGCGCTGGCCCGGATCGACCTCGCGCTTCATCCGGCCGTGGAGGGACCGCCCGACGCCGAGCCGCCGCCGGCCCCGGCCGAGGGCGAGTGCAGGATCGTCGCCCCCGCCGCCGGCGGCGACTGGAGCGGGCGCGACAATATGCTGGCGATGTGGACCGAGGGCGGCTGGCGCTTCGTCGCGCCGCCGCCCGGGACCAGCGCCTGGAACAAGGCGGCGGCGCTGCCTTTGCTGTGGGACGGCTTTCAGTGGAGGGAGGGCGAGCTGGCCTGCTCCGGTTTGCTGGTCAACGGCGTCAGAGTCGTCGGCGCGCGCCAGTCGGGCGTCGCAAGTCCTTCTGGCGGAACGATAATCGACGCGGAAGCAAGGGCTGCGATCAACGCTCTGACTGCGGCATTAATGTCACACGGACTGATCGAGTGACCATTTTCCTTGCCCGCGTGAAACCAAGGGAGCAGAGGGTCGTTTGCCGGCCGTCTGACGAGGGGCCTTCAAGGATTCGGTAACCGACTCACTGAGGCATTTCGGCAACATTTGTGGGGATAAGCGTGCTTGCGCGGAAACTCCGCTTACCGTATTGAGTTCATGGTCGTTCCCGTAGGGACGCAAGAAGAAAGGGGAAAGTTTATGCGGAAGCTCGCCATCGCTATGGCGCTTTCATCCA
>Ga0190275_10000627_pt1 | contig 29331 bp, 16 predicted proteins | sample Popmic550T_FD_133745 | JGI IMG/M metagenome (GOLD analysis project Ga0190275, IMG submission 133745) | Populus adjacent soil microbial communities from riparian zone of Yellowstone River, Montana, USA - 550 T | ecosystem: Environmental > Terrestrial > Soil > Riparian zone > Trees stand | place...
AGGAGAACTCGGTCCACCCGCCCGTGCACAGGAGCTTCCCCTCCTCGAGCACGAGCGCTCGAGCCTCGTGCAGGTTCACTCTGCGTGAGAGACCTTACCCGGTCCTGAGCTACCCGAGGCCAGCACTTCCACGAGGTACTCGTGCTCGACGCGACCCCTTTCAACGTGGGTGGCCGCGCGCTGCATTCCGATCTTCTCCAGCACCCGGATGGACGCGGCGTTCTCCGCGTCCACGTACGCAACGACGGCCTGCGCGCACAAGACCTGGAGGCTGAAGCGGAGCAGCTCGGCGGCCACCTCCGTCGCGAGTCCACGGCCCCAGTGCGTGTCGAGGATCCGGTAGCCGATCTCCACGCGCCCGGAGGGCTCTCTCATGAGCGCGGCGGACCCCAGGAACTCTTGCGTGCTCGAGTCGTAGATGGCGTAGACGCCCTCGTGCTCATCCTGGGCGCTCTTCGCCAGGATCCGCTCGAACCTCTCAGCCGTCTCCTCCCACGTGAACGGGCGGCCCGTCACGAGCTGCATCACCCGCGCGTTGCCCGTGAGCTGGTGGTACCGGCCCACCTCACCGTTCGTGAATCTCCTCAGCGAGCAGCGTGCTGTCTTCAGGCTCATGTCCGCGGATCCTGCCCAAGCCACGAGGCCCGTTTCTCACTTTTCTTTTCTCACCGAGCAGGCCATCCGCTACGCCATCAACCCGCCGCCCAACCCGATGAACCAGCCTTCGGGCAGCTGGCACTACTGGTGCCTCGGCCTCGTCAACAAGGCGTACCAGTCCGCGGGCTGCCCGCTCCCCAACCTCCAGGTCAACAAGGCCATCGACGCCTATCACCAGTACAACGCGCAGGGGAAGATCCGCACCGATGGTATCCCGCCGCGCGGTGCGGGGAAGTGCTGCGCGCAGAGCGTCCAGCAGCGGCTGGCCGGCGAACTCCTGGAGCGGCCACGGCGCTGTTCACAAACCTGTCTGACAAGCAGACAGGTTCGGGCAGAGCACGGCCGGCCGACACCTGGAACGAACCTGTCTGACAAGCAGACAGGTTGGCAACGGCTGCGACCGGCAGGAGGCCTCCACTGCTCTGGGATTCCTTGCTCTACCCAAGGCGTGGCTCAGCTGACACGCACGGCGCCTCGGCAGTGCTTCCCAACCGGTCCGACTTTCTCCCAGAGCGACCCGGCTGCGAGCAGCCTTGGGCCTGGCTCTGGGCCGGGCAAGCACTGCCTCCGTGCCTGCCACCCTCTGGCTGACACCCGCTCAGAAGCTGAGCGGCAGCGCGAAGGCCGTGCCGTTCTGCGTGCCCGTGCGGTAGCTCGTCGGCGCGCCGATGACGAGCGTCGGCGGGCTGCCCGCCCCTCCCTGCGTGAGCGAGAGATCCTGCCCGAGGTTCGAGCGATCGTTCACATCGCCCACGGCCATCAGCCAAGGCGACAGCCTGCCCGTTGACTGCGCACCGCCCGCGTAGAGGAACACTGCGCCTCCGCCATCCGAGGCCTCCGAGGCGCCCGGCGCGCTCACGATGAGATCCGGAATGCTGTCGCCCGTCAGATCCCGTCCTCCCGCCAGTGCCCGACCGAAGTTCACCGCGCGCGTGCGGTGCACCAGCGTCGCCGGGCTGAGCCCATTCCCCAGCGCTCCCACCAGCGCCTCGCCTGAGCCACCCGGCCGCCGCGACACGAGCTGCGCCGTCTCGAAGAGCAGCACCGCCGGCTGCGTCACGCCATCGAACGGCACGGCCGTCGCGCTGACGGCCAGGCGCTCCTTCCCGTCGTTGAGGAAGCGCCCCGCTCGTGCCATCGACACGCCCAGGCCCAAGACGTTGCCGCCCACCTCGCCATCCGCCGCCAGCCGCACCCATGAGGCCGTCGTCCGCGCGCCACAGCGCGCACCGCCCGAGTCATAGCCGAAGAGGAGGATGATCCCCGCGCGGTTCGTCTCCGTGTAGCGCCAGCCCACCTCGTCGCAGCCGTCCCCATTCAGGTCGCCCAGCGCCGTCGGCACGGACGTCTGCCGCGTCGTGGAGCCATCCGTGAAATAGAGCGGATCACACCCCATCGTCAGCTTCGCTGGGACGTCCTCCGGCGCGCGGCCGAGGAACACCTCGAACCCGTTGTTCCGCAGCGCCCCGATGTCCTCGAGGCCATCGCCGTTGAAGTCGAACTCGCCCACCACGCCGCGGCCAATCTGGCTGCGCCGGCAGCGCGCATCCGTGTCCGGCGTGCAGCCCGGGATCACCACCGGCGCCCACAGCCGGTAGGCATCCTTGAAGGAGCCATCCGCCTGCCCGAGCGACACCAGCAGCCCCCCCACGCCCTGCGTGCCGGAGGTGACGCACCCCGTCTTCTGCGAGGCGTACGCGGCGAGATCCGCCGTCTGCGAGGTGCTCGGCACCGTGAAGGCCGGCGCGCCCACCACCACGTCGGGAAGCCCATCCCCGTTGAAGTCCGTGAACGTCACGTCCGTGCCCACGCTGCGCCCCTTCACCACCGGTGCGCTCGCCCCCTCCGCCACCATGGCCGCCACTGTCCCCTGTGTCACGTCGTACGTGAAGGCGCGGCCCGCGTTGATGTCGTTGCCGTCCACCAACGTGCCCGGGCCCGCGTAGCCCGGCGCTCCCACCACCGCCACCGCCCGGCCGCCCACGCCCGTCGACGCCGCCACCACCTCGCCAAAGCGCTCCACGGCGGGCTTCGCCGGCACGAGCGAGAAGCTCCGCGTCCACTCCGCGAACGAGGCACCGCCTCGGGTGAAGTACTCCAGCCGCCCCGTGAAGGCTCCCGCCTCCGAGGAGGCGCGCCCGGAGAAGGCCACGAACCCCTGCCCGCTGGAACCACTCCACGAGGCCAACCCCACACCGAACACGTCCGAGCGGCTCTGCCCGTGGATCACCGCCAGCGGCTTGTTGAGGGAGCTGCCCGCGGTGAGCGTTGCCAGCGGATAGGCCAGCACCCGGCCAGCGAGGCGCAGCGTGGTGTTCCCCGGCGCGGGCGCGGAGGCGTTCGGAGCGCCGAGCACCAGCTCGGAGCCGGGCTGCCCGTCCACGTCCACCACCGCGAAGCTCCGGCCCGCGAAGAGGCCCGCCACCTCGCCGTAGATGCGGGCGAAGGCCCCGTCTCGCGCCACCTGCACGGGCGTGCTCGAGGGCTCACCCGTAGGCCTGTGGGCGCTCAGGTCGAAGAGCAGCGCCCCGCCCGCATCCGTGGCCGCCGCGTTGCCGCCGCTGGCGCGCAGGTCCGGCGAGTCCGTCCGGTCCGCCACCGTCATGAGCAGCGGAGGCCGGCCGCCCTCGCTCGGGACGACGCCCAGGCGCCAGGTGCCCTCGGTGGCGTCCCCGCTGTTCATGGGCAGCACGTACACATCCGGCGTGGCCCGGAAGCGCTGGCCCTCGGAGCGCCCGAAGAACACGGACACGCCCACCAGCACCGTGGCCTGCGTGGTGCCGTCCGCCAGGTAGCGCGACACCTTGCTCAGCGCCGCCACGTCCGTCAGCCCATCCCCGTTGAGGTCCGCCGCGACGATCGCCCGCCCCAGGTCCGTGTTGCTGCGGGACATGGGGTTGCCCGTCTTCGACAGATCCTGGCCGCCGAGCCGGATGGCCGCCAGGTCCGGCACTGGCTGGCCGGGTGTGAGGGTGAAGATGTCCACCGTGCCGCGGCGTGACACCGCGGCCGAGGGCGCGAGATCTCCCGCGGGCGCGCCGACGATCAGATCCCCGTCCCCATCCCCATCCACGTCCGCGATGGCCAGGCCCGTGCTGAAGGCGCCGCCGCGGCCGACGCTCGTGAGCGGCGGGCGCATGAGCTGCGGCCCATTGGAGTCCCAGCGGTAGAGGTACACCGCGCCCGAGTCCGCGCCGGTGATGTCCGCCCCCGGGGAGCCCACCGCGAGCTCCGCGCGCCCGTCCTTGTCGAGATCTCCCGCAGCCAGCATGTCACCGAAGGCCGCCGTGTCCGTGGCCCCCGTCAGCACCCACGTGGGCTGGGGGGGCAGGCCGGAGGCCCCGCCCTTGAAGATGAACACCGCGCCGCCGAGCGGGCGGTTGAGATCGCTCTCCCGCTGCCCCACCGCCACGTCCTGCACGCCATCCCCGTCGAAGTCCGCGGTGACGACCGTGGCCACGTCCGTGAGACGGCCATGCGGCTGCGTGGGGCGCTTCAGCTCGTCCATCACGCGCACGGAGACGCGGGCCTTGTCCTTCGTGAAGGGATCTGACGCCTCCAGCACCACCAGCCCGCTGGCGTTCGACTCGGTCTTGAGGCGGGTGCCCTCGATCGTGCCCGGGCCGGACACCTTCGTCCACGTCACCCGGTCGCTCCCGCCCGTGGTGGCCAGCGGAATGATCGAGCCCGCCGGCAGCGCCAGCACCACCGGATCACCGCGGAGCCGCGCGCTGGCGCTCACCTCGTACTGGAGCAGCGCCTCATCGCCCGTCTTCAGATCCCGCACCCGAACCTGATCCACGCCCGCGCTCGCGCCCGCGGTGTACATGCCACCCGGCGTGAGCGTGCTGCCCGCGGTGCTGTTGACCAGCGTGAACTCGGCACTGCCAAGCAGCCCCGCGGTCGCCACCTGGAAGGAGGTGCCCGGACGCACCATGGCGCGCGCCGGCGCCACGTCGAACGGCGCCACCACCTGCACCGTGGTCTGCGCGGAGCCCGAGCACTTGATGTCCTCCACCACCAGGGTGTCGGTGGAGGGTGTGAGCCCCGCGACGAAGCGGTTGCCCAGCATCTGGCCGGACGAGCCGCCCGCCTCGGCGCGGAAGCGGTAGTGGCCACTGCCGCCCGTGGCGGTGAGGGTCACCACGCCCGCCACCCGCAGCTGGGGGGGCTCGGCCTTCAAGGTCATCGCTTGCAGCCCGTCGCAGGGATCCACCACGGGAGGATCCGGCAGGATCGGCTCCTCCTCTTCACCGCAGGCCAGGGTCAGGAACGCAGACACACACGCCGCGCGAGCGAGCAGTCGGGACATGATGGGGGGTGCCTCCGGGAGGAGTTACGGCTTGGCGCCAGCGGCTACCCACCGCTGGATGAGAGAGATGAGCTGGGGATCCAGCGGGCCGTCCGCGGGCATGCGCTGATCGCGCACCGCCGCGGAGATCAGATCGGCGTTCTGCTTCCACAGCTCATAGGTGCTGAGCGGCCGGCCGGGAGTCGTGGTGTGACACTTGGCGCAGCGCGACTCGAAGAGCGGGCGCATGTCCTTCTCCCAGCCCACCTCGATGGGGGAGACGGGCTGGAACTCGAAGTGCACCACGCGCTTGGCCTCGGAGCCGTCCAGGAAGCGCGCCACCACCTCCAGCGACTGCTGGCCGGGCTCCAGCACGGCGAAGGAGAAGGGCCGCATCGTCCCATCCTTCTCCAGCCCGCCCAGGCTGTACTCGGGCCCCTGGACAATGGCCTCCGAGCCGGCGATCCGGAACAGGAGGGTGGGCGACTCGGCCCCTGGGGGCGGCACGGCCTGGATCACCAGGTTGTCCTCCACCACCCGCGAGCTCTGGTTCAACCCGAGCACCCGCGGTGCTGGGGCGCGGCTGATCGCCACCGAGTCCGGGCCGAGCTGCGCCCAGGCGCACCCGCTCTCGTCCGCGGCCAGGAAGCGGAACTCCCGCGTGTCCACGCCCGTGGCCACGCCCCACGAGTCCGCGTCCGCGTCATACACGAGCAGCTGGTCGCTGGACTTCACCCAGAGGAAGCGCCCGGAGCCCAGCAGCTGCACTGGCCGCTGCGCGAACTCCACGCGCCGCCACGTCCCGTCCTTGCGCCGCAGCAGCCGCTCCGAGGTGAGCACCCACAGCTCCGCGCCCTGCTCCTTCGAGGGCAGCAGGGACGCGATCGACACCAGCGTCTCCTTCTCCTCCAGCGGGAGGGCGGCCGGACGCACCTGGTAGATGTTGGGCGCCGTGGCCACCGCCACAGAGGCAGCACCGTTGCGCAGCATCCACATCCCAGGGGCCCCGTCCTCTGCGGGAGCCACCGCCAGCTCGGTGATGCCCTCGAGCGCCGCGCCCTCCACCTTGAGCGCGGAGAGCTGCCCGTTGTTCAGCCGGTACAGGCCGGAGGCATGCGCCAGCCACGCCGCCCCATCGGCCCCCTGCGCCGTGGCCACCGTCCCGGCCCCGAGCGCGTCCCGCCAGGGAGGGGCGATCAGCCAGCCGCCGTCCGCCAGGAAGAGGCCGGTGTCCGTCTCCACCAGCGCGGTGCGAGGCCCGAGCCGGAAGGCCGCGCTCGCCTTCCCTGGCGCCACGGTATTGCCCGGGTGGCTCTCCAGCCGGGCCTGCGAGCCATCCAGCCGCAGCCGCACGGGCTGGCCGGCCGCGGAGACGAAGACGCCGCCTCCCGTCTGGTCCGCGAAGCCCGAGCCCGAGGCCAGCGCTACCGGCGAGCGGACCTGCGCGGGCTGGAAGGCCGCAGGCTGCGGGCGCTCCAGCGGCAGGGAGGAGGAAGGGGAACCACCGCACGCGGCGGCGAGGACAAGGAGAAGAGCGGGGGCAAGCACCCCGCCCTCCTCCTGAACACGGAGGAGTTGGGTCTTCATGGCTTCGGACTTCAGGCCAGGATCGGCTGCAGGGGCGACACGCGAGTGATACTGTAGTCCAGGTCCGCAGAGGCCAGCACCGTGGCGATGACGTGCTCGGGGAGGATGTTCTCGCCGGTGGAAGTCGCCTGGCCGGTGCGCAGGTCGAACGTGCCCGCCGCCATGCCGATGTCACCGCTCGCGCCGAACACGTAGTTGTGCTTCACCCCAGCGCCCATCAGCAGGCAGCTGTTGCTGATGTGGTGATCTCGGCCACCGCTGGCGTTGATGAGCGGCGTGCGGGAGAACTCGGAGAACACCATGATGGTGGTGTGGTCCATGAAGTTGCCGCCCCCTGGGTGCGCGGTGCCCTTCAAGTCATCCACCAGCGTGGCCAGCGCGTCGAAGCCGCGGCGCTGGTTGTTGGCGTGGGTCAGCTGGGTGCCGAAGTGCGTGTCCATGCCGCCCGTGAGGTTGATGGAGACGCACTGGCTGATGCCCTTCTTGAGGGCGGTGGCCACCAGCGCCGCGCGGCCCGCCTCGTTGTCGTAGGGGCCTGTGGCGGCCAGCCCGTACTTCTGGCGCACCTCGGCGTTCTCCGCCAGATTGAAGCGGAACGCGTTGTCCAGCCGGCTGGAGAGCACCGCCTGCATCTGGTCCCGGCTGTCCACGTACGTGTCCCCCACCCCGCGCGCGCCGTAGGCCGCCGCCTCGCAGGAGATGGGCTGGCCGCGGAAGTCCACCAGCTGCTGCTCCAGCTCGCTGTCCAGCTGCCGGGTGCTGGGCGCCAGCGTCAGCAGCAGGTCCGTGGAACGGCTCACCCGCAGCGCGTTGGCGTGGCCGGGGTAGCGGTCATTGTACGTCTCGATGTTGTAGGCCACCGAGGGGATGGGCACCGCCGGGTGCAGCTGGCCGACGATCTCCGTCGCCGTGGACGAGCCGCGCGCCGCGCTGCCGATGGGCCGCTTGCCCGTGAGGAAGTAGCGGAAGCCCACCTCGTGGCCCAGCGTCGTCATGTTGATGCCGCGCACCACCGTCATCAAGTCGAAGTGGTCCGCCAGCCGGCCCACCGCGGGCCCGAACGCGATGTTCGAGCGCACCCCGCCCTTCTCGGGCACCACGGGCATCCCCGAGAAGCGGGCGTCATTGATGAGGCTGTAGCCCGGGAGGATGCGCGTCTCGGACACGCGCTCGGGCGTGAACTCGGTGGGATCCCTCGGGTCGAAGGCCAGGAGCTGATCCCAGCCGCCGGAGAAGTAGACGAAGACGAAGCAGCGATCCGGCGGAGCCAGGTTCGTGGCCTGGGCAAAGGCACGGAACGGGATGCCCCCGAAGAGGGTGGCACCCATGAAGCCGGCGGCCGCCTTGAGGAAGGAGCGGCGCTCGGGGCGAGGCAGGTTCGGGTTCTTCTTCATGGCAGGGTTCCCCGAGAAGCGTCAGTAGGTGAGGAAGCGCGAGTCCGTCATCATCGCGATGCACATGGCAGCAAAGGCCTGGTCGCGCTTCTTGATGGTCTCCGCACGAGCGGCGGCCTGAGTGAAGAAGCTCTTCCACTTCGTCAGCTCGTCCCCGGACAGCGGCGCGCCCCAGAAGCGGGTGGACAGGTAGACGAGCTGCTCGGTCACCTGCGCATCACTCAGCTGGGTCAGGTTCCCGGCCGTGCCGATCAGGGTAGGCACCTTCCGGCTGAGCGCGCGGGCGTTGGGGTCCGCCACCGTCAGCTCGGCGGTGGCCTGCTCCATGCACACCTGGCGCGCTCCGTCCTCAAGAAACTTGGCGAACACGAGGTTGGCCTCGGTGTTCTCGGAGACGACGTTGGCGAAGTCCGCTCGGCCCAGCGAGGGGGCCACATCCTGCAGATCGATGCAGGAGGAGGGGGCACCCGCAGCACACTCCCACGGGCGGCCCACGGCCGTCCGGATGGACGTATCGAGCTGCGCCACGGTGATGCGGCGCGGGGCGCGGCCCACGGAGCCGGCCTGCATCTCCGGATCCGGCAGCGGCGTCACCGTGCCATGGGGGTTGGGGATGGGCTCCAGCTGCCCGTCCACGGGTGGGGGCAAGGGCTTGTCCTCGGACTTGGAGGAGCAGGCGGGGGCAAGCGCGAGCAGCGCGAGGGCGACGAGGCGGCGCATCAGTCGATCCTCCGGTAGGCGTCGCTCGTCAGGAGCTTCTCGACGAGCGTCTTGAGGCTGTAGTTGCTGCGGGAGAAGTCGTCAGAGAGCTGCTGCAGGTACAGCCGCTGCTCCTCCGCCGACATGGGCCGGCCGAGGAACTCGCTCCAGATGCGCTTGACGGCACAGCGCTCCAGGTCGCCCGTCTGCAGCATGCGCTCCACCAGGAGCTGCGGGCCACCGACGATGTTCTCCTCCTCGTCCGGCGTGCGGTAGAGGTACGTCTTGAGCATGCCCAGCGAGTTGGCGCCGTCGCCGTCAAAGGCCTGCATCACGTACTGGCCGCACTCGCCACCGCAGTTGGTGTCACCGGCCAGCGCGCAGTCCCGGCACTTCGGATCGAAGCGGGGGAACTTCTGCTCGTTGAGGAAGAGCGCGTTGCGCTCGTCGAAGCGGCCCCAGTGCGCGCCCGTGGGCTCGATGGTGGCGTGGCAGTAGTTGCAGCCGCAGCGCCGGGCCAGGTTGTTCTCGCGGTTGCAGTTGTCCTCCGGCGGCGGGGACGGATCCGAGGACGGGACGAACGTCTTGCAGAGGAAGGCCTCGTAGAAGTGACTCACCCGGGCGCGCTGCGTGGGGAAGCGATGGAGGAACGAGGGGGTGGTGAGCACACCGGCGTGCTGCGGATCCCGCGTGTACTCCGCCCAGGTGGCCGCCTCCGAGTAGGGAACGGCCGGCACCACATCCGGGTTGGCGGGCGCGGTGATGGTGAAGATGCCCACGCCCTGCTGCTGCCGGTAGAACTCGGACATCGTGCCGTTCACGAAGGAGCGGCGGGTGGTGAGGATGTTGAAGTAGGGCTCGTCGCGGCGAACCACAGAGTCCGCCAGGAGCTCCGGCTCCTTGTTGATGGCGTCGACGCGGGCGGTGTGCACCGCGGCCACCTCGCAGCGGCGCATCCCCACGCCGCAGCCGCAGCTGCGGTCCCGGGCGAAGCGGGTCGTCTGGCAGGACTCCATCGTCCAGGGGTTGGTGTCACGCTCCTGCGCCTCAATGGCGCACACGGTCACCGGCGCTGCAGGGTCCGTGGCGAAGAAGGGGCCACTGCTCTTCGTCACATAGCCCTCGCGCTGGACACAGCCTCGCTGGGGCACATAGGCGCCCTTGATGCCGTTGCGCAGCGACTGGTCCAGCGTGCAGCGATCCAGCCGCGTCAGCGAGGTGCCCGAGGGAGGACTGGGGTGGACGAAGGCCACCACCTTCCCGGTGCCGTCCACCTCCTCCTGCGTCAGCGCGGAGGTGGTGCTCTTGGCCGGGTCCGGCAGACACAGGTACGGCGCGAGCCGGGTGCCCAGCCGCCTCATGTCGCAGAAGTTCAGGTACTTGGCGTCCATCTGGCCCGCGGGGACCGCGGTGCAGCTGGAGAGGGGGGCGGCGTCCGTGTCTAGCCGCCTGCAGGCGTAGAAGTTGGTGTCGTAGTCGTAGCTGACGGGGAGCGGGATGCCCATCTCGTCGCGGCAGACCTTGGTGGCCGGCTCCGAGTGTGGATCCTGACGCTGCGCGTTGCAGGAGTCCTGCTCGATGTAGGCGTCGCAGTTCTGGTTGTTGACGCCACGCAGGCTGGTGCTGGTATTGCCGCGCAGGCCGAACGGGTTGTTCGCCAGACCGGTGCCTGCCATGCGGGTGTCGCCGTTGTCGAAGACGCTGGCGCTGACGTTCGAGCGCAGCAGCGCGCGGTGGTAGCCGCGCATGCGCCCATAGAACTCCTCCGAGTCCATCATCTGCCGGATGTCTTCGGGGGAGATGGAGCCCTTGGCCTGAACGGCCTGGTACTCCTCGATGGTGGGAGGACGGCCAAGCAGATCCAGGGAGAGCTGACGCAGGTGCCGCTGGAGCGGGACCTTCGCCACGGGCTCGCACACCGCCTCCTCAGCCGAGGCGGGAGTGGCCAGCATCCAGGCGAAGGCCGCAAGAGCGGCCACAAGGTGACGCACGCGAGGCACAGGGACCTCCGGGGGGGGTACTGGGTGACTCGCCGCCTGTTATGCACGGTTTTCCGATCTTTAGCTAGTCCCCTTTCACACACAGTGCAGGTGGCCGTCCCTCCTACAACCGGGAGAGGAGTTGCAAGTGTGCGAGGTTCCAGACATTCAAGGGCCATGTCGAATGCGGCCCAAGCTCCTGCATCCCGAGTCAGTGATCGAACCTTCTACGTCTTCACGGGGGTGGTGTCGGCGGCAGCGCTGTCGTTGCTGGCGTGGCTGCTGCTGATCCGGCGGGGGGGTGGAGCGGCGGGGGTGGATCTGCGGTTCATGCCGGTGGTGAACGCGAGCCTGAACGCGCTGGCGGCGAGCCTGCTGGTGGCGGGCTGGGTGGCGATCAAGCGCGGGGCGCGGAGGGTGCACCAGTACCTGATGGTGTCCACGTTCGCGGCGTCGGCGCTGTTCCTGGTGGGGTATCTGGCGTACCACTACGTGCACGGGGACACGAAGTACGCGGGCGACGGGGCGATGCGGGTGATGTACTTGGCGGTGCTGGCCAGCCACGTGCTGCTGTCCATGCCGGTGGTGCCGCTGGCGCTGGTGGCCTTCTACTTCGCGTGGAGGCAGGACTTCCGGCGGCACCGGAAGGTGACGAAGTGGCTCGCGCCGATCTGGCTGTATGTGTCGGTGACGGGGGTGCTGGTCTACTTCCTGTTGCGTGGCAGCCTGCCGGCCTCACCCTGAGGCTCAGGGTTGGAGCGTGGCCTCCCGTGCCTCCTGCTGGAGCCAGCCTCCGAAGGCATCAAAGGTGTCCTTGGCGGCCTGCACCACGCGCGCATCGAACTCCTCGGAGGCGGCGGCGCTGGAGACGCGAGTGAGGGCCTCTCCGAAGGCGCGCCACATGGTGCCCACGTCCTCGCCGTAGGCGCGGAAGAAGGCGAAGTCGCCTGCGGGGACACCGGCGAAGTGGCGCTGGAGGTGGCGGAGGATGAGCTGGCCACCCAGCGTGGCGCCCTCCAGCACGTAGCAGCAGCCGAGCGCAGCGGGGATACCGGTGAGCGGCGGCATCCAGGAGGCATGCGGAAGGCGCGCGAGGGATGAGGCGTCATGCCCCAGGGCACGCAAGTCCCTGGCGAGCAGGGGCAGCTTCCGGCGCTCGGCGGCTCTCAGCTCCGGGAGGAAGTCGGCGAGCTGTTCGGAGAGCTGGGCCTCGAGCGGGGCATAGAAGCCGTAGAGCGCCTCCAGGTGGTGGCGGTAGTGCTCGAGCGTGAGACCTGGGTCCAAGAGACGGACGGTGCGCTCGGCCCGCTCATGGTGGGGGCGGGTCTCGGCCTTCAATCGTTGGAGGATCTGACGAGATTTGAGGTGCACGCGCCTGGGAAGATGATGCGGCAGTCCGCCAAAGGGAACACGGACGTGGGGGAGAGTGTCCACCAACCATCGCGCTGCTCCAGACTTCTGTTGTCTGGCCAATGGAGTCAGCTCGTGAACGCGAGCATGCGCTCCAGTCCTTCCTGCCTCCCGTCCTCCGCTACAGCATCACTCATACATCTTCGCGGCCATGAGCATGTCCCCAACGACCTTCCAGCTGGGCTGTTTGGGAATCTCTTGCCCCGTGTTGCGGTAGTAGCCGTCCATCGCTTCCGTCCAGGCCGCAAGAGCTTCGAGGAATCGCTCGAGCGTTGGATTCTCCCACGTATCGGGCTTCTCGATCAGATCCGCCCGCAGCGAGCGGATGAACGTCACCAGGTCATCATTGGAACGAATTCGCTCCACGCGCCTGCTGATGCAATAGCGAGAGCGCCTCGTACAACCCCATCAATCGTCCTTTTTGGAAATCCTGATCTTCCGGCAAAGCTTCATCCACCTCCAACCTGGCGTTGTCGACCATCTCCTTAAGCATACTTCCGAAACTCGCAAAAACTCTTCAAACCCCTTTTCATCCTGAACACTCATCCACAGCTCCTTCCTCCAACCAGAGTCGCTCATCGAGGGGTGAGGCCTTTCTCTGGGGCAGTCACTGTCTTTTTCACAGAGCCCTGAGCACCAAGCCTCGTCTTCTTCTTCAATCTGATGGGTCTTCCCACCACAGCACATGCTTATGCTTTCGGGCGCGCGGACTTGAGCACCAACCCCAGCGTCTCTGTCTCCTGAGTTTTTCTGACACGCATCAAGAAAAATCACACACAGAAAACATCCAATCCCTGCAATCAAACTTCATGATTCACCTCACGAACACCACGGCGGTCCCATGTCCAAACCGCCTTCAGGAGGTATTGGCATTCACCACAAGCACCTCATTATGATCGTTCTCTACCACGAGCCAATCGAGATTCTTGCCTACCAAGTAGTACTCAAAGAACTGACAACTGCCGAGGACCCCCGGCAAGTCAGCCACGAGGATATCGTAGACAGGAAGTTCTGCCTCTTCAGTCTCGGGAATGAACCAACACCGTTCGTTTGATGGCGGAACAAGCGTGTGGACAGCGTTGCAACCATCGCCCTTTGGGAACTCATGGCGGTCCGCAGGCTGCTTCAACGCGAGCCACCATGAGCGAGGATTGCCCACAACGAATCGGTCTTGGGCTGCGTGGCAAACCTCGCGTGCCTGAGCTGGGGGAAGCTTGAGCCATCCTCCCGGATTGACTCCAAGCGCTGCCATCGCACTATCAATCTCCTCCTCGATCTCGTTCATCTCTTGAGTCCTTCAGATCCAGCGCAGGAGTCCTCTACTCTGAGGCGAGAAGCCAGGAGGCCACTGGGTTCCTTCATCAAAGATCGCATCGCGAAGATCCGCACTTTCCAATCTCTCACACAACATACAGGCTGCTCGCAGATCCGCTTTCACAAAGACAGCACCAGCCACATCTGCTTGACTCAAGTCAGCCCCCTTAAGATCGCGCTATCGAACCTCGCCCCCACTGCCGATGCACCCACGAGCCGAGCAGACGACAGATCAGCGCTTCTCAGCGAAGCAACCATCAGGGCCGCATTGCCAAGATCGGCTCTCGAAAGGTTCGCGCCCTCAAGAGACGCTCCTCGCAGATTGGAATGTCGCAAGCTTGCTCCATGCATATCCACTCCATCCAGAATGGCTCGGTGGAGCTCCTGCCCATCCAAGTTTGCTTCCACAAGGGTTTTGACCTGTACCTGGACAACTTCTCCTGTCGCACACCTGATCTCAATCAATGTCCTCTCTCCCGTCCGCTGCTTTCCGCGCGGCAAGTCGTGCGGTTGGCTGGAAGCAGCCGAATCACAGGGCAAGGCGCTGGTGCTTTTCCAGCAGTGCTGCAAATTCTTCCAATCCCCGCTCAATGAACCGATCGAGCTCAGCGCCACAAAATGTACAGTCGCGCATTCCTGGATGGCTCATCTAGAAATTCGCCCCTGCTCGTAGTGAAAGTGCTCCTGCTTCGCTGAAGAGAAGGTTTGAATGAACTGGGCTGACTCGTGCTCAGGTCGCTTTGGTTGAAACAGACTCCGACTAACGGCCCAGTCATACACTCCCACATCCAAGGGGTAAGAGGTAAGCACTCCGCTTAGCTTATTCTTTGTTATCCAAGCCTCCGCTGATTCCCTTGTCCGGAAAACGCCTGACGGAAAATCTCCTCCCTCACCAGAAAACACCCACACCTGCGACTCCACCACTTGTGAGTCATGCATATTCAACCTCGTTTAAAGCCGAGTACCCTTACCGCTGTTTTTTGAGATATTTTACGATCTGCTTGAGCGCCTTACGAATTTGTCTTCTATTGTCGGCAACAACCTTGGCTTGCTTCGAAGAGAGTTCCGCTTCCCCCTTTAGAGGATTTCCGTTAACCCCAATTTTGACCTCATAACTCCCTTCCGTTACATGAGCGTGTGCAGGTCGGTGGTCCCCGCTCTTGTAGTAATGTTGTACGAGCACTCCATTAGAATCAACAATCGTCTTATCAGGGAGCTTAGGTGTTCCCGCTGCCGCTGCAACCAAGGGTATGTCCTGCACCTCAGACGACAATCCTGGCGCCTCAGCATCGTCAGCCCCGAGCGGATTGGTAACAATCTCCTTAAGAACCTCCCGCAGGACAAAAGCCAAGGTTTCCGCTGTTTCTTCGGAGTGCAGTGCAGCAGCTTCCGCTTGGCTAATAGCGGATCCATCCATGGCAAAGTCACCGATTGGCTCGGCCAACCCACTCGGATCGCTGAGAATGAGTGGATTGCCGTTTGCGTAGTCATAAGCTGAGACACTTCTCCCGTCTCCAACTTCGCCAAGGACGTACAACGGCTCCGTGGCCATTGGGTCTGGGCTCAAGTACTTGCCAATACTTGGATCGTAGTAGCGATTCCAGTTCTCGAACAGGTCCGTCTCGGCGTCGTGGTACTGGCCCGGGAAGCGCAACGGCGTCCACACGGGTGACGCGCCTTGCTGGAAGCGACGGTGCTCATAGCCCTCCAGGACGACGCCCTTGTACGTCGCCGAGGCGTTCGAGAAGAACCGCGCGTGGACACGTCCCTGGCCATTCTGCTGGGGCACCTCTACCCAGCCGGAGGCCTGCGGGCCCTGCTGCCGGCCTGTGACACGCGCAGAGTTCCCCGTCACCGACGTGAGTTCGTTGCCGTTCTGATCGCTCAGGTACGCATAGTCGTAGTCCCTCTCCACATCCACCAGCGCATAGCGCGCACGCAGTTGCACACTCAGCGCTGTGCTGGGAGAAGGTTGGTTGAAGTAACCCAGCACGCTGCGCGTGTTGTTGGCATAGGGATGAGCGGTGTCTCCCAGATAGGTGACGCGGTTGACGTGACCGAAGGGCGCGTACTCCGCCATCCCCGACATCCGCCGGTGGGAGTCCAGCATCAGCACCGGCTTCTTCAGGTAGTCCGTCACCAGGAAGTACACACCGCACGGTGCAGACTCCCCGTTGCGCCTGCAGTCACCCGTCAGATCCGACTGGCGGGTCCAGTTCGTGTCGAACTTCGACTTGATGAGCGCTACAGGCCGTCCATCCAGCCAGAGGTACTCGTCCAGCGTGTACGCGTCCGGTGTCCCCGCCTGTACAGCGGAGTTCCCACGGTCCTCCAGCAGCTTGTCCCCGTCGTAGAAGAACTCGTCTTCCTCTCCAGTCGGATACCGCTTGAGCCTGCGACGACCGTTGGCGTCGTAGAAGTACTCGTAGACGCTGCCACCCACGCTGACAGACCGGTAGACCATCCCCACTGCCGCATGGTTCGGCGCACTGGGATCGAGGCTCTCGTCGAACGCGAAGTCGAGGCTGTAGGACGCACCGCTCGAGTCCGCTGGCCAGGCCTTCCGCGTCACGCGACCGTCTCGGTCGTGGCTGAAGGTGTGGCCGTAGAGCGAAGGCCCGGGACAGACATTCTGCATCGGCGTCGAGCACCGAGTACCCCGGGACTTGCGCTCCGTCAGCCAATCCACGTGCGGCCCACTCCCCGACGTGAGCTGGAAGTCCCAGCAGTCCTCCGTCTCTCCCTCGCGCCCGCTGTCCACCAAGCGGTTGCCCCGCCGGTCATACGTGTACGAGCGCTTCCCCACCGTTCCACCCTTCGTGGAGAACTGCTGCGACGGACGGGACACCTCCTTCAGCCTCAGCCGCTCGTCGTAGGCGTAGAGCACCGACTGCGGCGCGGCAGCGCTGGTGTCCAGGACGCAGGTGTCCTCCCTCGAGAGCTGATCCCCCTTCCAGCCGTAGGTCCGGCGGAAGATGTCCCCCGTGCGAGAAGCATCGTAGGACGAGAGCGACGCCCCCGAGACCCACAAGCCCCGAAGATGCCCCGAGGTATCCCCCGCCCCGGGACGCGCAGCGTTGCAGCTCGTCGCGGGCGTGTTGTCACCGCCCACGAGGTACTCGATGCTCGCGACGTCTTGACCCGCCGCAGCCAGCGGCGCGACGACCTCATACGCGCGCACCCCGCCGAACGGCTCCCACTGCACGTTGCGCAGCAGCGTGCGTGAGGTGGTCGTCACCCCTCCCGTCATCGCATCACGGCTGTAGGTGTCCACCTCGATCGCCTGGACACGGTCCTCCTGGGCGCTCCCCACGGGGTGGTAGCGGTAGCGCACCACTCGCCCATGTGGGTACGTCTCAGCGATGAGCCGCCCATCCGGGCTGTAGGTGAACCGGCTGTTGGGCGTGTCGTTCGTATGGGCCGCGCTGCAGGCCAGCGTGCGCGGCTCCCCCGCTCCCGCCCTCCGCCGGTAGATGGCCGTCACCCGGCCCCACTCGTCGTACTGGTACCAGCTGTCCCCAAAGGAGTCGGTCCGCACCTGGAGCCGCCCCAGGGCTCGGCTCACCTGGGTGGACGGACAGTTCGCCGGAGGCTCCACCGAGGTGTCGTACGCCAGCGAGTACAGCAACTCACTCCCCGCCCCGGAGACCTGCCGCACCTCCTTCAGCCGGCTCAGGCTGTCATACGTGTACTGCAGCCACGCTGGGTTCGGCCCTGCCGCCATCGCCGGAGTCTGCTTGCGCAGGAGATTGCCCGCGGCGTCGTACTCGAAGTGGGTGGTGCCCGCTCCGCCGCTGCCGTTGTCCGTCCACGGGGCCGTCGCGGACACCAGGTTGCCGAAGTCGTCGTGCTGGTAGCGAGTCTCCGGCTGGGTGCAGGTGCTGCCATCCCCATGAATGGAGAACTCCGGGCACCCCATCTTCACCCGCTCCACGTTCCCTTGCTTGTCGTACCCGATATAGGTCTTGGAGGAGAGCGACTCCGAAGCCGGGTACTCCACCATCCCCGACAACCGGTTGAGCCTGTCGTAGATGAAGTGCGTGCAGAGGAAGGAGTTCACCGAGGTGTTCCCGCCCGGCCCGTCGCAGAAAGGCGGCGGCGTGGAGGCCCCTGCTGCCGTGACATACGGGAGCCCGAGTCCCTTGCGATTGCCCTCCGCGTCGAAGAACGCCGTGGAGGCATAGCTCCCCGCCCCACTGCCCCACGCCTCGAACGTGGTACGGCCCAGCGGGTCCGTCTCGTACCTCCGGGTGCGACGCACGGCCCCCGAAGCATCCAGGTACGTCTCGGTTGCCAACGCACCCGTCCGGTACGTGTAACTCACCTTCTCCGTCCAGGTGCGCCCATCGGCGTATGCAGACTTCGCCTTCCACTGAAGCTTGTCCGTCAGCGTTCCGCCCACGCACGCGGTGCCCGGAGTTCCCGTGCGAGAGCACAGAACCTCGTAGAACCCCTCTGGACGCAGGATGTAGTCACCGTGGGTGGCTCCATCATCGAAGCCGTAGTGCGTCGTCACCCCCAACGCGGAGCTCGCCACCAGCCGCTCGCCCTCATACACGTAGGTCGTCCTCAAGCCGCTGGGATCGGTGCCCACCCGCACGTTGCCGCGCGCGTCGTAGGAGTCGTAGGTCGTCGTCAACCCCAGAGCGCCCTCGCAGCTCACGCCCGCATTGTGGGTGAAGACGGTCTTGCGCTTCAGACGGTTGGCTCGGTTCGCCGACTCGCTGGCCAGGTAGTACTCGTACTGGACGATGGGAACGATGCCCTCACCGCTGCAGTCCGTCTGGTCTGCGTTCACGAGGCAGGGCCCGTGGACCTCCAACACCCGGCCCAGCGCGTCAGGCTGGTTCGCCCCTGCACCACACGTCCGAGAGGTGAAGAAGAAGGTGCCGATCATGCGCGGGCTCGCCTGCCACATGCCATTCTGGAAGACCCAGGTGTTCCCCTCCTGGACGGCCGCAAGCAACCGGTTGGTGTGCGGGTCATATCGGTACGTGCTGGTGCTCTCGGTCCTGCCCGCGCTTAGGAGCACCGAGTCCACCTTCACGTGCTTCACCAGCTGCTCATGGGCCCGGCTGCCGTACTGGTACGCATAGCGCTGGGTGAGCAGCGCCCCGGCTCCCGTGTTGTCGGCGGCTCCCGCGTAGCTCGTCGTCAGCTCCGGAGGCGCCAGGTAGTTCTGGGCGCCCGCTGAGTCCACCGGGATCTGGTGCACATAGACCTTCCACCCGGAGTTGCTGTCCCGCTCTGCCTTGGGCACCTCTCGCTTCCGGGTGTCGCTGTAGGTGAGCTTGTCGATCTGCCACTCCCACCCGGCGGCGGGCAGGCCCACGCAGCTCCCAGCCGTCGACTCACAGCTCATGTTGGCCTTCGTAAGCAGTGGCCCCTGCTTGTCGTAATGGCTCAACAGGAAGTCCCGGTTCAGCTTCACCGTCCCGCCGGTGCCATTCCCAGAGCTCGCCTGGGAGTCCTTGAAGTATTGCCACTGCGTTCGCTTGCAGGAGCTCGTGACCTGGCCCGAGAGGCCCTCGGGACCGAACACCCCCGGGGAGCAGGTGTCCACCACCGTCCCGACGCTGTTGTTCTCAGCCGTCACCGCATAGGTCCGATCCGGCCCGGAGTCCTGCAGCATGTGCCCCCGCACCGGGTCGAGGAGCTTCTGGGTGACGAGCTTGCCGTCCTGCTTGACGACCCAGGCCCGCTGCCCCGAAAGGCTGTACTCGTACGTCGTCCGGGTATGCGTCTCAGGACGGGATGCGGAGGAGAGCAACCCGGAGGTGCCCTCCGCGTACTCGTAGAACACCACCGTCTGGGCCGGCGCGCCGTCCGTCCCCACGAGGCTGACGAAGAGGAGGACACACTCGTACTCACCGGCAGCCCCACCCCCGCGCGGAAGCCGGTCGTAGTTGAACTTGAGCTTCGCCCCACTCCCGGTGACGGCCTCGTCCACGAAGAGCTCGCCCGAGTCCACCGTCGTCCCCTGGCAGACCGGCGGTGACCCATACGAGAGCGTCACCCGGCGCCGACACCCCAAGGGCCCCGCGTTCGCTCCCTGGCAGAGGTCCGGCTCGTCGTACTGGCCATCCTCCACATAGCTGAGCAGGTACGTGTCTCCCTGCTGCATCCGATAGTGGTACCGCCCCTCGGGCGTGTGCAGCACGAAGCCATTCTCCACGGAGAGCTTCAGGTCCGGCTCCGCCTCGTTCACGCTCATGCACGTGAAGTCCGGCGCCTGCGGTTCGCAGGACGTGAACTCGTGCTTCCGTCCCGAGGTGTCCCGGACGAGGTAATAGGGAATGCTGGGATCACATAGGGTGTCGCCTTCACGGCCTGCACTGCACTCGCGATAGCGGACCTGCACGAAGCTGTAGAGGCTGTGCCACCAGCGCAGGACCTTGATCTGCGAGCCGCCCGCTGAAGCGGCCTGGGGGGAGCCGAAGGGCTCACTCTTCGGATCGGCGCTCTTCACGCGCCAGGTCTCATCGGCGGAGGCGTAGTGGCGCACCAGGGAGAACGCTCCGACACTCCCCTTCACCGTCACGTCCACGGCGCTGTACGTCGGCCGCAGGCTGCCGAGCGACGCTGGCTCGCTCGAGGCCCCGAAGTCCTTCGGTCCACCCAAGGACGGGCGCGGGACAAGGGCCGCCTGGGCGACCTTCTCCGCACGCGCGGCCACATCCTCCGCGCCTTCCGTGGAAGCCCAGGCCACCCCCAGCGCCACGCTGACCAACACCAGACTGCAGGACACGACACGCTGGCGTCCATGCGCCAGCCAGGAGATGAGGTTTTGCACTCGCATAGGTTGACTCGGAGCCTGTCCCTCGGGGACGGCTCAGCTCAGGGTTGCAGAGGGAAAGAGGTGACTCAGGGACTGGCCACTGCGGAGACCCAGCTCGAGGGTGGCTGGCACACGCCGTCCTCCGAGCCTCCAGGCATCAGCCGCGCACACCGCCACCCCTCGGGGCACTCCTCGAGGTCTCGGCACGTCTGGCTGCAGAAGTAGCCCGCACCCGGCTGCGGCTTCACGTGCAGGCAGATACCGGAGACACACTCCGATCGCCCGTAGGTGGTGCAGTCCTCCCCCACGCTCTTGCTGGGAGGGCTGGCAGCGGTCAGCGGCCGGTGCTCCGTGAGCACCTTGGCGCCTGCGGGAGCGGGCACGCGGGGTGCCTCCTCCGGCTGCACGTCGCAGGCCCACAACAGGGCCGCGCTCCAGCCCAGCGCAAGCCAGTACCCGAAACGGCCCGCGCGCGCGGACCGAGCAACACTTCGTCCAGTCATGATGGATCTCCAGGGGGCGGCCCGCAGGCCAGGGCTCACAAGTCACACGGCTGGCAGGACAGCCCTTCATCCACCACGCCGTCGTTGTCGTCGTCGCAGTTGTTGCAGCCTTCGGAGTACACGCAAGCCGCGGGGACACCGTGGGTGCACGTCTGCGTCCCGCTGTGGCCACAGGCGTTGGGACCACAGGTCATCGTGAGGGAGTTGTTCTGCGGCACGCCGGGGGCGTTGTCCTTGTAGCCATCCGCGTTGTCATCGCAGTCGTTGCAGGTCTCCGGGCCCACGTTGCATGCGCCTGTGCCGCAGCTCGCATCACAGGGCGCTGTGCTGATCTTGTTCTCGCAGCCCGTGCATGGAGCCGCGCCTGCGCACCCCCTACAGGGGCTCCAGACTCCGTCGGCGCACGTCTTGTGGCCGCCCACGCTGCAAGCGTTCGGGTTGCACGAGCTCAAGAGCGAGTTGTGCTGCAGCACACCGACGTCGTTGTCCTTGAACCCGTCTCCATCGTCGTCGCAGTTGTTGCAGCTCTCGAGGTCCGCCACCCTGCAGCCCGTGTACTGCCCGAGCCCATTGCAGACCTTCGTTCCCGCCGCCCCACCACACCCCGCGCAGGCCGCTCCGGTCGTGGACTCCGAGTCCGCCCTGCACAGCCCATAGCCCGTTCCCAGGCGGTTGCAGATCCGGATGCCTCCACAGCCATTGGTGAGCTGACAGGGCTCGGTATCGTTCGGGTTACACACCGCTTCCGCCCATGCAAGACAGGGCAGGAGCCGTGGCGATCCAGAGCCACTGCACGCCCCAGGCCAGTCCCTCTCCGCGAGTCCTGTCAGCTTGCGATGCCCCGGCCTTCCTCGCAGCTGGACGGGGGGGTCCACGATGCCGGACGGTGGGGAGTCCACGATGGGGACAGAGGTGACTTGTGCTTGCGCCGCTTCTCCCCTAATGCCTACCACCATGTCGATCCGCTCCAAGGTCCTGCTGTTCGCGGGGATAGCGCTGGGCCTCGTGGCCGTCGCGGGAGCCGTGCTCTACCGCAACGCCTCGCAGGCCCAGGAGCTCCGCCTCCGGCTCGCGGTCGTGGACCAGCAGCTGGGCGTCTATGCCGGAATGCCCCCTCAGGCGTGGCGCTACCTGGGGCATCTGCTCCAGGCAGGACGTCTAGGACGGGACTCCCGGGAGCTGCTGCACGAGTATGAGCAGCTCCTCAGCGAGAACCTCCTCAACCTCGAGGAGGGGCTGCGCACGGAGCAGCAGTGGAAGGACGTCCCGGCGGACCCGCGCCAACAGCAGCTCATCGACGCCGTCGTCGAAGCCCAGCGCCAGTGGGCTCGAGGCGTCGAGGTGGTGCTGCGGCCGTCTCCCACCTCCACCAGTGCCGAGAGCAGCTCCTGGTGGGAGCTGTTCTCCACCTACGAGCAGGAGGTGCGGCCTCGCCTGGAGAAGGCCGTCGCTGCCGAACGCGTGGCCCAGAAGGCGCTCCAGGCCCGGCTGGAGCTGAACCTCCAGCGCTCCCAACAGCTGGCAGGCACCCTGCCACTCGCCTTGGGCGTCCTGCTCGGCCCTCTGGCAGCGCTGCTGCTGACACCCCTGTTCCGCGAGCTGCGCGAGCTCCGAGCCAGCGCCGAGCGCATCCGCCAGGGTGATTTCTCCGCCGAGCTCCCCGCCCGGCGCGAGGATGAGCTGGGCTCGCTCGCGCACGCCCTCAACCGCATGGCGCAGGAGCTGCGAGACTCCCTCAGCGAGAAGGAGCGCATGCTGCAGGCCCAGGCCGAGGCCACCGAGCGTGAGCGTCGCCGCGACGCGGAGACCGCCGCCCGGGATCTCCACCGCTACAACGCCGCCCTGGAGCAGATGGTGCGCGCGCGCACCGTGGAGCTAGAGAACGCCAACACCCAGCTGGCCTCCAGCCTCCGGCAGCTCCAGGCCATGCAGACCCAGCTCGTGTTGAACGATCGCATGGCCTCCATGGGCAAGGTGGCCGCGGGTGTGGGGCACGAGATCAACAACCCGCTCGCCTACGTGATCAGCAACCTCTCCTTCCTGTCCAAGGAGCTCCACCGCACCGGCGCAGCCCCCTCCGAGGAGGACCGCCAGGAGTTGCTGACGGCCGTGTCCGATGCCAAGGAGGGCGCCGAGCGCGTGCGCGACATCGTCCAGGACCTGAAGACCCTGTCGCGCCCGGATGACGCCAGCAACGGGCGGGCAGAGCTGAAGACGGTGGTGCGCGCCGCGGTGAAGATTGCCTCGCATGAGATCCGCCGCCGCGCCCGCCTGGTGGAAGAGCTGGGCGAGCTGCCGCCGGTGGCCGGCAGCTCTTCACGGCTGGGACAGGTGTTCCTCAACCTGCTCATCAACGCGGCACACGCCATCCCTGAAGGCCATGTCGAGGAGAACGAGATCCGCATCGCGGCCCGGCAGGAGACCCCGGAGCTCATCCTCGTGGAGATCCACGACACGGGCTGCGGGATCCCTCCCGAGAACCTGGACCGGGTCTTCGATCCATTCTTCACGACAAAGCCCTCGGGCGAGGGCACGGGACTGGGGCTCTCGCTGGTCCACAGCATCCTCACCACGCTCGGCGGCTCCATCTCGGTGGAGAGCCAGGTCGACCGGGGCACCACCTTCCGCATCCGCCTGCCCACGGCCAAGGCGCTGAGCTGAGCCCTCACGCACCCAGGCCGCTATCAGCTCTCGCCTACAAGCAATAGCCGTTGGCGTTGCACGTGAGGCCCGTGCCCACACAGACATTCAGGACACCGCAGTTCGGCAGGCACTGCCCTCCGCCCGACTCGTCGTCGTAGCAGACGTAGCTCGAGCGGCAGTTGCTCTGCCCCGCACCCGGCCCCGAGCAGCTGGCGATGCAGGCCCTCTCACCCGAGTCCGAGTCCACGATGTAGCACTTGGAGCCCGCGGGGCACGACTCCGTGCCGCAGTCCCGCGTGCAGTAGCCGCCGGGGTAGCCCGTCACGCACCGGCCGCCGTCCGGACAGTCCGAGTTGGAGGAGCACGGGCTGCCCACCACCAGCGTCGGCGTGTCGTCGATGGGCGCCAGCGGCACCAGATCGTAGCTGATGCCCGTGAGCACCTGCTGCGCTGTCAGCGAGATGGATTCGAAGTCATCCGCGTTCCGCCAGAAGCCCGTGCGCTCGCCGTCCTCGAAGAACTCGCCGTCGTTGTCGTCGTCGATGGTGGCGAGCGTGTAGTACGTCCTCGGCTTCAGATCGATGGAGTACTGGTAGCTGGACGCGGCCGAGACCATCCCCACGGCATCATCGTCCACCTTCCACTCGCCCAGGGCATCCTGGTACGCGAAGGCGATGAACGCGTCCTGGTCCGCCGACGCGCCCACGCGGATCTTCACCGCCACCGTCGCCGAGCCCGCCGCCGCCCCGGAGCTCGCGTCCGTCCCCGTGAGGGTGAGGATCGCCGAGTAGTCCCCGTTGGCCAGCCCTCCGGTGCTCACGCCCACCTCCAGCGTCTGGGTGCCGAAGGCCGGTATCGTCAGCGTGGAGCCCGGCAGGGACACCGCCGAGGCCTGTGTCCCCGACTTCGCCGCCGTCACCCGGAGCGAGCCCGAGCCCAGGTTGGAGATGAGGACCTGCTGCGTGCTGCTGCCGCGGAAGGACAGCAGGGTCGTGGTGACGCCCAGCTTCGGCGGCTCGGTGGAAGCGCCGCTCAGCGCCTTGAGCGCCGCCTGCGCATTCACCAGGCCCGAGCCGCACCCCTCCGAGCACCTGCTGCTCGCGCTGGCCGTCGACTTGAGGACGTTCTCCGCCTGCGCCAGGGAGATGCTCGGGTTCACCGACGCCATCAGCGCCAACACCCCCGACACGTGCGGCGTGGCCATGCTCGTGCCCTGGTTGAAGACGTAGGCCGGCTGCTTGTTGTCATCCAGCGACGTGGAGAGGACACCGTCCGGGTACCCGTCCCCGTTGAGATCCTCGCGCATCTCCCCGCCCGCGGCCATCACGTCCACCGGGGCGCCGAAGTTGGAGAAGCTGCTGCGCTTGCCCGCGAAGCTCGTCGAGCCCACGCAGATGACGCTCTGCTGGTTGCAGGGTGTGACGTCGGCTGCGTTCGTGTTCTCGTTGCCCGCGGCGATGACGAAGAGGGTCCCGGCGGCCGCCACGCGCGCGTCAATCACATCCTGGTACGTCCGCGAGGCCGGCGCCGCGCCACCGAGGCTCATGTTGACGACCTTGGCGGGGCTGGAGGCCGCAGGCACCCCCGGCACGGTGCCACCCGCCGCCCAGTTCATCGCCGCGGCGATGTCCAGGCTGCTGCCGCCCAGCTTGCCGAGCACGCGCACCGGCATGATGCGCGCCGTCCACGTCACGCCCGCCACGCCGTTGGTGTTGTCCGTCGCCGCGCCGATGGTGCCCGCCACGTGCGAGCCGTGCCACGAGGAGCCACCGCCCGGCTCGTCCCCACCCCTGTCCTCGGGGTTGGCATCGCGCCCATCGCCGTCTCCCGCGTTGCTCACGTCCGAGATGAAGTCATAGCCCGGCACGACACGAGAGGTGAGGTCCGGGTGGGACACGATGCCCGTGTCGAGCACGGCCACCGTCACGGTGCCCGCGCCGACGCTCACGTCCCAGGCGGACGGCAGGTTCAGCGCCGGGTAGTGCCACTGCGCGGAGTAGACCTTGTCGTTCGGCGTACGGGTCGGGTACATGCGCAGGTTCTTCTCCGTGAAGCGCACGCCGGGCACTTGCGCCACCCGCGCCACCAGCTGGCCCGTCTCCTCGGCCGTCAGCGCGTGGCCGTCGACCGCCTCGAAGCCCACCAGGTGGAGGTACTCGCTGGCGTAGCCCTTGTGCGCCACGCGGTAGCCGGGCGCCTGCACCTGCTCCAGCGCCCGCTGCGCGCTCACCCCCGCCTGCTCGAAGCGGACGATGACGTCACCGATGATGGTGGGATCCGTCGCAGGCACCCGCTTGAGCGGCGGTGGCCCCGGCGGCGGCGAGAGGATGGGGAAGTCCGGCTGCGACACCTCCAGCGCGGACTGGCGCTGCTTCAGCCGCTGCTGCGTGCGCGCACGCTGGAGCGCCCGGGAGAGCTCGGCGGCGGCCTGGCCCTTGAGGATCTCCGGGCGCGCGGCGGGCTCCAAGGAGCTCGAGCCCAGGAACGGGCTCAGCTTGCCCTGGACGCGCCCCGTGTCGCCTGTGGGCGGCGGATCTTCTTCCGGATCCTCAGGACAAGCAGTGAGTACCAACAACCCCAGGATGAGCAGACGGCGCATCGGCAATTCCCCTCGTTTTTGACGGGGACACCCTAGCAGCCCTGGAGGCGCCGCGCGCCCCCCTCCACACCGCCGCTCAGCTCACGGCCGCCTCGCCCTCGGGCGGCTCTGGGCTCTCGTCCTCGTCCTCTGCCAGCGCGTCCACCCCCTGGGGGATTCCATCCACCCAGGTCACCCTGTTGCCCACCGTGGCGGGCACCCGCGGCCCCGGTGTCACCACCCCCGTGAGGTTGAGCGGATCCACCGCCGAGAGCTGCACCCGCACCCCCGAGGGCGCCTGGCGCCGCACCGACCGCGCCATGTCCACGGCCTCTGGGAGCGCGAACTGCTCGCCCACGAAGCCCGACACGAAGCGCCCACCCCGCACCTCTCCGCGCGCCTCCATGCGCCGGTAGATGTACAGCAGCTCGCGCCAGGTGGGCGCCAGCGCCTCGCGCATCGCCAGGTCCCTCCAGACGATGCCGTAGCGCTGGAGGAACAGGCGCGCACGCTGCTCCAGCACCTCGTCGGGCTGCTTGGGCTCGGAGGGCACCAGCAGGCTCCAGCGTCCCGGGCCGCCGCGCTGCAGCAGCTTCTGGCGGCGGCGCTGCACCGGGCTCTGCAGCACCCGCAGGTTCTGCACCGCGTCCGCCGTGACGAGCCCCCGCGCCACCAGCTCCCACAGCGCGTCCTCCACCTCCGCCGGCAGCCGGCGCGCGCGGGACACCAGATCGTTGAAGAAGCATGCTCCCCGCTGCTCCAGCACCCCCACCACGTCCCGCGCCGCGGCGGACAGGTCCGGCGGCAGCCACACGCCCCCGTCCGAGAACACCGCGTCGGGCCGTGCGGCCGCCAGCATCCAGTCCAGGTTCTCCCGGCGGGTGAAGGTCAGGCTCGCGTTGCGCGTGGGCTGCGGTGCGCGCGAGCGAGGGGCCTCCGGCTCCGGCGGGGCGGCGGGTGCGCCCCGGCGAGGTCCCGGAGGCGGCCGGGCGTCCTTCACCGTCAGCCGGCCCCAGGCCACCTCGCCGCCGTAGCAGGCCCGCTCCAGCAGCTCGGCCGAGTAGCCCTTCATCCGCGCGGGCAGCAGGAAGCGCTCCCACGCCGAGGCCGGCGCCTCGTAGCCCTGCAGCAGGGAGACGGCCTTGAGCAGCCCCGTGGCGCCGCGCAGCGCGTCCACCTCCTCCAGGTGGTGCCACCGGAAGAGGAAGCGCATGAAGTCCTGCGCGCTCAGCGGCTCGATCTCCTTGCGCAGCCGGCCCACGGTGAGCCGGTGGATGCGCTGGAGCAGGCGCCGATCACACCACTCCAAGGGCACGGGAGCGTCCGCCCCGCGAGGCTCGGGCCGCGGGCGGTACTGGCCCCGCAGGATGCCGCCGGTGCCCTCGAGCTGGTGCAGGGCGACGTTCACCTCGGACTCGTCCAGCAGCGTCAGCCGCGCCAGCTCGCCTGCGGTGGTGGGCCCCAGCATCTCCATGTACCCACGCACCACCTGGAGCGCCGCCGCGTCCCGCTCCACGGGCCGGTCTCCCTCCAGCACCGGCAGCGGCGGCTGAAGCGCCACGTCCGGGAAGAGCGCCCGCACCGCGCTGCCCCGCTCGGCCGGCACCAGGAAGCGCGCGCCCGGCAGCTCCAGCCACGCCACGCGGCCCTGCTCGAAGAGCGGCACCTCCAGGCCCTGCGGGACTTCCGAGGCCCGCAGCAGCACCAGCTGCAACAGCGTGTCGTGCAGCTCGTCCGCGTCACGCATCGGCGGCGCCGCGTCCTCCACCACCTGGGCGATGGCCCCCGCATCCAGCGCCCCGAAGGCCGCCGCGTCCTCGGCCGGCATCGCGCGCCGCAGCGCCACGTTGCGCACCCGCCGCTCCTCGGCCGGCGCGTCGTCCAGGAAGGTGTACGGCATGCTGTGGATCATCTGGTGCGAGAAGACGCTGGGCTCGGGCACGTCCCGCGCCTCCAGGCGGATGGACTTCTCCTTGATGCGGCGCAGCACCTCGCGCAGGCCGTCCACGTCCATGGCCTCGCGCAGACAGTCCTCCATCGTCTGCTTCACCAGCGGATGGTCCGGCAGCTCGACGTCCGCCCCACCGTGGTTGTCCTGGCAGCCCACCTGCGCCGGGAAGACGGCGGACAGCAGATCCTCGCTCCGGGCGCGCTGGAGGTTGGGCGCCACGCGCTTGCCCCCGGAGAAACGGTTGAGCGCCAGCGAGCGGGTGGCGTTCCACCGGAAGCGCGTGCCGAACAGCGGCGCCTGGAGCACGGCCTGCACCAGCACCTCCTGCACGTTGTCCGCGTTGAGGAACTCGAAGATGTCCCCCAGCGGGAAGGAGTGCTGCTCGCCCAGGGACAAGAGGATGCCGTCCTCGGTGGCCGCCGCCTGCAGCTCGAAGTCGAATGAACGGCAGAAGCGCTTGCGCAGCGCCAGGCCCCACGCGCGGTTGATGCGGCTGCCAAAGGGCGCGTGGATGACGAGCTGCATGCCACCCGCCTCGTCGAAGAAGCGCTCGGCCACCACCGTCGTGTGGCTGGGCACCGCGCCCAGCATCTTCTGCCCCAGCCGCAGGTAGCCCATCAGCGCATCCACCGCGGGCGCCGGCACTCGCAGCTCCTTCTCCAGGAAGACCGCGGGCTCCTCGTGCCCCAGCAGCTCCTCGCGCAGCCGGCCTACTTGCAGGGACAGCTCGTCCGTGCGCCCCGGGGCCTCGCCCCGCCAGAAGGGCACCGTGGGCGGCGCTCCCTTCGCATCCTCCACCTGCACCGTGCTGCCCACCACGCGCTGGATGCGCCAAGCCGTGGAGCCCAGCAGGAAGATGTCCCCCGGAGAGGACTCCACCGCGAAGTCCTCGTCCAGCGTCCCCACCACCTTGCCCTCCGGCTCCGCGGTGACGGAGAAGGAGAAGGTGTCCGGGATGGCGCCGCCGTTGGTCAGCGCCGTAATGCGCACCCCGCGCCGCCCCTTCAGCCGGTGGTTCACCCTGTCCCGGTGCAGGTGCACGCCGCTGCGGCCCCGGCGCAGCGAGACGCCCTCCGAGAGCGTCTCCAGCACCGACTGGTACTCCTCCCAGGTGAGCTCCCGGTACGGGTAGGCGCGCTGGAAGAGGGCGAACAGCGCCCGCTCGTCCCACTCCTCGCACGCGCACGCGGCGACGATCTGCTGCGCCAGCACATCCAGCGGCTTCTCCGGAATGCGCACCGCGTCCAGCTCGCCCTCGCGCACGGCGTTGAGCAGCGCGACGCACTCCATCAGCTCGTCGCGCGTCATCGCGAAGAGGATGCCCTTGGAGATGCCTCCTTTATAGTGGCCGGCGCGCCCCACCCGCTGCAGCAGCACGGAGATGGCCTTCGTACTGCCCAGCTGCACCACCATGTCCACGTTGCCCACGTCGATGCCCAGCTCCAGCGACGCGGTGGCCACCATCACCGAGAGCTGCCCGCTCTTGAGCCGCTCCTCCGCCGCGAGGCGGATCTCCCGCGACATGCTGCCGTGGTGCGCCGCCACCT
>Ga0190275_10000628_pt1 | contig 29325 bp, 26 predicted proteins | sample Popmic550T_FD_133745 | JGI IMG/M metagenome (GOLD analysis project Ga0190275, IMG submission 133745) | Populus adjacent soil microbial communities from riparian zone of Yellowstone River, Montana, USA - 550 T | ecosystem: Environmental > Terrestrial > Soil > Riparian zone > Trees stand | place...
TCGCGATCTGGCGGGCGATGGAGAAGAAGCAGAAGACGACCGAGGACTGGCCTGTCCTGGCGCTCTACTCGGTCCTGGTGCTTGCCTTCGCCGCGTTGACGCTGGTGGTGCCGCGCTAGTTAGGCGGCGCTGCCGAACGCCGCCATCGCTTCCTGTTCCGACTCGTAGACCGAGAACATCGGGAGGAGGTTGGTCAGGCGGAGGGTCTTGGTGACCCGGTCCTGCGGCTTGAGGAGGCGGAGGGAGGCGCCGCGGCGCTGGGCCTCGCGGTAGACCTGGACCAGCTCGCCCAGTCCGTTGCTGTCGATGTAGTCCATCTCCGAGAGGTTGAGGAGGATTTTCTTCGAACCGCCGGCCAGGATCTCTTCGATGATGCGCGGGAGGATCGAGTCGCTGACGCCGATGGCGAGACGCCCCTTGAAGTCCACGATCGTTACGTCATTGTCTTTGCGAACGGCGATGTCCATGCGGGCGGGATCATACCCCCAACTTCATGAATTCTTCACGAGTGTCGGTACCATCCTCCGATGCGCCGCCGCATCCTGCTCGTCGAAGACGATCCGAAGACCAGCGGCACCGTCGCGCTCTATCTGCAGCGCGAGGGCTATGACGTCGCAACGGCCGAGGACGGTGTGCAGGCGCTCGAGGTTGCGCGTGAGAGCGACCCCCATCTGGTCGTGCTCGACCTGATGCTGCCGCGCATGGACGGGCTGGAAGTCTGCCGCACGCTGCGCGAGCGGGCGAACCCTCCCGCCATCATCATGGTCACGGCAAGGTCCACCGAGGACGACAAGCTGACCGGCCTCGACCTCGGCGCGGACGACTACGTCACCAAGCCTTTCAGCCCGCGCGAGCTGATGGCGCGCGTGCGGGCCGTCCTGCGGAGGGCCGCCGAGGAGGACGTGGTCGAGCTGGCAGGGATCACCATCGACCGGACGCGGCGGGAGGTGCGCATCGCCGATGCCGGGATCGCCGTGACGCCGACCGAATACCGCCTGCTCGACGTCCTCGCACGTGCGGCCGGCCGGACATTTACGCGGCAGGAGCTCGTCGAGCGCGCGCTCGGCGAAGAGTACGAAGGGCTCGACCGCACCGTCGACGTCCACGTGATGAACCTCAGAAAGAAGCTCGGCGAAGCGGGGAAGGCCATCGTGACCGTCTTCGGCGTCGGCTACAAGCTCGCCCGATGATCATCCGCTCCCTCAGATGGCGTCTCGTCGTGGCGATGGCGCTGATCATCGCCGCCGTCGCCACCGCCGCCGGCGTCTTTTCGAGCCTGACGGTGAAGAAGCAGTTCGAGCGCTACCTGACCACGAAGAAAAACGAGGATGCGCGCGCGGCGTTCGCGATCATCCGGTCGACGCCGGATCTCGATGAGGCGTTGAAGCGCGTGCACGGCCGGTTCGGCTTCCGCACCCTCGTCCTCGACGGCGCGGGACGCGTCACGCACCGCTATCCGCCGGAGCTGGCGAGCTTTCGCGTCCGCGTGCTGCAGGACGGCGGGCTGGAGCTGATCCGGACGAGCGCCGGAGGCTACGAGGCGCTCCGCATCCGCGGCATGTCCCGGCCGGTCCCCGGCGCCGGCACGGTCCACCTCCTTCCGCCGTCGGACCGGGCAGGTGCGCCGCGCACGTTCCGCCTCTCGGTCGACCGCTGGCTGGTGATCGGAATGGGGATCGCGGCGTTGCTGGCGCTGCTGGTGGTGCTCACCTTCTTCCGCCGCGTCTTCCGCCCGGTCGAGGCCCTCACCGCCGGCGCGCGCGCATTGGCGGGCGGCCGGCTGGAGACACGCGTCGACGTCCGCGGCAACGACGAAGTTGCGGAGCTCGGCCGCGCCTTCAACGGCATGGCCGAGGCGCTGGAGCGCAACGAGCGGGCGCGGCGCAACATGGTCAGCGACGTCGCCCACGAGCTGCGCACGCCGCTGACCAGCATCCGCGTGCAGATCGAGGCGGTGCAGGACGGCGTGATCGAGGCGGACGCGAAGTTTCTGGCCTCGATCGAAGAAGACGCGGCGACGTTGTCGCGGCTCGTGGATGACCTCCAGCAGCTCTCGCTGGCCGACGCCGGGGAGTTGCGGCTGGAGATGGCAGACGTGGCGGTGGCGGAGCTGGTGGAACGGGCGATGAGCGGGGTGGAGGGCGTTGCCATCACGTCGTCCGTCGATCCGTCGCTGACGGTTCGCGGCGATGCACGGAGGCTGGTGCAGGTGATCCGGAACCTGCTGGTGAACGCGGTGGCGTATGCGGAGTCGTCGATCGTGGTCACCGCTTGTGCGCTTCCAGATGGCATGGAGATCCGTGTTGCGGACGATGGACCGGGCGTCCCCGAGGAGCACGCGACCCGGATTTTCGATCGCTTCTATCGTGCCGACCCGTCGCGGTCGCGGTCGACGGGTGGGGCGGGGCTGGGGCTGGCCATCGCGAAGCAGCTCGTGGAGCTGCATGGGGGGACGATCCGGTACGAAAGGCCGGCGTTCGTGGTGAGGTTGCTGGGTTCTTGTCATCTTGAGCCGCAGGATTTCGCCACAGGGGAAAAGCATGGCGGCGAAGGACCTGGGTGGATGGGGGTGGGATGAGCGTCCATCGCTCCCCCTTCCCCCCAGGTCCCTCGCCGCCATGTTTCCCGCTTCGTGGGGACGTTCCTGCGGGCTCGGGATGACATGTTGTTGCTGCCTCTGCTCATGGACGATTCCCCTGCGATACCCTCCTCTCACCCGTGAACCTCATCCTCCTCCATGCCCCCGACTTCATCGACGACGACCATGTCCGCCTCACCGGCCGTCGTCTCGAGCACGTCACGAACATCCATCGCGCAGCCGTCGGCGACGAACTGGTCGTAGGCGTGGCCGAGGGACAGACAGGGAAAGGAGAGGTCACAACCCTCGACAAACACGCGCTCGAGATGCGCGTCACCCTCAACGCCGATCCCCCCAAGCCCCTCCCGCTCACCCTCGTCCTCGCCCTCCCGCGCCCGAAAGTCCTGAACCGCGTGATCGCCGGCGCCACCTCCCTCGGCGTGAAGCGCATCTTCCTCATCAACTCCTGGCGCGTGGAAAAGAGCTACTGGAAGTCGCCGCGGATGTCCGAGGCCAACCTGCGCGACCAGGCCATCCTCGGCCTCGAACAGGCCCGCGACACGATGCTCCCCGCCATCGAGCTGCGCCGCCTCTTCCGCCCCTTCGTCGAAGACGAGCTCCCTGCGATCGCGAGCGACTCTCTCGCGCTCGTGGCACATCCGCACGCGGCAAAAGAATGCCCCCGAAACGTCACCCGGCCCGTCACCCTGGTCATCGGCCCCGAGGGCGGCTTCATCGAGAAAGAAGTCGAGTCGCTCGAACGAGCCGGCTGCACCGCCGTGACCATCGGGGAGCGCATCCTCCGCGTCGAGACGGCAGTGCCCGCCCTGATCGGCCGCCTCTTCTAGTGTCGCCAACATCGAGGGAACCACGAAGGCCTCCGGCGGACGGGCTCGGCCTCGGCGTTTCCGCCCAGACCGCGTTCAGCGGGACCAGCGTCCGTTCAGCCTATGGCAACAAACGCTGCGGGCCGGGCTCGCCCGCCGGAGGCCCCCCGTCGTCCCTGAATGTTGGCGTGCTACGATGCCGCCGGTCCGATGCAGCGTGCCCAGGTCCTCTTTCTCGCCAAATTCTTCGGTGTCCTCATCGCCGCCTATCTCCTCATCGCGTGGAATCCGGTGAACGACCGGGTCATCGTGCCGTTCACCGAAGGGATTGCCGTTGCCTCGGGGGCTTTGCTCAATGCCATGGGGCAGCAGGTGACGGTGCAGGGGACCGCCATCAGTTCCTCGCGGTTCGGCGTCAACATCAACAACGGCTGCAACGGCGTCGAGGCGATGCTGATCCTGCTCGCCTCCATCGTCGCCTTCCCGGCCACCGCGCGTGCGCGCATCGCTGGGCTGCTCCTCGGGGCGGTCGTCGTCCAGCTTCTGAACGAAGTTCGCATCATCAGCCTCTACCTTCTCGGCGCATACTATCCGCGCCTCTTCGACCTCTTTCACACCGCCGTCTGGCAGATCGTGATCATCCTCGCTGCCATCGCCTTCTTCCTCGTCTGGAGTGCACGAGTTGCCCCGACTCGAGTGGCAAGCCGCGCTTAAGGCGCTCGCCGGGTTCGCGATCGGCGTCGCGTTCTGGCTCATGGCCTCGCCGCTGTACGACCGGGCCATCGCCGCGAGCGCGCAGGGAGTGATGCGCGCGTTCGAGACCCCGAAAGTGACCCGCCTCCGTCCCGCGGACGACAACTACGTCACCGTCGACCGGAGCGACTTCGACCCCCGCTCCAAGCGGCCGGCCATCTCGGTCCGCGACCTCACCTTCAACATCGTCCTCCTGATCGCCCTCTTCGCCGCCTCGAAACGGACCTTCTCCGACCGCAACATCGGCGGCTTCCTCGCCGCCGCGGCAGCGCTGGCGCTGACGCACGTCGGGGCGACCATCGTCGAAGTGATGTCGATCTACGTCGCCAAACTCGGCCCCTGGAGCCGCGTCCACTACAGCGACTTCGACCGGAACCTCTGGGGAGTGGCCGGCCACTTCTACCGCCTGGTGCTGATGTACGCGATCGTCTTCGCGCTCTGGTGGACGCTGCGCGATCCGGCCGCGCCCGCCGCGGCCGTGACGGCAAAAAAGAAGAAGAAGCGCTGACGCTTGCACGAGTCGCCGCGGAGAGGTAAAAGAGGCGTTGCGGGAGGTTCGCAACGATGCGGCTGGTCACCAGGGGTGACCTCGATGGTCTGACGAGCGCCGTCATCATCACGATGAAGGAGCGGATCGACGACATCCTTCTGGTGCATCCTCAGGACATCACCGACAAGGCGGTCGAGATCCGTCCCGACGACATCCTGGCCAACCTGCCGTACCACCCGGCCTGCGGGATGTGGTTCGACCACCACATCCTGACGGGCAGCAACGAGAAGCCGCCGGAGCAGTTCAAGGGACGCTACGCGCTGGCGCCGTCGGCCGCGCGGCTGGTCTACGAGTACTACAACGAACAGTCGCCGAACGACCCCGACCTGCAGCGCCTGGCACGCCTGGTCGACGAGACGGACCGCCTCGACGCCGCGCGCCTGACGCCGGACGACGTGGAGAATCCGCGCGACTACATCCTCCTCGGCTACACGATCGACAGCCGTACCGGCCTCGGCTCGTTCGACGAATACTTCCGCCAGCTCATCGACTGGCTGAAGACCATGTCGATCGAGGAGGTGCTGGCGCAGCCGGAAGTACGGGCGCGCATCGAGCGGATCCGCAACGAAGCGGCGGAGTTCAAGCGCCTCCTGTCGCGGAACAGTTTCCAGCTCCACAACGTCGTCGTCACCGACCTCCGCGAAGTCGAGCGCCTCCCCGCCGGCAACCGTTTCCTCGTCTATACCCTCTTCCCCGAAGCCAACGTCTCGCTGCGCGTCCACTGGGGCCCGCGCCACGACAGCGTCGTCGCCGCGGTCGGCCACAGCATCTTCAACCGCACCTGCAACACCTCGGTCGGCGAGCTGATGTCGCGCTACGGCGGCGGCGGCCACCGCGGAGCGGGCACGTGCGTGTTGCCGCTGGAGAACGCGGCGGATGCGATCGACGAGATTCTGTTCGAGCTGCAGGCGAACGGGTGAGCACCGGATTGAGGATTGAGGATTGAGGATTGAGGATGACAAACCCGGCGACTCCCAATCCTCAATCCTCAATTCTCAATCCTCAATCCCGTACGCGGCTCCGCCTGGCAGTCGCAGCGGACGAGGGATGGATCAATGCCGCATACGCCGACGTCCACTTCCAGCTCTCCGACCTCTCCCGCGAGCTGATGGTCGTTGCGGAGGTGGATGGCGAGCGGGCGGGGATCGGGCGCCTCGTGCCGCTCAGTGATCAGGCCTGCGAGCTCGGCGGGATTTTGGTCTTTGACCAGTTCCGTGGCCGGGGGATCGCCCTGGCCATCGTCGCAGAGCTGCTCCGTCACGCTGCCGGCCGTACGGTGTACTGCGTCCCCTTCACCGACCTCGAGCCGATCTACGCCAGGGCCGGCTTCGTCCTCTGCGAGGAAGAGCCCGGCCGCCTGCCGAAGCTGCAGGAAAAGCTCGACTGGTGCCGCCGCGAGATCGACCGGCCGGTGTCGTTGATGGTGCTGTCAAGGATTGAGGACTGAAGGTTCTCCGTCACTTCATCCTCAATTCTCAATCCTCAATCCTCAATCCTCAATCCGGTTCTCCCTACCACCGGAAGAACGCCGGATGCCCTTCCTCGACCGCGACGAACGTGCCGCGGCAGGTGGCCGTGACTTTTCCGTTTGCTTCCACCGTCGCTTCGACCACCACCCGGTCGTCGGTCGACTCGACTGCATGGGCCTTCAGGTGCAGCGTCGCGTCGAGCGGAGTCGGGCGTTTCAGGGTGACGTGAAAGTCGGCGGTGACGGTGGGAGGGAGCTCGGCAGCACCGCGTTTCTTCATCAGGTGATGGGCGGCGGTCCAGTTGCTGTGGCAGTCGAGCAGCGAGCCGAGGATGCCGCCGTTCACGATGTTCCCGAAGGCGAGATGGTGCGGCTCGGGCGTCCAGTCGCAGACGAGCGTGTCGCCTTCTTCGAAGCTGCGGATCTGCAGTCCCTTCTCGTTGGCGGGGCCGCAGCCGAAGCAGCGGTTGGTGGGGGCGTAGGTTTCCTGGAGCGACTTCATGGGCGCGAATCGTATCGCGCAAACCGGATGACCTCGGGCATGAAGGCTTCGAAGTGCCGCTCCAACTCGGCGCGGGAGTCGACCAGGTGGCGGGTCGCGGTCTCGAGCCGCGGCCGGCGGGTGAAGCGGTACGAGATGTTGTACAGCGAGGTGTGGATTCCTTCCAGCTCGCGATACGACTGCAGCCACTTTTCATCGCGGATCAGCGGGTAGACCATGCGCAGCCGGCCGGGGAGGGTGTCCTGGTGCGGGTCGATCAGCGCGAACGTCCGGGCGAGGAACTGCTCCAGCGGCTCGCCGCCGTATTCGTCGAAGCGGCAGGCGAGGAAGTGGTCGAGGAAAATGTCGGCGATCACCCGCGCGTAGTGCCCGTGCTCCGGCGTGAGCACCTTTCGGAACGCGTTCACCGAGGGATGACTGTCCGTGAACGAGTCGATCCGGCGGTGCTGGAGGATGCCGTCGCGGATGGCGGGAGGGAAGCGGTCGCCAAGCGGTCCCTTCACGAAATCGCCGGAGAGATTGCCGATCAGCGACTCGGTAGCCGGGGCGGCGAGGAAGAGGTGGGCGAGGTGATTCAAATGTTCACATTGTTACATCGAATAAATTCTTGCGTTCCCTGTTAGCTTCCTCCAGAGTAGTCGTACGTCCACGGTCCAGTGACGTCGAGAACAATTTAGGAGCCCGGCTTGGCCCGTTCGCTTTCGCGGTTTGCGGTCGCGGTGGTGTTTGCGGTAAGTGCAGCGCATGCGCGTGGAGAGGCAATCTCCACCCTCTGCACGGAGTCCGAGGTCACGCTGAACGCGATGACGTCGGTCTCCAGACTCGAGCGCTGCGGCGACGAAACGTCGTCGGAAGCGCTGTTGTGGCACCTCGACCGGATCGACCAGATCGGTGGCGGCACTCTCGACGGGATTGCCGACCGCGGCAACGGCGGCGCAGGCAGCGTCATCTACATCATGGACACCGGCGTGATGGCCTCCCACTCGGAGTTTGCCTCGCTCACCGGCAGCCGGATCATTGCCGGCTACGACACCGCGGGCACCCTGGCCCTCGGCCGCTCGGTCTGCCAGAGCGACAACAAGGCCACCGCTCCCTGCTATGAGGACGTCGACGAGCTCGCCGCCGCCTCGCACGGCACCGGCGTGGCGTCGATCGCCGCCGGCCGCAATGTCGGCGTGGCGCCTCAGGCGATGGTGGTCAGCATCCGGGTGATGAACGAGCGCGGCCTGGCGACGACGCGCACTTACATGAACGGGCTCGAGGCGGTGATCCGGCATGCGTGGGATCCCGCCTCGCCGAATGTCCGCACGGCCGTGGTGAACATCAGCGGCTGGGTGCTGGAGACGCTGATCAAGGCCGACCGGCGCACGATGGTTCCGTTCGACGCGCTCGAGGCGAAGATGCGCGACATGATCGAGGGAGTCGACGCGCAGGGCCACCGCGACCCGAACGGCAAGCGCTTCCTCTTCGTCGTGGCGGCGAACAACGTCGACGGCGGCTGCGGCCCGACCGGCGAGATCGACCGTTTCCCCGCCCGCATCGGCGACGCCGTCGAAGGAATGATCACCGTCGGCGGCATGACCGCGAACAACCTCGCCTGGGGCGGCACCTGCCGCGGCGGCGTGGAAGTGCTCGCCCCGGCGCAGTCGGTCTTCAGTGCGACCATCACCGCCGAGGACCACTACCGCGGCCGGCGCCCCAACCTCCGCTCGGGGACGTCGTTCGCAGCCCCGATCATCGCCGGCATTGCCGCGCGCCTGCTCTCGGACCGCCCCGACATGACGCCGCAGCAGCTCGAAGCGTGGATCACCGCGACCCCGTCGCGCGTGTACGATCCGAGTACACCGCTGGCGGATGGACGGGTCGCGTACGTCCGGTCGATCGCACCGGCGGCATCGACGACCGCGCACGCGACGCTCCAGCCGTAGCGTCCAACCCGGCGAAGCGTACCTTTCCTGTCCTTTTTCGGGAGGACATCCCTGTATTCTTCGCCTTCATGAAAACCGTGCAGCAGCTTTTCGATCTCACCGGCCGCACCGCGATCATCACCGGCGGTTCGCGCGGCCTCGGGCAGGAGTTCGCCGAGGGGCTGGGGGAGGCGGGGGCGTCGCTGATGCTTTGTGCGCGGCGCGAGCAGTGGCTGGCGCCGACGCTCGAAGAGCTGCGCGGGCGGGGGTTCCACGCTGAGGGACGCATCTGCGACGTTTCCGATCCCCAGCAGGTGCAGGACGTGGTGGCGGCGACGGTCTCGGCGTTCGGCCGCGTCGACATCCTGGTCAACAACGCCGGCGTGTCGTGGGGCGAGCGTCCGGAGACGATGCCGCTGGAGCGCTGGAAGAGCGTGCTCGAGACGAACCTGACCGGTGCCTTTCTCTTCGCGCAGGCGGCGGGACGGGTGATGCTGGAGGCCCGTTCCGGCTCGATCATCAACATCGCCTCGGTGGCCGGTCTCCGGTCGGCGACCCACGGCCCGCACTACGCCGGCTACGTGGCGAGCAAGGCGGGGTTGATGGGGCTGACGCGCGAGCTGGCCGCGTCGTGGGGCCCGCAGGGGATCCGCGTCAACGCCATCGCGCCGGGGTTCTTTCATTCGCGGCTCGCCGACCCGGTGATTCAGCACCTGGAGCCGGAGATCCAGCGCCGCAATCCCATTCCGCGCGTGGGGAATGCCGGGGAGTTGAAGGGGGTGGCGCTGTTCCTGGCCAGCGATGCCGCGAGTTACGTGACCGGCCAGACGATCGTGGTGGATGGAGGCGGGACCATCGTGTAGGAGTGATAGGACCGATAGGACCTATAGGACTCATAGGACCTATAGGACTCTCATCGGTCCTATTGGTCCCATAGGTCCTATAGGTCCCATCAAGGAAGAACCAACATGCGTTTCGCCAACCAAACCATCTGGATCACAGGCGCCTCCTCCGGCATCGGCGAGGCACTCGCCATTGCGTGGAGCCGTGAAGGGGCGCGGGTGGTCCTCTCCGCGCGCAACGCGGCGGAGCTGCAGCGTGTCCGCAGTCTCTGCGCGAATCCGGACCGCCATCTCGTCCGTCCACTCGACCTCACCGACACCGCCGCGATCCAGCAGACTGCGACCGAAGTGCTTCGCGAGTGCGGGCAGGTCGACGTACTCGTCCACAGCGGCGGCGTGAGCCAGCGGTCGCTGGCGGTCGAGACGGACCTCGCCACCGATCGCGCGATCATGGACCTCAACTACTTCGGCACGATCGCGCTGACCAAGGCGGTGCTGCCGTCGATGATCGCGCGCCGGTCGGGACACGTCGTTCCCATCAGCAGCGTGATCGGCTACGTCGGTATCCCGCTGCGATCGGCATACGCGGCGTCGAAGCACGCGCTGCACGGTTTCTTCGAAGCGCTGCGGGCGGAGGTCGCGCAGCATGGTGTCCGTATCACGATCGCGGTGCCGGGCTACGTCCGGACGAATGTCTCGGAGAACGCGCTCCGCGGCGACGGCACGCGTCACGGCAAGATGGACGACACTCATCAGCGCGCGATCCGCCCCGAGCAGGCCGCGCCGCGGATCATCGACGCCGTCGCGGCAGGGAAGGCGGAGGTGCGCGTCGGCGGAAAAGAGATCTGGGCGGTGCCGCTGCGCCGCTTCCTGCCGCGGCTTGTACGGCGGATGACGCGGATGAAGTAGCGAGGGAACGACGAGGGGGCCTCCGGCGGGCGGGCCCGGCCCGCGGCGTTTGTTTTCGCGTGGACCGCGTTCTGTGCGACCAGCGCGCGTTCAGCCTTGGGCAACCAACGCCCGCGGGTCGGGCCCGCCCGCCGGAGGCCCCCCGGTCGTTCCCCCGCAACATCGCCGCTTCGCCCGCGTACACCCCTCCATGCGAACGGCAGCGATGATCCTCCTCCTCGCTCTTTCCTTCCACGCCCACGCACAGACCCTCTTCGACGACGAGAAGAAAATCGCTGCATGGCTGCAGGAGAACAAGGTGCCGGCGGTGGGGATCGGGATCATTCGCGACGGGAAACTGAAGCAGGTGAAAGTCTACGGGGAGCTGCAGAAAGGCGTCGCCGCGCCGTACGACACGATCTTCAACGTCGCTTCGCTGACGAAGCCGGTCGTGGTCATCCTCACGCTGAAGCTCGTGAGCGAAGGGAAGTGGAAGCTCGACGAGCCGCTGGCAACGTACTGGGTCGATCCCGATATCGCCGGCGATCCGCGACACGCGACGCTGACGACGCGGCACGTGCTCAGCCACCAGACCGGCTTCCTCAACTGGCGCTGGCTGGATGAGTCGAAGAAGCTGATCTTCCACGCCGATCCGGGGACGAAGTTCGGCTACTCCGGCGAGGGCTTCGAGTACCTGCGGAAGGCTCTGGAGCAAAAGTTCGGGAAGCCGCTCGCGGAGCTTTCGGAGCAGTACGTCTTCGGACCGGCCGGCATGCGCGACACGCAGCACGCCTGGAGCGAGCGCACCGACGAGTCGCGGTTCGCCCGGTGGCACGACAAGGAGGGGAAGCACGCCTATCCCGATCACCGCACCGATGCCAATGCCGCCGACGACCTCCTCACCACCGTCGAAGACTACGGCCGCTTCGGCGCGTACGTGCTCGGCGGGGCCGGCTTGTCCGAGGCGGTCTTCAACGACATGGTCAAGGTCCAGTCGACCATGCGGCCCAAGGTCTTCATGGGCCTCGGCTGGGAGATCCACAAAGACTTTCCGAACGGCGAGTACGCCCTGATCCACAGCGGCTCCGATCAGGGCGTGAACGCGGTGCTGATCCTTCTGCCGAAGTCGAAACAGGGATTGCTCGTGATCACCAACAGCGACGCTGGCTTCATGCTCTACGAGAAGCTCGTGGTGGAGTCGCTCGATCTCGGAAAGGAGCTGATGGCGCGGGCGAAGTCCTGAATCAAAGAGGCGTCGGCCCGCGCCCGTAGAGATAGGCGACGAGGTAGTCGAGGTCCGCCTCGTTCACCTGACCGTCGTTGTTCACGTCGCCGCCCGCGACCGGCGTGGGGCCGCCGGCGTGAAGGTGGCGGATCAGGTAGAAGGCGTCGGCGCCCGTGGTGGCGCCGTCGCCGTTGACGTCTCCCTCGAGGTGCTGATCCCACTGGACGCGCATGACCGCCGCGCCGCCGCCGCGCATCAGGTAGTAGAGACTTCCGTCGTGTCCTGCGAACTGGTCGACCGGGTTGGAGAGGCCGGTCGCGAAGCCGGCCGACTGGTTGGCCCCGTCGAGGTTGCGGATCCACCCGCCGCAGAGATCCGAGAAGAAATAGGTGTCGGCGAAGGAAGCGGGGAACTGCCGCACCTCCGGCGCGTAGAACGTGCCACCGGCGATGGCGCACTCGACGGAGTTTGCATTCGGATAGGAGTGGATCGGCGCGACGTACGGCTCCGGCGTGTTCGGCCCTTCGGAATTCGGCCAGCCGTAGTTCGCGCCGGCGATGCCGTCGTTGATCTCCTCCCACTGCGTCCCGCCGACGTCGTTGATGAAGATGCGACCGCTGTTGGGATGGACGCCGAAGGTGAACGGGTTGCGCAGGCCGAGGGCCCAGATGGCGCGGTTCGCGCCGCCGGCGGTGTTGTAGAACGGGTTGTCGCCGGGGATCGTGCCGTCGCGGTTGATGCGCAGCATCTTGCCGAGGAGGTTGTTGAGCGTCTGCGCGTTCGAGGTGACGGCGTTCTCCCCGACGGCGGCGTAGAGCTTTCCGTCGCGGCCGAAGTGGATCGCCCCGCCGTTGTGGTTGGTGGCGGAGAGGTTGTTGAGGTCGAGCAGAACGAGCTCGCTGCCCGCCGCCGCAACGTCGCCCGCGGCGGTGAAGCGGCTGATCCGGTTGTGGATCGCCGGCGTCGGGCTGGTGTAGTAGACGTAGACCCAGCGGTTGGTAAGAAAGTCGGGGTCGAAGGCGACGCCGAGCAGGCCGCGCTCGCCGGTCGAGTTGACGGTGATGTTGACGAACGGCGTCGCCAGCAGCTCGCCATCTTTGATGACCCGCAGCGCGCCGTCCTGTTCGCAAACGAAGATGCGGCCGTCGGGTGCCATCGACATCGCGGTTGGCTCGGAGAGGCCGGTTGCGACCGGCGTCTCGCTGAAGCCTGCCGGGAGCGTGGCCGCCCCGGCGGAGAAGGCGACGACGAGTGCGAATGCGGAGAGAAGCGGTCGGAGTCGCATCGGCAAGATGACTCCAGGCGCAGCAAACGCTCTGCCAGAGGGCATGCGGATTGCTGCGAATGGACGGCTGTCGTCTCATGCGCCGCGCTCCGTTCCTCTTCGCGTTCCTCCTCCTCCTCGCCGCCGCCGCGAGCGCGCAGGATGCCATCACGATCGGCATCCAGGGCGCGCAGCCGGGTACGTCGACGACCGTTCCGGTCTGGATCCACGACCGGAGTCCGAACAGCAACCTGAATCAGACCGAGTCGTCGGCGATCTGGATTCAAGGCTTTGCCTTCAAGGTGCTCTACCCGCCGGAGCTCATCTCCTCCGTGACGTTCACGCGCGGAGGACTGATCGCGTCGCTGACGCCGCTCTACGAGACGACGCTGGAAGGGGAGGGTTGGATCTCGTACATCGCCTCTTTCAATACGGCGAACAAGCTCGTGCTGCGCACCGATGCCCCGGCGCCCGGCTCTCCGGTCGGAGTGCTCACCGTCACCGTGCGCGGCGACGCGCCGGCCGGCGCCATCGCCGCGCTGACGCTCGAGCCGGCCGCCGCGGTTCTCACGAACGCGGCCGTGACCCTTCAGGAGACGGTGGCCAACGGCGGCCTGACGCTGGGGAACGGCAGCATCACCGTCGCGTCGCTGGCCACTCCGCAGAATCTGGTCGCCACCGGCGTCGGCGGCACGCACATCGACATGACCTGGAGCGCCGTCGCCAACGCCGACCATTACGAGATCTTCCGCCGCAGCAACGGCGGACCATTCGCCCTGATCGGCACGTCCGCCGGCACGTCGTACTCCGACTCGAATTCCCTCGGCAACGGCCCGGCATATCTCTATCGCGTGCGCGCCGTCAACGCCGGAGGCGGGATCTCCGGCTTCAGCAACATCGACGTCGCGTCGCTGATCCTCTTCGTCAACGACCCGATCGCCGTGGGTGTCCGGACGATCCGCGCGCTCCACTTCACCCAGCTCCAGCAGAGGATCAACGCGCTCCGAGTGTCGGGAGGCCTCGGCCAGATCCCGGCCGACCCGACCATCAACACAGCAGGCGTCCCGGTGCTCACCCAGCACCTCGCCAACCTCCGCACCTCGTTCCACGACGCGCGTACCGCCGCGGGACTCGCTCCTGTCGCCCTCACCGACCCGACGATCACACCGGGGGTGACGGTGATCAAGGCGGTGCATATCGAGCAGTTGCGGGATGGGGTGGAGTAGGCCGGAGGGAGTGCCGCGCGAGACTGCCGGCCGAAGGCCGGCGCTCTATAGCGCATGAGGAGCGCCGACGTTCCGTCGGCCGGTGCGCCTTCAGTAAAGAGGAGGGCTCGCCCCTCCGTCATCCCGAGCGGCGGGTGGATGGGTGTGAGGGAGCGAAGGGATCTGTACGACGAAAAGCGCCCCGACGAGCGCTGGATCGCGAGGGCCGGAGGGGCACGAATCTCACTTTTCGTCACCCAGATCCTTTCGCTCCCTCACACCCATCCACCCGCCGCTCAGGATGACGGGAGGGCTCAGCGAGCAACCATACTTCGCGGCACGCTGTTCACCTGAATGTCGTGACCCTCGAAGTCGAGGTAGAGGCGGTCTTCAGTGGTGGAGACGAGGATATCGCGGCGGCTGTCGTTGTTGATGTCGATAATCTCAAAGTGCTCGATTGCTTCACCGGCCAGGGTGCGGAACCAGAGTTGCCCTCTCTTGTGGTGGATCGACATGACAGTGATGCGCTGGCCCTTCGGAGCGTCGGGATCGATTGCAGTGGCGATGAGCTTCCACCCAAAACGGGACGTCGGGCGATCGATGAGAATGTCCTTGATCTTTCCGGCGTGAGGATAGCTGTGGAGCAGCGTTCCTTCGTCGTCCCAGATGAGGAGAGTTGAGCCGGCGGCTGCCGCAATCTGGCGGTTCGATGAGCCGTGAATGAGATCGCCCGTGCGGAAGGTCGTAATGGGCGCGGACGCTTCGTCGAACCGCGTGTGCTTGCTGTCGTACTGGAAGATATGGATACGTTTTCCGGCGCTGGCGACGACCTCTTTCAATCCGTCGGCGTTTAGGTCCGCGACTTCAGTGTGGCTCACCTGTTCCTCGACGGATTGTTCCCACAACTTTGCGCCACTCTGCCCGAATGCCATGATGCGTTGCCCGTCGTGCCTGGCTTCTACCAGTGGGTCGGGCGGCGGACAGAGGGCCAGCGGCATCGTGTTCGTGTCACCGTCATAAGTCATCTGTGTTGCGGTACGCGCCGAAGGATTCACGTTTTTCTGAATCCAGTGCAGTACGTACTCGCCGACGTATGTCGAAAGCGATGAACCGGTGACGACGCCGCGGCCGTTTCTTGCAACTTCGCAACGCATGCATTCCAGAACCCCTGCCGTGAAGACGCCGTTCTTTTTCTCGTGATCGTCATGGGCGGTTTCACCTGCGGCCGCGGCGTGAAATACGACTTGTCCGCGCATGCGATGCAGCCTTCTCAGATGTGGTGCGACGGTTTTTTCATTGGGGCCGGCGAGGCCCCGGGCTGGACCTCCTTCGGGATTGCGACAGGCGTCGATGAAGACAAAGGACCGCGGGGCAATTGCGGCGATCTCCAGCAGTTTGGCGATCGGCAGTGAACTTCCAGCTCCGTACAGGTGCGAGTTCGAACCGAGGATATACGGCGCGCCCTGCGCGCTGAATCCATGCGTGGCAAAACTGGCGACCAGCAGCCCGTTTCTCGCTGCTTCCGCCTGTTGTTCCAGCAGTGTCAGGATGTCCTGCCGTGTTGCCGGGCGCAGGGTTGCGCCCGCAGTGAGGAGCTTCTTCAGGCGGTCTTTCGACTCCGGCTTTTGCGGCTCACCTTCCAGTGCCAGAACGATTCGGTGCGGAGGCACGAGGCTGACCCTTGTGTCGAACGCGAAGGCGTAAGCGAGATCGACGGCGTCATCCGCTCCGTAAGGCACCTGCGGAACGTCGCCGGGGAAATGCCGGATTCCGACAAACAAAGCCGCCGACTGTTCCGGATCGAATCGTGGTGCCGGCGCCGAGGTCAGGGATGCCCTTACTACCGATCGGCCATCCGTCGGTAGCCTCTCCCCTCCACACGCCGTCAGAAATAATGCCAATACAAGAAGCCGCCGTCTTTTCATAGGACGCCTCTAGAGACACCGCTGCTTCGGATTTGTGGCGTAATCCTATGACAGCAAGAGCTCCAGGTCCTCGACTTCCAGCCTCCGCAACACGCTGTTGTCTTCGGAGATGATCGACTCGGCGAGCTCGCGTTTGCGGGCTTGCAGCTCGAGGATCTTTTCTTCGACGGTGTCGCGGGCGATGAGGCGGTAGGCGACGACGGGGCGGAGGCGGCCGATGCGGTGAGCTCGGTCGATGGCCTGCGCTTCGACGGCGGGGTTCCACCAGGGGTCGAGAAGGAAGATGTAGTCGGCGTTGGTGAGGTTCAGGCCGAGGCCGCCCGCTTTGAGGCTGATGAGGAAGAGCGGCGGGCCGCCGGCGCTCTGGAACTTTTCGACCAGCGACTGCCGGTCGGCGGTCTTGCCGTCGAGGTAGAGATAAGGGATGCGCTGTTTGTCGAGCTCGCGGCGGACGATGGCGAGAAACGAGGTGAACTGCGAGAAGACCAGGGCGCGGTGGCCGGAGGCGAGGACTTCGCGCAGCTCTTCCATCAGCAGCTCGGTCTTCGCGCTGGAGACGTCGGAGCGCGGATCGATGAGCGCCGGATGGCAGGCGGCCTGCCGCAGCCGGAGCAGCGCCTCGAGGATCTGCATGCGCGACTTCTCGATGCCGCCGGTGCGGACGCGTCCGAGGAGCGCGGCGCGGTAGTGATCGCGCAGCTCTTCGTACTGCTGCTTCTGGCTCCCTTCCAGCTCGCAGTAGAGCGTCTGCTCGGTGCGCTCCGGCAGCTCGGGGGCGACCTGCTCCTTCGTGCGGCGGAGGATGAGCGGGCGCAGCGCGCGGGCCAGCGCCTCGCGCCGCTCGGGCGGCGTGGTCTTCGCGGCAAAGGTCCGCTGGAAGGAGCGCGACGAGCCGAGAAGGCCGGGGTCGAGGAACTCGAACAGGCTCCAGAGCTCGCCGAGGTGGTTCTCGATCGGCGTGCCGCTGAGGGCGAGGCGATGGCGCGCGCGCAGGAGGCGGCTGGCCTTGGCGACCTGGCTGGTGGCGTTCTTGATCGCCTGGGCCTCGTCGAGGATCACGTACTCGAAGTCGATTCCGGCGAGGTGGGCGATGTCGAGGCGCATCGTCGCGTAGGTGGTGAGGACGACGTCGCAGTCATTGAACGCCTCCGCGCTCTTCATCCGCTCTGCCCCGTGGTGCTCGCGCACACGCAGTTTCGGCGCGAACCGGGCCGCCTCGGCGGCCCAGTTGAACAGCAGCGACCGCGGGGCGACGACGAGCGACGGCCGGGTGGTTCCTTCGGCGCGCAGTCCTTCGAGCAGCGCGAGCGTCTGCACGGTCTTGCCGAGTCCCATGTCGTCGGCCAGACAGCCGCCGACGTTGATCGAGCGGAGGAAATGCAGCCAGCCGAGGCCCGCGCGCTGGTAGGGCCGGAGCTCGGCGGTGAGCGTCGGCGGCTCCTGCCTCGGCTCGGGAGCGCTGGCGGTGAGCTTCTGCCGCAACGATGCGAAGGCCGCGTCGGCGTGGTGGGTCTTCGCCTGCAGCATCGTGTCGACGAGCAGTGCCTGCGCGGGACGGAAGCGCACGCCGTCGCCTTCGCGTTTCCCGAGCTCCACCACCGGCGCGAGCGCTTCCGCCCACGAGGCCGGGACGATGCCGAACGAGCCGTCGGAGAGCCGCAGGAACGAGCGGCGCCCCTCGGCGGCGGCGAGCAGTTCCGGCAGTTGGAGGCGGACGTCGCCGAAGCTCGCGCTGACGTTGAGGTCGAACCAGTCGATGCCGCTGGAGATCTCGACGTCGATGTCGTCGGTGACGCGCAGCGGGGTCTCGTTGACCTCGATCGACCATCCTTCGCCGATGAGCGTCTGGGCGAGCTCCTCGATCTGCGAGAGGCGGACGCGGTAGCCGTCGGCGGTGGAGATGACGGACAGCGAGCCGAGACGGCCGCGGTAGCCGTCTTCGCGGGCGCGGTCGCGGCGGATCAGTTTTCGCCCGCTCGTCCGCTGCATCTCGTGCGAGCGGCTGGAGACGCGCCAGTCGTCGTAGGCGAAGAAGAGCTCTCCCTGCAGCTCGGCGCTGAAGTCGTGGTACCAGAGCGACAGGACCGGACGCGGACGCGTCTCGACGAGCTCCCATCCGAGCTCCTCGGGGAGCGCGACGTTGCCGATCGGCGCGCGGAGGAGCGCCTGGCGAAAGCGTTCCGCGTCGGCGTGCGGGATCTCGATCGGGCCGCTGCCGCGCACGGCGTGCAGCCAGGGCGCGTGGCCGCCGTCCTCGAAGCGGCCGGCGCGGCCGTTGGCGATGACGACGTCGTTGACGATGGCAGTGACCCGCGAGAACGGCAGGGTCTCGCCCGGACGCTCGATCGACGCCACGACGCGGTACTTCGCTTCCGCGGCAGCGTTGACGATGGCGACGCGGAACGTCCACGGTGGGCCGTCGTCCCACGTCAGCGGCTGCTGCGGCTCGTCGTTGCCGGAGCTGAGGTAGAGCTTTCCGGCGCGCCCGAGCCGTTCCACCCACCAGGAGGTCATCGCCGCGGCGATGGATACGGTGGTGTCGATGAGATTGTGGTACGCCCGCTGGTGCAGCAGCGCGAGGCTCTCGCGGTCGAACGGCTCGAGGGCCTTCACGTCGTCGATGTGGAGCGAGAGCGGCTTCCATTTGCTCCACTCGCCGTTCTTCTTGCGCGTCCTGCCGAGAAGCTGGAGCGTGAGCGTCTGCGAGCGGGCGATCGGGACGATGACGTACGCGATCTCGTCCGGGATGGCCGGTGGCTTCCGGAGCGTGGTGAGTGCCGAGGGATTGACCGGTCCGAGGGCCTGGAGGAAGCGCTCCCACGGCGCCGGACCGCGCTGGGGAGCGACGGGGAAGGGGTGGACGTTGTCGTACTGGAAATCGACGTCGTCGAGGACGAGGCCGAGGGGGGCGTCGGGGAGGAGGTTCTTCGCGCTGGCGGCCCGGATGGCGGCCCAGATGTGCTTGCATTCTTCTCCCTGGTCGACGAACCAGGGGCATTCGCAGCGGACGATCAGCACGTCTTCTTCACGGATGAGATCGACGGTGTAGAGGCGGCTCCCCTGGACGGTGACGTGGAGGATGTGATCCTCGTCCTCGTCGATACGCCGAACGCGCCCCTGCGCAAAGTAGGCGTCACCCCGCTCGGCAGTGCGCGGGGCGACAAGCCTCCTGAGGGCGATCTCGGCAAGCACGGCAGCGGAAACGGAGGCGGGGGAGGGGGGATTCCGTCACAGCGGCTATCTTCGGGGTTGAGCCAGCACCAGGAGGAGCCAGGCAGTCTCGCCCTCCTCGGAGGTGTGCTGGCGATGGCGCTCCGGCACCTTCTGATCGCAGCCGATGACGATCTCGTCGCTGCAGCCGGCGCAGCGATAAATCCCGGGGTTCTTCACCTGGGCCCCCGGCTTGTTGCGGATGTCGAAGGCAACGTCGGTCGACTGCGAGACATGCTGCCGGTCCTTGTAGATGGCCATGCGAGTCCCTCTATCTAATTGGACGGACACGTTGCCCGACTTTGGGGGGAAACCTCCGTTTTTACAGGGTTTGCGTTTCGACCAGATTCAGCTCGCCGGCTGACCTTCTCGTCCGGCGCCGGGAACCGGCGTGAGTGGCAGGAGTGAGAGTGCCTGGCCAAAACGGCTCCCGTGCCGGAGAGAAGGTCACTCCTCTTAGACACCGGGGAGGAAACTTTGTGTCGGCCCGGTACAGCTCCCCGCCAGTCCGTGACCCGGAACATCCATCACTGCCGCTTCCGGGGCGGGACGGATTCGAAGTCCACCTTCTCGATCGACCAGGCCCGCGGAGTGGAGATGCTCGACGCGCGGGTCTCCGAGCCGGTGAGGAGGAGGAGCTGTTCGAGGGCCGTCGGAGATTGGGGCGAGCGGGTACGGACGCCGTTCCATTCGAGGATCCAGGGGTTGGGGAGCGGCTCGTCTGTGGAGAGGAGGTAGTAGGTGTCGATTCCGTACGGCGGCTCGATGACGAGCCGGGCCCTCTCGCCGAGGGGGATGTCGCGCGGGGGCGGGGAGGCGAGCGGGAAACGGTTCTCCACCGAGCCGGTGCCGTCTGCCGGGAACACGAGCACGCTCTTGCCGTGGCTGTCGATCACGAAGACGTAGAAGTAACGCGGTGGGAGCTCGGCCCCGGGCGTTCTCGCGGCGCTGAGTATCGGCTCGTAGGTCTCCTCGCCGATGACCGTGGCGTCCTGGACGATCGCGCCGCCGCTCCCGCGGCGCAGGACGAGCCGGTACGGCGACCGTCCCTCGGGCGGCGATTCGAGGAGTTGCCATGCCTGGATGCGTCGCAGGCGGAGGGCGGAGTCGCGGAGCGAGGCCGCATCTTCCGGAGCCCAGTCGGTGCGTAACGGGAGCCCGCTCTTACGCCGGTCGGAGCTTCGGACGGACGGCCGCACCCATGCGTATTCGACTCGGCGGCCGGTGAAGCGTCCGACGAGGATGTAGTCGGCCTCCTCCGCGCGGTCGACCGGCTCGAATCCGTCCCGATCCGTGCCGGGACCGATGGCGATGGCCTCGATCGTCGCGGCGGGGGCGGGGAGTTGCACGAACAGGGAGGAATGTTTCGGAAGCTTCGTCAGGGCTGCGACCGCGGCGGCGTCGTCGCCGAGGAGTGCGATCTTGCCGTCCGGTCCGAGGAGCTCCCAGCCGCCCATGTGGCCCGGCCTTTTGGTCCGGGCTGCACGGAGGACATACGACGGTGGCTCTTCGAGCGGATCCTTCACCCAGCGTACACGGCGCCGCGTGGCCTCCGCCGACAAGCGTCCGGCCAGCGCGGCGATCGCCTTCGCGTCACCGGATCGCCGCGGCATCAGTACGCGCAGCGCTCTCGCCGGAGGTGCCGCCCAGCCGGCCACTTCGAGCAGGGCGCCGGACCGGATGGCCTGCGGCATCGGCTGTCCGGCCGGCAGACGCGCCTCGCTCCGGCCGAGGCCGAGCATCTTCGTGACGATCAGGCGGATCTGCCGGTCGTTCGATACCCGCAGTTCGGTTTCAGGCGAAAGACCGTGCGCCCAGCCGGCCAGGAGGACGACCGTACCGTCCTTGCGCACCCGCTCCACCGGCACCACGAAACGTTCCTCTCGCCGGTCGGTGCGGCCGCCGAGGAATGGATGCCGCTCCGCCTCTTTCCCCGCCAGCACCGGCTCCTGGAACGGAGTCTCGAAGCGCATCCGCGCTCGCGCTCGGAGGAACGTCTCGCCGGCCGTTTCATTCGGCGAGGCGTCGCGCATGGCCCGGATCCAGGCCCAGGAGAACGTGCCATGGAACTTCTTTTCTTGATCGCGTGTCTCCCACGCATCGTCGAAGTCCTGTGCGGCGGCGAGGACGAGCGCACCGCGATCCTCCGGCCGAGGTCCGAAGCTCGTCCGGTCGGCGACGTCGCGCGGGTCGGGCTTGACGCTCCGCGAACGCGCCCCGGACGGCAACCCGCGCGTGCCCGAGCCGCTGTGGCAGTTGTCGAGGAGGATGGTCAGCCGAGCGCCGCGATCGAGGATGCGGTTGAAGAGCGGACGCAGTTCCTTGTCGCGGATGTCGCGCGCCCCGGCTCGCGAATCAGCCGGCACCAGGGTCTCATCCATCCGGTCCGCCTCGTCGGAGAGGGAATTGGGCGCCTGCGACCCGTGGCCGGCGTAGTAGAAGAAGAGAGTGTCCCCCTTCGCCGCCGGCTTCATGAGGTGCTCTTCGAGGACGCTGAGGATGGCTGCGCGCGTGGCGCTCTGGTCGGTGAGGGTGACGATGTCGCGCGGATGAAAGCCATGGAGAAGGACGAGCATCTCCTCGATCGTCCGGAGATCGTTGACCGAGCCGCGAAGGTTGCGCCAGTCGCGGTCCGGCACGTGCGCGCCGAGGGTGGAGGCGGTGTAGTCGTTGATGCCGATGAGGAGGGCGCGGCGGCGCGGGGCCGGTTGTGCGTCCGTGGCTGCCACCAGAAGCATCAGCAGGCCGAAAACTCTCACTCGCATGAGGGCAGCTCCTCGGTCTCTTCCTTCTGGCTCACGGCGCCGTAGCTCCAGACACGCTGGGAAGAATCGCGGTAGGTGACGCCGCGGAATCCATGTTTGCGAAAAAACTGCTGCACGCCTCCTTCCGGAACATCGTACGCGCCGGCGCCGTAATGCAGTGCCTCGACGAGCGAGTCGTCGAGGACGATCGAGGTCTGTACCAGCAGTACCGCGCAGTCCTTGCCCGCGGCGCTGGCGCGGAGGTCCCAGCGGGAAAGCCGCGATCGGGAGCATTCCCGCGTCAGTTTGTTCGCAGCGGTCACCTGCTGGATGTTCTCCGGTCTTCTGGTCTCGCACGCGGTGAGGAGGAGGATGGCGATCAGGAAGGTTCTCATCAGTGCTCCCACGGAACGAAGGTGATCAGAGCAAACACGAGGGCCGGGAAGCGACAACCTCCCCGGCCCTCGGCCGTCACTTACGGAATGGTGGTCTGTCCCGGGGGGCAGAGCGTGCGGTCATACGGGCCGCGGCCGACGTCGAGGCGAAGTGCCTCGAGCAGCTCGGAGTAGACCGCGGTCGACGGATGGACGGTCGACCAGGCCACCTGTGAATACGACGCGCCGGAAAGTGCGCCCGGGAGCGGCACGAACCGCGTCTCCTTCGCCGGCGGACTGTCCGCCAGGTCGAAGTACAGCTCGAAGTGCCTGCCGGCCTGCGGGGCATTGTTGTTCGCAGACGCCGGCGGAACGAAGGCCGGGAGGTTCAGCACGGCGATCTCGATCGTGTCGTTGCTGTCCGGCGTGAGGGTCATGGTGCGACCGGTGCCGCCGTCGATCTTCGACTCGATGATCTGGATGTTGCTGCCCGAGACCTCGATCTCCGCGCCGACCCACGTGGCCACCGCCTGCGAGTACGACGACGCGCTGCCGCTGCCGTCGAGGCGCTTGAAGTGCACGGGAGTGACATCGCTGCCGATGCGTGCAACGGAGTAGGTGAAGAGATCGCCGCTGCTCAGCGTGAAACGCGCCGCGATGGAAGCCGGCGGAAGCGTGCCCAGCACGTCTTCGTCCATCGAGCAGGACGGGCAGAGCTGCTTGATGTCGGCGATCCAGCTGAAGTCCTTCCGCTCGGTGGAGTTGGTGGGGATGAGCAGCGGGACGCCGCCGGAACTGCCGCGGACGTCGTCGATGATGTTGAGCGACCCGGAGACTCCGGAGAGCTCGACGTCGGAGCGGTTGAGGAGCCAGGCGGTGCCGTTGACGAATGCCGCTTCGAGCGCGTCGTCCGCGGCGGCGGTGCTCATGCCGCGAAACAGCGCCGGTGCGACGGCGGCGTCAGGAGTGCACGAGCCGCTGCAGCCTCCGGCACGGGCGACGATGACGGGATTGTGGGGGGGATGCGAAGCGCCATCCGAGGTGTGATAGGCATGGTCGACATTGAGCAACAGGACCGTCACCTCGGTCTGGTTTTCGTTGGGAACGAAGACCATCAGTCCGCTGAACAGGATTTTGACAAGAAAACTCACGGTGGTTTCTCCTTTTCATCTGCGTCGGACGCGAAGGGTGACGAGGCATACCCGACCACCTGAAATGCGCCCCACGCGAATACCGACTTCAAGCCGGCGTTGTTGCTTCTCAGCAGTTCGAGTTGCGCAGCACGTAATGCCGTTGCGGCGTCGTCGCCTTGCTGATAGGCACGATGAAAAGACACCATCAACTCCTTCGCCGTGGCGTCGTCGACCGCCCACACGCTTCCAATGATGCCCGGGACACCCGCCGCAACGATGGGACGCACGAGAGGGCCGAGACCTTCGAGTCCGATCGAAGCGCCGCCGGCGCTACTGCAACTCGACAGCACCACAAGTCTCGTGCGGTCGAGTTTCAGTAGCGCCAGCAACTCTTGCGCTTCCAGGGCACCAGTGTGATCCGCCGACGGAGTCAGAAGCAGCACAGAGCGATACGGTGCACCGCGGTTTACGACCGAGTGGCCGGCGAACTGCACGATTCCATATCGAGGAAGAAGCTCGAGGAAAGCAGGGACTGTTGCATCGTTTCCAATGAGCGTCTGCGTCGCCGGCCCGTAGATGCCTCGGATCTCCTCCGCTTCTCTTTCGGCCTTGGGGAGCCGCGGCAAGCCCTGGGCAAAGGGCAGTCGGTCGTCGAAATGCGGATTCCCGACGGCGAATACGGACTGTTCTGGAGGCAGTGCGCGGTCGAGCGCCAGCGAGATCCGGTACAGCGTCGTACTGCCGGCGCTGGAGAGCGTGAAATCCTCGACGAGGGAACGACCGGTGAGGGAGTTGCGGAGTGTTGCCAGCGGCAGTCCGTGCATCGCAGCGTCAGGAATGAAGACGAGCCGGTCTGCAGCGGAGCCGCCTTTCATGGAGCGGATGACTTGCAGCGGCCGGTCGATCAGCTCCGCCGAGGGGACGACGAGGCTCCGCGCAAACTCTTTTACATTTCTCCGCTTCACGGCGGTTTGCAGTGCCTCGCTCCAGCGTTCGATGTCCTCGCGGCCGGCGTGCTGCGTCAACACTCGAAAATCGTCATGGGAGATGATCCAGGTATACGTTTGATCGTCGAGTACCGCGTACTGAAGCAGAAACGTGCCTGGAGCCAGATCCGCCTGGATGTGCGGAAGTTTCCCCGCACCGGCAGGATCACGGAGGTCATGCGGGATGGAGTCGAGCCGGGAGATGAGATTCAGCGGCTCGAAAGCGCGCGCTTTCTCGGCGTACTCGAATGCTTCGCGGGGGCGCTTCTGCTCGATCAGGTGCCGTATGAGTGCGTGATACGTGCGCTCGAAGCGGGAGAAGTAGAAGGTCCAGAGTTCCTCGTTCCTCCCCCGCGTACGGGTTTGAAGCAGCCGCGTCTCCTCTTCGCGCAGCTTGGTCAGTGCCGCGCGCAGATCGTCTTCAGCCTCTGCGCTGCGATGACCGCGCTCGTAGGCCGCCGCGCGTTGGGTGAGGAGGCCAGCAAGGAAGGACGGATACTGATCGTTTGCCGCCAATACGATCGCTTTTGAGAATGCGGTGATCGCTTCCTTCACGTCATTACGCCGGAGCGCCGCTTGGCCGGCAATCTCGGCAAGCCGCGCATCCAGTGAACGCCGATCGTCCTCGTCTTTCAGGACATCCGTGAGCCGGACGGCCGCCGCGAGGTCGCGTTCAGCGCCGGCATAGTCACCGAGGTCGAGTTTGATGGCGGCGCGCCATCGCAGCACCACAGGTTCGCGAAGGGGAAGTTCCTTCAGCGACAACTTCAGCGCCGCGTTCTGATAGAGAAGCGCAATCTCGGGGTACCCGAGCGCTTGTGCTGTGGCGCTGGTCTCACCGAGGAGCAACAGGCGATCGTTGACATTGGCAGTGGATCGTTCATAACGCCGAGCGTGGAACCACTCGCGGTACGCCAGCTCGTTCTGGCCGAGTATGCGGAGAAGCCCCAGCCTGCGGGTGTGGATTGAGGCCAGCCCTTCGATATCGTTACGCCGAACGTATTCGGCGAGAGCGCGTTCATAGATGGCGTAGGCTTCGATGTATCGCCCCTGGTCGACCCATGCGTTCGCGCGATTCGACTGAATCCGTGGGAGCAGGCTGGAATAGTGGCGTGCTCCCACCTCCGCTTCGAGCATGTCCAGCCGCGCGGATGCGAGTTTGCTTCCGTTTGGCTCGAACGACGCCGCCACCGCCTCGCCGAGATCGGCGAGAAGGTGTAGCGGGCTGCCACCGCGGCGGAACAGACCTGACGCTTTCCGATAGTTCGCGGCAGCCTCTCCCCATTGGAACGCTGCGTGAGCAGCTCTGGCCTGCGCGAACAGAGTGTGTCCCTGCTTCAATGCCTCACGGCTGGCCGGTGTGACGCGCGCGAGCGCTTCGGCGACGTCGAGCGGGAAACGATCGCCCGTGCGCCGTGACAACGCGGCCCCAAGTATCCGTACGTCCTCCATCATCTCTGCCGAAGGCTCGTCAGCCCAGAGAGGGAGCAGCGTCTCTTCGAACCACTTCTGGGCGGCCGATGGCAAAGGCGCAATGAGACGGTCCACGCGTACCTGATCCCGGGCACGTAACGCTTGGTGCAACTCGGCCCTGCTACTCTTCCATTGCTCGATCGCATCCCGCTGTTGCACCGCGATAAGCTGATCGCGATGGCTGGTTGCTTCGGCCACCCATTCATCGGCTGCCGTGCTGTTGATGAGTACGTCCCACGAGCGAATCGCCTTTTCGGATAACCCGAGAGCCTGCTGCGCCAACGCCTGATTGAACCGTGCTTCCGGCGACTCTGGTCCCGCAGCAACCGCCTGTTCCGCTGCGTCCAGTGAGCGCAGGAAATCGATTGGCTGATCGTCCCGGTGAGCACGCGTGTAGTAGGCAGCAGCGAGATCGTTCCTTGCCTCGGCGCTGGTCGGAGCCAATCGTTTCAGGGTGAGGATTGCGATATCGATACACTGCGGCGACGAAACGAGCATCCGGCGTGCTCTCGCGTGAGTCAGAGGATCATCGCAGGGGTCGTTCGTTTTCACCACCGGTACCCCACACTGCACCCTGGGAACGACCTCACCCGGGCGGAGCGGCAGCTGCTCGCACCGTCCCCTTGGCGCTCCGATCAGCCGTGCCTCCATCACCCGACGCCCCAAAACTGGCGATTCGGGGTCTGTACAGGCAGCAATGGCAACGACACAGAAGGTGGTGGCGATGAGGGTGAGAGGTTTCACGCAACTCATAAGATACGCTGGCTGGCGAGACAGGTCGGAGCGATGAACCGCGACGCACGTTTTGAAACGATGTACCGAAAGTACTTCGCGCGGGTCTATCGTTTCTTCTATTTCGAGCACCACATCACAGATGACGAGGCTCAGGATCTTGCCCAGGAGACGTTCGTCCGTGTGTACGAGAGCTTCGACAGCTACCGCGGTGAAGCCGAATGGGGGTTTTTGAAGGTCACGGCCACGCGGGTGCTGCTGAATTGGATTCGTAAAGCCCATGCGGCAAAGCGAAGCGGTGAGGTCGTCGAGATTGATGATCCGGAGATCTTTTTCGACCTTCCTGCTCCGGAAGGTCCCGACGCTGCCGACCGGCAGCTGGCCGACCTTCGGCGCGCAGCGTTGGCGGAGGCGTTCGCCGAGCTTTCGCCGGCACAGCAGGAGTGTTTACGGCTTTCGATTCTCGGCTTCAAATACAACGAAATCGCGTCGATCCTCAAGATCAGCCTCGACGCGGTGCGATCACGGCTGCGCGACGCCAAGCGATACCTGCGGACGCGGCTTGGAGGTAAATCATGATTACGAAATCCGACTGGCAGGATGTTCACGACGAGTTGATCGCCGAGAACCGGCAGCGACTCGGCGAACCTCCGACCGACGACGAGATCCTTGCCTATATGGGTGGGGAGCTCTCACCTGAGGAAGAGGCGCGGGTGCGTGCATTGCTCGTCTGCTACCCGGAGCTTGCACGCGTCGTCGCCGCGCCGTTTCCGGCCGACGACCCGAAGCCGGGGGAGCCGGGTTACCTCTCCCCAAGCGATGTCAATCGAAGCTGGCAGTCGTTCCGGAAACGCATTGGACGAGACGAGCCCCAGGGTCCACGTTGGCTGCAGTTCAGACCGATGTGGGGAGCTTTCGCCGCCGCTGTGCTGGCAGTAGTTGTTGGTGCCCTCCTCTGGAATGCGCGCTCGGGCGTGCGGCAGCCGGTGAATGCAGTCGCATGGGAGGAGCAGGAGCTCATCCTTGGCGGAGCGAGAGGCGCTGGCGATGAGTTCGTCCCGCTGACCGTGCGCGGCGAGAAAGTTGCCCTGAAGTTGCCGCTCATTCGACAGCCGGAGTTTGCAGGGTATCGGCTGGAGCTTCTCGACGTCAGTGGACCTGAGCCGCGGCTCGTGTACGACACCACTACGGTCCGGATGACCGAAGACGTCGCCGTGCTGGCGATCGTCGACTGGAAGGACCTCACGCCCGGCGGCAGATACCAATTCGTCCTCTACGGCGTCGACGGCGGCCGCGAGCAGCAGCTGGGTACGTACTCCTTCCGCGTCCCCGCGTCCTAAGGCATCCGCGGGGCTATACTTCCCGCACCCTCATCATCCAGGTTGACTCATGCGCGTGACGTGTCGGCGAGAGGTGTTGGCGGCCGCTCTGGCGGTCTTGCTCCTGAGTGGGTGCGGGCACGTCATCTCCGGCGCCCTGACGGGCGGCGACGCGTTTGACTTTGCGCAGAAGCACGAGTGCGTCGCGGCCCAGCCGGCGCCCGGGCAGGTGGAGGTGCGGTACCTCGGGTCGGGTGGGGTGTACGTCGAGTGGCGCGGCGACGCGATCCTGATCGGGCCGTCGTTCTCCAATCCGTCGCTGCTGCGCGCCGCCTTCGGCCAGGCGAAGTTCGATGAGGGACGCATCGCCCGCGCGCTCGGGGTGCTCGATCTGACGAAGGTGCGCGCAATTCTCGCCGCCCACTCGCATTACGATCACATCGGTGACCTTCCGGTCGTCGCCACGCATCCCCGCCTCACAAAGGTGCCGATCTACGTGAACGCCTCCGGGATGAACATGCTCCACTCCGAGCCGCAATTGCTGGCTCGGGCGGAGAAGCTCGCGCACGGCACGGCAGTCGACGTCGGGCAGTCGATTCGCGTCCGGGCGCTGCTCAGCACCCACGCGCCGCAGCTCTGCCGCTGGCGCCGCTGGCCGTGCGTCTACGCCGCCGGGGACGTCGAGAAGGAGTGGAGCGGCAAGTGGACCGATCATTTCCTGCAGTCGTTCCGAGGCGGCGAGCCGCTGGCGTTCGAGATCGAGCTGTGGGACGAGCACCGCCTCCGCTATCGCATCTACTACAACGACGCCGCCTCGGACGGCGCCACGCGCGTCACCGGCAAGGCCGACCTGGCCATTCTCTGCATGGCCCAGTGGAGCTGGGCCCGCGAGTACCCGGTCGCCCTCCTCGGCGCCCTGCAACCGAAACACGTCGTCGTCTCGCACTGGGACGATTTCTTCAGCAAGGCCGAAGGGACGTCGAGGTTCGTCCCTTTGATGTCCAATCGCAGCGCCGAACGGTTCCTGGCGGCCGTGAATGACGGCGTCGACGGGAACGCAGGGCCTACGAACGAGGTGTGCGGTGTGCGGACGGAGCGTTGGACGATGCCGACGGTGGGGTCGGCGATGTTGTTCACGCCGGAGTGACTGATCTGTCATCCTGAGCCCGCAGGAATCGCCCACGAAGCGGAGAGCATGGCGGCGAAGGACCTGGGGGGTGGGGGAGCGCCGCACGTTCATCCCACCCCCACCCCCCATAGGCGTTAAAATAAAGAATTAGGGGCAGGCGGAGATTGGGGTAAGCTGAGGCATGCACACTCCGGACATCGTTTCGGACGATCAATGGGCATATGTCCTGACCCTGCTTCCTGGGGATTTGGAGGAGTCAGCCCGACGCAGTGCGCTTCGAAGGTGCCGGAA
>Ga0190275_10000629_pt1 | contig 29324 bp, 27 predicted proteins | sample Popmic550T_FD_133745 | JGI IMG/M metagenome (GOLD analysis project Ga0190275, IMG submission 133745) | Populus adjacent soil microbial communities from riparian zone of Yellowstone River, Montana, USA - 550 T | ecosystem: Environmental > Terrestrial > Soil > Riparian zone > Trees stand | place...
CGCCCGCCGAGGTGAGGTCGCCGACCAGCTTGCGGATCACGTCCTCGTCGCCGGCTTCCTCGAAATCGGCGCGGATCACGTCGCTCGCATAGGCATCGGCCTCGGCCTGGCTGAGGCCCATCAGGCCGGCCGCCCACTGCCCGAGCAGCTTGTTGCGGCGCGCCGTGATCCGGAACTGCATGTCCTGGTCCCGGGCATATTTGGTCTCGAAGGCCCGTTCGCGGTCGTCGAAAGTGCTCATGACGCTCCCTTGCTCTGCTTAGGGGTCAGATAGGCGGGCGCGGCCCGCCGTGCAATGAAGGGAAGAGAAAGGAAAGGCTTCGACAGGCTCAGCCCGAACGGTGCGGGATGGCGGCCGCCTCTCAAATCCGTTCGGGCTGAGCCTGTCGAAGCCCTTCCCTTCCCCCCTTACTCCATCGTCACCACGAGCTTGCCGACCGCCTTCCTCGCCGCCATGTGGGCGATCGCCTCGCCGCCCCGCTCGAGCGGCCATGTCCGGCTCACCTTCGGAGCGATCTTACCCTCGCGCCACAGGCGGAACAGGGTCTCGATATGGGCCGCGTTGGCCTTGGGGTCGCGCGCCGCGAAGGCGCCCCAGAAGACTCCGCGCACGTCGCAGCTCTTCAGCAAGGTGAGGTTGAGCGGGAGCCTCGGGATCCCGGCCGGGAAGCCGACGACGAGGTAGCGGCCTTCCCAGGCGATCGAGCGAAGGGCCGGCTCGGCATAATCGCCGCCGACCGGATCGTAGATCAGGTCCGCGCCGCCCGGCCCGACCGCCTCCTTGAACATCTGGCCGAGCGCCTTCGAACCCTCCTTGTCGAACGGCCCCGACGGGTAGACGATGGCCAGGTCCGCCCCGGCCTGACGGGCGACCTCGGCCTTTTCCTCGGAGGAGACGGCGGCGATCACGCGCGCCCCATAGGCCTTGCCGAGCTCTACCGCCGCTAGCCCGACTCCCCCCGCCGCGCCGAGGACGAGCAGGGTCTCGCCCGGCTTCAGCCGGCCCCGGTCGAGCAGGGCATGGATCGAGGTCGCGTAGGTGAGAATCAGCGCCGAGCCGTCCTCGAAGCTTCGCTCGGGCGGAAGCGGCACCGCCTGGGCGGCGGAGATGACCACTTTCTCCTGAAGCCCGCCATGGCCGATCATCGCGATCAGCCGGTCGCCCCCGGTCCAGCCCGAGACCCCCTCCCCGACCGCCTCGACCGTCCCGGCAACCTCGCCGCCCGGGGCGAAGGGCCGAGGCGGCTTGAACTGATATTTGTCCTCGATCATCAGAACATCGGGATAATTGATCGCGCAGGCCCGAACCCGGACGAGCAGCTGCCCGGGGCCGGGCGAAGGGTCCGAAAGCTCCGTCAGCTCAAGGGTTTCGGGGCCGCCGGGCGCGGTCGAGAGCAGCGCCCTCACAGCGTCGCCTCGGCGCTCTTTCCGTCACCCCGGACTTGATCCGGGGTCCATCTGCCCTTGCAGCGGCTGGCGCTGAAGAAGGTGGATGCCGGATCAAGTCCGGCATGACGTGGTGCCGCGAGTGTCACGACCCCCGTCACCGCGCCGACTTCGGGAAGGCGGGAAGCTTGGCGATGTCGGCCGGCTCGTGCTGGATGATGACCTTCGCCTTGAGGTTGGCGGCGATCCGGTCGAACCGGTCCGACGAAGCGAGCGTGTCGGCGCGGTCGTGGTTGAACGGCGGGACCCCGCGATTCTTCACCTGCTCGGTGAAATGATATTGGTCGCCGGACAGCAGGACGTTCCCCGAGGCGAGTCGCACGAGCAGGGCGTAATGGCCGGGCGTGTGCCCCGGCAGCTTGAGCATGACGACCCGGCCGTCGCCGAAAATGTCCTTGTCGGCCGTCACTTCCTCCAGCTTGCCCTGGCCGCCGAGCCAATGGGCGAGGCCTTTGGCGGAATCCTGGTCCACGGGCGGGGAGGAGCGAAGCAGATCGAGATCGCCTTTGCCCATCAGCAGCTTCGCCTGCGGGAATCGCCCGGCCTGGCCGACATGGTCGAAATGCCAGTGGCTGATCCCGATCGTCTCGATCTCCTCGGGCTTGAGCTTGAGCTCGGCGAGCTGGTCGACAAGGCTCCGTTTCACCCGGATGGTCTGGGCCGGATTGTCGAAATCGTTGCCGATGAGGGCGTCGGTGAGTCCGGTGTCCCACAGCATGTAGCGATCGCCGTGGCGGATCAGGTAGCAGCTTCCGACGATGTCCTTCGGCCCCTTCGGATATTGGAAGGTATCGGAGAAGAAGGCGCCATATTGCTTGATCACGAACTCGCCGCAGTGGAGCCGCCAAAGCTCGACCGGCGCCTGAGGCGCCGTCGGCGCCTGCAGCCCCGTCAGCGCCAGCCATCCCGCCGCAATCGTCGCCACCCGCTTCAGCATGTCGCCTTTTCCCCTTCCACGGCTCGTTCCTTGGGAGAAACATAGGAGGGATCGTGGACGAAGGGCAATTGCCGGCCTTGCGCGATTGCCTCCAATATCGAAGCGAAGTCGGTTCGCGCCCGGAAGCCGAGCCCGGCTTCGGCGGCGGCCGGGACATAGACCCGGTCGATCCGCGCCGGCAGGGTCCAGCCGGCGCCGGCATAGAGGCGGGGCGCGTCTGGGAAATAGCGCTCGACGACCGCCGCGGCGTCGAGGGCCAGCGCTTCGCAATCCCGAGGCGAGAAAGGCGGCGGCGCGGAGACGATGAAGGTGCCGAAGCCGAGCACCGGCGCCCTCGCCAGCGCCGCGACATGGGCTTCGGCGGCGTCTTCGACGGTGAGGCGGCGATTGAGGAACTCGTTCGCCTTGATGTTGGGGCCGCTGCGATCGCGGCGGGTGTCGTCCTCCTCCGGGAAGAAGCGCGAGGTGCGAAGGATGCAGACGGGAAGGCCGTGCTCGCGGTGCGCCAGCCGGCAAAGCTGCTCGGCGGCTAGCTTGGTCACTCCGTAAATGTTGCGCGGCTCGAGCGGCCCATAATCCTCGGTCATCCAGAGGGCGCGATCCAGGGCGCCGCGATGAAGCGCCTCCGACACCATCAGCGACGTGGTTGAGGTGAAGACGAAGCGGTCGTTCCCCGCCGCGGCGGCGGCTTCGAGAAGGTTGAGCGTGCCGGTGACGTTGCCGTCGATAAAGGCCTGGCGCTTGTAGCGGACGATGTCCGGCTTGTGCAGAGCGCCGGAGTGGATGACGGCCTCGATGCCGTGGTCGGCGAAGGTTCGTTCGACCAGGGCGCGGTCGGCGACCGAGCCAAGGATTTGGGTGTCCGCGCCCGGAGCGACGTCGAGGCCGGTGACCTCGTGGCCATCCTCCCGGAGCCGCGGCGCGAGGAAGCGGCCGAGCCAGCCCGACGATCCAGTCAGAAGAACCCGCATCGACCCTCCCCCGTCATCCCGGCGAAAGCCGGGACCTCAGGACGAGACGCCTCGGCGGGTCTCCATGAGGTCCCGGCTTTCGCCGGGATGACGTTATTCCTCGTATTGCGCCGTCGTCTTCGCCGCGACTTCCTCCGCCGTCACCCCCGGCGCCAGCTCGATCAGCTTGAACGGGCTGTCATGGTCGGGCCGGTGGAAGACGCACAGATCGGTGACGATCATGTCGACGACGTTCTTGCCGGTGAGCGGCAATGTGCAATCCGGGATGAACTTGGGATCGCCGCTCTTACTGTTGTGCTCCATGACCACGATGATCTTCTTGACGCCGGCGACGAGATCCATCGCCCCGCCCATCCCCTTCACCATCTTGCCCGGGATCATCCAGTTGGCGATGTCGCCTTTCTCGGAAACCTCCATCGCGCCGAGCACGGTCAGGTCGATATGGCCGCCCCGGATCATCCCGAAGCTCTGCTCGGAGCCGAAATAGCTGGACGAATCGAGCTCGCTGATCGTCTGCTTGCCGGCGTTGATCAGGTCCGGATCGACCTCGTCCTCATAAGGGAAGGGCCCGATCCCGAGCATCCCGTTCTCGCTCTGCAGGGTCACCTCCATCCCGTCGGGGATGTTGTTGGCGACGAGCGTCGGGATTCCGATTCCGAGATTGACGTAATAGCCGTCGCGGAGCTCCTTCGCCGCGCGGGCGGCCATCTGGTTGCGGTCCCAGGGCATTCCAATCTCCTAGATAAACCTACGCGATGTCTGCATTTCCGGTCTCCTCGTCGCCCTGATTCCCAGGGGCCGGCAATGCTTGAAGCGGAGGGGAAATGAGCAACTGGTCCTCCTCTTCGGCAGACTTCGCTTCTCCCACCAATTGCAGGATCTTCCCGATTGTCTGCATAGCCTTCGGCGCGTTTGCCAGCCCAACCGAGGTGCCACCGAAGACTCCAGCAACTGCCGCAGCGACAGCAGCAAGCTTGGCAAAGCCAAGGCGCTTTCTATGCAGTTCCTCGATAAATTCATTGAGCTTGGCCTGCAGCCGGCTCTTCTTCCCCTCCGGCAAATTTGACTCAATAATCAGGCGCCGCAGGATTTCAACTTCGTGCTCAATGACTGCCTTGGCTGGTAGGGCCAAGCCGACTGAGTCTTGCAAACCTGCGGTTAGGGTCCGAAGTCTCAATCGTGTTTTCAGAGCACCGAGCTCTCCCAGAAAGCTTTCCCAAGCCGGTTCGCCGATGAGTCCAGATGGGAAGGCAGGCAGCTTACCGACTCCGAGCTCACTAGCGGCCGCAGCAAGCTCTCCCATGAAACGTTTGCGGACATTTTCGGAGGCTGAACCCTTTAACAAACGTGTTTCCGCCACAGCTGCCATGGCAAGGAAGCGCGCGGTTGGTTCCGAGGGCAAGGACTCATAAGCCTCCGCCGGAATTAGATCAAAGCCGGCCATCTCATTCCTTCCGGCGCGCTGCCCGAAATTGTTGCGCCCATCACGCCGCCTCCCTCGCCCGCACGGTGCGGAACTCGATCTTCTTGTCGTAGGGGGCGCCGAGGATCATCCGCTTTACGTAGATGCTCGGCAGATGGACGCCGTCGGGGTCGAGCGAGCCCACGGGCACGATCTCCTCGACCTCGGCGACGCAGACCTTGCCGGCCGGCGCCATCGGCTGGTTGAAGTTGCGGGCGGTCTTGCGGAAGACGAGGTTGCCGGCCTCGTCCGCCTTCCAGCCCTTGATGATCGACAGATCGGCCCGGATCCCGCGCTCGAGTATGTAGGTCTCGCCGTCGAAGACCTTCTCCTCCTTGCCCTCGGCGACGATCGTCCCGACCCCCGTCTTGGTGTAGAAGCCGGGGATCCCGGCGCCGCCGGCCCGGCAGCGCTCGGCGAGCGTGCCCTGCGGGCAGAATTCGACCTCGAGCTCGCCGGCCAGATATTGCCGCTCGAACTCCTTGTTCTCGCCGACATAGGAGGAGATCATTTTTCGGATCTGGCGGGTTCGAAGAAGCTTGCCGAGCCCCTCATTGTCGATTCCGGCATTGTTGGAGACGAAGGTCAGATCCTTGACCCCGTTCTCGCGAATCGCGTCGATCAGCCGCTCCGGAATGCCGCACAGGCCGAACCCGCCGGCGCAGATCGTCATTCCGTCGAACAGCAGCCCGTCCAGGGCCGCGGCGGCATCGGGGTAGATCTTCTTCATTCACCGCTCCTCGCGAAGACGCCTGCGCGATAGGCGGAGGCGGCGAGTCCGGTCAAGGAAAGTAGGGTGGAAGCGGAAGGAGGCCTCTGGGCTGTATCGACATTAGTGGCGGCTCTTGCCCCTCTCCCGCTTTCCGCGGGAGAGGAGGGGCCCGCCGCGAAGCGGTGGGAGGTGAGGGTCTTGCTGAGCCGGTGTACAGACCCTCACCTCCCAAGCTTCGCTTGGGCCCCTCCTCTCCCGTAAGGACGGGAGAGGGGTAGGTGCGGCGGTCAGCTGAATGTCGATACGCACTAGTCAACCCTCTCCCCCGGAAATCCGGGGAGGAATTCGGGTGGGCTTGACGGCTAAACTTTTTACAGAGTACTTTGTATTTCAGAGTTCTCTGGGAGGGATATGATGACCAGCGCCGATTCGACCCACGAAGACCTCCGTTACGTCCGTCAGCTGGCCGAGAGCGGCGCTCACGCCCCCCTCCTGGGCGGCCGATTCATGGCCTGGTGGGGGCTCCTTCTGACCGCCGCTTATACCGTCCACCATTTCGCCCTCACCGGCGCGATCGGCGACGGCAGGTCGATCTTCGCGATTCTCTGGATCGGCTTCTCCGTGCTCGGCATCGTCGGCCAGCTGGTTCTGGCGCGGAGCATGCCGGCCAAGGCCGGCGCCGGCTCGGCCGGCAATCGCGCCTCGCGGACGATCTGGATGGCGGCGGCCGCCGCCATCGCCTCGATGGTGGTCGGCTGCGCGGCGGCGGCGGGCTCGGGGGCGGGCCCGGCGGCCTTCGACTGGATCGTTCCGGTCGCCTTCGCCGTCTATGGCTGCGCCCTGATCGTCACCGGATCGCTGGCCAGGAACCGGCCGACCTTCGCGGCGGGCGTGGGCGCGACGATCATGGTGGGGCTGTTCACGGCCCTGATCCTGTCGCCGGACCGCTATCTGGTCGCCGCCGCCGGGGTCGCGCTCACCGTGCTCCTGCCCGGGCTGATCCTGCTCAGGGCCGAGCCGCGCTGATCCGATGGCGGAAAATCCCTTCGATCATAACGGCCTAGACGATGTCATCCACGGACGCATCCGGCTCGGCATCGTCGCCTATCTGGCGTCGGTCGAGACCGCCTTGTTCACCGAGCTCAGGGACCAGGTCGGAGCGACCGACGGCAATCTCTCCGCGCATCTCGGGAAGCTCGAGGACGCGGGCTATGTCGCGGTCGCCAAGAGCTTCGCCGGGCGCAAGCCGCAGACCCGGCTCACCCTCACCCACCGCGGCCGCCAAGCCTGGAACAACTGGCTCGACCGGATCGAGAAGCTGACCCGGGCCGCCGCCGCCACCCGGAAAGGGAGATGAAGATGAAGACATTGCTCCTGGTCCTGCTGCTCGGCGCCGCTCCCGAGCCGCCCGCGCCCTCGTCGGCGGCGTCGTTCGCGCCCCAGGATCCGGCGGCCCGCCTCGCCGCCCAGCGCGAAGCGATGAAGCCGCTCGCCTTCATGGACGGCGCCTGGCGCGGCCGGGCCGAGACCGACCGCCACCCGGAGGGCTTCACCCATACCGAACGCGTCGGGACCCTGCTCGACGGGACGGTCAGGCTTGTCGAGGGACGCAGCTACGACGAAAAAGGCGGGACCAGGTTCAATGCGTTCGCGGTGATTTCCTACGATCCCGCCCGGCGGGCCTACATGATGCACTCTTATGCCATGGGCTATGTCGGCGATTTCCCGCTGACCGTCCGGCCGGACGGCTACAGCTGGACCCAGCCGGCCGGGCCCGGCGCCTCGATCCACTATTCCGCGACGGTCAGCGGCGACGAATGGCGCGAGGTCGGCGAACGCGTCGCCAAGGGGGGAAGTCCCCACAAGGTCTTCGAAATGCGCCTCAGGCGGGTCGGCCGGTCAACCTGGCCGCAGGACGGCGCCGTCGGGCAGCGCTAGAACGTTGGTTGGTTGGTATGTGCGGGACCAGCGAGCAGGCGCCGGGCGAGTAGAAGAGGCGAAGCATGGCAATCCCCCGTCATCCCGGCGAAAGCCGGGACCTCAGGACGGGAAGGCTCGGCGGGTCTCCACGAGGTCCCGGCTTTCGCCGGGATGACGGACCGGCCCTTCCGCCACCGGGCCCGGCGTTCAGCTCCTGAGCTTCGCCAGCACGCCCTGGAGCTGCATGGCGTTGGACATGTCGCCCTCCACCTTCAGCTTGCCCTGCATGAAGGCGGTCATCCCGTCGAGCTTGCCGTCGCTCATCGCCTGCCAGTCTTCCCAATTGACCTTGATGGTCGTGTCGGCCTGGCCGTCCTCCTCGGTCACGGCGCTCGCGGCGCCGTCGAGCATCACCACGCCTTCGGAGCCGAAGTCGAGCTTGACCCTCTTGCCGGGGAGCCAGGCGCTCTTCGAATTGAGGGCCGCGGCCATTTCGCTCTTCGTCATGATCTTCCTCCCGCTGGGTGCTTTGCCTCCCTACTTTACGTAAACGTCAGGTCAAGACCCGCCTCGTATGAGGAGGGACGTCGCTTTTCATTCGGCGGCAACGCCGTTAGTCGCCGCCGAATGGACGCCGCCGAAGCCATTCACGAGAAGTTCGTCGCCAAGGTGCGCGACGGCAACCTGCCGCGCCGCACCAGCGACGTCGAGCCGGCCGACATCGGACTCTCCCGCGAGGCGATGGTCGAGCTTTTCTACAGCCAGGTCGCCAGCCGCCAGATGGACCGCCTCTCGCGCCGGCTCCAGGCGCGGGGCGAGGGCTTCTACACGATCGGAAGCTCGGGCCACGAGAACAACGCCGCCGTCGCCGAGGCGCTTCGAGTCGACGACATGGCCTTCCTCCATTACCGTTCCAACGCCTTCCAGATCCACCGCTCGAAGAAGCTTCCGGGCCAGACGCCCTGCTGGGACATGCTGCTCAGCTTCGCGGCTTCGGCCGAGGACCCGATCTCGGGCGGCCGCCACAAGGTCATCGGCTCGAAGCCGCTGGCCATCCCGCCGCAGACCAGCACCATCGCCTCGCACCTCCCCAAGGCGGTCGGAGCGGCGTTCAGCATCGGCATCGCCAAGATGCTGAAGCTGGAGGAGACGGCGCTGCCCCGCGACTCGATCGTCCTCGCCAGCTTCGGCGACGCCTCGGCCAACCATTCGACCGCCCAGGGCGCGTTCAACACCGCCGCCTGGACTGCCTATCAGGGCAGCCCGATGCCGCTCGTCTTCCTGTGCGAGGACAATGGCATCGGAATCTCGACCCGGACCCCGCCCGGCTGGATCGCGGCCTCGTTCCAGGGCCGGCCGGGGCTCGAATATATGCATTGCAGCGGCCTCGACATGGCCGACGCCTGGCGCGGCGCCCGCCAGGCCGCGCAATTCGCCCGAACCCACCGAAGGCCCGTCTTCCTCCACATGGACTGCGTCCGGCTCTACGGCCATGCCGGCTCGGACGTTCAGGCCACCTACCTGACCAAGGCCCAGATCGAGCAGGACGAGGAGCGCGATCCGCTCCTCTACAGCGCGGCCTTGCTGGTCGAGCAGGATGTGCTTTCCGGCGGCCAGATCCTCGACCTTTACAACGAGACGGAAGCCACCCTCGCCCGGATCGCCGAGCAGGCGATCGCGCGTCCCAAGCTGACGACGAGCCGGGACGTGATGGCGAGCATCGTCCCGCCCAAACGCCCTCCGGCCCGCGCCAACACGCCGACGCCCGAGCAGCGCGAGGCCCTGTTCGCCCGCGACCGGAGCATGATCGACAAGCCCCAGCATATGGCGCGGCTGCTGAGCTGGGCGCTCGCCGACCTGATGCTCGCTCATCCCAACATCATCGTCGCCGGCGAGGATGTCGGGCCCAAGGGCGGAGTCTATAACGTCACCGCGAAGCTTCACGAACGCTTCGGCTCCTGCCGGGTGATCAACACCTTGCTCGACGAGCAGAGCATATTGGGCCTCGGCATCGGCGCGGCGCATAACGATCTGCTCGCCATCACCGAGATCCAGTTCCTCGCCTACGTCCACAATGCCGAGGACCAGATACGCGGCGAGGCGGCGACGCTGAGCTTCTTCTCCGACGGCCAGTACACCAACCCGACGATCATCCGGATCGCCGGCCTTGGCTACCAGAAGGGCTTCGGCGGCCATTTCCACAATGACAACAGCCTCGCCATATTCCGCGACATACCCGGCCTGATCCTCGCCTGCCCGAGCAACGGCGCCGACGCCGTCGAGATGCTTCGCGAATGCGTCCGTCTCGCCCTGGAGGAGCAAAGGGTCATCGTCTTCGTCGAGCCGATCGCGCTCTACATGACCCGCGACCTGCACGAGGAAGGCGATGCGCTGTGGACCTCCTCTTATGCGGCGCCGGGCGCGGCGAAGCCGATCCGGCTGGGCGAGCTCGCAATCCATGGCGACGGCACCGACCTCGCCATCGTTAGCTACGCCAACGGCTATTACCTCTCCCGCCAGGCCGAAAGGATCCTGAGCGAGCAGCACGGCCTGAGCTCGAGGGTGATCGACCTGCGCTGGCTGGCCCCACTCGACGAGGACGGCCTGATCGAGGCGGTGGCGGGCTGCCGGCGGGTGCTGATCGTCGACGAATGCCGCAGGACCGGCTCGCAGAGCGAGGCGCTGATGGCGCTGTTCACCGAACGCTCGCCCGGCATCGACGTCCGCCGGGTGACGGCCGAGGACAGCTTCATCCCCCTGGGGCGGGCGGCGACGCTGACCCTGCCGAGCCGGGACTCGATCGTCACGGCGGCGCTGGAGATGGTCCGTGGCTGATCGGCAGAAGGCGCTGGTCGTCTGCCCGGGGCGCGGCACCTACGGCAAGGCGGAGCTCGGCTATCTGAAGCGCTTCCATGCCGACAAAGGCGAGCTGATCGCCGGGTTCGACCGCCTTCGCGCCGAGCGCGGCCAGCCGACCCTTTCCGAGCTCGACGGCGCCGACCGGTTCAGCCCCGCCTTGCACACGCGCGGCGACATCGCCTCGCCGCTCATCTTCGCCGCCTCTTATGCCGACTTCCTCGCCATCGACGCGAATCGCTTCGACGTCGCCGCGGTGACCGGCAATTCGATGGGCTGGTACACGGCGCTCGCCGTCGCCGGAGCGGTCGGCGCCGGGCAGGGCTTCCGCATCATCGACGCGATGGGCGAGAACAGCCAGGCGGGGGAAGCGGGCGGGCAGGTCCTCCTCACCCTCGTCGACGAGGATTGGCGCGAGCTTCCCGGCCTGCGCGGGGAGGTGCTGGCGCTCGCGGGCGAGATCGACGCCCGCGACGGCTGCAGCCTGCACGTGTCGATCGAGCTCGGCGGGATGATCGTTTTCGCCGGCAACGAGCCCGGCCTGGCCGCACTCCTCGCCGAGGCGCCGCCGACGCCGGCGCGCGACCCGCTCCGCCTGGTCAATCACGGCCCCTTCCACACACCGCTCATGGCGGGATCCTCGAAGCGCGCACTGGCGCAGCTCCCGAGCGAATGGTTCGGCTCGCCCGAAGTGCCGATGATCGACGGCCGCGGCCACGTCTGGAGGCCCTTCGCCACCGAGACTCGCGCCCTCCACGATTATACCTTCGTCGCCCAGATCCTCGAGACCTACGATTTCACCCGCGCGATCCAGGTCGCCGTCCGCGAGCAGGCGCCCGACCGGATCGTCCTGCTCGGCCCCGGCGACACCCTCGGCGGCGCCATCGCCCAGGCCCTGATCGCGATCGAATGGCGCGGTCTGAGCTCAAAGCGGGACTTCCAGGAGATGCAGTCGGCCGACCCGTTCCTGATCTCGATGGGCCGCGAGGATCAGCGGGCTCTGGTCACGGGCTAGCGCGGCATGCGCGAAATCCGCATCACTCGTCATGCCGGGCTTGGGTGACGGTGCAGGTTTAGCGCACGGTGCTCTAGCACCCAACCGCTCATCCTGAGTAGCCGTTGAGCTCGGCGAAACGGCGTATCGAAGGACGGCCCTTCGATGCGGGCCCTCGCCAGGCTCGGTCCCTGCTCAGGATGAGCATTGAGGTCACAGTCCGTAGAAGCCGCTGCCCCTCAGGTTGCGGGCGAGCCGGGTCTGGCGGGAGACGTCGCCGACCAGCCTGGCGTGGCAATAATCGCCGACCATCTGCGCCTGCGCCTCCAGCCGTGCCCTGGCGAACTCAGTCTCGCCCTCCTCGTAGCGGTACATCGCCCGCGCACTGAAGCGGCAGGCGGCGAGGTCGCGGGCGTAGCGGGCGAGGAAGCGCGCCGTGCCCAGCGCCGCATATTGCCAGACATGGGTCATCTCGTGATGGAAGAGCGACTGGGCGGCGACTTCGGCGTTCGAGAAATCGTCGCTGTAATGGGTCCGGAAATAGATTCGGCGTTGGAGGGTGATGGCGGTGTTGCCGTTACGGAAGGCGGCGACCGCCGCCGGGTTGCCGCCATGGCCGGGGCGAAGGCGGACTCGCCCATAGTCCAGCCTGTCCCCGAACGCGTCCCTGAGAAGGTCAACCTCGCCTTCCGTCAGCCTCCGCATCCCAATCCTCCATTGCCAGCAGGGCGAAGGTAGCAAGCCAATGCTCGCCCATATAGTCGCCGGCGACGTGGGGGAGGCTTGCGGCGAGATGCTCGTCGGCGGTGCGCCGGGCGAGCTCCGCCAGCTCGGGCTCCAGCGCGGGCGCGAGCTGGCGCCAGCACCAGGCGCGGCTGAGGTTGAGGCCGTCGAGATGGGCGATCTTGCCGTCGGAGCGGTCGGAGACCGTCGCTGGGGTGAACAGGCTGCGCGGCTCGCCGGCGGCGAGGACCGGCAGGAAGCGGTCGAACCATTGCCGGAACTGGGCGTCGCCGTGGGTCCGCCGCATGCACAGAGCCTCGGTCAGGGCGGAAGAGAGGAATTCGTCCCCGCCCGGCTCCCAGGCCTGGCAATCGCGGTCCCCGCCGTACCAGGTCCGAGCCCGCTCGCGAACCAGGCCGGCGAGCGGCTCGTCGTTCGTTCCCGCCCATTCGAGCGCGAGGATCGCCGCGAAGGCGGTGTTGAAATGGGTGCCGACGCGGATCGGATAAGTGAGCTTGGGCAAATAGAGCCGGAAGCGCTCGGCGAAGGCCCGGGCGAGCGGCTCGAGGTCGGCCGCCCAGGGCCGGTCGCCATGGCGCTGCGCCTCGGCATGGAGCGCGAGCAGCCAGGCCCAGCCATAAGGGCGCTCGAAGCCGCCCGAATAGGCCCGGTCGAGATAGTCGAGCTCTCCCGCGACCTTGTCCGGCGCCAGCATCTCGTCGGCGAGATCCTCAACCCGCCGAGCGACAGGCAGGTCGGGGAAAAGCCGCCGAAGCCGGAGCATCAGCCACCAGCCATGGACGCAGCTGTGCCAGTCGAAGCTTCCGAAGAAGATCGGGTGAAGGGCCCGCGGCCCCGCCACGTCCTCCGGGCCGTCCATCACATGGTCGAGCTTGTGCGGATATTCGCGCGTGACATGGCCGAGCGCGATCCCGGCGAAGCGGGCGGCGGTGTCGGGGGTGAGGGCGTGCATTAACGGCCCTTACCGTCATTCCCGCGAAAGCGGGAATCCATGAACACGGTGCCAGGCCGAATATCTGCGTGTTCATGGATCCCGGATCAGGTCCGCCCTCAGCGAAACGCGAACCACCAGATGAAGAGGATGTTGATCGCGAGCAAAGGCAAAGCGGTTCCGACCTGCGCCTTGACCACCGCGTTGCGGTCCTTGAGCTCCAGCAAGGCCGCCGGGACGAGGTTGAAATTGGCCGCCATCGGGGTCATCAAGGTCCCGCAAAAGCCGGCGAGCATTCCGATCGCGCCCACCACGGCGGGGTCGCCGCCATAATTCTGGATGAGCAAAGGCACGCCGATCGCGGCGGCCATCACCGGGAAGGCGGCGAAGGCGTTGCCCATGATCATCGTGAACACCGCCATTCCGAGCGCGAAGACGACGACCGTGAGGAAGACGCTGCCTTCCGGGATCACCGTCCGGGTCATCTCGCCGATCACCGTTCCGACGCCCGCAGCCGCGAACAGGACTCCGAGCGCCGCAAGCATCTGCGGAAGCACCGCCGCCCAGCCGATCGCGTCGATCAGCCGCCGCCCTTCCTGGAGCGGCGCCAGCGCCGGCGGCCGAAGCCAGGCGAAGATCACCGCCAGTGCGGTCAGGACTCCGAGCCCGAGCAGGACGTAGGTCTCCCTCTTGGCCTCGAACAGGCCGGAGTCCCTGAGCGGCGTATAGGTGTAGAGGAGGGTCCCGACGAAGGCGATCGCCGGGATGATCAGGGCCGGAAGGAACAGCCGGTTGCCGAACCGGAGGGAATAGGCCTCCCGCTCCCCGTCCGAGCTGGTCGGCGGCTTCGAGCGGCCGATCAGCCCAAAGCTGGCGAGCGCGGCGAGGCCGAGCACGAGCAGGCCGTTGCCGAAGTCGCCGATCCGGTCGCCGGCGAGCAGGCTGAGCGCCATCAGGCCCCAGAAGGCCGCGTTGCCGAGGCGCCTGGGGTTAGAGCGGTCGACCGCGCTGAGCATCGCGAAGGCGGCGAACATGGCGCCGGCCAGGGCATAGAGCCACTGGAGGGTGATCATGGCGCTTCCCCGTCATTCCCGCGAAAGCGGGAATCCGGTTCGGGCGCCGTCGCTGGATTCCCGCTTTCGCGGGAATGACGGGATAAGCTGCGATCCAGCAGCAGCAGCCGGCCGCCGTGCACCAGGAACGCCGCGATCGCCGTCGGGATCGCCCACAGCCCCAGCTGAAGCGGCGCCAGGACGATCCCGTAGGTGGCGAGGGTCTGCTGGATGAGGACGATCGAGGCGATGGCGAAGAAGATGTCCTCGCCGAAGAACAAACCGACATTGTCGGTCGCGGCGGAATAGGCCTTCACTTTCTCCGACGTCGCCTCGTCGAGCTCGCCCTGCTGCTTCTCGGCCGCCGCCAGCGCCATCGGCGCGAGCAGTGGGCGGACCGTCTGCGGATGGCCGGCGGTGCTGTGCAGGCCGATGGCGGAGATGATCTGGCGGTAGAGCAGATAGAGGATGAGGAGCCGCCCGGCCGTCGCGCTCCGGAAGCCGCGGATCAGGGCGGCGGCGCGCTGCTGGAGGCCGAACCGCTCGAGCAGCCCGATCACCGGAAGCACGATCCAGACGATGGCGATGATCCTGTTGTCGTTGAACGCCTTGCCGAAGGTCGAGATCACCTCGACCAGGTCCATTCCGGCGATGAGGCCGGTGGCGATGGCGGCGGCGGTGACGACGAGCATCGGGTTCAGCCGGAGCGCGAAGCCGGCGACGACGATGAGGATTCCAAGCAGGACCCAGTAATTGGTCATGAAGAAAATCCTCCCCGAGATTTCTCGGGGAGGGGGACCGCGCGAAGCGCGGTGGAGAGGTTCTTCGGACTCAGCAGGCCCCTCCACCAGGCTTTGCCTGGTCCCCCTCCCCTGCAAATGCAGGGGAGGATTTTCTCATTCCGCACTTCCATATCCCCCTCCCCCCGGAGTCTCGATCACGAACATATCCCCCTCGCGCATCTCCGCCGACGCCGTCGCGCTCAGCGTCTCCACCGTGCCGTCCGCCCTGATCACCTGGTTCAGCCCCGGCTTCGCGTCGCTACCCCCCTCGATCCCCCGCGGCGCGACCTCGCGCCGGTTCGACAATATGTTGGCGCGCATGCGCTGGCGGAAGCGGATGTGGCGCTCGACTCCGTCGCCGCCCTTGTGCGCCCCCGCCCCGCCGCTGCCGCGGCGGATGGCGAAGCGCTCGACCAGCACCGGATAGCGGGTCTCGAGCACCTCGGGGTCGGTCAGCCGGCTGTTGGTCATATGGGTCTGGACCGCGCTCGCTCCGTCGAAATCGGGGCCTGCGCCGGCCCCGCCCGCGATCGTCTCATAATATTGATGCCGGTCGTTGCCGAAGGTGAAATTGTTCATCGTCCCCTGGCTCGGCGCGAGCGCCCGGCAGGCCGCGAACAAAGCGTCGGTGATCACCTGGCTGGTCTCGACATTGCCGGCGACGACCGCGGCGGGATAAAGCGGATTGAGCATCGAGCCCTCGGGCACGACGAGCGTGATCGGCCGAAGGCAGCCGTCGTTCATCGGGATCATATCGTCGACCAGGGTGCGGAAGACGTACAGCGTCGCCGCCCGGCAGATCGAATAAGGCGCGTTGAAATTGTTCGGCTGCTGGGCGCTGGTTCCGGTGAAATCGACGGACGCCGAGCGGGTGGCGGAATCGACCCGGACCGAGACGCAGACTTCGGCACCATTGTCCATCGCGTAGCGGAAGTCGCCATCCCGCAAGCGCCCGATCAGCCGCCGCACCGCCTCCTCGGCATTGGCCTGGACGTGGGCCATGTAGGCGTCGACGACGTCGCGGCCATATTCGCCGGCGACCCGCCGCATCTCGGCCGCGCCGCGCGCGCAGGCGGCGATCTGGGCTCTAAGATCGGAGATGTTGCGGTCGGGCCTTCGTGCCGGCCATGGGCCCGACTCCAGCAAGGCGCGCATCTCCGACTCCAGGAAGCGGCCCTCGTCGACGAGCAGTGCATTGTCGATCAGCACGCCCTCGTCGGCGATCACATGGCTGTCCGGCGGCATCGAGCCGGGCGCGATTCCGCCGATGTCGGCATGGTGGCCGCGGGCGGCGACGTACCAGGCCGGCGCCGGATCGCCGTCGCCGGCGAAGACCGGCATGATCACCGTGATGTCGGGCAGATGGGTGCCGCCGCGATAGGGGGCGTTGAGGACGTAGACGTCGCCGGTCCGGATTCCGCGTCCGTCCCGCTTTTCCCCGCGCGCCTCGATGATCGTCCGGATTGAATCGCCCATCGAGCCGAGATGGACCGGGATGTGCGGCGCGTTGGCGATCAGGGCGCCGCCGGAATCGAACAGGGCGCAGGAGAAATCGAGCCGCTCCTTGATGTTGACCGAGCTCGCCGTGTTCTGGAGCGCGACCCCCATCTCCTCGGCGACGGCCATGAAGAGGTTGTTGAACACTTCGAGCATGACCGGATCGGCCTCGGTGCCGATGGCGTGGGCGCTTTGGCGGGGGGCGGAGCGGGTGAGGATGAGGTTGCCGAAGAGGTCGACCTCGGCCTGCCAGCCCGGCTCGACCATGGTGGTGGCGGAAGGGTCGATGATCAAAGCCGGGCCGGGGATGACGGTGCCGGGAGCGAGGTGGGAGCGGTCGAAGAGGGGAAAGTCCTCCCCTGCATTTGCAGGGGAGGGGGACCAGGCGGAGCCTGGTGGAGGGGCTTGTGGCGGAAGAACCCCTCCACCATCCTTCGGATGGTCCCCCTCCCCCGGAAATCCGGGGGAGGAATTTTGTCCCACGGCCTCCACCACCGCCGTCTCCACGACCACCGCCGTCTCCGGCGACACGAACCCGAACCGCACCTTGTGCGCCGCCTCGAACGCCACCCGCATCGCGTCGAATTCCCCGGCCTCCACCTCGAGGCTGGAATCGCTCCCCTCGTACCTCAGCGCCGCCCGCCGCCTCAGCTGCACTCTCTCCACCCCCTGCCCCCGTAGCGCCGCCTCCGCCTCCCCGGCCAGCTCCGCAAGCACGTCCTCCAGCGCCTCGCCGCCGAGGCTGCGCTGCCTCAGCTCGACCATGTCGGCGAGCCCCATCCCATAGGCCGAGAGCACCCCCGCCAGCGGGTGGATCATCACCCTTTCCATTCCGAGCGCGTCGGCGACGAGGCAGGCATGCTGGCCGCCGGCGCCGCCGAAGCAGGCCAAAGTGTAGCGGGTGACGTCGTGGCCGCGGGCGATCGAGATCCGCTTGATCGCGCTCGCCATATTGTCGACGGCGATTCGAACGAAGCCGGCTGCCGCCTCGCGCGCCGACATTCCGGCCGCGGCGCCGATCTCCTCGCACAGGGCCTGCGACGCCGCGGCATCGATAGGCTGGTCGCCGCCGGGGCCGAAGACCTTGGGGAAATGCTCCGGCCTGATCTTGCCGAGGACGACGTTGCAGTCGGTGATGGTGAGCGGCCCGCCGCGGCGGTAGCAGGCCGGCCCCGGCACCGCTCCGGCGCTGTCCGGGCCGACCCGGAAGCGCGCCCCGTCATAATGGCAGACCGAGCCGCCGCCGGCCGCCACCGTGTGGATCTCGAGCATCGGCGCCCGGACCCGGACCCCGGCCACCACCGTCTCGTTGGTCCGCTCATAGGCGCCGGCATAATGCGACACGTCGGTCGAGGTGCCGCCCATGTCGAAGCCGATGACCCGGTCGAACCCCGCTTCCTGGGCGGTCCTGGCCATTCCGACGATCCCGCCGGCCGGGCCGGAGAGGATCGCGTCCTTGCCCTGGAAGGCGGCGGCGTCGGTGAGGCCGCCCGACGACTGCATGAAGAAGAGCCGCGCCTCGCTTCCAAGCGCCGCCACCACCCGGTCGACATAATTGCGAAGCACCGGCGAGAGATAGGCGTCGACCACCGTCGTATCCCCCCGTCCCACCAGCTTGATCAGAGGCCCGACCCGGTGGCTCGCCGAGATCTGGGCGAAGCCGATCTCCTCCGCCAGCGCCGCCAGAGCCGCTTCGTGCGCGGTCCAGCGCCAGCCGTGCATCAGAATTATCGCGATGGCGCGATAGCCGGCTTCGTAGGCGCTTTCGAAGTCCGCCCGAGCACGGTCCAGGTCGAGCGGCCGAAGCACATCGCCGTCGGCCGTCACCCTTTCGTCGACCTCGATCACCTCGGTATAGAGCGCCTCGGGCAGGATTATCCGCCGGGCGAAAATGTCCGGCCGAGCCTGGTAGCCGATTCTCAGCGCATCCCCGAAGCCCCGGGTGATGGCGAGGACGAGCTTCTCGCCCTTGCGCTCGAGAAGAGCGTTGGTGGCGACGGTGGTGCCCATCTTGACGGAGTCGAGGGACTCCCCGCCATGCTCCGCGGTCAGCCGCCTGATGCCTTCGACGGCGGCGTCGTCATATTGCTCGGGATTGTCGGAAAGCAGCTTCGCCGTCAGCAGCCGGCCGTCGGGCGCCCGGGCGACGATGTCGGTGAAGGTGCCGCCGCGGTCGATCGAGAAGGACCAGCCTTTCGTCATCCGCGGCGGCTACGGTGTCAGCCGCCGATGTGGGACTGGGCGACCATGCAGTAGAGCATCGGCAGCGACAGGATGAGGTTGGTGCGCGAAGCCATCATCGCCACCGAGGCCGAGCGCGCCTTGGCGGCGTCGTCGGCCGGAACGATTCCGAGCGCGCGCTTCTGGTTCGGCCAGATCACGAACCAGACGTTGGCTGCCATGATCAGGCCGAGCCACATGCCGACCCCGATCGTCCTGTAGCCGTCGCTGAGCGTGAGAGCGCGGGCGCTGTAGCCGCCCTGGATGGTCTCGGCGACGAGCAGCCCGAGGATCACCGTCGCAAGCGCCGACCAGCGGAACCAGAACAGGGCCCTGGGCGCGATATATTTGGAGACTCCCGGCTTAAGCTCGGCGGGGACGTTCGGCATGGTCGGGATCTGGACGAAGTTGAAATAGTAAAGCAGGCCGATCCAGAGGATTCCGGCGAAGACGTGCACGTAGCGCAGCCATTGCGCCCACGGGTAGGAGCCGTCGCCGAGCAGCGCGCCGTGAAGCCCGACCATCGCCGCGACCAGAAGAACGACGCCGATCAGTAGCGCCAGATGGAAGTTGCCGAGTATCTTCGCCATCGAAACCCCCTGTGGTTTGATTTGGTGCCGCCTTAACGCACGGTGTGGGCGGAGGGTAGGTGAAAATCCTCCCCTGCATTTGCAGGGGAGGGGGACCAGGCGAAGCCTGGTGGAGGGGCCTTTCTGATTCCGAAGAACCCCTCCACCGCGCTTCGCGCGGTCCCCCTCCCCGCGAAATCGCGGGGAGGATTTACAGCCGCCACATGATGCTCTGCGACAGCGGCGTCCACACCCCCGTCCTCACCCCCGCCTCGCGCAGAGCCCGGCCGGTCCAGCTGTTGCAGGTGTAGACGGCGCTGTACGGCCCAACCGCCTCGTAGAACATGTCGGACGCTCCGTAGCCGCGGCCGATCAGCGGGATCGTCCGTCCCCGGGCGTCATATTGGAAGCTGCCGCGCGCGAAGGCGACGAGACGGCGATATTCGTCGCGCCGGAGCCGGATCGGCCTCGTGTCCCCGCTCGGCAGCGGATCGTGATCGTGGTCGGCGTGCATCAGGCTTCGCCCCCGGCCGAAGGCGGCGAGGAAGGCGTTCTTCATGGTGAGGTCGCCCCAGGTCGGGGTCTCGAGATAGAAGGTGCGGTTGCCGTAGCCCAAGGCGACGTAATTGCCCTGGCCCCAGCGCTCGTCCTTGAGATGCCCGCCCGGGAGCAGCGGGCGCCAGTCCATCTCCTCGGTCACCTTCGGGACCAGGATCCAGGTATGGACTCCGTTGGTTCGGACGAAGATCGTCACCCCCGATTCCGGCTCCCGCCAGCCGCGATTGGCGGGGAGGGCGCCGAGGATCAGGGCGGCGAGGAAATAGAGGATGGGAATAGCGATCAGCGCGCCGGCGGAGCGAAGAGCGATGCGGGAGGCGCGTCTCACGGGCGCAACCTAGCCCAGGCGCCGCCCCGAAAAACCCCCGGAAATAAAATCGGTGTCAGACACCGAATTTCCAGGCGGGATTAAAATTGGTGCCAGGCACCAATTTCCAAGCCGTTGAAAAGGCGCCGCCCGCAGGGTGGGAAGCGCTCTTGAGCCGGCCCGCGCGAACCGCCAAGCTCGCCGGGTGGAACGGCGCGGGCATCTCGAGGCGATCTGGCGGGCGGGGATGGAGGCTTGCCTGCCCGAGCGCGTGCTTCCGCCACATCTGCCGGCGCGGCCGTCGGGTCGCGCGATGATCCTCGCGCTCGGCAAGGCGGCGATGCCGATGGCGAGGACCGTTGAGATGCAATGGCGCGGGCCGCTGTCGGGGCTGGCGGTGGCGCCGCACGGGAGCCGCGGCGGGCTCCAACGGGTGGAGACGATGACCGCCGCCCACCCGGTGCCGGACGAGAGCAGCGTCGCGGCGGCGGAGCGGCTACTCGCCCTGGCGCAGGGCGCGGGCCGGGACGATCTGATCCTCTTCCTCCTGAGCGGCGGCGCCTCCTCGCTCGCCTGCCTGCCGGGAGAGGGGCTGAACCTGGCGGAGAAGCAGAGCCTTACCCGGGCCCTGCTGAGGTCGGGCGCGAGCGTCGGCGAGATCAATTGCGTCCGCCGCCACCTGTCGCGCTTCAAGGGCGGGCGTCTCGCCCTCGCCGCCCCGCCCGCCCGGCTGGTGACCCTCGCCATCTCCGACGTGGTCGGGGACCGGCCCGAGGCTATCGGCTCGGGTCCGACGGCCGCCGATCCTTCGAGCCTCACCGAGGCGCGGGAGGTCCTCCAGCGCTACGGCCTCGAAGCGCCGGAATGCGGCTGGTCCGAGACCCCGTTGCAGGTGCCGGGGACCTGGCGGCTGGTCGCCGACGGCGGCACCGCGCTCGACGCGGCGGCGGCCAAGGCTCGGCAGCTGGGCTACAAGGTGCGGCGGCTCGAATGCGAGGGCGAGGCGCGCGAAGTGGGGCGGGACCATGCCGCGCTCGCCCTCCAGGCGGAGCCGGGCACCGCCCTCATCTCCGGCGGCGAGCTCACCGTCACCGTGCGCGGCACAGGCCGCGGCGGTCCCAACCAGGAATATGCCCTCGCCGCCGCGCTGGCTCTGGACCGGTGCGACGGGATAAGCGGGCTCGCCGCCGACACGGACGGAATCGACGGCGCAAGCGAGGCGGCCGGAGCCTTTTTCGGATGCGGCGCGCCCGGCGGCGAGGCGGCGCTGGCGGCGAACGATTCGGGCACCTGGTTCGCGGCCCGCGGCGACCTCTTCGTCACCGGCCCGACCGGCACCAACGTCAGCGACCTCAGGATCATCCTCACCTGAAGCGGCACCGCCCGCTAATTGGTGCCAGGCACCAATTTCCAAGTGGCTGAATTCATTCGCGCCAATTGGTGCCAGACACCAATTTCGACACCGATTTTCCCGGTCATAGACCTCGGGAAAATCCTGGCCTGAATCCCTCCCTTTCGGGAACGGAAGAAGATGCGTAAGCGGACATCCATGAGCGAATGGACGATCGGAATACTCGGCGGCTCGGGCCTCTACGCGATGGAGGCTCTGGAGGAGGCCCAGTGGATCGCGGTCGACACGCCCTGGGGAGCGCCGTCCGACGAATTGCTGGTCGGCCGCCTCCACGGAGTCAAATTCGTCTTCCTTCCGCGCCACGGCCGAGGCCACCGAATCCCGCCGAGCCAGGTCAACGCCCGAGCCAATGTCGACGCCCTGAAGCGCGCCGGCTGCACCGACCTCGTCGCCATCTCGGCGGTCGGATCGCTTCGGGAAGAGCTGCCGCCGGGGCGCTTCGTCCTCGTCGACCAGTTCATCGACCGCACCTTCGCCCGCGACAAGAGCTTCTTCGGCCCGGGCCTCGTCGCCCACGTCTCGATGGCCGATCCGGTCTGCCCCCGGCTCTCCGCCCTGCTCGCCGCCGCGGCCGGGAGCGCCGGCGCGGACGTCGCCGCCGGCGGCACCTATCTGGCGATGGAGGGACCGCAATTCTCCTCGCGCGCCGAGAGCGAGCTCTACCGCAGCTGGGGCTGCGACGTGATCGGGATGACCGCCATGCCCGAGGCCAAGCTGGCGAGGGAGGCGGAGCTCCCCTACGCCCTGGTCGGAATGGTGACCGATTACGATTGCTGGCGCCAGGGCGAGGAAGCGGTCGAGGTCTCGGCGATCGTCGCCCAGCTCGTGGCCAATGCCGGCCGGGCCCGCGACATGGTGGAGGCGTTCGCCGGGGCGCTTCCGGCCGGGCGGCCGCCCTCCCCCATCGACACCGCGCTGGACACGGCGATCATCACCGCCCCCGAAGCCCGTGACCCGGCGATGCTCGCGAAGCTCGACGCGGTGTGCCGGCGGGTGCTTAACCCCTAATTCCTCCCCCGGTTTTCCGGGGGAGGGGGACCGCGCGAAGCGCGGTGGAGGGGTTCTTTCGGAGTCCGAAGGGCCCCTCCACCAGGCTTCGCCTGGTCCCCCTCCCCTGCAAAGGCAGGGGAGGAATTTATCACCTGGCCCGATCCCCCACCGGCATCTCGAACGGCCGCTCCCTAATCCAGCGGCTGGCGATCAGCTTCTCGCCCGCCGTCACCGGAAGCCCGGAATGGCCCGCCGCCGGGTCCCGGCGCCCGTCGGGGCCGGTGTTTCGGAAGAGGATGGCGTCGCCCGCCCGGCCCTTCAGCTTGAGGCCCGGAGTCGGGAAATGGGTCTCGCCGCCTTCATAATCCTCGTTGAGCCAGACGAGCATCGTCATCGCCCGCTGGTTGGCGAATCCCGGAATGGCGTCGAAATGGGGCCGGTACTCGCCGCCCGGGCGGTAGCGCAGAATCTGCAGCGGCTCGCCCTGCCCGACGTCGGTTCCGCTGGCGGCGGCGAGGCGGCGGTTGAGGGCGTGGACCGCCGGATTTTCGAGCGGCCAGGTGAAGCCCATGCTGTCGCAGACCCGAACCTTGTCGCGGACCTGGCGGCCCGAGCCGGGATCGACCACCACCGCCGGCTCGAGCATCGGCGCGGCCGCCGCGGCGAGCCAGGCGCATTCCTCGGCCGAGAAGAGCCTTTCGAAGCGGGTGATGGCGGGCGACTCGCAAAGCCTCTCGCCCCCGGGCGGGTCCAGCGGATCGCCCTCCCCGCTAAGCGCCATCGCCTCGACCCGCTCGAGCTCGCGGCGGCTGCGCGGGTTGATCTCGGCGAGGGCGGCGAGCAGGCGCAAAGCCTCGCTCCACCGGCGAGGCCCGCCGACGCCCGAAGCGAGGAAATTGGCGTAGATCACCGCCGAGTCGACCCGCCCGGCGCCGGCCGCCCGCCGGAACAGCTCGAGCGCCGCCGGAAGGTCGCGGGGGCCGCCGTCGCCGCGAAGCCTCGCCGCCGCCGCCTCGAACAGAGCCTGAGCCTCAGCCATAGAGGCGGGCCACCCGCTCGGCGCTCATCCCGCAACGGTAGAGGGCGAGGCAGAGGAGGTTGCGGCCCGAGCGCCGGGCCCAGCCGCCGCTCCGCCAGCGCTCGGCCGAGGTGACGGCGTCGATTCCGAGCCGCGCGATTCGCCGGCCGCCGATCCGGCGAACCAGGTCGACATCCTCCATCAGCGCCAGGGGCCGGTAGCCGCCGACCGCCTCGTAGAGGCGGCGCGAGAGGAGCAGGCCCTGGTCCCCGTAAGGCAGGCCGAGCAGCCGGACCCGAAGCGCCACGCCGGCCTCGACCAGCCGCGCCCGCTTTTCGCCCGCATCGAGGCGGAACCTGAAGCAGGCGGCCCTGCCCGGCCGCCTTGCCCGGTGCCGCTCCGCCGCTTCGCGCCAGCCCGGGCCGAGCCTCGTGTCGGCATGAAGGAAGAGCAGCCAGTCGCCCGTCGCGGCGGCGGCCCCGGCGGCGAGCTGGACTCCGCGGCCGCGGGCGGAGTGGACGAGATGGGCTCCGGCGCTTTCGGCGATGGCGGGGGTGCCGTCGGTGGAGCCACCGTCGACGACGACGATCTCGTCGGCCCCGCGCACCGCCTCCAGGCAGGCGCCGAGCGTGGCGGCCGCGTTCAGTGCGGGAATGACGACGGAGAGCATGGAGGCATTTGTGCATGGGACGGGCCGGGCCGCAAGCTTGCCTCCCCATCGCAGATGGGGAGGGGGACCACCGAAGGTGGTGGAGGGGTAAAAGGCGCGGGCCTCGTCAAGTCACCCCTCCACCCCGCTGCGCGGGGTCCCCCTCCCCATCTGGCGATGGGGAGGCAGAGCACGAGGCCCCGCCCAGCACGCAGAAGCGGGCGCAATGGGGATGGTTGAGGCTGACCTCGAGCGCCGAATCGGCGAGGGTCGGGCCGAGCGCGAATTGAGGATCGTAGGGAAGCAAGGTGCAGGCGACGACGTGGGGGCGTGCGGCGCCCCTCGCCTTCACCACCATCCGGCTCGACGCGCACATCATCGCGGCGGGCGCGACGTGGAGGATGTCCCAGCAGGCCTCGGTGATTTCGGGAACGTCGGCGGCCGAATCCATGGCCGGGAAGAGGACTAGGCCGCCCGTCGCGGCCAGGCCCTCGTTCCGGCACAGGGCCGCATAGCCCGAGCGCGCCGCCTCGAGGCTTTCGCCGGGAAGCTGCCGGCCGGCGATGGCGGTCCTGAAGCCGTTCGCCTCGAGCCAGCGCAGGCCGTCCAGCGCCTTCGCCCAGGTGCCGGTCCCGCGCTCCGCTTCGTGCACCGCCGCGCCGTGATGGTCGAGGCTGACCCGAATCGTCAGCCGCTCGCCCGCAAGCGCCGCGAGCGCCGCTTCGAAACGGCGCATCGGCCGCATCGCGTTGGTCAGCACCAGCACCTCGAAGCCGCGCTCCAGCGCCGCCGCGATCATGGCGATCGAATCCCGGTTCATGAAAGGCTCGCCGCCGGTGAAGCCGATCTCGCGGGTGCCGAGCGAAGCGGCCTCGTCCAGATAGGGGAGGATCTCGGCCAGCGCCGGATAGACGAGTGAGTCGTTGGTCGGCGAGCTTTCGATATAGCAGCTCCTGCAGGCGAGATTGCAGAGCGTGCCGGTGTTGATCCACAAAGTGTCGAGCCGTGCCAGGGCGACCCGGGCGCGGGCCTCGCCCTTCGCGGTGACGAGGGGATCGCGGAACTTGGCCGGGTCGAGCGGGCGGGCGGCGGGGTCGATGAAGGGCGAGGCGAGCAAGGCTTCCATGTTAGCGTGGAAGGATAGGCGAAACAGACCGGCGGTGTTACCCGCAAATCCCCTCTCCCGCTTTTCGCGGGAGAGGAGGGGCCCAAGCCGAAGGCTTGGGAGGTGAGGGTCTTGCTGACTCAGCGGTACAGACCCTCACCTCCCACCGCTCCGCGGCGGGCCCCTCCTCTCCCGTGAAGAACGGGAGAGGGGTTCGAGGGAGCAAGTCGATGAAGCGGGGCAATCAGGGCCGGATCCTCCTCCTGCTCCTCATCGCTTTGGCGATCGCCGCTTTCTTCGTCTTCGACCTCGGCGCCTATCTCACCCTGGCCAACCTCAAGGCGCGGCAGGCCGGGCTGGCGGCCTATGTCGGGGCCAATCCCGTCGCCGCCGTCGCCGCCTTCTTCCTTTTCTACGTCGCCGTCACCGCCCTCTCGCTGCCCGGAGCGGCGATACTGACTCTGGCGGCGGGGGCGATCTTCGGTTTGTGGGAAGGGACTCTCATCGTCTCCTTCGCCTCGACGATCGGGGCGAGCCTCGCTTTCCTCTCCTCGCGCTACCTGCTGCGCGACTGGGTGAAGGCCAGGTTCGGCGGGCGGATCGACGCCATCGACCGGGGCATCGCCAGGGACGGCGCCTTCTATCTGCTCACCCTTCGACTGATCCCGGCTTTCCCCTTCTTCCTGGTCAATCTCGCCATGGGCGTGACCGCCATGCGCCTCCTCACCTTCGCTTTGGTCAGCCAGGCCGGGATGCTGCTCGGAACCGCCGTCTACGTGAATGCCGGCACCCAGCTCGCCGGCATCGAGAGCACAAGCGACATCTTCTCGCCGGCCCTGATCGGCTCGTTCGTCCTGCTCGGCCTGTTCCCGCTCCTCGCCAAAGCGCTGGTCGGCGCGTGGAAGCGCCGTCTCGTCTACCGGCGCTGGCGGCGGCCCCGGCGCTTCGACCGCAACCTCATCGTCATCGGCGCCGGTGCCGGCGGCCTGGTCACCGCTTTGATCGGCGCGACGGTTCGGGCGAAAGTGACTCTCATCGAGAAAGGCGAGATGGGCGGCGACTGCCTCAATACCGGCTGCGTGCCCTCGAAGGCCCTGATCCGGAGCGCCCGGTCCGCGCACGAGATCCGAACCGCCGCCGCTTATGGGATAGCGCCCGCCGAGCCGGAGGTGCGCTTCGCCGAAATGATCGAGCGGATCCACCGGATCATCGCCGAGATCGCCCCGGCCGACAGCGTCGAGCGCTATACGGGCCTGGGCGTGGACGTGCGCAAGGGCCATGCCCGGCTGGTCGATCCCTGGACGGTCGAGATTGACGGCGGCGAGCGGCTGACGTCGCGAGCCATCGTCATCGCCGCCGGCGGCGAGCCGGCTGTGCCCCCCATCCCCGGGCTGGCGGAGAGCGGCTATCTGACCAGCGACACGATGTGGGAGAAGCTGCGCGGCCGCGAGACCCTGCCGGAGCGAATCGCGATCATCGGCGGCGGGCCGATCGGAACCGAGATGGCCCAGGCCTTCGCCCGCCTCGGCGCCAGGGTTACCCAGATCGAGCACGGCCCGCGGCTCCTGCCCAGGGAGGACGAGGAGGCCTCGGCGCTGGTCGAGACGATATTGCGCGAGGAGGGCGTGGAGATCCTCACCGGCCACGAGGCGGTTCGGGTGGAAGGCAAGGCGCTTGTCGTCCGGGCGGAGGCCGCCGAAAGGCAAATCCCCTTCGACGAGATCATCGTCGCGGTCGGCCGCAAGGCGCGGCTGACCGGCTACGGTCTGGAGGCGCTGGGCATCGAGACCGGCCGCACGATCGTCACCAACGACTGGCTTGAGACCGTCTACCCCAATATCTACGCCGTCGGCGACGTCGCCGGGCCCTATCAATTCACCCATTTCGCCGCCCACCAGGCCTGGTTCGCGGCGGTGAACGGCCTGTTCGGGCAGCTCAAGCGCTTCCGGGCCGATTATCGAATCCTGCCCTGGGTCACCTTCACCGATCCCGAAGTCGCCCATGTCGGCCATAACGAGCAGTCGGCGAAGGAGGCGGGCCTGGCCTATGAGGTCGTCCGCTACGACCTCTCCCACCTCGACCGCGCCCTGGCCGAAGGCGCGAACCGCGGCTTCGTCAAATTGCTCGTCATGCCCGGCAAGGACCGGCTGCTCGGCGCCACGATCGTCGCCGACCGCGCCGGGGAGCTCATCGCCGAGCTGGTTCTGGCGATGAAGCACGGGCTGGGCCTCAACAAGTTGCTCGGCACCATCCACGCTTATCCGACCCTAGCCGAAGCGAACAAATATGCCGCCGGCGAATGGAAGAAGGCGCACAAGCCTGAGCGCCTGCTCGGCTGGGTGGAGCGTTACCACCGCTGGCGGCGCGGATGACCCGGATCGTCATCTTCGCCAAGGCGCCGGTGGCGGGGCGGGTGAAGACCCGGCTGATCCCGGCCTTGGGAGCCGAAGGAGCGGCGGCGCTGGCTCGGGAGATGCTGGAGGGGACCGTGGCGGAGGCCCTGGCAACCGGTTTACCGGTGGAGCTTTGCGGCGAGCCGGATTCGGCGGAGTGGCACGAGCCCCGGCCGGGGCTGGCACTGACCGCGCAGGGCGAGGGCGGGCTGGGTGAGCGCCTGGCGCGGGCGGCGGAGCGGGTGCTGGGCGAGGAAGATGTCCTCCTCGTCGGCGCCGACTGTCCGGAGCTCGACCGCGGCCGGCTGCGCGGCGCGGCCGACGCGCTCCGGAATCACGACGCCGTCCTCCATCCCGCGCATGACGGAGGCTATGCGCTGCTCGGTCTGCGACGGTTCGACGGTTCGATCTTCGAGCAGATAGACTGGAGCACCGCGGCCGTCGCCGAACAGACGATGACGAAGATCGAGGGTCTGGGCTGGTCGCTTCACGTGGCGGAGACTCTGCTGGACATCGACGAGCCGGACGACCTCCGTCATCCCGGCGAAAGCCGGGACCTCGTTGAGAAAATGCGCCGGTGCGGGTTCTCGCTGGGGTCCCGGCTTTCGCCGGGATGACGAAGAGGTTAGGCGGGACCATGCACCCCCTGCCCCCTTATGCCGAGCTTCTCGGCCTGCGCACCGAGCGCGGCGAGGACGGCGCCCTGCTCTGGGTGATGCCGTTCCGCGAGGAAGTGGTCGGGCGTCCCGGCTTCCTTCACGGCGGCGCCATCGCCGGTTTGCTCGAATTCGCCGCTCTGGGAACGCTCTACGAAGCGCTCGGCGACGGTGCGACCGCCAAGCCGATCAACGTCAGCGTCGATTTCATGCGCGGCGGAACCGATCACGACACCTTCGCCTCCGCCGTGGTGACCCGGCTCGGCAGCCGGGTCGCCAACGTCGAGGCCCATGCCTGGCAGCAGGACCGCTCGAAGCCGATCGCCGCGGCCCGGATGAATCTGATGGTTCGGAGGCAAAAATCCTCCCCGACATTTGTCGGGGAGGGGGACCAGGCGAAGCCTGGTGGAGGGGTTCTTCCCCCGCTGTAGAACCCCTCCACCGCGCTACGCGCGGTCCCCCTCCCCCGCAAATGCGGGGGAGGAATTCACCCGCCCCGCTTCATCACCTCTCTTGCGATGACAAGCTGCTGGACCTGGCTGGTCCCCTCGTAGATCCGGAACAGCCGAACGTCGCGGTACAATCGCTCGATTCCGTAATCGGCGATATAGCCGGCGCCGCCGAATATCTGCACCGCCCGGTCGGCCACCCGCCCCACCGTCTCGCTGGCGAAATATTTGGCGGCGGCCGCTTCGAGCGTGATCGGCTCGCCGCTGTCCTTGAGCGCCGCCGCCTCCAGCACCAGGGCTCTCGCCGCCATCGTCTCGGTCTTCGAATCGGCGATCATCGCCTGGATGAGCTGGAACTCGGAAATGGCTTTCCCGAACTGCTTGCGCTCCGCTGCATAGCCGACCGAGTCGGCGATCAGCCGCTCCGCGATCCCGACGCAGACCGCGGCGATGTGGAGCCGGCCGCGGTCGAGCACCCGCATCGCGATCCGGAAGCCCTCGCCCTCCTCGCCGAGCCGGTTGGCGGCGGAGACCGGCGCCTCGTCGAAATTGACGTCGCAGACATGGGCGCCCTGCTGGCCCATCTTCTTCTCGGGCCTGCCGACCGAGACACCGGGGAGATCGGCGGGGACGAGGAAAGCCGAGACGCCTTTGGCGCCGGGCTCGCCGGTGCGGGCCATGACGGTGAAGAGCGA